>Ga0209200_1004444_pt1 | contig 11373 bp, 8 predicted proteins | sample AD_UKC033_MetaG_FD_184406 | JGI IMG/M metagenome (GOLD analysis project Ga0209200, IMG submission 184406) | Active sludge microbial communities of municipal wastewater-treating anaerobic digesters from USA - AD_UKC033_MetaG (SPAdes) (version 2) | ecosystem: Engineered > Bioreactor > Anaerobic >...
GAAATTATCGGTGCCTTCGGGAAGATGGACCTTCGTTCCGAGACCGCAGGCCGTGTCCGCCAGACCGATGATCGAGGCGGCATGAAGGAACCCGTTGGGCGCCATGAGGTCGCCCCGGACGGCCATCCGGGCGGTGATCTTCCCTTCTTCGATGGAAAGGAACTCCATGCCGATCAGTTCGGGCAGCGTGCCCTTGATCCGCTTCTCCAGGGCTTCCCGTGTGACTCCGGGCCGCAGCCGGGCATTCGGGCGGGGAGGGTCGGCCTTCATGACGGGGTGTCCGCCTCCTTTTTCTCGATGAAATGCCACAGGTATCCGTCGGGGTCCCGGATGGAAAGGGTCCGGGCGTTCCAGGGCTGGTCCTCCGGCTCGGGAACATCGAAGCCCATGCGAAGGGCGGACGCATGGATACGCCGCACATCCTGAACTTCGAGGGAGCACTCCGCCGTCCCGGCCGTGACGATCCGTCCCGCCTTGCGGAGACCCACGGGATTTTCGCCGGCGAAAACCTCGGCGTATTCAGGCGCCAGTTCGTCGGTCCAGCGATCGACGATTTCCCGGGTCTTCCCGTCCCAGAAACCGCTGAAGCCGAATCCCAGAACCTCCGTGTAGAATTCCACGCTCCGGGCCACATCGGTGACGAGGAGCGTGATCTGAACCGTTCCCGTGTACATGCGTCCTCCGAAGGCTTATTGGCGTTGCCGTCTCACCCCGTGTAGATCCGGTAATCCACGGCGGCGATCCCCTTTTCGTAGACGATCACCGGGTTGAGATCGATCTGGTCGATGGTCCGGTGATCCTGGACGAGCCGGGAAAGCCCCTTCATGGCATTCACCAGGGCGGCCGTGTCCTTTCGTTTCTGCCCCCGGATCCCCGCGAGGACGGGATATCCCCGGATGCTCTCGATGATCCGGAGAAATTCCTTTTCCTCCGCCGGGAGGAGGCAGAACTGGACGTCCCGGTACACTTCCGTGAAAATCCCCCCGAGGCCGAACATGAGGGCATGCCCGTACTGGGGGTCGTTGATGACGCCTAAAATGACCTCCGTCCCCGGCGTCGCCATGGGCGAGACGGTGACGCCCTCCACGTCCGCCCCGGGGAGGTGTTTCCCGATCGACGACAGGATATCCCCGTAGGCTTTCCGGACGTCCGTCTCCGTGGCCAGGCTCAGCCGGACGCCGCCTAGGTCGCTCTTGTGGGAGGCCTGGGGGGAGGACACCTTGAGAACCACGGGACCCCCGGCTTTCCGGAAAAGGTCGACGGCCTCGTCCGCCGAGGCGGCCAGCGGGGCTTCCACGGCGGGAATTCCATAGGCTTTCAGAAGGTCGACGGCCTCCCCCGCCGGCATGAGACGGAGGGTCCTGCCGCGGTGAGGTACGGCCGGCTCGGCGGGTTTTTCCTCCTTTTCATCGAAGAGGAAGAACTGGCCGAGGGCCCGGACGCCCCGCTCCGGCGTGGGGAACACGGGGATGCCCTTCTTGTGCATGAGGATCTTTTCCTCCCGCTCCACGTCGGCGCCGCCGCAGAAGATGACCAGTTCCGAATTCGTGACCATCTTGGAGGCCCCGTGGATGGGGTCGCCGAAGATGACCGCCATGATGTCGTATTCCCCACGGGAGGTTTCGATGACCCGGGCGTAGAGGCTGGGGTCGGAAATGGCGTCGCCGGTGAGGTCGATGGGGTTGCTCACCCCGCAGTGGGCGGGCAGAAACGCCCGGAGGCGGTCTTTCAGGGCCTGGGTCGGCGGCGGGGCGTCGAGTCCCCATTTTTCCGCCTCGTCGATGGCCAGGATGGCGGCGCCGCCGGAACTGGAGATGTTGAGGATCCGCCGGCCCGGGGGTTTTTTCATGTTCGAGAGGATCTTGGCGAAGTCGTAAAGCTCTTCCAGGTTTTCCGCCCGGTGGACCCGGTATTTCCGGAAGATGGCGCCGTAGATCTCGTCCGATCCGGCGAGCGACTTGGTGTGGCTTTCCGCGGCCACCCGGCCCCGGGCGGTCCGCCCCGCCTTGAGGACGACCACGGGTTTTTTCGCCTGGGCCAGGGATTCGAGAAAGACCTCGGGACGCTTCACCCCTTCCACGTAGAGGGCGATGACGCTCGTGTTCGGGTCTTCGTTGAAATACCGGATGCAGTCCGATTCGTCCACGTCCGCCCGGTTTCCCAGGCTAACGAAGACGCTCACGCCGAGATGGTCCTCGCTTGCCCAGTCCATGAGGGCGGCGCCCACGGTGCCGCTCTGGGCGATGAAGGCCATGCCGCCCCGGGTGGTGAGAAGGGGCCAGGAAGCGCAGAGGCTGTGATGGGGGTGGTTCACCCCCTGGCAGTTCGGCCCGATGACCCGGATGCCGTATTTTTTCGCCACCTCGGCGAGGTCTTTCTGCAGGAGTTCCCCGTCCTCACCCGCTTCGGCGAATCCCCCCGTGACGACGACGGCGGCCTTCACCCCCGCCTTCCCGCACTGCTCGAGGGTGCCGGGCACGAATCTCGCGGGGATGACCACAACGGCCAGGTCCGCCGGCGCGGGCGTCGACGCGATGTCCTTGTAGACCTTGAGCCCGAGGATCTCGTCGGCTTTCGGGTTGATGGGGTAGATGGGGCCGGCGAATCCAGCGTTTATCAGGTTGTACAGGATGTCGTACCCGAGCTTTCCCGGTGCGGTGGAAGCCCCGATCAGGGCGACACTTTTCGGCTTGAAGACAGCGTCCAGGCTTTTCAACGGCTCCATGTTCCCTCCTGTTCTTTTTTTGTTCTCCCAGTATTCCATCCGTAGTGGTGGTGAAATACCGCCAAACCCCCTGAAACGGCCACAAGGTACCACAGACGTAAGCCATTTTCCACGAGAACTTCCCCTTGATCTTTCCCGGGGCGATCCCTTAAGATGAGCGGACTTAAAGAACGCCCGTACGGGCGGGGGAGGTTTTCATGAGAATCCGAAAGGCGGGAAAAGTGGCGGAGAATCTCTGGTACCTGGGCCGGAAAGAATCGGGGGTCTACATCCTGGAGGGCCGGGACGGTTCGGTCATGCTGAACGGCGGGATCGCCCTCATCCTGCCCGACGTCCTGGAGCAGATGAAGACCTTCCGAATCGATCCCGGTAAAATAAGAAAGATCGTCATTCTTCACTCCCACTTCGATCATGTGGGCATCGTTCCCTATTTCAAGCGGACATGGCCGGCCATCGAGGTATGCGCCTCCCGGCGGGCCTGGGATATTCTGAAGATGCCCAAGGCCGTCGAGACAGCCAATACCTTCAGCCGGCTCGTGGCCCGGCACATGGGGGCGGAGGAGGCGCTGGCGGGGTTCGATGTGGACTGGCGGGACGACGTTTCAGGGACCGTCCTTTCCGAAGGGGACCGGATCGACCTGGGAACGGCAACCCTCACGATTCTGGAAACGCCCGGCCATTCGTCCTGCTCCATCACGGCCTACGAGCCGGAAATGAAGGTCCTCTTTCCCTCCGATGCCGTCGGGATTCCCTACAAAAACACGGCCTTTCCGTCGGGCAATTCGGATTACACCCAGTATCAGAAAAACCTGGAAAGACTGAAGGGCCTGCCGGTCCGTTACCTGTGCGCCGACCATTACGGGTTCGTCGCCGGGGAAGAGGCGGAAACCTTCGTCGACGCGGCGATCGAGGAAGCCCGGAAGATGCGCTCGGAGATGGCGTCCCTCTTCAGGGAGAAAAAGGACGTGGACGCCGCGGCCAGGGCCATGACTGACCGGTTCTACGAGAGGAGCCCCGATTATTTCGTCTCCCCGGACATCATGGCAGGGGTCTTCCGGCAGATGGTGAAGCACGTCGCCAAGGGCCTGTCGTAGCCCCTGTCAGGATTTTTCTTCAACGGTCATCTTTTTCTTGAGGTAGGCCAGGCCGTGGAAGCTCGCCACGATGACGTCCTCGTCGTCGAAGACGCGGACATCGTAGGAGGCCATTTTGGCTCCCCGGGTGATTTCCGTCGCCTCGGCGAAGAGGACCTTTCGTTTCGTCGTCGTGATGTAGGAGATGTTGGCGTTGACCGCCACGGCGACCTGGTCGTGACGGTTGCAGGCGATGGCGAAGGCATAGTCGGCCACCGTAAAGATAACGCCCCCGTGCAGGATGTCCACGCCGTTGTAGTGATGCGGTTCCACGTCCAGGGCGACCCGGGCGCGCCCGGGCCGCGCCTCCAGGACCCGGATCTTCAGGTGCCGGGCGAAGTGGTCGTTGAGGAGAAGGGGCGGGACGTCGATCATTTTCCCGCGGCCACCGCCTTCACCTTGGCGGTCAGGTTGATCAGGTAGGACCTCTCGTCCTGCTGGATGGCCCCGGTGCCGAGATAATCCTCCCGGAAGATTTTCTGGACGACGTCTTCCTGTTTGTCCGAGAAGCTGCCCAGGTGCCGTACGATCCTCTCCTTGAATTCCCGGGTCCGGTCGAGGGATTTCTTGAGATAGCCCCGGGCGTCTTCGCCCGTCAGGACGTACTGGTGGGGCAGCATGAGGATTTCCACGTCGAGTTCCGCCAGTTTTTCCAGGGACCGCTCGTAATCGTTGTAGCTCGCCAGGAATTCGGGATGGATGTTGTACTGGGAATCCAGAACGCCCGCCGCCTCGCCGGGAATCAGGGCCTTGACCCGGGGAAAGTAGTAGGAAACAGCGTCCCGGGTGTGTCCCGGCGTGGCCATGACCCTGAATTCCCAGCCGTTTCCCAGGTCGATCTCCTCGCCGTCCTCAACGATCCGGTCCACCGAAAGGCCGTCGAAGAAAACGTTCTGCCCCTGGATGAGGGGGGCGAACTTGTCCTCGAAGTCCCGGCTGAGGCTCTGGATCAGCTTCACCGCGTTGGGCTTGGCCAGGATGTCCGCTGACAGGCGGCTGGCGGCGATCTGGAGACCGGGGATCTTCCGCTTGAGGAAGGGGGCCGCGCCGGCATGATCGAAATGGGCATGGGTGAGGAAAAGGTGCTGGAGCCTCCGGGGATCCACGAGATGAAATTCCAGGTCCGCCAGGTACAGGGGCCCCATGATGGTGATTCCCGCATCGAAAAGGGCCGTTTTTTCCGCCGTGACGAGCCAGGCGGGAAGTTCCGCCGATCCGATGGAATAGAGGTTTTCGCCGATTTGTCCCTTTTGATCGATGATCATGACCCCTCCTACCAGAAACCGCGTTCCATGCAGTTTTCGATGAATTCGACGGACCGCCTTGTCTTGCTCTGGTAATATTCGAAGAGCTGCTTTCCGATGTCGGGGTAGAGGGGCGTGCTGTTCAGCTTGGAGATGGGAACCCAGGCGATGTCGATGGAATGGGTGTGATCCGGCCGCACCTTGGGCGTCCCGTGAACGGCCGTGGCCTCGAAGACGACATGGAGCGTCTGGGGGTGCCTTTTCGTACCCGGCGCTTCCCCGATCATGATGATGTCAGTCACGTCGACCTTCACGCCGAGCTCGTTTTTCCACTCCATGACGATGGCTTCCCGGAGGGGGATGTCCTTGTCCACGCCCCCGCCGGGGATGGAGAAAACGTTCTTGCCGCCGTAGATATATTTCATGGAGAGGATTTTGTTTTCCTGCTCATAGACTGCCGATACGCGGACTCGCATAAACCCTCCTTTTTTTTCTCAATTCCTAACACGCCGTTTTTGAAAGATCAAGGGCGCGGTCATCGACGATTCGGTCTTCCGAGGGGACGCCGGATCGCCGCGGCGGTGAACCGGCTCTTCTGGAGAGCGGCTTTCCCGGCCCTGATGTTCATTGACAGGCTCCTTCAAGTGATGTAGATAAATCGCAACGCAATCGCTTTCAAGGTTTCTTTATTCTCAAGCGGGGAGCCATGTGATCCGGTTGTATTCCGGACATGAAAAACCTGATCATTTTTGTTCGGAGGTCGGTGGGATGCAGTTTTTCGAACCCCTTATATCCAGGATTTCTATCCGCACGCTCCTCGCCCTTTTTCTGGCCGTCCCCATGATGGCTTTCCTTGTCGCGTGCGGTGGTGAGCAAAAAGCGGCACCACCGGCGGGACCGGTCGATGTGACCGTCCTCGAAATCGCAACGAGGGACGTTCCCGTTTCCATTGAATTCGTCGGGACCACGGAGAGCTCCCACGAGGTCGAGATCCGCTCCCGGGTGGCCGGGTTTCTGGAAAAGATAAGCTATGAGGAAGGAGGCAGAGTAAAGGCCGGGCAGGTCATGTTTCAAATCGACCGCCGTCCTTTCGAGGCGGCCCTGCAGCAGGCCCTCGGCGAACTGGCTCAACAGGAAGCGAAACTGGAGACGGCTGTGGCGAACCTGAACAGGATCCGTCCCCTGGCGGAAAAAAATGCCGTGAGCCAGAAAGATCTCGACGATGCCGTGGGACAGGAACGAACCAGCCGCGCCGCCGTCCTGTCCGCCCGGGGGAAAGTCCGAGATGCCGAGCTGAATCTCGGTTATACGACCATCAAATCGCCCATAGACGGGTACGCCGGCAGGGCTCAAAGGCAGGAAGGCAGTTATATTTCCGTGGGAAGCGACAGCCTCCTGAGCTATGTGGCGAAACTCGATCCCATCTGGATCACCTTCAGCGTTTCCGAGAACGAAAATCTAAGGCTCCGGGAGGCCGTCGCGAAAGGGACGTTCAGGGAGCCCCCGAAGGGAAATTACGAGGTCGAGCTCATGCTGGCCGACGGGACGATCTTTCCGAACCGCGGGCGCCTGAATTTTGCCGACCCTTCTTACAGCCAGAAGACCGGGACCTTTGAAGTGAGGGCGGAGATCGACAACCCGCTGACGGTTCCCGGTTTCCTTCGACCGGGGGAGTTCGCCCGGGTGTTTCTGAAGGGCGCCATCCGTCCCGATGCCGTCCTGGTGCCGCGCAGCGCCGTCATGCAGGGAGCCAAGGGGCATTTTACCTGGGTTGTCGACGAGGAAGGCAAGGTGGAGTTTCGCGGTGTCGTCATCGGAGAGTGGCACGGCGACAGTGTATTCATCTCCGAAGGCCTCAAGGCCGGTGATAAGGTCATCATCGACAACCTGATCCGCCTCGCGCCCGGTGTTCCTGTCAGAATCGCCGAGCCGTCAGCGAAAGCCGGAACGACGGGAACGCCCTCCGGACAGAACGGTAAAGCCCCGCCGGCCGCCGCCGGCACTAGCCCGGGCCGGTAAAGGGAGGACCCCCCATGTTCTCCCATTTCTTCATCGACCGCCCCATCTTCGCTTCCGTCATTTCCATCATTATCGTCATCGCGGGCCTTGTGGCCATGTACAACCTTCCTATCGCCCAGTATCCAGACATAACGCCACCCCAGGTCACCGTTTCGGCCAGTTACCCGGGGGCGAGCGCCGACGTGATCTCCGACAACGTGGCCGCACCCATAGAGCAGCAGGTGAATGGTGCGGACAATATGATCTACATGTCCTCCACGAGTGCCAGCACCGGCAACATGACTCTCACCGTTTTCTTCAACATCGGTACCGACCCCGATCTGGCCCAGGTGGACGTTCAGAACCGGGTGAACCAGGCCTTGCCGCTGCTGCCCTCATCGGTCACGGACCTGGGAGTTCAGGTCAGCAAGAAATCAAGCACTTTCCTCATGGTTATCGGCATTTACTCCCCCAACGACCGCTATGACGAAACCTACGTGGCCAACTACGCCAATCTCCACGTTCTGGATGCCTTGAAGCGCATACCGGGCGCCAGCCAGACGGCCATCCTGGGACTGCCCGACTATGCCATGCGCATCTGGCTGAAGCCGGACCGCATGGCCCAGCTCGGGATCAACGCCACCGACGTGGCCAATGCCGTGAAGAGGCAGAACCAGCAGTACGCCGTCGGCAAGATCGGACAGTCCCCCACCGATGGCCCGGTGGAACAGACGTTTTCCGTCACGACCAGGGGCCGGTTCGTGGAGCCCGAAGAATTCGAAAACATTATCCTGCGAACGGACCGGGAAGGCGCTGCCATCGTCCGCCTGAAAGACATCGGGCGGGCCGAACTGGCCTTGCGGGATTACTCGATCCGCACACGGCTCAACGGTAAAACGGCCACCCCCATCGCCGTCTACCAGCAGCCGGGCGCCAACGCCCTCGACGTGTCCAGCCAGGTGACCCGGACCCTGGAGGAGATGAGCAAGGATTTCCCCGATGGCATCGAGTACAAGATCGCCATGGACACGACCAAGTTCGTCCGGGCGTCGATCGAGGAAGTCCTCATCACTTTCTTCGAGGCGTGCCTCCTGGTCGTGCTCGTGGTCTACCTGTTTCTTCAGAGCGTCCGGGCGACGGTCGTTCCCATCATGGCGATTCCCGTATCCATCATCGGGACCTTCATCGGCATGACCATCTTCGGTTTTTCCATCAACATGCTGACCCTCTTCGGCATGGTTCTCGCCATCGGCATCGTGGTCGACGACGCCATCGTCGTTATTGAGAACGTCGAGCGTAACATGACCGAGTTCAATCTCACCCCGAAAGACGCGGCGAAAAAAGCCATGGGAGAGGTGACCGGTCCCGTTGTCGCCATTGTCCTGGTCCTTTGCGCCGTTTTCGTCCCCGTCGCGTTTCTGGGGGGGATGACGGGACAGCTCTATAAGCAGTTCGCCGTAACCATCGCCATCTCCGTCGTTCTTTCCGGGATCGTCGCCCTGACCCTGTCCCCGGCGATGGCCGCCATCCTTCTCACGCACGGGGATGACAAAAAGAACAGGTTCTTTGTCTGGTTCGAAAAGGGGTTCAACCGCCTTGTGGAAGGCTACATCCGGGTGGTCCGGCTCGTCATCAGGCGGTCTTTCGTGTCCCTTCTCTTCGTCGTCGTCATGATTGCCGCGACAGTCGCCCTCTTTCACAGGGTACCGACAAGCTTCGTTCCCTCGGAGGACCAGGGGTACCTCCTGGGGGTGAGCTTTCTCCCCGACGCCGCCAGTCTTGACCGGGCCCAGAAACTGGATCGGGCCGCGGGCATGATATTCTCCGGGCACCCTGCCGTTCAGGACGTCGTCGAGGTGGACGGCTACAGCCTCATGGACGGGCAGTTGAAGACCAATGCGGGCACCCTGTTCATTTCCCTGAAGGATTATGAGGAACGATCGGAAAAGGCGCTGCAGGCTCCAGCAGTCGTGAGGGCGACGGGCATGCAGCTCATGAAGCACCGTGAAGGCATTGTCCTGCCGGTGAACCCGCCCTCCATCCCGGGACTCGGAACGACGGCGGGTTTCGAATTCTGGATTCAGAACACCGGCTCCGGGGGAACGGACAAGCTTGAAGAGGTGACCCGGTCCTTTATCGCCGTGGCGAAACGTCAGCCTGAGCTGCAGGGGGTCAATACCCTCATGAACGCGCACTCGCAACAGCTGATGGTCGATGTGGACGTGGAAAAATCGGAGATGCTGGGCGTCCCCGTGGAGGATGTCTACAACACCCTCCAGATCCTGTTCGGGTCCATGTATGTCAGCCAGTTCAGCAAGTTCAGCCGCCTGTGGCAGGTCATTCTGCAGGCGGAGCCCCAATACCGCTCCAAACCGGAAGACATAGAAAAGGCCTACGTGCGTTCGAAAAACAACAACATGGTTCCTCTCAAGTCGGTCATCACGAGGCGCTACGTCGCGGGACCGGACCTGATCACCCGGTTCAACAACTTTCCCGCCGCCAAGATTATCGGGGGTGCCGCTTCCGGCTACAGCACCGGCCAGGCCATAGAGGCCATGGAACGGGTGGCCGTCCAGGTTCTGCCGGCGGATTTTTCCTACGCCTGGAGCGGCCAATCTTACGAGGAAAAAAAGGCTGGTGGAACGTCGGTTGTCGTTTTTATCTTCGGGCTCGTCATGGTTTTTCTCATTCTGGCCGCCCAGTACGAGAAGTGGTCGCTGCCGTTCGGTGTCGTTCTGGCCGTTCCCTTCGCCCTTTTCGGGGCCCTCCTGTCCATCGCGCTCAGGGGTATCGAGAACGACGTTTATTTCCAGATCGGGTTGATCACACTCATTGCACTGGCCGCGAAAAATGCCATCCTCATCTTCGAGTTCGCCGTCCTGAAGCTCCAGGAGGGCGCCTCTGTTTACGACGCCGCCGTCTCCGCCGCCCGCATGAGGCTGCGCCCCATCGTGATGACGTCCCTTGCCTTCATTCTCGGCTGCGTGCCTCTCGCCCTCGCGACGGGCGCCTCGGCCAACAGCCGCCATTCCATCGGCACGGGGGTGATCGGGGGCATGCTCGGCGCCACCCTCATCGCCATTTTCTTCATCCCCCTCTTTTTCTATCTCCTGGAAAGCACGAAAGTCCGCGCTCCGGGATCGAAGGGTCGGGAGAACGCCCGGGCCCGGACAGTCGAGCCGGGCGCTGTCGAACAGCCACCGGAAAAGGAGGGTGCCTGATATGAAAAGGCCGCTTGCTGCCGCTCTGGCCGCCCTCATCCTTACTGCGTGCGCCGTCGGGCCCGATTACAGCCGGCCTGACGTGGACACACCCCAGGCCTGGCGTTTCGAGGAGAAGGACGCCGGGGCATCCGTAAACGCCCGCTGGTGGGAGCAGTTCGGCGATCCCGTGCTGAACGAAATGATCGAAACCGCCTTGAAGGACAACAAGGATTTACTCATCGCCGCCGCCCGGATAGAGGAATACCGGGGAAGATACATGGCCACCCGGGGAAATCTTTTTCCCCAGGCCGGCGCGGGGGCCGCCGCGGCGAGACAGCGGGCGACACAGGAAGGAATCACGGGATGGCAGCCGGGGCTGTCACCGGAGTACAGCACCTACCAGGCCGACCTGAACGCGAGCTGGGAGATCGACCTCTGGGGGAAACTGAGGCGGGCCACGGAAGCGGCCCGGGCGGACCTCCTTGCAAAGGAAGAGTCCCGCCGTGCCGTTCTTCTTTCCCTGGCGGCCACCGTGGCGGGCAGCTATATCGATCTGAGGGATCTGGACCGGCAGTTGGAAATCGCCCGGAGGACCGTGGAAACGCGCAAGGAATCGCTGGATCTTTTCAACATGCGGTTTGCCGGGGGCGTGGTTTCGGAACTCGAACTGAGCCAGGTGAAATCGGAGTATGAAAGCGCCAGGGCGGCCATACCGAAGATCGAAAAAACAATCTACCAGGGGGAAAACGCCCTGAACTTCCTGCTGGGCCGCAATCCGGGACCGGTGAAGAGGGGCAGGTCCATCAACGAGCTCGTCGTGCCGGAAGTGCCGGCAGGTCTGCCCTCGGACGTCCTGGAGCGCCGCCCCGACATCAGGCAGGCCGAACAGGACCTGATCGCCGCGAACGCCCGTATCGGCGTCGCCCGGGCCGCCTATTTTCCGTCCATCTCCCTGACCGGCATGTTCGGCTCCATCAGCACCGACCTTTCCAATCTCTTCACCGGGCCTGCCCAGGCATGGAATTTCGGCGGAACGATCACGATGCCGATTTTCATGGCCGGCCGTCTCT
>Ga0209200_1004452_pt1 | contig 11358 bp, 11 predicted proteins | sample AD_UKC033_MetaG_FD_184406 | JGI IMG/M metagenome (GOLD analysis project Ga0209200, IMG submission 184406) | Active sludge microbial communities of municipal wastewater-treating anaerobic digesters from USA - AD_UKC033_MetaG (SPAdes) (version 2) | ecosystem: Engineered > Bioreactor > Anaerobic >...
CGATCAAGGCCAGCAGGCTTATGAACGCCGCTATCAACAGCAATCGCTCAAATCCCTCGCAAAACGTGCCAGACAAATGGGTTATGCCATGGTCAATATAGACTCCGGGGAGTTAGTTTCTTAGGAGTGTAGGATTGAGACTGCCTCCCTCGATGTGGTCAGGGACCGCCAGGAGCTGGCGGAGATCGTCAGACGCTCCACACAGGTCCATCTCTGCACTGACAACGAGCAGAGTAAACACGTTGTCAACGAGGAGACTGTCAAGAACGGCGGCACGCTGATATTCGCGGGAGTCTTTGACGGCGGTTGTGGGGGGGAGGTCGAGCGGGTGGCCAAAGGTGGGGCCTGTTACGCCTGTAGTGCCACCTACCTGAACCGGTCCGGCAGGTTTGATGACCAACAGGCTCCGGAGACCTTTGACTACACGAACCCGAACGGGCCCGAGAAGTCCACCGCCGCCCTGAACCTCGATATCGCCCAGATCGCCTTGATCCAGGCCCGCGTGGGCCTGCTCACCATGCTGACCAGGAACGGCCTGGGGGCGGACCTCGACGGCAACTACATCCTGTTCGGTAACCGGCCGGTCGAGGGCCTCTTCCCGAAGATGCTCTGTAGCGATGTCTGGAATATACCCCGCGATGCAGGCTGCCTGGTTTGTGGGACTGCCGGAATGTCAGAGACCGAAGTGGACGCAGCGGCCGAGGACATCCTTGCAAAGGCGGACTGCCAGACACACTGAGGTGATTGACCATGAAGAGCACGACAGCCATTCTGATGATTCTGGCCGCGATGACGGTCACCCCTGCCTGCCTGGCAGACCACATGCTGGATCAGGCCAGTCAAGCCTTGTCCACGGGCGACACAGAGCGGGCTGTAGAAATGTACCGGCAAGTCGTTAACGAAGATCCGACGGCAGAGGGCTACAACAATCTGGGCGTTGCCCTCGAGCGTTCCGGGCGGTTCACCGAGGCAGCCGAAGCCTACGGTACATCGCTTCTACTGCCTTATGCCAGCAGACAGAGCAAGGCGAACCTCTACCGCGCCCGCCTTCGCTCCATCATCAGTATCGGCCTACCATACGTAGCAGGCGTCTTTGGTGTGCTGCTGACCATTCTCATGTTGGTTTGGTCGGCCGGGGGGCTGAGGCGAGTGAGGCGGGCCTGCTGCGTCCGGATGAAGCTTCGGGGCGTGCGTGTTGTCAGCCTGACCCACCGGGTGCTGTGCCATGATGGCCAGGACCAGCCAGACGGCAATGCATACCCCGATTCGGAGAGCATTTCGCTCCAAGCAGATCTGCTCTTACCCGCATACCCGCCCGATCCAGTTGCTCGAAATGACTGCACAGGAATCCGCTGATGAACGCATCCTGCTGGAACAGGTTGCCGTTCTTGGGTAACATGTCTCCGCCATTGACCACAATGTCCGCATGAAGAGATCTCGCCGTGGGGAGGACTCTCTCATATTTCCACGTGCAGCCGTGTAGGTCTGTGACAAACAGTATTCTCACCCTTTGATCTTCCGCAACTGAGATAAGAACAATTCTCTGCTCCACAATTCCAGGGACGGGTACTCAGATGCCTTGACGAACCGTCGCACGTCATCCCGAGCTTCCGCCCAGTCCACCGAGTTGATCTTGTCTTCCAGATGGATCTGACACCACTGTGCATCGACCTGGATGTCCTGCTGCCGCCAGGGACCTTGCTGGGCCAAGGCCGATGACAGAAACACGTAGTTCACTCCTACACTCTGGCTTGTGTACCAGAGGAAGTCATACCAGTCTCGACCCTTGACATATTCCCGGCACAGCAGCGCGTGCAACTTGCCGGCGAACAGGCTTGGCTTATCCTGCACAGAAACCGAGGAGACAAATGGGAAGTCCACGTACTTGATCTCCATCCCACTGCCAGATGGGGGATTGGTGTCGATTTCGAGTTTGACGCGGATCTTGCGGGCGGGGCCTGATCTGTCCACGTACTTCAGTTGAAGGACCTTGCCCAGGGAGTCATCCTTCAGGAAGGCCTTCTGCACGGCAACGCCGGCCTTGGAGCGGTCGGCGATTTCGACGTCATAGCCGTAGGCCTCCAGTTCGTCCCGAACCGCCTGGAGATGGGGCTGCAATTCAAAGTCCCGTGTCGCTTCCTGGAGGATGAAATCCATATCCTCCGAGAACCGATTCAAGCCGTAGAAGATCCGAAGACACGTCCCGCCCTGGAATAGGGCATGCTTGAAGAACTCCGTCCTGCCAAGCGCCGCCAGCACCACCTCCTGTGTGATCTCCCGGATCGCGTGCTCCTCCTCGATGTTGGACTTGCAGTTGTAGGAATCCAGCCTGTCCTGGATCAGCTTGACGCTCATAGATTCAGATCCTCCCTGAGTCGTTCGAGGAACCTCTTGACGCGAGGGTCGCAGTAGTTGCCGGAGAGTGCGTCGAGCATGCCGCCGGTGATCTGCTCCAATTCCTCAGGCTCAATCCGCAGGTCGCTGACCACCGCCTCGATCCCGGCCCAGTCCCTCTTTCGAACATAGACGTAGTCCGCCAGAGCCTTCAAAGGCTTGGCCATCAGGAACACGTTCCCCGACGCATCGGCAAGTCGCTCGACCTCGCTGTAGAGCACTCGCTGGGGAACCCGATCATAGCTGAAGACGCCCAGAGGGGTCTTGAACTCTCTCGATTTCTTGAAAGATACGCTCGTGACGGCATGGACGGCCTCCGGGATCCAGCCATGCCAACTCAGGGCCGATTCCAGGCTGACGTATGAGGGGCCATGGACGTGTTGCGCCAGCGCATAGAGGTTCACGCTCTTCTTCTGGTACTTGGGGGCGAGGCAGTACAGGCCCCGCCGGATGCGAATGATCTCTCCGCTGGCCAGGGCCCGCTTCACAAGGCCGTATCGGCGGTCTTCACTGCCAGGGAACAGGACGGCCAGGTCCTGGGTGGTGAATTGGCTCCAGGGCAACCGCTCAAATACTCGTTCAAGCACTTTGTTCATCCACTTGCCTCACGTTTTACAGATACTGTCGCAGAATGACAGTATCTGGAAACAATACTGCTTCTCGGCTGACTCGGCAATCGCCTTTAACAGAAACTGTCATGGAATGACAGTTTCTGGAAGATGTTCGTGCGATCTCCGCCGCCGCGACCCAGGCCGATAATCTCATGATTGGCAGGGGTATCTGTTCACAATCCATGTTCTGGTACGGTTTATCCCACTCTTGTAGTGGGCGATTTCGGCCGGAGCCTTCTCATCCACACTTGCTGTCGCCGCAGTAGTCGCAGACCACGCAGTTTGCCTCCCGCCGCGTAGGCCGGCCGCACTCCTGACAGACCTGCCGGAAGGCAGAGAGGGGTTCGGGCTCATCAACAGTGCCCATCGCCTCCTTCATGGCCCGGGCTATCGCATCCGGACACGAGAGCACCTGCACCTCCTTGTTTGCCTTGCGTGCCACGGCGGCCGAAAGGCACCGAATGCCGGAGAGTTGGTCGATCATCACGGCCGGATCCACCCCGGACCGCAACGCCGCCGACACCGCCCGGCACGTAGCCTCCGACTGACTGGGGCAGCCGCCGGCCTTGCCCAGATTGGCGAACACCTCGCAGATCCCCTTCTCATCCTTATTGACCGTCACGAAGAGGGTTCCACATCCCATGCGGAACTTGCTGGTCGATCCCGTGGTCGTCCTCGGGCGAGGACGTGGTTCCCCCTTTGCTGGCGACGTCTGTACCCCCGATAGGACCTGCTCCGGCCGGCTGCTATCCCGGTAGATGGTGATTCCCTTGCAGCCCCGTTCATAGGCAAGCCGGAAGATCCGATCCACATCCTCGACCGTCGCATCGGCTGGCAGGTTGACCGTCTTCGACACGGCGTTGTCAATGTGGGCCTGGAGGGCAGCCTGCATGGCGACGTGCCACTCCGGGGCAATCTCATGCGCTGTGATCAGCATATCCCTCAGATGCTGTGGGATCTGGCGTATATCCCTCGGCTCGACCCCAGCCGTCAGTTCCATCTTCACTCTATCGGACAGCCATCCCTGTTCTGAACCGAGGCGCTCCAGCAGAGGGTGAAACTGAATGAACTCAGCGTTGTCCAAGGCCCGACGTTTGCAGACGTACTTGAAGATCGGCTCGATGCCAGAGCTGCATTGGGCGATGATGCTGATACTGCCGGTCGGTGCGATGGTTGTGCAGGTCGCGTTCCGCATCGGCGTGTTGTGTTCTGTCTGCCAGATGGACCCCTCCCAGTTGGGAAAGCTGCCTCTCATTTCCGCCAGTTCCCGGCTCGCGCGATGGGCATGCTCCCGCAAGAATTCACCCAATCGTCCTGCGAAGGCAATCGACTCGTCGCTGTCATACCGCATCCCCAGGAGAACAAGGGCATCGGCCAGCCCCATGATACCCAGGCCGATCTTGCGGTTCGCACAACTGATCTCCCGAACACGGGCGAGTGGCCAACTATTCGCGTCAACTACGTTGTCCAGGAATCGCACGCATTGGTGTATCGCCCGTCCGAACTGGGGCCAATCCAAGTCGCTTCCGTCTGCCAGAACAAACGCGGCCACATTCAGCGATCCCAGATTGCATCCTTCGCCGTCCAACAGTGGTTGCTCGCCGCAGGGGTTTGTGGCGTTGATCGAGCCGATGTGGGGAGTAGGATTGTCTCGGTTGATCCGATCGATGAAACAGACCCCGGGTTCGCCGGTCTGATGGGCGTTGAGAACGATCATGTCCCAGACATCTCCGACCGTATAGCAGCCGTCTGTCCCAGCCTCAAGAGACCTCAGATCCTGGAGCCGGTAGGAGGACGGCGACACGATCCTGGGGATGACGTACTGCCTCTTGCCTCTGGGATTGACTACGATGTGGGGGGTATTCGGGTCGTGCAGCAGCCGCTGCATGAACGCATCGTCTACCTTCACAGAGAGGTTGAAGTTGTTCAACTGACCCACGTTCCGTTTGGCATGGATGAACATCAGAATGTCCGGATGGGACATCCTCATCAGGGCCATATTCGCGCCACGCCGGTGAGAGCCCTGCTGGATTCCACCCGTGGCGGCATCAAAGATCTTCATGAAGGCAAGGGGACCGGTGGTTGTTCCCCCGCTGGAGGCGACGAAATCGCCGGACGGCCGCAGTTCATCAAATGCGAATCCGGTGCCCCCGCCGGATTTCTGAATGACGGCCATCTGGCCGAGCGTTTCGAAGATCTCCGCGATACTGTCCCCAATCCGCAGGACGAAACATGCGCTCAACTGGCCACCGGGCTTTCCGGCATTCACGAGGGTTGGCGTATTCGGCAGGAACTTGTGTTCGGCCATCAGTTCGTACCACGTACCGGCTCGGCGCCGGACGTCATCCGATGACACCCCATACCGCAGGTCCACGTCAGCGACAGCCGCGGCGACGCGCATATACATCTGGTCCGCTGTTTCAACGACCTGGCCACTCGAGTCCTTCCCCAAGTACCTTCGTTTGAGCAGTTCTCCGGCGATATCAGATTGCCAGGGCTCCGATGTGCGAGTCTCAATGGGGTTCTTCTCACTCATTGCTTGAGTCCTCCTGATGGTGGTGGTCTGTGGCCAGCGATTTGCCCACGGTATACGGGTACAATGGACAGTCCTGGCGACAGTGAGCAGCCATAGCCGCGTGTTCGCAGCCGAGGCTGCGGTAGGTATGACTGAAGGCGCATCTGGCTTGGTATTCGATCTCCTGCTCGGTGATGATGCGCCGCCCGTCCGCCGGTCGGTTCTTTTTTGCCCAAGTCTTCAGCACCACCAATGCAAGGTCAAGCGGGATGCCATTTCGTTTCAGGTGAACTGCCAGGCGGAAGCAGGAGACTCGCTGGTAGGCGGACACGCCTTCCACCAGGATCTCACGAGCGCAAGGCGGCAGCCCAAAGGGCGCCACATCGGGTTCTGCCTTTGAGCCATTGCTTGACCGTGGCGGGGGACGATCCCGCGTCTCCAGATGGCATCGCTCGATCACTAAATCAAGGTCCTTTTCCGTGAGCCTTCGCACCCTCTCCAGGAACTCCCATTGATCGGGGTACGGCTCAGCGGGGGCAGTCGGATGGACGAAGATTGTCCGCCCCTCTGGGACTAAGGCGCCAAAGAGCGGCGTATTGATGAAGTTGCCGTAGGACACCCCATCGGTCAGCGCATCTTGCTTTGGGAAGATCTCCGTCCCGAGAGCACCCACGTCGGCCAGCATCTTCTTGGCCACGACTCGGGCCGCATGTGCAAGGACTCCTTTCGATTCGAAGAACATCCAGACGTGGTACCCCTTGGACTTGCTGCGCTCGATGTAGGCCGACAGGCCGTAACGACCTGCCGCCGCGACATAGGAGACGGGCAGTTCCAGCCGCTCTTGGTCAAAGTCAACAGCCAGGGCCCGTGTCGTCGTGCCGGTCAACAGATACACGCCGTAAGGCCGGCCGCCCCTGAGATGGGAGAGTACAACCTCGTCGGTGACAGGTTTCTTCTCCTGGCGGACCTTTCCTGTAGCAGGATCATAGGTCCCATAGACGTCCTGCAGACCGGCAAAGAGGTCCTTGAAGATCTGCACCTTCTCTCCAACACTGCGTTCTCTCTGCTCCATGTGCGGTCTCCGGGCCCCGTTGCTGTGGAACCCGCCTTCTTGCAGGGTTCACAGTCATAGCGGTGCCGACGGAGGCGTGATTTCAGCAGTGACAGACTCGCCGTATCAGAACGAGATATTCCTCAGCACTGAACTGGCGCGGATGTAGCCATACAGGATGGACGGGATTTGGTCGACAAGTTGGGCGGGGGCACACTGACGGAGCCGCTCCGGAATGACCGCCTTGTAGTCTTCCAGAAGAGTCCTGACGATCTCGCATTGCAGATGCCAGTCGCCTATGGGCACGTGGCTCGCAAAGACTCCCTTGACGTGCCTGCTTCTTTCGCGGTCCTTGATCGATTCGCCCAAGGCAACGACAACGCCATGCATACCCTCATTGGCCCCATCAGCCGCATCCAGCATGGCGGCGATGTAGCCGGGACCGTAGGCGTTGCTTTGATAGTTGTCGTCGAGCAGGGATATGGCCTCAGCGAGTGGATCGATCAGAGGTGTGGGACATCTGAGCCCCCGTGCATAGATCTGTTCAACAAGTCGAGCGATTGTCCTGTTGAAGGCTCTATGGCCCATGGGATACTCCACATGGTAGTCAAACTGCCGCACAACCATCCCGATGGGATCGTCAAATCGTCGCATGAGCTGCTCATCGTCCACCTGGGCTGCAATGACTTCGATGATCTCTCTGGCTCTTTCCCTGATCTCAGTGCTCATCGTAGATGAGCTCCTTTGGCATGAACGGAGACCCCGCTTCGTCGTCGCTTCCTGGGGCCAGCGGCTCAAAGGGCCTGTTGGTCTTTTCGCTTCGCCGTTCGACGATCTGGCGGACCTGGGGGACAGGCAGACAGTACATCTGCCGAGAATGGGCGACGATCAGATCCCTGCAGTTGACCTGTGGCACTTCAAGAGGCATGGGTGTCCTGATTCTCACAACGTCTGTCCCACAGCGGACGATGGCTTGACCGGTCTTGAGATCCACGATGTCTTTCACCTTGACCACCTCTCGAAAATCCTTGGCCAAGTAGGCCCCGTCCTTGCTATCCACGCTGAAGACGACGGTCGTGCCCACGCTGGCAAGGGCATCTATCTTCTGCGGCCCAAACTGATGGAGGTATTGGTGCGCCAGAGTCAGGCTGACGCCATACTTGCGCGTCTCGGCGACAACGTCCTCTAAGGCGTCCGTGACGAATCGATGGGCTTCATCGAGATAGATGTGGAAGACCCTGCGACGGTCGGGCGGCGTGTCGCAACGGCCGAGGGCCGTGGCGTGGAGGATGGCGAGGATGAAACCGCCCAGGATCTCGCGAACCTCCGTTCCGAGCTTGGAGAGATTGCCCAAGAAGATCATCCCATCGTCCATGGCCCGGCGGAAGTTGAACCTGCTATTCGGCTGCGACAACATCAGGGAGATGGTCCCCGAGACCAGCAGTTTGCTCAGCTTGTGCTTGGGCGGCCCGAACTCATCACTGCGATAGCGGATGAAGTCGTACTGCCAGAACCTCCGAGCCTCTTCATTGTCTATGACATCGAGAATGAGCTTGCGGTTCACTTCGCTCTCCTTGGAGCCGCTGCGGAGGATATCAGCGATATCGAGCAGTGTACTGCCGGGAAGATGTAGCAGGGCAAAGATGCTGTGACGCAGAATGTGCTCCATTCGATCACCCCAGCCCGTAACGAAGCTCTTCAGCACACCCACCAGATCGTCCGCCATGCGACCGATGTCCTGGCCAGGGATTCTCTGCATCGGATTCCATATAGGCACCCAGTCCGAATCCCCCGGATCGAAGTGAATGGTCTTCTCGACGTACTCTTGAGGGATCAGCGTCAACAGCCTCTCGACGAGATCGCCATGAGGGTCCAACACGGCGACGCCATGGCCGTGCTGGATGTCGTCCAGGACCATATGCTCCTCCAGGGTCGACTTGCCCATCCCCGGTCTGCCAATGAGATGGGTATGCCGCATCCGGATGACTAGTGGTATGTAGACGGGCCTGTCCACCCCCGCATGATTGTACGTACCGATCAACGTGCCCTCGGCAAGTCCGTCGTCGGCTGCCGCCAACGGTTCCAGCTTATCGACAACCGCGCCAACCTGCTCGATTGCACTGGCCGCCGGGAGATGGACAAGGCCCGTCAGTTCAGCGGAGTTCAACAGGAAGCCTGGCCGGTAGGTCAGGCCCAGACGAAACATCTCGCGGATCTGAGGTGTGGACAGGACGGATCGGTACTGCCTGTCAGTGATGTGCTCGAGTGGTCTGCCACCGTGCTGGAATAGGCCGGTGAACACGCCCATCGCCTCCAGATGGTGCTCGCTGTGTTCCGCGGCACCCACCACGGCCAACCGGACTGCTACACAGTGGAAGGGTTTGTCATTGTGCGCCTTGGTCTCCACCTGGCCAGCCATCTGGTGGAGGTCTCCCGATGGGGCTTGTTGGCCATAGCGCTGGGTGGAACCGACATGGGAGACCAGCTTGACGACATACTCCAGGTCGGTCAGGATCTGAATGTTCCGATGCCAGTTGTGGTCTGCGCGGACCGGCTGGAACAGGACCTGGTAGATACCGATGGCCGGTGTTGGTATGTGAGCAATCGCCGTCATCAAGCCATCGTAGGGCGAGGAATGCAGTTCCGTCGGTCGGGTCAGAAGATGACAATAGGGCGGCGGTGGGAAGTAGTCGTGAAGAGCGACGTCTTCCCATGATACAGTCTCATACCGAGAGTCGCCGGTGGTCTGCGTGAGCCTGCACAATTTCAGCGTACTCAAGAAGGCAGTCGTGACAACCGGCACATCTTCCCCATGGCACAGCAGGAGGATTGTGGCATGCTCCCGATTCCCGATGATCTCCAGTCCCACCCTATGGGAGACGGAAGACAACTGCTTCAGAAACAGCTCATGATCATTCCAGTTGAAGGGTTGGTCCGGCGATAGCCATACCTGGAATCGGATAAGGTCGTCTTCCGCAGGCGGCTCCTCACAGGTCCGGTTCTGGCGGTCCGTCAGGACCAGGATGTCCTTCGGGACGGTCACCGGATCGAACACGGGCTCCAGGGCCACCGGATGCGCGAGGATATCACCATCACAGCCCTTGCCCACCTCAGCCGCGATCAGGGTCTGGGCTTTGGCCGCCAGCATGTAGGGCCATGCCTGTGTGACGAGGGCATTCTCCAAGCTCATCTTCGACCTTTCCGATAGGGTCTTTTCAGATCAAGCGGAATAAAGGCGTCCCGGATTTCAGCTTAGAGCGGTGCTTTCGTGCCTTTGCAGCAGATGAGGGCGGGTTCCAGAAATGCCGCCGAGGATGCCATGCCGGTTTCTCAGTCAAGCCACGCGATCCAGAGCAGTTCGAACGCCATGAAGAGGAACATCCGGGCCGGCTGACTGGTGACCTGCTCGATCATCCCGGCGCCGACGAGGAAATCGTCGAGCTTTGTGAATAGAGGGTTTATGCAAGGAACAGCTATACACAAGAAGACCGCCACGGCATACCATGGCGCCTTGTCTTTGAGGAATATCCCTGCCAATCGGCGAATGCCTTTGGCCGCCAGAAAACCCGACACGATAATGAACCCCATTGTTACGGTTCCCGCCTGACTGGACAGGCGCGGCAGAAGACCGGGATCGGTGAAATTCGCAACCAGAAGGAAGAGGCCAGCGACGATCATCAGCGTGTGCTTGCGAGAGACTGGATTCTTGGATTCCATTGTACTGAGCCCTGTAATGAGTTCGGTTCGCTGAGCCCGCCGGATCTGCATGGTCACCGGCCTACCTCGTGGGTCTTCTTGAGCAGCCAAGGATGTCTCTGGAGTACCTTCTGGAAATCAGCCCGAATGCGGGCGGCACTGGCCTCTGTGAGTTCCGACGGCAACAGGGATCCGTACTTCGAGAGGTATTCTGAACAGGCATCCAGTTGCTGCTGAGCAGACAGCCTTTGGAGGTGGGTGCCTACCTTGGCGGCGATCTCCCTCTTCGCGTAATCCTCCGCAACATGCATTGAGACAGCCATGAGCACTGCATAGAGCCCCCCGCCATTGCCTGTGCGGGCCATCTCGAAAGCCGCCTTGGTCCCGCTCGATCCATACACGCCATTGAGAGCAGGCGCAGCACATTGCTGCCAGTACTGATCGGACGATATCGCAACAGGCCCGCGAAGTCGCAGGATATGGAAATCCAGGTGCCGAGCGAACTCGGACATGAAATGCATGAACTCATTCCATTCAGTGATCTGACCTCTGCTCACAGGAAACGTGTTGATGGCGTGGTTGGCCCGGTTGAAGGTCTCCGCGATGGTCTTTTCTGGGCTGATGCTGGCCAGTAGTCTGTCCAGTTCCGTCGCCATGGGGCCTCCTACAATCGTCTGAAGATGCTCGATGTCTCTTGCAGCCCATTAACGTACGAACGAATCAGCTCGCTCCAGTCGTGGGCGTACCGTTCTGGTTGGGTGGCTTTGATCGAAGAGGAGAGGTATGGGCCGCACTGAGCGATGAATTGACGGATGATTTCCACCTTAGCTTCCCACGAGTTTGGCGCCACATGTCGATCAAATGCATCGGCAATATAGCGTTCAACGGACTCCGCCTTCAAGCCTTCCGCGATAGTGTCGAGCGCTACGCGCATGCCGCCATTAGGCGTCGGTAATCAATAAAGGTAGCAAGTCGAACCGGGAGTTGGTATGATTGCGGGATATGAAAACCGACACTCAACTCCGGCAGAAATTCGCCTTGGTCTGGCCGCTCTTGGATGAGCGGACTCGGCGTCTGATGGCCGCCACCGA
>Ga0209200_1004453_pt1 | contig 11355 bp, 10 predicted proteins | sample AD_UKC033_MetaG_FD_184406 | JGI IMG/M metagenome (GOLD analysis project Ga0209200, IMG submission 184406) | Active sludge microbial communities of municipal wastewater-treating anaerobic digesters from USA - AD_UKC033_MetaG (SPAdes) (version 2) | ecosystem: Engineered > Bioreactor > Anaerobic >...
ACTCCGTGACAGGCTCTCTGATGAGATGAAGAAGGTTATGGTCCATATTGAGGATGAGGAGAACTATGAGGCTGTCAATGAGCTTCGAAGCATCATCAATGAGAAGTACAGTGACAAGATAAAGTACCCGAAGCTTTTCCGTGACAAGCGGCTGATCAGCAAGCTCAACGAGCTTAGACTGTCTGACCGGGAGAGCTTCAGGGAGATATGTGAGAAATCTCTTGCGGTGCGTGACAACGCCACGGCGCTGAATGTCACATACCGTCACCTGAGAAAGAAAAGCCACCGGCTCTTATGGCTGATACTGTCATCACTGCTGCTGCTTGTCACCTCTCCTATATTTGTCGCCGGCTCCCTCTTCAATATACTTACATTCCAGGTGGCATACCAGCAGGCTATAAAGTCAAAGGACCCCGCATTCATCAGCACGGCAAGATACGGGTTCTTCCTGGGGCTAAGCTTTATCTTCGGGCCGCTCTACCTGATACTGGCCCTTATCTTCATCAAGCCGTGGTGGCTGGCAATAATGGTTTTCATGATTATCCCGGTACTGGGCATAATGGCATGGAACTGGTTTCTGCTGCTGCTTCGCACCGTGGGCGGTTTCAGAATATGGAACCTCCGCCGCACCGGAAACCCGCTCTTCAAATCATTGCTCAACACATATAATCAACTCGTCACACACACCTTATCTCTCTGATAATGAAAGATTTTTTTGCCGGAAAGGTAGTCTGGATTACCGGGGCCTCCTCAGGAATAGGGGAAGCATTGGTAAAAGCTTTCACCCGCGGCGGAAGCAGGGTGATAGCATCATCGATCGATACAGAAGGGCTGGAAAGGGTAGCCGGAGAGTGCTCCGAAATGAAGGGGAGTATTACCTGCGTGCCTTTTGACCTGTCAGATACCTCCGGTATCGAAAGCCTGGTAAAAGAGGTGGCTCAGAAGGAAGGCCGGATTGACATGCTGCTCAATATCGGGGGGATAAGCCAGAGGGCTCTGCTTATAGAGACACCTATGTGGCTTGACCGCAAGATCATGGAGATCAACTATTTCGGCACCATCGCCCTCACCAAGGCACTCCTGCCTCACATGATTGCCGGAGGAGGGGGGCATATTGCTGCCACCAGCTCCATCACAGGCCGGTTCGGCTTCCCGCTGCGCTCGGCATACTCAGCCTCCAAGCAGGCGCTGCACGGTTTCTTCGAGACCCTTCTCATTGAACACGGCAAGGACAATATCCGGGTCTCCGTGATTATACCTGGGAGGGTGCAGACTGCCATCTCGCTTCATGCGCTGACAGCCGACGGAAGGGAACACGGCAGGATGGACGACGGGCAGAAAGGCGGCGTCACCCCCGAAAAGGCCGCAAAACAGATTATCAGGGGGCTTCAGCGGAATAAAAGGGAGATACTTGTTGGCAGCAAGGAGCTTCTGATGCTTAAAATAAGGAAATATTTACCATCGCTTTTCTTCAGGATAGCGGGGCGGATCAAACCAATGTAAGGAAGGAATCATGAAAAATAAAGATTACATCATCAGCGGTATACAACAGATGGGCATAGGGGTTTATGACCTCAGTGAAGCATGGGATTGGTACATCAGGGTGTTCGGTATGGATTGCCGCATTTTTGAGGATGATACGGTGGCGAAACTTATGCTTCCTTATACCGGCGGCGAACCGCGAAGCAGGCATGCCGTACTGGCGATGAACCTGCAGAGCGGGGGCGGATTCGAGGTGTGGCAGTACAAGGGAAGAGAGCCGGTATACCGTGATTGTGAAACCAAACTGGGCGACCTTGGAATCTTCGCCTGTAAGATGAAGGTGAAGGATGTTGACAGCGCCTGGAGATACTGGAAAGACAACAATGTGGAGGTGATTGGCCAGCCAGCGGCTGATCCTTCAGGCAGTAAGAGCTTCTTTGTCAAAGACCCGTTCGGCAACCTGTTCCACATCGTGGGAGCATCCGACTGGTTTATGAATCTGAAAAAGATATCCGGCGGATCATACGGAGCCATTATCGGCGTATCAGATATTGACCGTGCCCTGCCGCTCTATTCTGACATACTGGGATATGACAGGGTGGTGTTCGATAGCACAGGCACTTTTGAAGACCTGGCTTCGGTGCCAGGTGGCAATGGACGCTTCAGACGCATCCTTCTGGCGCCCTCAAAACCATTCCATGGCGGATTCAATCCCGTCTACGGCCAGAGTGTCATTGAGCTGGTACAGGCGCTTGACCGCGAACCGACGAAGATATTTGAAGGGAGGCTCTGGGGCGACCCCGGATTCATTCACCTCTGCTATGACATCAGCGGAATGGATAACCTGCGCAAGTATTGCAGCGAGGCAGGCTTCCCGTTTACGGTTGACAGCAAGGCGAGTCATGAGGGCAGCAGCTTTGACATGGGCGAGGCAGCAGGCTTCTTCGCCTATATCGAAGATCCTGACGGAACCCTTATAGAATTCGTGGAGACACACAAAGTGCCCATACTCAAAAAGTATGGATGGTATTTTGATTTGCGGAAACGCGATCCCAACAAGCCACTGCCGTCATGGATGATCAGGGCATTGAGATTCTCGCGGGTCAAAAGCAGCAGGCATTGATGCTTTAATCCCTGCAGGCTGTCATTGTCACACTATTCTCTTCATTGTAGTCCGGCGCCTTCGCTGAAATCCGGTGTCTTCGCTGCACTCCGGCGTCTTCACTACACTCCGGCGCCTTCGCTGAAATCCGGTGTCTTCGCTGTAGTCCGGCGCCTTCACTGAAATGAACCGCCGGATCAGTTGGTCACGCTCTGCTCCCTGCTGGCTGCTGCCTGCACTTCCCTCATGACCCTCATGATATTTCCGCCCCATATCCTGGCAATATCATCACGGCTGTAGCCGCGGCGGATCATCTCCTTCGTGATATTCTTCATCATGGAGGCATCAGTACACCCCTCTATGCTGCCTCCTCCGTCGAAATCAGTTCCTATGCCCACATGGTCAATCCCGATGACGTCAATCACATGCTGAATATGGTTCACGGCATCTTCTATGGTAGCCAGTTTAACATACTGTGCCTTCAGCTTTGAGAACTCCTCCCAGCGTTTTTCCTGCTGCTCCATGGTCAACTCACCCATGCTCCTCCAACTTTCGCGCAGTTCCCTGACCTTTGCATCATACTCCGGGTTTGGTACCGGCTGCCTGAGATAGTCGCTCAGTATGCATATCTGAATAACGCCCCCGTTTTTCTTCAGGGCCTGAAGCATGTCATCATTCAGATTCCGCGGATTCTCACACAGTGCGCGGCATGATGAATGTGAAGCTATAACAGGCGCCTTCGTAACGGCCAGTACATCATAAAATGATTCGTCAGAGATGTGTGAAACGTCAACCATCATCCCTACGCGGTTCATTTCCCTGACCACCTCTTCGCCGAAGGCGGAAAGACCATTATGTTCAGGGCCACCCTTGTCACTCGACGAGTCACATATGTCGTTGTTGGAAGAATGGCACAGTGTGATATACCGCGCACCGAGGTCATAATACTGCCCGATTCTTGTGATGTCTGTACCTATCGGATAGCCATTTTCTATTCCAATGAACACCGCCACCTTGCCTTCATTCTTCAGCCGCAGGGCATCATCAGGATTAAGTGCTATTCCGGCGATATCCTGGTTGCGGGCTACGCTTGCCTTGATTGAATCAAATACTTCAAGGGTCCTTCCGTGCTCCCTCTCGTAATCCTCGGGGGTACGCGGCCCCTGTCCGATGAAAATGGCAAAGAATTCGGCATCAAGCCTTCCCTCCTTCATCTTCGGAAAATCGACACAGCTCCTATCATTACGCGCTCCGAGGTCAAAACTGCCCCTTAAGAGCCGCATAGGTGTGTCACAGTGTGTGTCAACAGAAAGGATGTTATCATGAATCCTCTCAGCCTTGCGGCTGACCTGCTCTTCATTAAGCTTGCATGACACCGCGAAAAGGCAGAGCGTCATTAAAAGGAATTTGGTACGCATGGTATTAATTTATGATGTCAGTGCTAAGATATGAATATCAAAGGTTGATTATAACTTCCGGGCTGCAGCTAAAGTCATAAAAAAGGTTAAATATGTGATTATGAATGAGAGCGGGGGTACCTGCATGCAGTCAGTCGAAGGGTTTTCTGAACCGAAAGGTATGAATCAAAGGTTTTTGCCTACATCAAGCCAATGAACCCGGTGGCAGGTATTTTTGAGTCAGCTGATTGCTGAAACCCCGGGTCAGAAGTCCATTTGCTGCCGGTGCCTCACATAAAAGAAGCCCCGGCACTTAGTGGGGCACAACCGGTGCCTCATGAAAAAAAGCCCCGACTAAGTGTCGGGGCAGCCATGAAAAGAATGAAAAAATTGCTTTTGGACAGTAAAAAGCATCTTAAATATCTTACGATCTGTCTTGTTCTTGTCTGATCAGGTTATTAACCAGACACAAATATAATTAAAATGTGCTGCTGCTCGCATATAATTGCAAAAATAGCGACCCTGAAAACCGATTATGCAATGTTGATGCAACCAGTGTAACTTTGTTGCGTCATTGATCAAGAACAAACTGGAACTTGGCCACACCGGATATACACATACATGACAGGCTCATTGATGAATGCCGCGAAGGAAACCGGAGAGCACAGTTCAGGCTGTATGAACTTTACTCGAAGGCGATGTTCAATACAGCCTACAGGATAATGGGCAACAGGGAGGATGCCGAGGATATGCTGCAGGAAGCGTTTACAGACTGTTTCAGGAAGATAGGGTCATACCGCACTGAGTCAACCTTCGGGGCATGGCTGAAGACAATAGTCATAAACAGGTGTATCAGCAGGCTGCGGAAGAGGGAGGCTGAGCTGGTTTTCATTGATGACTACAGCAGGCATGAAATGCAGCAGGATGAGCCACAGGAGATGATATGGCCGGACCCCTCCGTGATTGCCAGGGCTGTCGAACGGCTGCCTGACGGGTACAGAGTGGTTTTCAGTCTCTACCTCCTTGAGGGATATGATCATACTGAGATCTCACAGATACTGGGGATCTCGGAATCAACCTCCAAAACACAATATTCAAGAGCAAAGGAAAAACTTAAAAAGATACTCTCAGAAATGCGAAGAGATGGATGAGCTTGAGAAACATATAAGGAGCATCAGGGATGAGCTCGATATACATGAGCCCGGCCATGACCTGTGGGATATGATCGGGCGTGACCTTCCCGGCAATGAGAAGATGCCTGAAACCTCCATTATAAGGCAGAAAGGCAGCGGCCGAAACAGGCAGAAAGGTTTTACGGGCAGGCGGATGCAGATACGCAGTGTGATCTGGCGTGCCGCAGTGGCAGTGATAGTTGCCGGATTTGCAATAGCCACCATAGCTGGCATGTTGCTCAGGTCTCAGAGACTGAATGACCCGCAGGTGGCAGCCGTAAGAGAGACCTACAGGTATTATGACGAAAGGATAAGATCACTTTACGAGGAAGCAGAGCCTCTGCTGACAGCCAACCCGGATATCAGCACCGAACTGAACCTGGGAATGACTGAGCTTGAAAGCCTTTCGGCACAGATCATCCGTGACCTGGATGACAATATTGCCAGCAGTGAGGTGATTGAAGCCCTGATAGGAAACTACAGGCTCCGGATAGAACTCCTTGAAGATATGCTCAACCTGATGAAGGAGGAGGGCGTTGAAGCAGAAAAAAACAAAGGCAATGAACTATAGAACTATCTTAATAACGGCAATACTGCTGCCGGCCGGACTGGCACTTGCGGGCCAGCAGTATTCTGATATCAAGACCCTGAAGAGATCCTTCACGGCAGGCAGCGAGGCTATCCTCGAGGTAACCAACAAATATGGCGACATACATGTCACCCATACAGACGATGACTCTGTCACGGTGATGGTTGAAATCACCGCCTCGTCAAATACCGGCGACAAAATTGATGCGCTGATGTCAGACGTTGATGTAAATATCTGGCAGTCAGGTTCGGTTGTGCGGGCGGAGACAACATTCCGCAAGGGGATCACACCCCTCTTTGAGAGTCTCAGGGGCCTGACAAAGAACCTTATAAACTTCAATTCACGTCTCAAGATAGACTATCGCATTGAGTGTCCACCGGAAACCGTGCTCAGTATTACCAACCGTTACGGTGATGTATACATCGGGGATGAGACACAGGTTCTGGCACTTAAACTGTCAAACGGCAACCTGGATGCCGCAACCGTAGGCAATGCACAGATGATGGAGCTCACCTTCTGCAAAGCCAACGTAAGAAGTATCAGTGAGGGCAAACTGATTCTCTCATTCAGCGAGTTGCGCACCCGCGAAACAGGGAAAATCAAGCTCACCTCCACCTCATCAAAGGTATGGATTGACAACTGCCGTTCGGTTGACCTTGACTCCAAGCGTGATGATCTTCACTTCGGCTCCGTGGATTCAATGACAGGTGTCAGCTATTTCAGCGATATAATAACTGACAGGGTAACCGGGGAGATAAATATGACAGTGAAATACGGGAACCTCTCATTTGAGAATGTTGACCGTGGGTTCAGACTGACAGACATTCGCTCTGCCTATACTGACATTGACATGGCCCTGGAAAAGGGTTCTGCCTATGACCTGGAGATAAGACATGCCAATGCATTCGTCTCCCTGCCGGGATTTGATCCGGAACCGGAGAGGACAGAGATAGATGCTGAGGAGAAGGTTTTTCTGACAAAGGCCTCGGCTGGCAGCGGTGCCGGCCGGTCAAAGATCAGGATAGACGCCACCCGGGGCGAGATAAGGTTGCTGCAGAAGTAACGACAGGTCTGAGACCTGTCGTTACGAATATGTATTCATAATATTCAATATACCAGGAAAATCAGGTAAGGTCAATTTCGTTACCCTGCCTGTCGTAGAACTGGTACTGCAGGAAATGGAAAGAATCTATTCCCTGCACCTTAATGCTGACACCGTACTTCTTGTTTATCCTGCTGATCCTGGAGAAGAGCCCTTCCCTCAGGTAGGCAGCCACGAACGGATGAGTCCTGAGGATAAATCTTGTGGTTTTCACCTTCTCAATGATACAAGAGAGTGTTCGTTCGATCTCATCGGTAAGCAGTATAGCCGGGGCTGTTTTCCCCTCTCCCCTGCAGACAGGGCATTTCTCATCAGTAACGATGGTCATTTCCGGGCGCACCCTCTGCCTGGTCATCTGCATCAGTCCGAATTTACTCAGAGGCAGTATATTATGTTTGGCCCTGTCTGCACTCATAAGCTCTTTCATCCTTTCATGCAGGGACTGGCGGTTTTCGTTTGACTGCATGTCAATGAAGTCAATCACGATAATTCCGCCCATGTCCCTCAGGCGCAGCTGACGGGCTATTTCCCTTGCAGCCTCAAGATTGACGGCCAGGGCGTTTGACTCCTGGTCAGAGCCTGATTTTGACCTGTTGCCGCTGTTGACGTCTATGACGTGGAGTGCTTCAGTATGCTCAATGATAAGATATGAGCCGCCCTTGCAAGAGACGGTTCGTCCGAAGAGACCCTTGATCTGACGGCTGATGCCGTAATAGTCAAAGATGGGGATTTGCTCCTTGTATACCTTAACGATCTTTTCTTTCTCAGGAGCTATCTCCCTGATGTATGATTTCACTTCGCCGGCCATCACCTCATTATCTACGATGATGCTGTTGAAGTCAGTACTGAGTATATCCCGGAGGATTGTTGTCGTGCGATTCATCTCACCCAGGAGCAGTCGCGGCGACTTGACGTCGCGGCGCACTCCGGAGAGAGCCTTTTCCCATCGGTTAATAAGTTCCTTTAGTTCAGCGTCGAGTGCTGCTACCTTTTTCCCTTCTGCGGCAGTGCGCACGATAACGCCGTAATTCTTTGGCTTTATGCTCTGTATCAGGAGCTTGAGACGATTTCGTTCATCTGCATTCTCTATCTTTGAAGAGACAGAGACCTTGTCTGAGAATGGCATGAGGACAAGGTTTCGTCCTGCTAAGCTCACCTCTGAGGCCAGCCTGGGCCCCTTTGTGGAGATGGGTTCCTTGGTTATCTGCACGATAACTGTCTGTCCTACTGTCAGTACATCAGCTATCTGCCCGTCCTTGTCAATGTCTGGTTCAGGCTTGAACCTCGACACTGACGTCATTCTGGCCTTGTTCTGTGTAGCCAGATGGTAATAACGGTGGAGGGTCCTGAACTGGGCTCCCAGGTCATGATAATGCAGGAAAGCATCTTTTTCGAACCCAACGTTAATGAACGCTGCTCTAAGCCCCGGCATAATCTTCTTTACCTTACCCAGGTAAATGTCGCCGACTGAGAATTTTACATTCTGCTTTTCCTTGTTTAACTCGACAAGCTGCTTATCCTCCAGTAGTGCAATGGATATCTCAGCATCATTTACGCTGATAATTAAATCCTTGTTCACATTCCGGAATTTGTTGCCAGCCAATAGCATTTTTATAATGCAACTAACCTAAAGATCCCTGATCTTTAGGTTAGATATAAGAGCTACAGACTATGCATTTATGCTACTTCTTCTTCTTATGCCTGTCTTTACGCAAGCGTTTTTTACGCTTGTGAGTTGCCATCTTATGCCTTTTTCTCTTTTTACCGCTTGGCATATCATTATTTCTTAACGTGTGTTTTTACCTTGTTGATAAAAGATTTGGCAGGTTTGAAAGCCGGGATATAGTGAGCAGGAATGATAATGGTTGTATTCTTCGATATGTTCCTGGCTGTTTTCTTGGCACGTTTCTTCACGATGAAGCTGCCAAATCCCCTGAGATAAACATTATTGCCGGCAACCATCGAGTTTTTTACTGCTTCCATGAAAGACTCAACGGTCTTCTGAACAACCACTTTCTCAATTCCAGTGCTCTTGGCAATTTCGTTAACAATGTCTGCTTTTGTCATGTTGTAAGAATTTTAAATTCAACATATTATTTTGATGTTCTGTTTTCAATGTGCAAATATAAAATATTATTTATCATTTACAGTTGACATTGGTTTTTTTCAGTCCGAAATTGCTGATTTTTTGATACCTAATAGAATATGCAGTGCAAAAACATGCCCTGCGGGCAGGCTCGTGAGACGGCTCCCGCCAGAGAGAGAGCCCCCTGATGACGTCACAGCAATATTTTTCGTAACTTTACATCACTTCATATAAGTAAATAAATAATAAAGCTATGTCATTCAATAAGGTAATACTGGTGGGCAACGTCGGCAAGGACCCCGAGATCCGGCGTTTCGAGAACAACATCAAGGCATCATTTTCACTCGCGACAAGCGAAACCTATACTCCCAGGGGAGGTGAAAAGGTGACACAAACCGAATGGCACAACATAGTGGCTTGGAGAAGACTTGCCGAACTGTCTGAAAACTACATTCGCAAAGGATCACAGATTCTAGTGGAGGGAAAGCTTCGCTACAGGTCATACGATGACCGCGAAGGCATCAAGAGATATATTGTGGAGGTTGAAGCAGACGTGATACAGCTTCTTGGCCGCAAGCCTGACAACGCTGGCCAGCCTGGCCAAAGTTACAAGAGCAACCAGGGATACCAGGGCAGTACTCCCGGTTATTCTGCCCCTACTCAGCAGGCATCTCCTTCAGCAGGAGAAGAACCGGCAGAAGACCTCAGCTCTCAGGAACCTATTGATGACCTGCCATTCTAGGTAACCAACCCGGATAATTTTGGAGACACTTCCCGCAGGTTCATTAACCGGAATAATGGCTCTGGCCGTTGCTACAGGATCACCCCTGGCCCTGGGCACGGAAATTATCTTCCTTATTCTCCTTATTATAGCATCTGCATTCATCTCCGGTTCCGAGGTGGCATACTTCTCCCTTACCCCCGGTGACATGGAAGAGCTCCAGCACCTCAGGAACAGGAGACAATCAGCTGTCATGAAACTCCTTGCAAAGCCTGACAGACTGCTGAGCACCATCCTTGTGACCAATAATGTCATCAACATTGCAATTATAATCCTGGCGGCATTCATCAGCTCAAGACTGTTTGACCTGAGCAATAATCCGATCCTTTCCTTTATCATTGAGGTGGTAGTCATCACCTTTATATTGCTGCTCTTTTGTGAGATCATACCAAAGGTTATTGCATCGCAAAACCAGATGAGATTCGCACTGATGATGGCGCCGACACTCTCCTTCACCGCAAAGCTGTTCAAGCCAATGGTCTCCCTCCTTGCCTACTCATCGTTCTTCGTGGGGCGCAGGCAGAAGTTAAGGGATGCCAGCCTCAGCATCAACGACCTGTCAGTAGCCCTTGACCTGACCTCCTCTGAGATCAAGGATGACAAGGACCTGCTAAAGGGGGTTGTCCGTTTTGGCCACACCAGCACCAGCGCCATCATGTGTCCGCGGATGGACATCACCGCCCTTGACATAAGCAGGGGATTCCATGCCATCATGCAGGAGGTGACCGAATCAGGCTTCTCCCGGATTCCGGTCTATTCGGAAACCCTCGACCATATCAGGGGCATCCTGTTTGTCAAGGACCTGCTGCCATATCTCGGCAAACCTGACAACTTCAGGTGGCAGTCGCTCATCCGCCCTGCTTACGTGGTTCCGGAAACGAAAAAAATAAGTGAACTGCTGAAGGAGTTCCAGACAAAGAAGATACACATGGCCATAGTGGTCGACGAATACGGTGGTACAAGCGGGCTGGTGACGCTTGAAGACGTTCTGGAAGAGATAGTGGGTGAGATCACCGATGAGACAGATGAAGAGGTGCCGCTGTACAAGCAGACAGGTGAAGGCAAATGGGTCTTCGACGGCAAGATAATGCTGAATGATTTTTACCGTATTACAGGACTGGAGAATGACCCGTTCCAGGAAGTGAGAGGCGACTCTGATACCTTGGCCGGATTGCTCCTGGAACTGCTCGGGGAAATCCCGGTCAAGGGAAGGGAGATAACCGCGGGAGGCTTCAGGTTCACAATTGAAAGCATTGAAAACCGGCGTATAAGGGAGATCACCGCTGAAAAGAAAAAGGAAGAGATATGAGAAAAACCATGGCGGCTGCACTGTTGGCTTCTGCACTGATATTTGCAGGATGTGACCATCCGACGGTGCCAAAACCGAAAGGATACTTCAGGATTGACCTGCCGCAAAAGAGTTATGTTCATTTTGACTCGCCCTGCTCCTACTCCATCGAGTACCCTGAATATGCCGTTATCAACCTGCACCCGATGGCCGCCACTGACACCTGCTGGATGGACATCGAATTCCCTTCGCTGAAGGCTAAGATACACCTCACATATTTCGACATAAACGATAACCTCGCATCGCTGACCGAGCTGTCAAGGGAAATGGCATACAAACACACCCACAAGGCTGAG
>Ga0209200_1004456_pt1 | contig 11351 bp, 12 predicted proteins | sample AD_UKC033_MetaG_FD_184406 | JGI IMG/M metagenome (GOLD analysis project Ga0209200, IMG submission 184406) | Active sludge microbial communities of municipal wastewater-treating anaerobic digesters from USA - AD_UKC033_MetaG (SPAdes) (version 2) | ecosystem: Engineered > Bioreactor > Anaerobic >...
CGGCAGGAAGGCGGGGCGTACCACGGTTACTACCGCCGGACGATCTACCATCCGCTGGTGGCCAGCTTCAGCGCGGCGGGCGTGCTGTGGGACCGGCTACTGGCGCGGATTGAGCGGTGGTGGCAACCGTACCGTCTGCCGACCGGGCGACGTGGTGCCGAGTGCGTCTGGGGTCGGTCGGGGCCGCGGCCTCGGCGTTGGGTGCCGCCGCCACGGCATGCGCATGTGAGCCTCGTCCTGCGTGAGTGATTCCCCCGACAACCCGGCCCCCGACACTCTCCCCGGCCCCGTGTGGGCCGTGGGGGTAGGGGGTGGTTTGCGCGCAGCGCCGTCCCGCAGGCCTGCTTCCGCCCGTCAACCCCCGATCTCGTCCTTGAATGCCCCCGCCGTGGCGCGTTACGCTATCAGCACCGGGATGGTGAATAATCCCGGTTTACCGCACGGACCGTTCATTTTCGATCGGCATGGAGTGAATACGCAAGTGCGGGCGCAGTTCCCCGTCCACTTCAACAAGGATGACGCCGGCGTGTTCCGCTGCGCCTCAACCGACAACCACGTGCGCCGCTACCGTCACAACCTCCGCTACCTGGACACCGTGATGGGGGAATTGGTGGGGGCCTTGAAGGACGCGGGCCGGTTCGACGAGACGCTCCTGATTCTGACCGCCGACCACAACTGGCGAGTGGATCCGCAGTTCGCGCATTTCTACACCGAGCAGGGTCTGGCTCTGGGGCAGTTCACGGCTCTGGACCCCATGCCCCACGAGCTTACGCACGTACCCCTGATCATCAAACGCCCGCGTCAGACCCGACCGGAGATCATCACCGAGGCTTTTCGGCTGGTCGATCTGCAGAATGTGATCGGCCCGGCAGCAACCACGCTGGACAGGACGGCGCGCGTGGGAAACCCGTAGAGTGCAGGGCGAACCAGCGGCCGACTCCAAGACACCCCCAATTCGCTCGGGACCCCTTGTCGGGCCGCCCCTTGGCGGTTTGCCGCCATTCTGCGCAAAACCCCGTCGTGGCCAGATGTCGGTTGCCCTTATACCCCCGTTTCTATGAAAGAAACGGGGTTTTGCGCAAAATGGCCGCAAATCGCTAAGTAGCGGTGGGAGCGGGGGTACGGGCGGTTTTGAGGGCATTTCGTACTTGGCCACGTTTACAGTGCGCAGAGACGCGAAACCGGCCTGGGGATAGCGCCAGGGCGGTGTCTTTTTCGCCAAAACCGATTTGTCGCCATGTTTCTCGCCACTTGTGCGGCCGCGTCTACCGCGTGCGCCCGTGTACGCGGCGCGGCGGTTTCCAGCAGGGCTGTACGCGGGGAGGCGTCGGGGAGGGGCCGGCCGGCGGGGATCGGGGCGGGGGACCGGGGGTCCGGGGCGGACGTTTGGGGGCGGGTTGAAGGGGGTGCGATGGGCGTTCGCGGAAACAACAACGGCCCCTTCGAGGGGCCGTTGCCGCGACAGCTACCGACGAGTCGAACTCACTCCATTCGTGCCAGCGTGGATAGCCCGCCCAACGTGGGCGTACACCAGCAGCGTACCACGGACGCGGCCGGGGGCAAGGGGATCGGCGGCTGCGGGGATCGGCGGCCGCCGGCGGGGGTGCGCAGGCCATGCTTTCCCGACCGCCGGGGCCGCCAAGAGCCAGCAGGGAGCGGGGCGGGGAGTTGCTCAGAGCCACCCCGCAGCACCTGCCCGGATCGGGGCGAAACGGCGCGGCACTGGGCGGGTGCCTAGTGCCGTGCCGCTGTGGTACCCCAACGACAAACGCTGAGACTCATACACCGCGACCGCGGGCGCCAGAATCCAGAAGCCGGCGCAGGCGTTCCACTTCGCTGGCGGCCGTCTCGCACAGCTCGGCAAGCGGCACGTCCGTGGACGCCCCGAGAACCTGGCGGAGCCGATCGGCGCCGAAGGGGGGCTGCTTGACCGGCTGCTGCGGGCCGTGCCCACGTCGCAGGGAGCGCGACGGCGGCGCGACGATCGTCACCGGCTCAGATTCACGGTCTCGGACTCTCCGCATGCTCGGCATGGTAGCGTCTCCGTTGCTGGTGCCAGCGGGTGGCACCGGGGCTTACGTGAACGTGTGCTTGACCGCGCCCGACCAGCGGCCGTAGGTCATTTTGTGACGGTCGCGCGCGCCCCAGACGTAGGTCTCACTGTAGAACGCGCTGTCGCTGCCGCGCTCTCTGGCCTCGAACTCGATGGGGTCGCGGTCGAGCCAGATAAACGGGCAAATGGGGGTATCCGCCTTCAGCAGGTACCACTCCGCCGTTTCCGACACAAGCCACGGCATGACGATCAGGTCGGCCGCGCCCTTGAGTACGTTGTCGGTGGCAGCAATCACGGTTCCGCCCAGCGCTGTGAGCGCGACCATGTACATGTTCGGCGGGACCACGGCCACGAGCCCCGTGGGCGCCAAGTTGAGCATGTTGCCGCGGTCATCCTTGAAACCGAGGATCCGCTGGATTGCCGTGGCCAGGGCTTCCTGAAACTCTGCCACGGTGGGTTGCGTGCCGGTCGCGGCGGCGCTGGTCTGCGTGTTATCCTGCGCGCCGGACTCGAACGATTCGTGCGATGCCGAGAAGAACGGCACACCGTCGTAGCTGTTGTACCCCGCCTCGTCGCCGTGGATCAGGAGCTGCGAGATTTCGTAGTCCTTAAACGTCGCGGCGGCTTGCGCCATTTCCTGCACGCGGGCGCGAATCTGCCCGGTCTGGTCATCGTCGAACTCGCTGCGCGTGGCAGAGCATGTACATTCGTACACTTCGCTGGCCACGTCGTAGCTCTCGACGGCGAGCGTCTGAATCCGGCGGCCGTCGCTCAGCATCTGCCTCATGCTCGGAAGATGGCCCAAGAAGCGGAACTGCTCGACGGCCGTCCGGCTCTGGATGCGTGTGGCGAGGCGCAGGTAGTGCTGTGGGGCCCGCGCCATGCTCTCGAAAAACTCTCCGCGGATTCCCGCGGCCATCAAGGCGTCTTTGCTGTTAACGGTCATGGTGTGCACTCCGTTGCACTGTTACGATGCCAGCGTCCCTGCGATAGCATCATCCCTTCGGGGCCTCAGTCTCGCTTTCCGGCAGCAGTCCCAACTTGCGTCGCAGACCTTCCGGTAGTTCGGCTATCTCCTCAGGCGTAGCGGAGGCTGCCGGTGAGGCGTCGGGGTTCCGCATCCCTTCCGCCCAGTAGTCGAGCAGGCCGTCAAGGGCGTTCGGCCCGCGTGCGAAGACTTGCTGCCAAGCCCACTGTCTGTGTTGGGCGACGCTGTACTCCCGACGACTCGGTAGCTGGGCGCCCTTCGGCAGCGTCTCCGCTTGCACGGTCATCCGGGCCTGGGCGCACAAAAGCTGCTGCTCGGCGAACTTGAGCGGGACGTCCGCAATGCTCATTTCGCCCTTCTCCAGGGCGACAGCCCAGCGCATCCAGCAGCTCTCCGGGCCGGCGGGACCTTCCGCGAAGAAGTAAGCGAGAAACGCCGCGATGGCTTGGCGCGTGAAGGTGGCGCCTTTCTCACGCTCCTGCCACTGAATCAGACGGTACAGGTCCTCGGGGACCATGAGACCCTTCTGCACCTTCGCCATAGCCCGCGCCTCCCTGGGTCCAACTTCGACGGTCATGCGCACTCCCCCGTGAGGATTCTATCGTACCGATTCAGTCCCGACACGTCAGAGCTTCGGGCTTGCCTCTGGCCTTCTATCCTGGCCGGATCGGAAAGTCAAGATAATTCTGGACAGATTCAGAATTATCGAGTATTATATGCCTAGTGGGGTGCGGCTGTGGGCTGGCCGCTGGGACGCTAGGGAAGCGGAAAGCGGGAGCACCTGGCGCGGCTGGAGCGACGAAAACGGTGAAAACACTCGGGAAAAACGGGGATTCGCGGCGGGGCGGCGCGTCCGGGGTACCGGGCCGCGCCGGCGGGCACGTGCCCGCCGGGGAGGGGTACGAGTTGGTCATAGGGAGCTTGGTAGCCCTGCCCGAGGCAGCCGCGACGCTCGCCGGGGGCCAGACGGCCAGCCTGGCGGTCCTGGGGGCGGGTCGGTCGGGGGCGCCGGTGGCGGTGGACCAGGCGGAGCCGGTGACCGTTGACCTGGCCGACCTGGCCCGGCGGGTGGAGGCCCTTCGGCGGACGGCCACGATCCGGGCCGCCTGTGGCGACGTTTTGTCCTGCGGGTCGGTGGCACTCCGCTTCTGCACGTTGGAGGCTTTCGTAGCGGGCGAGCTGGAGCGGGCCGGGCTCGACCGGAAGCTCACGGCGGACGACCTGGCGTTGATTGCGAGCGAACGAGTGCGGGCGGCGGGCTGATCCGCAGATTCCGCAGATTTCGCAGACAGAGGACAGAGCATGCCGGACCAAAAACTCACCCTGAAAGCTGAAGTGACCGGGGCAGATCAGGCTGCGCAAGAAGTGCAAAGGCTCGATGCGGCGGTCAAGCACGTACAGCAGACCGCCGCGGGGACTGCACCGCAGACCGCTGAGCTGCGCACGGCCGTCGATGGGGTGGCCGACGCGAGCAAGGACGCGAAGGGGCCGCTTGAAGGCATCGCGGTCGCCGAGCAGAAGGCGGCCGTCACCGGCGAGCAGTGGGCTGTAGTACTGAATCGTCTTATGCCCGGTTTGGGTTCGCTCGCCATTTCGCTCCATCGCGTCGTCGGCGCGCTGGGTGAAGCAGGAAACGCCGAAATCACTTTCACGGGCATTGCCAAAAAACTCAGCGAAGCGGTCGCGGGCAACGCGGACGCGATGAAGCTGCTCGGCGCGGGCACCGCGGCCTACCTGGCCGTGCGCCACCTCCAGCAGGTCTGGGCTGGGCTGAAGGACGAGGTGGTAGCCACGTCGCGGGCCGTCGCGGACTTCGCCAATTTACAAAGCAGCGCACAGGCGCGGGCGATTGCACTGCAGGAAGACTTGGGCAAAGCAATCGACGCGACTGGCAAGGCCGTCGATGCTCAGACGCGCAAGGCGGCCGCACGAGCGGCCGAGCGTCTGACGGCGGGCGGTGCGGATCGGGCGGTGGCGATCGAGTTGACGGCCGGCCTGGTTGGCGGGGGTTTATTGGGCGGGGAGGGCGGGGCGGACGCAGACCAGCGACTGCCGCTGATGGCGCAAATCCTCGCGGCGGGCGGGCACGATGCCGAGCGGTTGCGGCGGCGTATGCAGCGGGGGGATCGAACCGGCATCGAAGCGCTGTTGCGGGGGTCCGCTGGGCGCACCGCGGCGGTCAATCTGCAAGCCCGCGAGCGGCTGGACGCGGAAATCGCGGCGTCGGCGCTGTCTGCGCTGCGCAGTGGCGTGTTCATGCACGGCTGGGCGCTCGATCCGAAGCTGCTCGCGGGTCTATCGCCGGCGGCCGCCCAGACGACTTCGCCCACAGCCGGCCTGGAACGCGAGATCGGGCGCGTGGCCCCAGAGGTTGATGCGGGCACGGCTGCCGTGAAGCTGGTCCAACTACAAGCCCTGCTCGCCAACCCGGAGAGCGCTGAGCTACTGACATCGGACCGTGGGCGGTCGATTGCGGATCGGGCCGATCTTCTGGAGCGGCTCAACTGGGCACTGAAGGAAAAGGGCATCACGGAGCAAGTGACATCCGGGGAAATCGCGGAGCTGCACGCCCTATTGCGGAGAGTCACTGAGAGTCTGGAGAGGAAGTCTGGGCCCACGAACGTACACGTAACGTTCAATCGGACCAGCTATGACAGGCACGTGGTCGCGCCGGGCGGGCGGCCGCAGAGCGGGCTGGTCGTGGGCGAGGGGCGGAAAGCGAGTAGGGGAGATTGACGCCGTAACGTTGCGGCGTCAAGCACGGGTCCAAGCTGAGAAGGAGCACGGGCATGGGTAGAACGGCGGTAACAGAGGATGAGATCGACGGATTGATCGCGGAGTGCGGGGAGCGGCAGGTGATGTCCAGAGTGGACCGCGACGCCACTTCGGGATTCACTCTCTTGGGGAAGATGACGCGCCCTGACGGGCGGCTTGAGCCCGAAGCCTTTCCGCAGAGCGTGGAGCCGGACGAATGGCAAACCATCGAGGGGTTGTTGCGCGCGGGCTTCTGCCTGGGGCACTGGATGGGGGAGGACCTGACCATCTGGCAAGTCTCAGAGATGGTGCGCATCGCCGTCGAAGTACAGAAGCACACGTCGATACCCCTCACGGCGTGGGCTCAGGTTAACGGGGATACGGCGCTGCTGATTGCGGCCGATCCCGAATGGCTGAAGGCGCACGGAGCGAAGGGCAAGCCGCGCGGAGCGAAGGGCAAGCCGCGCGGGGCGAAGGGTGTAAAGCGGGGCGCGTGAGAAAGGACCAGGTGCACGATGATTGCGAGCAACAAGCGGACGAACAACGGGGGGTGCAAGCAACCAACGCGAGCGGAGTTGGTCGAGGAGATCATTTCGGGCTGTGAGTGTTTGTCCGATGGGCTCCTCGAACTGCTCGCGTGCATGCTCAGCGACCACCTGGCGGGACAAAGGAGCCCGCGCACGAGGCGCGTGGCCAGTCGGCTGGGTAGGCCGGAGTTGGCGGAATGATGGAGCAACTGGATCGAAAGGCGATTGCGGAGCGGATTCGGACCACGGCTCAACGGCGCTGGCCGCGACGGGCCTGGCTGCGCTCGTTCAGCAAGGCGACGGGCATCCCGCATGCGGCGCTGGCCATGCATACGACTGGAGTCCGCATCCCGAAGCTGCTCAGCCTCATCCGTATCGCCCGAGTGCTCAGGCGGTCGGTCGATTGGATTCTGACCGGGCGTTCCGGCCGCGGATAGAGAACATGCCGGCAGAGGCGCAACATCTGGAGCCGATGCCCAGCGGGGACGACTGGCTGTCCCTGGAGCAAGCGGCTGCGCTGCTGCGCATGTCGCTACGAACCTTGTCGCGCCGGGCACGAAGCCTGGCTTCGGGCGCAGCGCGGGCAGGGACGCCCGCGCTCGCCCGCCTGGTCGCGGACGGGCGGGGTCGGCCGGGCTGGCATATCAGCCGAGCCCTGGATCGACGCCTAGCGCGGCTGCCCGCTGAGGATCCGCAGGACGCGCCGGCTCGGGAGGCACTACTGACGAAGTACCCGCGGCACGCGGTTGAGCGGGCGTATGAGCGTGCCCACCTGGTTGAGAGATTCGAGCGCGCGCTCCTGGACGCCCCGCGCGGGCAGTCTGAGGCCGACGTTGCAGAAGCGTTCCTTTCGTCCTCCGGCGGTCTGGAGGGTCGGGCATCGGCCCGGACCCTCCGGCGCTGGCGGGCCGCGTATCGCAAGACTGGGCTCGTGGCACTCATGGATCGTCGGGCGCTTGGAGCCTGCGGAAGCAGCACGGAAGACGGCAGGATGCCAGGCTCTCCCAGCTCCAGCGCCCGCGATCCGCGAGCTGTAGAGCTTTTTTACAGCCTGTACCACACCCAAGCCCAAGAGAGCGTCGCGTACTGCCATGACGTGACCCTGCACACGGCCCGGAAAGAGGGCTGGGCGTGGCCGGCTACCGCGGCGAGCACGCGGGCCTGGCTGGACAAGTACGACAACCTGGGACTCACGTGCCTGCTGCGCGAGGGGACGCAAGCGTACTGCCGCAAGTACCTGCCCCACAACGACATCGACTACACGCTGATCCAGCCCGGCGAGATGTTCCAGAGTGACCATCACCAGTGCGATTTCTGGGTTGAGTACCAGGGCACGCAACTGCGGCCGTGGCTTACGGTTGTGCAGGACCTGCGCTCGCGGTGCATCGTCGGCTGGAACCTCGGGCCGGCGCCGCACCAGGACGCAATCATCGCGGCGTTCGGCATGGCGTTCAGTAAGTGGGCGGTGCCGCAAGTGCTGCGGATTGACAACGGCCGCGACTTCACCAGTGCGCTGCTCACGGGCGTGACGAAAGGTGAGCGCGACCGGCTGCGCAGACTCTACGGGCGCGACTGGGCGAAGATCGAAACACGGGACGCGAACCTGGTCGAGTGCCGCGACCCGCGCTTCAAGGGAATCGTTCCCGAACTCGGAATCGCCCTGCGCTACGCCATACCATACGCACCGTGGTCGAAGGGCACTACGGAGCGCTGGTTCGGGACCTGTGAGGGGCGGTGCGGTAAGACGTTCACTACGTACTGCGGGCGGTCCAGCCTCAAGCGGCCGGAGTGTTTGGAAGACATCCGACGCGGCTACACGCGCGAGCAGCGACGCTACCTCAAGAGCAAGTGGGGGAAAGACTGGACCAAAGTCGTCGTGCTCAAGTACGTGGACAAAAGCCGCGTACCGACGATGGACAAGGCCCGCCAGGCTATCGGCGAGTACATCGACGAATACCACAACACCGTGCACAGCGCCGAAGACCTGTTTGACTTGACGCCGCTGCAATGCTGGCGGACCGCGACCCGGTTGCGTCGTGCGGGCGAGCAGGAGTTGATGTTCCTGCTCCAGGCTCGCGGCTGCTACCGGGTCACCGGCAAGGGCGTGACGCTCAAGCTGGCCGGCGGCCGCGTGTCCTACGGGGACCGCAGCCCCGAGCTTGAGCGCTTCAAGGGCAGGGACGTGTTCATCACGGTGGACCCGAACGATGTCAGTTACTGCCAGGCGTTCACCGCGGACCGCAAGGCGTACATCGGCCGGCTGGCGAGCAACCGCCGCATCAGCCCGCGGGCGACTGCCGATGAGCTGCGCGAGGCAATGGCCGAAGTCGGGCACCACCGCAAGCGAATCAACGAGGCGACGCGGACGGCAGCCCGCCGACACTACACGGCCGTGGACATCCTGAACGCGAAGCGCCGCGAACTGGCGGCCGAGCGAGCCGCGACGGGCACGGACGACGTGCGGGCGGTGGCGACGGTCGTGCCGGTTCACACAGGGTTCGAGGGCGTCTCGGAAGCCGCTTCAAGGCCGATCGAACGGCCGTCGCGGCGGGCTCCCGACCCGGACGTGGCTAGGGCTTTGGGCTTTGGCCGGCCGCTGACGCGCGCCGAGCCGCCGGAGCGAATGTCGTCGAGCGAGCTGCTGAAGATGATTGCGAAGACGCCAGCGCCCGAGCCGGAGCCCGATCCCTACGCGGACCTGGACCTGGCGGGGCTGGCGAACGTGGCAGCCGAGCCTGAGCCGGACGACACGGAGTCGGAGTTGGACGCCTACTTCGCGGCGCGGGAGCGCGAATCCATGCGGTGGCTTGAGGGGCGCGGCCGCCGGGCGAAGGGGGACAAGCCATGACCGAGCCAACCGACAGGCAAGGCGATGCGTTCGACGTGCTCTCCGCGGAGAGCCGGGTCGTCCGCTCTGCCCGGTACATGCCTGAGGATCAACCACTGAGCGACGCCCAGCGGCGCGACGTGGCGGACCGCTGCCGGCAGTTTATGGGCGAGCACCGCGTCACCCGCGACCAGGTCGGACGGGCGGTAGGGCTGGCCGGTGGCACCGTGTCGAAGCTGCTCGGCCACAAGTATCACGGGACCGCGGGCGACCGGTATCTGGCCCGCCTCAACAACTGGCTTGAACTGGCGGCCCAGCAGCACAATCTGATCGGTGGCAAGCAGTGGGTTGAAACGGCGGTCGCCCGCGACGTGCTCGCTGTCGTCGGCATCGTGGCGGAAACATGCAAGATTGGCGTGCTGTTCGGGCCGGCTCAGATAGGCAAGACCTTCACCCTGCAAGCAATCGAGGGCGACGCGCGTTTCGGCTCACCGCTGCTGATCCGCGTAGATGAATCGCGTACCTGCCCGTGCGCGCTGTGCAAGCATGTGGCGACCCGGTTCAACCTGTCCACGCGGGGCAGCTTCGATGCGATCTTCAGCCGGCTGGTGACACGGTTGCGCGGCACCAAGCGGCTGCTCATCTTCGACGAAATCGACCGCGCTCAGTACCGGACCCTGGAGTTTCTCAGGGACTTGCACGACGAAACTGGCTGCCCGCTCCTGCTGTGCGGCAAGCCGGTCATCTACGACCGCCTGGGCTTCCGGGAAGCCGGGGGCTTCAAGCAAGTGATGGACCAGCTCTCGGGCCGGGTCGTGGTCTGCCGCGACCTGCTGGAGCGCACGCGCGACCGGGACGGCAGGCCGGGCGAGCCGCTGTACACGCTGGCAGACATTCGAGCCCTGGTCGGCCAGGCCGGCTTGCAACTGCGGGTCACGCCGGATGCCGAGCGGTGGCTGCAAGATCGGGCGTGCACGCTCGGCCAGGGCGGGGTCGGCAAGGCCCTGGTGTACTTGTACCTGGGGGCGAAGCTGGCATTTGTCCAGGGCGACGACGTGTTGACCAGCGACCACCTGGAGGCGGTCGTAGACCTGGCGATGGGGCACGAGGACGCGGCCCGCCGAGCAGCGATGGTGGCCGATTCGGCGAGCATGCGACACGCTGTTTAACGCGGTGCGAACGGGTTGAACCCGTGCACTGCTGCTGAAAACCCGGCTCCCTGTTGGACCTGCTGAACGGCGCGACGCAGGCCAGCAGGGAGCCTTTTGCATATGGGCGTTTGGCCAAGTCGGTTGCGTCGTGGCCAAGTGTCGGTTGCCCTTATAGTTTCTTTCATAATACCCTCCTAACCTGCCACCTGCCGCGGGCGGTCTGCCATCGTGACAGAACCGCACGCCCGGCCGTTCCGGCCTCGTCATAACCTATTGTGAAATGCCAAGTTACGGACGCCAGCGTCCGGCTTGCCGTTGGCACGGTGTTTGCGAACACCTTCGCCCGGGGCCGGCGAACAGTTGCGGCCGGGATGGCGCACGCGGAGGCCGGCCCGAGGCAGAGTGGTCGCGTCCGCACGCGTGGCATTCGCGTGCCGCCGATGGCCGCGGGGTTTTAGCGGAGGGCGGCGACAGCGCCCTGCGGCGGCTGTCCACCCGTGGCAGGGGGCACAGCGGACAGGCTGGTGGCCAAGGCGGTGCCGGATGCGGCTCCGGGACGACCGATCGGAAACCAAGCTCGAAAGGAGTGTGCTGCCATGACCATCCGTGTATTCAATCCTCTGGTTCCCGCAACCCGGTTACGCGGGGAAATGGACCGGTTGTTCAGTGACCTGGCCGCCAACCTCCCCTGGCCGGGCTGGTTGGCGGAGACGGGCGCGTCGGCGTTCCCCGCCCTGAACGTCTGGGAGGACGAGCAGTGCCTCTACGCCGAGGCGGAGTTGCCGGGCATGCAGATGGACGACCTTGAGCTGCTCGTCGTCGGCAACGAACTGACCATCAAGGGCGAACGTAAGGCGGGCGAGGAGGATGAGGCCGTGTACCACCGGCGCGAGCGCGGTGTCGGTGCGTTCAGTCGTGTCGTCCGGCTGCCGGTCGAGATCGACGCGAACAAAGTCGAGGCGCGGTTGCAGGACGGCGTGCTCACCGTGAAGCTGCCGAAAGCGGAGGCCGCTCGCCCGCGCAAGATCGAGGTGAAGTGTGTGACGAAGTA
>Ga0209200_1004461_pt1 | contig 11348 bp, 5 predicted proteins | sample AD_UKC033_MetaG_FD_184406 | JGI IMG/M metagenome (GOLD analysis project Ga0209200, IMG submission 184406) | Active sludge microbial communities of municipal wastewater-treating anaerobic digesters from USA - AD_UKC033_MetaG (SPAdes) (version 2) | ecosystem: Engineered > Bioreactor > Anaerobic >...
TGCTCGGTTACTGCGACCGTATGGATGAAAATCTTATCGCTTCGGTTACGCAACTGCTGCCAAGCATGAAGATCGAGCCGGTGGCGATAGAAGCGGCCTATTTCGAAAAAATCATGCAGGGCTACGGTGGCGATGCTGCGGCTGAACCGGTTGCCAGCGGCGGTTCTGGCGCACAGCACATCGACGATCTGCTCAAACGGCTGGTCGCCGAAGGCGGCTCTGATCTGCATCTTTCGGCCGGGCAGGTGCCAAGATGGCGTATCGACGGGCGCATTCTGCCCATTGCCGGCTTTTTAAAGCTGGCTCCAAACGAGGTATTCAAGCTGATAGCGCCGATCATGCGCCCCGATTCGGTCGAAGAATTCAACAAGACCGGTGACGAAGATTTTGCTTATGCGATGGACAAACATTCGCGTTTCCGCATCAATCTGCTGCGCGATTCAAATGGTGTCAGTGCGGTTTTCAGACATATTCCGAATACTATTTTCACTCTCGAAGAGCTTGGCATGCCCGAAGTTCTGCGGCGCTGGGCCGAGTCGCCCAAGGGGCTGATTCTGGTTACCGGGCCGACAGGCAGCGGAAAGAGCACTACCCTGGCGGCAATGCTCGACCATATCAACCGCAACAAGGAATGTCATATTCTTACCATCGAAGACCCGGTTGAATTCGTGCATCAGAGCCGCAAGGCACTGGTAAATCAGCGTGAGGTGGGAGTGCATACGCAGTCGTTTTCACGCGCGCTGCGGGCGGCACTGCGCGAAGATCCCGACGTCGTGCTGGTTGGCGAAATGCGCGATCTCGAAACCATTTCGATGGCGCTGGAAACCGCCAATACCGGCCATCTGGTGCTGGCAACTCTGCACACTTCAACGGCAATCAGCACAGTGAGCCGCATTGTCGATCAGTTTCCGGCCGAAGCACAGGAACAGATCAGAACCGGGCTGGCCGACAACCTGCTCGGTGTCTGCTGCCAGACGCTCTGTCGCAAGATTGGCGGCGGGCGGGTTCCGGCGCTTGAGATTCTGGTAATGGATTACGCGATGGGCAACATGATTCGCGAGGGCCGCACCCACATGCTGCTTACCGCGATGACCACCGGTCAGGCTCGCGGCAACCGTCTTCTCAACGACGACCTCGCCAAACTGGTACAGTCGGGCAAAATCACCAAAGAAGAAGCTCTCGGCAATGCCGTCGACCACGCTGATATGATGCGTCGCCTCGGCATGAGCAAGTGAATTGCTGTTGTGAATTGAAAGTGGTAGAATTGACCTGAGCTTGCAGAAATGAGGCGGAATTCTCATGCGAAAAACAGCTATTTTTTTCAGCCTGCGGATCATGGCAGTCCTGATTTTGATGACATCCTGTACAGCCAGTCTTATGGCTGCTGAATATAAAGTCGGGCCTTACACGCTCGATGTCGATGTGCGTTCGAGCCTGATGCAGGTTATTCCGCACGCTTATGTCAGGTGTCGATTGAGCGGCAATGCCATAAAAATATCGGCCTCGGCACCCGGCTATGTTGCGCAGACAGATGAAATTACGCTTAGACCGGGTCAGCTGATTTACCCGGTTATCATCAGACTGCCCGATAAAAAAGTCGGTCTCGAAGTGATGACCTTTGATTACAAGCCGATCGTATCGGCCTATTTCGACCGCTACCAGGGCGGCACCCCGACCGATGATTACGCGATCAACCTTTATCTGCCGATAAAGAGCTGGCCGCACCCGAAGCCCGAAAACGTAAAAGTCAACCAGCCCGGCTACGGCTGGCCGATTCAAAAGACCTGCGAAATCAGCGTTTTTGCTGATTTTTACAAGGTGCGCATGCTGGTCGACCGCGCTGTTCTCGATGATCCCAAGAATGAACTGCTGATTTACGTCAATACCTCAGAAGAAATAAGCGTTGCCGCGGCTGAACAGTGGCTGCTGACGTTGGCGCAGCTCGAAGCAGACGACCGGCAGATGGCAGAGCAGCTGGCCGGGCTTCTGGCAGCGATAATGCCGGTCGCCGAATTCAGGGTTTCGCCGCTTCCCCGCTCGATTGCAGCAGCATTCTCCTTTAAACGGCGATTCAAAGAACTGCATCGCGACTGATCTGCGATAGTCATTGCTCCGGCAGGTTTGCCGGCGGTAATTCGTGATGATTGCCGTCGCCCTCAAGCTCTTTAATTCTGGCAAGGCGGTCGGCTTCCCAGGCGTTTTCGCGCCGGTGAAACATGATGATTCTGATGATGCTGTAAAGCGAAAACAGTCCCAGATACGCCCATGAACGCGGATACAGGCTGCGGGCTGCGATTATTTGCGGGTCGGTGAAGCGGTCGTAATAGATGTTGTGGTAGGCAAGAACCTGCAGCCCGAGAATACTGATAAATGCTATGATCATCACGCTGCTGGGGCGCGAGCGCAGGCGGGCCAGGCCTGACAGCGCAAAAACTATGGCCGTCGCAAAAAGCTGAAAAAACAGCGCCTGTATCATCACTGCAGTGAACGGAAAAATGCCGCCCATGTCGTAATCTATCGTGCCATCGGCCAGAACAACAAGGTTCTCGCGCATGATCAGGTAACAATACGGGCCATGCAGGCTGAAAAGAATGAACAGAAAAATATACATGAAATGCCGAAACAGAGACGGCGACACATATTGCCGGTTAACTGACTCATCGTTTGTCTGACTGTCGTTCATGCCGTTCTGCCTTTTCAAGTAGTTTGTTCAGCTGTTCCGTGTCTTCTCAGCTGAATGATTACAGGGTACCCAATGTTTCTGGTTTATTCAACCAGATTGCTTTGTCTTGTCTAGTTTATTGAAAGCTGCATTATTGGTTCCTGCATATTCAAAATCGGCATCACACGAATACCGCCCATTCGGTGTCCCGACTGGCTTGCCCTCATTCGCTACAACTCTCACCGGACGAAAGCTTATTTTGTAAGCTATGGCATTGCGTAAATTTTGTACAGGGGTATGATTAATAAATACGTCTTGTACAATGAGGTAAACAATGAACAAACGACATGCAATGCGGGCTTTGCTGGTCGTTCTGCTGGCGGCGGCGACTCCGGCGATGGCCTGGGGGCCGGTCAGTCATATTTCGTTGTCTTATGAAGCTGGAGTGAAGAGCGGGTTTCCGGTGAGCGACGATCTGCTGGGGGCTTACCTGGCAGGCTCGACTGAGCCCGACATCGGTCTCGACGACGGCAAAAGCGAAGACTATGGCGCTTATCACAGCGAAGACTTCGCCAGGGCCATGGAAACCGTAGCACAGCGCAAAAAGAGCCCTGACCGCGAGATTCTGCTGGCCCGCGCGGCCGGCATGCGCAGTCACATGGCCGGCGACTCGGCGGCACACGGCAAAACCGGCTATGCTGAAGCCAAGATCATGTTCCCCGATATTCAGAGTGGTCTGCCGAAGCACACCACAAATGAACTGATCGTCGATATGATCATGTATGACCGCAATAAAGAGGCTCTTAAGAAGCAGAGCCTGAATTTTCTCGACGTCGATACATTGATCGAAATCCGCAAAGAATACAGTCGCATGACCGGCAAAGAACTCAAAAATGACCGCGATGCGCTCAAAAAAGAGTTGCTCAACCACCGCGCCCTGGTTCTGACCGAACTGAGCCTGGCCCACCATCTTTCTACCTCTGACCCGGCCAAGCTCAGCCAGATGAAAGAAGAATATTCAGATCTCAACGTGGGCACGACGGATGGCAACGGCGCCGACAAGGCCATGACCAGAATTGCTGAGCAGGCAAAAGCCAGCGAGGATCTCAGCAACTTCAAAACCACCAGCAGGGGCTTTATAATCAAGGATTACCTCAACAATTCTCTGCTGGCAAAAAGCATGCAGGCTCTCGAACGCGGCGCTCTCAAGCTGACTAAATCAGCGGCGCTACGCGATTCCCTTCAGAATTTCGCCGTCGGCAAGGTAGAAGCCGCCAGGAACAAGGCTTTCGTTAACTTCGGCGTCAATCTGCTCAACAAAGACCTCAGCTTCAAGCAGGCGGTCGTGCTCGCCGGTAAAGCCACCAGCGGCTATCCGGAAGATCAGGCCCAGAAGCTTGCCTATCTCGAAATCGAAGCCGAAGCGCTCAAAGCGCAGCGCAACAAGGCGCAGGCAGAATACAACAACCGCCCCTGGTGGAAGTTCTGGCTCTACTTCACGAACTCTGACAAAGAAAAATACGAAAAGCTCGAATCTCAGTATCAGGCAAAACTGCGCGAAATCGACACTGCCCGCGCGCTGATCGCTGCCAGCGCGAGTGTTGCTCCGGTTTCTGATGCTGATTATGCTGCCGCTGTCAGCGAATGTGCCGAACAGACTACCCGGTGCGATAACGCAGCAGCCGGACTCGCCGACCTGCAGGCTGCCGTCGATGCTGCTTACAAAAAATATGTAGCCGCCGCCGAAACTCAGGATCAGGCTGCTGCCAAGGTTGCCGAGCAGGAGCTGAATCAGGCCCGCGAAGATCTCAAAGCCGCCATGCAGCGCTGATAAACTTTTGCCAGCTTACATAAAATGATAAAGGTTTTTGTACGGTTCTATGAAGAACTTAACGACTTTATCAGGGCTGACTGGCGGAAGCGGCAGATAGAGCGGCAGCTCGGGCACCGCACGACAACCAAAGATCTCATCGAGTCTTTTGGCGTGCCGCATACCGAGGTCGATCTGATACTGGTCAACGGCGTTTCGGTCGATTTTGCGCATCGGGTCGATGACGGAGATATAATCAGCGTTTACCCGGTCTTTGAGTCTTTCGACATTTCAGAGGTGACGCGCCTGCAGGAAAGGCCGTTGCGCGACCTGCGCTTCATCGCCGACTGTCATCTCGGCAAGCTTGCCGGCAAAATGCGCCTGCTCGGCTTCGATGTCGAGTATCGCAACGATATCGATGACGACGAACTGGCTACGGCAGTGGTTAACGACAAAAGGGTGCTGCTGAGCCGCGACCGCCGCCTGCTGATGCGCAAAATAATCGATCGCGGCTATCTCGTTCGTTCGCAGAGTCCCGAAGAACAGGTATCAGAGGTTATCAGAAGATTCGATCTCACCAGGCAGCTGCGACCGTTTACCCGCTGCGCCCGCTGTAACGGCATTCTCGAACCTGTTGAAAAACAGGCGGTGCTGCATCTTTTAGAACCTAAAACGAAGCTGTATTTTGAAGACTTTTTTCAGTGCCAGTCGTGCCGACAGGTTTACTGGCAGGGCTCACATCTCAGCGCCATAAAAGAGTTGATAAAGAAATTCAGCGATGGCTCCTGATATTGGCATCAGATATAATCCTATTCAAGGCTCTCTGAAAATTACTCAAAACGATGGGATTGCTTCGTCGCTATGCTCCTCGCAATGACAGGAACAAACGGAGTGTTCAACATCATTTTATATAGCAATTCAAGCTGAACCATCCCCGGGCAAATATTCGTCCTCGTGCTCAGCGAAGCGGTGCTCGTAATCGAGAAACAAAAGATCACTTTGAAGTGCTATAATTCTCTATCAATCGTATTCGAGCAGCACGATGGAAACGTCGTCGCCCCATGAGGTCGTGCCGGTGAGTTTTTCAAGTTTACCGTACAGAGCCTCGATCGGGTTGTCGGAGCTTTTGACCGTTTTTGCGGCTATCTCTGCAAATTCCCTGTAGCCTATCATTTCACCGTCAGGTGTCATTGTCTCGACCCAGCCGTCGGTATAGAACACTATGGCGCGCTTCTCGCCGATGTTCATCCGGGCGCCAGGGATCTTCAGAGTTTTGGTGGCACCCAGCGGGAAAGAGTTCATTTCGATGAACTCGTGCCCACCGTCAGACTTGACATGGATCAGTGCCGGATGTCCGGCGCCAGCGAGAAAAAAGTCGCCACTGCGCGCATCGATGCGCATCAGCATGATCGAGCTCATGCGCAGACGCTTGAGAATCGGGAGCAGATGCTGATTTATCGTCGTCAGTAATTCCTGAGGGTTCTGGCTCGGTCGCCTGACGACAAGTGGAATAGCGCTCGAAATCATTGCGACAACCACGGCAGCGGCAAGACCATGCCCGGTTACGTCTCCAATACAGACGTAAACATGGTTTTCATCATGCGGATCGACGAAATAGTCATAAAAGTCACCGCCGACCTGCTCCATCATGACCGACCTGCCGGTGACGCGAAGTCGCCCGAGACTCAGACAACCAGTTGGAAAAAGGCCTTCCTGCAGGGCATGTGCGAGATTGAGCTGGTCGAGACCTTCTTTTACCTGCCCAAACAGCAGAGTGAGGTCGAGCAGTTCGCCAACAGCATTGCCGATGACCGGCAATCGACGACCGGCTTTGAACAATGGTTCTACTGCGGTTTCAAGTTCGCCGACCGGTTGCAGCAGAAAGCTGCGAAGAATGTAGATTCCCAGTATTATCCATAATGCGCCTGGCAGCATGGTTGCAGCTAAAGCTGCAGCAAGGTCTTTGCCGTCACTCTCTACGCTGGTCAAAGGTATGGAACGTCCGATTACCAGATGTTCCATCGCTTCAGAACACTTCAGCTGGTAAAGATTTCTGGTGCCATCCTGACTTTCAGCGATGAAACGACAGCATTCACCAGGATTTTCGAGCCCGTTGGCAATCGCGACCATCGCTGCGGGAGCCTGCTTTGATGCAAAATCAAGTCCTTCGATGTCACGGTTGAAAAAGTATGATGCACTGCCGTCATCGGCTGCGCGGGCCTTTTCTGTCAGCTGCTGAACGAGCGCAAAGGTGAAATGACCGGCTCGCCAGTGCAACAGCAGAAAGTTCATCAGATCACTTTTCTGATCGCTGAGTATGAATGAATAATTAACGACCTTTTCTGTCCCTGACACAACTCTGGTGATCTTTCCAAGATCAGCCATGGTTTCGTTAACGTAATCCTCTTCATCAACTCCGGCTGCGGCTGCCATGACCGACATGGTCTGCCCCTGCGGACTTATCGTCACAGCTGTTGATCGTTGTTCGATGATGCGACGACACACACTTGTCGCCAGCCCTGACAAAAGCTTGTCAATAACCGGATCGTTCTTGTCGCCTACTCTGTAGCGAGCCGGGCCGAGCAGATGGTTTCGAATCTGCTCTTCGCCAATCAGGCCATTCTCATCGCCTCTCAGGCGAAACATGCTCTGATACAGCTCTTCGACTTTGCCGCCGCGGTTGTTCACCCTCTGTAGGAACCACTTTCTCAGACTCTCATGCCTTTTGGCGATATAAGTATAAGACGGTCTGAACTGAAACCAGGTGGGCGACAGCTTTTTGCCGTCCCGGGTAAAAACATAAAGATAACCAAGGTTCCATCTGCCTGCACCAACCTGTTCGCACCATTCAAGCACAGTTTGCTGACTGGAAAATGGCCGCTGTTGCTGAAGGTATTGCGTGATTTCCTGCTGCTGTGCAAAGGTATAGCCGCGGAATTCATGTTCAATGCTCTCGATATCGTGTGAAAGCTGCGAAAACCTCCTGTTGAGAGCATGCGAACTGCCGGAATACATTTCGAGATGCCCAATGATAAGCAGGCCCAGCAGCGGCAACCCGATTGCCGGGCCAAGAAACAGCAGCAGGCCCGCCCGCAGACATTGCGAATCAACCGGAAAATTTGTTTTTTCAATTCTCGTAAAACCCGTCAGCCATGCAATGCTGAGCAAGACGAGAGCAAGGGTTGAAAGAATCTCCCAGGCGAGCAGCGACAGCGAAAAAGGCACGCGCAGAACCAGAAAGTTTTCTTCAAAGGCAACTGTCTGATAAACATGCCGGTAGTCACTGCCAATTCCGGTTTCATCCGGGTTAACGCTCCAGTAATCAAGCTTCTGCTGCCAGTCATCTGCAGAAGCTTTCGGAAGCATGGTCAGCAGGCTCTCAGAGCCATGCTGAACCTGTGTAAAAAAATGACTCATGGCTTTTTGCCAGTCTACCGCATTCTGGTCGAAAAGCAGGATGTAGGAGTATTGTCGACCGGCAATCGACTTCAGGCCCTGACTCACCCACCAGTCGTTTTCAGGCAGAGGCAGGCTGTAGATAAAATTGCGGCGGGGCATGGTGTATAACAGGTGGCCGGGCAGGTCGATAAAATCGGTTTTGACTCTGATTCTGGTATCCATCATTGGAATCAGACTGTCGGCGAACAGCATCTGCAGCAGTGGCGCAAAGTCGCCGGCCAGTTCGCCGCTCTCTTCGCCCTGAGCTGCAGCAAAAAGACGTGGCTGTGTTATGCCCTGTTCGGCAAGGCTCTCAGTTACCAGCCTGTGCCAGGTTCTGATATCGTCGGCAACTGCCGCCCGCTTGCAGGCAGTCCGCCAGATTACCGACAATCTTGCTGCCGGCGCTTTGATTCTCAGCAGCTTTTCGACATCAAAACGCAGTGTGTCCGACGATAGTTCACGCTCGTAATTTCGCCTGATCGCCGAACTCTGCCAGATTCCAACAGCCAGAAACAGCGCAAATGGGAACCACAGCAGAATGCCGGCAAACAGGCGAAACCTCCGGGGATTGGCCATTATGACGACCTCCTGAGAACGACCAGAGAGCGGTCTTCTTCGGAATCGCCGGCAGCGGCCTCGTTGCCAGTCAGGTGCTGCCAGAGGGCTTTGAGCTCTGGCGGATTGGCCAGCCCGGGATTTGCCGTCACTTCTGCAGTCAGCATGGTATGACCACCGGAAGCTGACTCGGGGTCGAACAACTTCAGACAGCCAGAAGTTGCGAACAGCAGGCTCGACCCTGCCTGAAGCGTGATTGAATGGTTGCTGATTTTCGGCGGCTGAATCCTGCTCAGTGGCTGAGAGTCGTCTTCAAGGCTGGTCACACCGGTGCCGGTAATAAGAAGAGGGGCATGGTGGCCAGCATTGGCGATTTTCAAGGTGCCATCGTCTTTTGCAATAAGGCATAAAAATCTGATCTGCTGGTCATATTTGCGGTCGCGCATGAAAAAATCGCTGATGGCACGCAGAATAGCGGTCGGATCGGCATGTTCAGAACCTGTCATCGAGATGAACATTTTAATGCGGGCGCCAAGAAGGGTTGCCGGAATCGGTTTGCCGGAAATCTCACCGATGCAGAAAAGCAGACGATTTTCCGGCAGGGTCAGAACTTCGATGTAATCGCGGCCAAGAAACCTTCCGGGCAGAAAGAACGATTCAAGCGTAATGCTGCCGACGGCCTCTTTCCCCTCAAATACCAGCTTTTTGCGCAGTGGCTGGGCATTGTAAATTTCTGCAAAAGTATGTGCCGCCTGTTTAAGCCCGGAGAACAGGCGGCCTTCAGTGCTGGCCTCGGCTTTCAGCAGTCTGTCGAACTCGTGGTTTTTTATACCGGCCAGAGCTTTTGCCAGACGCCTGACCGAAAATGCCAGATTGCTCGAAATGAAGATCGCCGACAAAATGGCGATGCAGAAGGAAAAGGCCACGAACAGCATGATAAACGAGATGATGCGATGGTTGCTCTGCTCGATCGGTTTGAATGGCGTGGCGCCGAGCAGCACGACATCGCCCAGGTTGCGCGCGTGAATGCCAGTAACCAGGCAGTTGCCAGTGCCCGGCAGGTTGATGATACGATCGACAGTGCGTTTTAGACGCCAGACTTCTTCGCTGAGCATCAGCAGATCGGTGTTAAGCAGCAGCTGGTCGGGCATGCTCGAACGCGGGCCGCCGGCGCTCATTTCGACAATTCCGAGGCGCATGTCGCTGCGCTTTCGTGACAGAACTGTCAGATAATTTCTGAATATCTGCCCCGGGTCGAGAAAAGCAACGAGAAATCTGGTGGTTTCCTGCTTTTGTCGGTCTCTGACAAATGACAGATACATGCTTCGCTGGTAACCAACCCAGTTCAGCTCGATTATTCTGCCAAGGTTCATCAGAGCGTTGTGTGAAAACGACCTGACATAGCTCAGATTGAAAGTTGAGTCGGCCTTTTTGGGAGGAATATTGTTGAGATGGGCGACGACATTGGTTACCAGAAAACCGGCAATCTCGCGCAGAGTCTTTCTGCGCTCAGGGATCTCGGCCAGTTTTTCGATCACCTCGCCGCTTTCATTCATCAGATAAACGGCTTCGGCCATGTTGCCCAGCTTCGCAATCAGTTCGTCATTCCTCATGACAGACTTATCCGACCCGGCAAGGTTTCTCTGTACTGAATTGAGAAGCCCGGCAAGGCTGGCTCTATGCCTGATCAATCCGCGGTCGATATCATCGAGCGCCCGCTCGATCGTGCGGTGCTGTTGCCTGACAGTATTCTGTGTCGAGGTCTGCAGATAGTCGAAACACCATTGCGCAAAAAGAATCAGCACCGGTATCATCGCCAGCAGAATGGCACCCGTCATGACGCGGCGCAATGATATGTCGCGCCGCCGCACCACCAGCAGATATCTGCCAGGAAACGCTGCCAGCAGCAGAAAGCTGCATTGAACCAGCACAGTCAGCAGTTTCCACAGGTCGAGAATCTGTTTGTAATAGCCTTCGATGCTGAGGCTTCGACGTAGTTCGACGCTCAGGCCGTTTTTTATGTACGCTCTTTCTTCGATCCATCCGGATTGAAGAGCGGTGACGGGAACGGGCCGGCGATCTGATGCGTTTTGCGAAGATCTTTTCAGCGTCAGGCGATAATGCCCGGGCAATGCGGAACTTACGCTGCGCAGAACTTCCTGCAGCAGAGTCTCTTCTGCCTGCGGTGAAGCCTTGACCAGCACCATGATATGCGCAATCTGGCTGCTTAATGGCGTCGTTTTGTCGGCATTCGGGAAAAGCCGCCACCAGCCGGCATGAGAATACCTGCTGCAGCCTTTCAGCTCGATCAGGGCTTCCGGGCTGCGGACGACGGCAGCAAGAGCCTTGCGCTTGCCGATAAAGGCTCCCGAAAGAGCGTTGCTGCGGCTTTCGCTCATGCTTTCCGGTCGCAGGAGGTAAGCCATGACCTGCTCGGAAACAGCCGCCTTTTCATGGGGAAAGCCATCGACAGCGACTCTTTTGCCGGCTGGCGAGTAAAATAGAAAAGTTGCCTTATCATTCAGTGGTTTGAGCAGATCGAAGGCGTAGGCGTTTTTGTTTTTTCGCAGCATTTCTGCGGCCTGCCGCAGAATGAATGGGTAATAAGTATCGGAAGTGCTGAATCTGGCGACTTTTTGAACGATCAGCGCCATCTGGCCACGTTCATGGGCTTCCCATTCGCGCATTATCTGGCTTTGCTTCTTTTCGAACCATTGCGAGATGACCAGGCTGGTGGCAAAAATGAGAACAGCGACGAACAAAAGCACTACGCCCGGCTTTTTGAATACAGCATCCGGAATTGTCGCCGCATGAGAAGACATATATTGAATATACGCTATGAAAGTTGCCTGAGCAACTCTAACCGACATTCCGAAAAAT
>Ga0209200_1004463_pt1 | contig 11347 bp, 10 predicted proteins | sample AD_UKC033_MetaG_FD_184406 | JGI IMG/M metagenome (GOLD analysis project Ga0209200, IMG submission 184406) | Active sludge microbial communities of municipal wastewater-treating anaerobic digesters from USA - AD_UKC033_MetaG (SPAdes) (version 2) | ecosystem: Engineered > Bioreactor > Anaerobic >...
CATACTATACAATGATCTGGTAAACAACACACGCGAAGAATCCCGCATGAAGGACTATGATAGATTCTTCACTGTTACCAGTACACCAAAAAGGGGCAGGAAAGTCACACCGAAGGAAGAGGCGATGCGTGAAGCGGCAAGAAACTATGGCTATTTCGCGCTGCTTTCCAATGAAGTCAACGATCCCTTCGAGGCCTTATCTCTCTATCGCAGTAAAGACATAGTGGAAAAGGGGTTTGGGAACCTCAAGGATCGTTTGAATTTCCGTAGAATGCAGGTTTCCTCAGAACTATCACTGAATGGAAAGCTGTTTGTCGAGTTTGTCGCATTGATTTATCTTTCCTACATAAAGAAGAAGATGCAGGACACCGGTCTCTTCGATAACTGGACATTGCAGGGTCTCCTCGACGAACTGGACACCATTGAAAGGTTTGAGTATCCCGAACATGGCCGCTTGATCGGAGAAGTCACTAAGAAGCAGAAGGATATCTATGCCAAACTGGGTATGAAATCACCCTCGCTATAATTTCCGGCAATGCAGGATGGATGTCTCTCACTTTGTCATCCCGAACTTGTCTCGGGATCCAGTTTTGATCTTATCAGCGCATAGCGGTTCATGGGTACGAGATCCCGTACAGGAGAAATATGGGATGACAGTATGTGAGAATTAGGGAATCACCCTGAACAGGAGCACTTCAGGGCAGGCTCTCCCTTCACGTCATCCTGACAATGCTCCTGGTCAGGATCCCTGTCCCTCGCGTAAAAAAGACGTGAGGAGATCGTCAGTCCCTATTTTCGCTCTCGTCTTCTCTTGAGCGCAGAGGACTCTCGAATATTCTCTTTGTCGGCTTTTCCAAGTGTTCAGCGGGTCTTCGTTCTTTAGCGCACAGCGGATCTTAGATCGAGATGCTGAAACGAGTTCATGACGCATTGTTAGATTCTCTGAACGATCTTCATCTTCATACATCTATTCTCAAACCTCTGACCTCTTTATCGATTTTTTTGATCCTATTCAAGGACGGCTCTTCACAGCGATCAGCGGATCCTTGATTTTAAGAGTACACCGGTCATCAAGAAATTCATTACTCTCTACTTTCGAATTTTCGTTTTCTCGACTTTTACACCATTCAGTGACCAACTATCAGTGCCTCTAACAAGTGGATCTTTCAGCTGCAAACGGCCCCTCGATCAAGCGAGAATTAATGTCAAGACCGCATAGATGATTGAGTCGTGTTCGTTTGATGATGATGACCGATTCTGGAACTAAGAAACTTTTGAGCTCCAGAGAAGATGTCATGGGTAGTGATCGGCTATTCAAAGGAGAATTATAGGAAGAAACTGTGAGAGAAGATAATTCATAGAGGCTCTCTCACTTCGTTTTGTTTATCGTACAAAGAAGCTTTTCTACTTGGCAAAAAAAAGGGAGAGCAAGCTCTCCCTTCAAAAGATCACTTCATCAATACTCAGGCATCTGTGGCATTGGAGCCTGGGGTTTTTCTTCTGGCTTTTCTGTAAGAGCGGCTTCTGTTGTAAGAAGTATACCCGCAATGGATGCCGCATTCTGAAGAGCACTTCTTGTAACCTTTGCAGGGTCTATGATACCCACTTTGAACATGTCTGTATAGACATCGTTCAGAGCATCGTATCCAAAAGCTGCATCGTCACTGTGAAGAATCTTGTCAACGACCACTGCACCGTCTAAACCGGCGTTCTCGACTATCTGCCGAATCGGAGCATCTAGGGCCTTCATGACCACCTTGATACCAATCTTGATATCGGGATTCTCCGTGCTATCGAAGAGTTCCTGAACGGGCTTCTTCGCTCTCGCAAGAACAACTCCGCCTCCGGCTACGATTCCTTCCTCTACTGCAGCTCTTGTCGCTGAGAGAGCATCCTCAATTCTATGTTTCTTCTCTTTGAGCTCGGTCTCTGTTGCAGCACCGACTTTGATAACCGCCACTCCTCCTGAAAGCTTTGCAAGTCTTTCCTGGAGAGTTTCCTTTTCGTATTCGGAAGTAGTCTGATCGATCTGAACCTTGATCTGACCAATTCTCTGCTTGATCTTTTCGGGATCTCCCTTGCCATCAACGATTATCGTGTCGTCCTTCTTGACCTTTACAACACCCGCACTACCAAGGTCATCGATAGTTGCATTTTCAAGGGTGAGTCCAACCTCTTCGCTGATCACAGTACCACCTGTAAGAATTGCGATGTCCTGCAGCATTGCCTTTCTTCTGTCACCGAAACCGGGAGCCTTAACAGCTACTGAGTCGAGAGTACCTCTGAGCTTATTGAGAACGAGAGTGGAAAGTGCTTCACCTTCAATGTCTTCAGCGATTATTACGAGTGGCTTGCCTGCCTGGGCAACCTTTTCCAGAATCGGAACGAGCGGTTTTACTGCTGAGACTTTCTTGTCGGTTATAAGAATAAGAGGCTCTTTGATTATAGCTTCCATCTTCTCTGGATCGGAAACAAAGTAAGGAGAAATGTAGCCTCTGTCAAACTGCATACCTTCAACGAACTCTACGTATGTGTCGAGGGTCTTGGAATCTTCTACCGTTATTACTCCATCCTGACCGACCTTGTCCATCGCTTCTGCAATGAGTTCACCAATCTCCGAGTCATTGGCAGAAATAGCTGCAACTGAAGCAATGTCCTCTCTTGAAGAGATCTTCTTCGATAAGGACCTGATGTGAGAGACGGCCTTCTCTGTTGCCTTCTGGATACCCTTCTTCATGAGTATAGGATTGGCTCCAGCGGTAACATTTTTCAAACCTTCCTTGATCATTGCCTGTGCGAGAACGGTCGCAGTCGTGGTTCCGTCACCGGCAATATCGTTCGTCTTGGAAGCTACTTCCTTTACGAGCTGAGCTCCAAGATTCTCGAATTTATCTTCCAGATCGATTTCCTTTGCGATCGATACACCATCATTGGTTATCGTCGGAGAGCCCCAGCTCTTCTCAAGAACTACGTTTCTCCCTTTGGGACCGAGCGTTATCCTAACTGCATCTGCTACCGCGTCTACACCTTTTTCAAGCGATCTTCGTGCTTCTTCGCTGTATTTCAGAATCTTAGCCATACCGATTCCTCCTTCAATCCTCGATCTTTGCCAGGATATCATCCTGATCGATGATTATGTAGTCGTCATCATCGATCTTGATCTCCGTGCCGGAATACTTGGAATAGAGGACCTTGTCGTTTTCCTTAAGGTCAATATCCTCGACTTTCTCTCCAACTGCAATTACCTTCGCAGTCATCTGTTTCTCCTTCGCAGCGTCGGGAAGAACGATACCACCTGATGTCTTCTTCTCTTCCTCATAAGGCTTAATCAATAATCTTGTACCAAGGGGAACTACTTTCATAAAAAGCCTCCTTTCGAATTTTATGTTTTAGCACTCACAGTGATACTCTGCTAATAAATGATAAAACATCGTTCCGATTTCTTCAAGAGCTTTCTGTGTTAAATGATCGTAAACATAAAAAAATGAGCACGCAAGAAGACGGCTGTTCACATTTTTCTCTGGATTCTTTTTGTTATCATACAGCTTCTGCCTTTTGCACAGTTTCGAGTCAGGCAACTCCATCACGCAGTTTCCAGTTTGAGAATGTTCGTGGAGTTGCTAGTTCCAAACGGAATACCGGCCGTCAGTATTATCGTGTCACCGGATTTCACAAGCTTTAGGCGTCTAGCAAGCGGCCCGGCCACTCTGACGAGATCGTCTGTCGAGGAGCCAAGGCCCATTAAAACTGGGCGGGCACCCCAAACGAGGTTCAACCTGTAATACGTCTCCTCATTTGGAGTAACTGCAAGTATGTGAGCTCTCGGGCGAAACCCGGAGACGTTTCTTGCCGTGTGCCCCGAGAATGTGGAGCTCACTATTACTTTCACTTTCAGCTCCTCACTTATATCCCATGCTGCCCTGCATATGGCATCTGTATGGTCGTCCGTAGATATCTTTTCCCTTGTCCACTTAAGTAATTCCGGATTCTGCTTAAGATACTTCTCTGCAGCTCTAGCAGTGAGATCCATAACCGACACTGCTTCTAGAGGATACTTGCCGATCGAAGTCTCGCCAGAAAGCATTATCGCATCACTACCGTCCAGAATGGCATTTGTGATATCGGTTGCCTCTGCCCTCGTCGGTACCGGATTCTCAATCATCGATTCCAGCATTTGAGTAGCAGTTATTACGGGAATGCGTTTTTGATTACCGTATCTAATTATCTTCTTCTGAGCTACCGGGACTTCTTCGACCGGTATTTCAACTCCTAAATCGCCTCTAGCAACCATTAATCCGTCGGAGACTTCCGCAATTTGTTCAATGTTTTTTAAGGCCTGTTCTGTTTCTATCTTCGAGACTATTGGAATAGAACCCCCAAGATCCTTAATCACTTTTTTGGCATGTAAAACATCTTCTGATCTTCTCACAAATGAAAGGGCAAAATAATCAACCCGTTCTTCAATTCCAAGTTTGATGAACTTCTTATCCTTCTCGGTAATTGCAGGAATGCTTATGTCGATTCCAGGAAGGTTTATACCTCTTCTGTGTGTCACTATTCCACCATTTAAGACCTTAGTTTTGACTTCAGAATCGGTTATCGATTCTACTCTCAGTTTTATCTTCCCATCGTCCATGAGAATCAGATTCCCCGGCTGGACTTCTTCGGGAAGTTTCTTATAGTTCACACCGACAATCTTCTCGTCCCCCTCGATATCCTCGGTTGTTAGGATTATTTCACTGCCTCTTTTAATGTCCACCGCATCCTTTTTGAAGACGCCCGTCCTGATCTTTGGACCCGAGAGATCTAATAATATGGTAAGGGGAGAATTCGCCGACTTTCGAATCTCCTTAAGATTCCTTATTCGCTCCCTGTGTTCGGAAATGTCGCCGTGAGTCGTATTCAGTCTTGCAACATCCATTCCCCTTTTAAGAAGGGTTTTCAAAACCTCCAGAGATTCGGTAGCCGGACCGATGGTACATACAATCTTCGTCTTCCTCAATCAAACCACCTCATTAAGAGAGTATTTTCGCCATTTCCATCAGTTCCATATCCAGTTCTTTTTTGTGTGAAAGCACTTCCTCAAGAGGTATTCCTTTGATTTTCCCACCATTCAACGACATCATCATTCCCGCTTTACCTTCTTCAAGCGCCTTAACCGACGCATATCCCATTCTCGAAGCAAGTACTCTGTCAAATGCAGTGGGAGAGCCTCCCCTTTGAATGTGGCCGAGAATGGTTATTCTTGTCTCGTATCCAATCCTGTGTTCAACATGTCTAGCAACTGTATATGCGCTTGAAGCCCCTTCAGCGACAACTATAATACAGTTGATCTTTCCCCTTTTCCTTTCATTCCATATCTTCTCGGCAATCGCTTCGTAGTCCACTGGAAGCTCTGGAACTATAATGGCTTCAGCTCCAACGGCCATACCGGAAGCAAGTGCTACATACCCAGAGTTCCTTCCCATAACTTCTACAACAAAGGCCCTTTCATGTGAAGAAGCCGTGTCCTTGAGCTTCTGAATCGTTTCTACGCAGGTATTCAAACAGGTATCGACACCGATACACATATCCGTCATGGCAATATCATTGTCAATCGTTCCAGGAAGACCTATTACGGGAATTCCGTTTTCATCCATGAGAAGCTTGGCTCCGTTTAAGCTTCCTTCTCCACCAATAACTACAAGGGCATCAATCCCATTGCCTCTCAAAAGGTCGGCCGCTTTTTCTCTTCCCTCTTCGGTTCTGAACTCCTCACAGCGTGAGCTGCGAAGTACTGTGCCGCCCTTCTCCATTATTCCTCCCACAGAGGAGTAATCCATATCGATGAATTCCTCATCGAGCAGACCGGAGTATCCTCTGCGAATTCCGACGACAGCTATCTCATCCGTGTAAGCCGTTCTTACCGCCGCTCTTATCGCCGCGTTCATTCCCGGTGAATCTCCCCCGCTCGTAAGGACACCAATCTTCTTTATCATCATTATCCCTCCCAACAACTTCTACACTCAGCAAGACGAAAACATTCTAGCACATTGAGCTTCTAAAGTCATCAATCAGAAAAGCTTCCAGAAGTTAACTAATCTAATTACTTGGTGTATAATTTCTGGTGAACCGGGAGGTGATAAAATGAAGATCCTCAAATCGGGAGTTCCTGAATTTGAAGCGAAGATGTTCCAGGAGATTCTGCTCGAAGAGGGAATCTTTTCAGAACTTGTGGATTCTCATTTTGCATATACCGATAGTATTTACTTTGGTTCGGGCGGTTTAGTAGACATTATTGTACCAGACGAAGTCTTTGATGAAGCCGTCCAGATCTTTGAAGACTTAAAGAAAACGGGGAAGGAGGAAATGGATGAGTGAGCTAAAGAGAACTCCGCTTTTTGATGAGCACGTACGTCTAAAGGGGAAATTGGTGGATTTTGCAGGATGGGAAATGCCGCTCCAGTTCGATTCTATTATCAATGAACACAACCTTGTGAGAAAGGTGGCCGGTCTTTTCGACGTTTCACACATGGGAGAGATAGAAATCGAGGGTCCAGACGCCATTCACTTTTCGGACTACCTGGTGACGAACTCCGTTTCTTCACTCAAGAACGGAGCTATTGTGTATTCTCCAATGTGCAATGAAAAGGGCGGAATAGTCGACGATGTTCTAGTCTACAGGTTGAGCAATGCTAAAACTATGTTCGTTGTAAATGCCTCAAACAAAGACAAGGATTTCAAGTGGATTACGAGCAATAAGGGTAGTTTCGATGTGAGAATCAAAGACGCATCGGCTGACTTTGCGCAGATTGCATTTCAAGGGCCACGCGCGGAGGAGATCCTGTCGGAGGTATCACAGGTAAGGCTTGAGAAAATCCCATTCTATCACTTTGAATACGGCAGGGTGAATGGCATAAAAGCTCTCGTATCTCGCACGGGATACACGGGTGAGGATGGTTTTGAGCTATACGTTGACCCCGAAGCTGTAGTCGCTTTGTGGAGAAAGATACTTGAATTGGGGTCAAGTATTGGTGTCAAACCAATCGGCCTCGGAGCAAGAGATACCCTTAGATTTGAGGCGGCTTACATGCTTTACGGTAACGAGCTAAACGATTACAACTCTCCTCTTGAAGCAGGTTTGAAGTGGACCGTCAAGATGGAGAAGGATTTCATTGGCAAGGAAGTACTTGAGGAGCAACTGGCAAATGGAACAAAGTATAAATTGAAGGGACTGGAACTATCAGGCAAGAGCATTGCCAGACACGGGTTCGAAGTCTTTGATGGTGAAAAGAAAATCGGCTGGATCACGAGTGGTATCTTCTCACCGACCCTTCAGAAATCGCTCGCACTCGCTTACTTGGAAAAAGAATACTGGAAAATCGGTTCCGAGGTACAGGTTGAGATCCGAGGTAAGAGGTCTCCTGCAACTGTAGTAAAAACACCTTTCTATAGAGGTTCTGTGAAATCAAAAGGTTAAGGAGGAGTGTAAATGAAAAAGTATGCTGCAACACATGAATGGGTATCGGTAGAGGGAAAGACTGCAACTGTAGGAATTTCGGATCACGCTCAAGATCACCTTGGGGACATCGTGTACGTTGACCTTCCTGAAGTCGGTAAGTCATATAAGAAGGGAGACGTCTTCTGCACGATAGAGTCTGTAAAAGCTGCCAGTGATATCTACGCACCAGTGAGCGGCAAGGTTGTTGAAGTGAATGAAGAACTCGATTCATCACCAGAAAAGATCAACGATGATGCCGAAGGTGAAGGCTGGATTGCAAAGATGGAGATAAGTAACGAATCTGAACTTGACAGCCTGATGGATTTGGAGGCATATAAGAAACACTGCGAAGAGGAGGGCTAATATGCCTGAGTTCCCCTATCTACCCCAAACAAAGAAAGACATAGATGAAATGATGGAGGTAGTTGGTGTCAAGAGCATATCAGAGCTGTTCAGCGACATACCCGAAAGGTTCGAGGTCGACATCTCTTTACCTGAGAGTAAGGATGAATTCACTGTACTTAGAGACCTCAGTGAACTCAGCAAAAGAAATCTCACGCTTAACGATATGTCTGTCTTCCGAGGAGCCGGAGTGTATAAGCACTTCGTCCCTAGCGCGGTTCAAGCGATAGCATCAAGAGGGGAATTCCTGACTGCTTACACACCTTACCAGGCAGAAGTTTCTCAGGGCACTCTTCAGATGTTATTCGAGTTCCAGACAATGATATGCGAACTTACGGGGATGGAAGTTGCCAATTCATCGATGTACGATGGTGCAAGTGCCGTTGCGGAAGCTGCTCTTATGGCTGTCAGAGTAAAGGGTGGTAAGAAGGTTTTGGTCTCGGAGGCACTTCATCCCGAATACGTTGAGACGATCAAAACATATTGCTTTGGTAGCGACATCGATGTAGAGACTGTTGCCTTCGATTCCGAATCTGGACAGGTAGATGTTACTGACCTTCAGAACAAACTAACAGAAGATATTTCTGGCTTTGTTCTAGGTTATCCAAACTTCTTTGGAATAATCGAAAATCTCTCCGAAATTCGCTCCACGATTGGGGAAAACACCATGATGATAGTGAGTACAAACCCTATCGCTTTGGGCATACTTGAAGCTCCGGGGATGTTGGGAGCCGATATAGTCGTGGGCGACGGTCAACCGTTGGGAAATGCGCCTTCTTTTGGTGGACCGGGACTTGGTTTCTTCGCATCTAAGGAGAGTTACATCAGAAAGATGCCCGGAAGAATCATCGGGGAGACCAAGGACAACGATGGTCGCACAGGCTACGTAATGGTTCTCCAAACGAGAGAACAACATATCAGGAGAAGCAAAGCAACCTCGAACATATGTTCGAATCATGCTTTCAATGCACTAATCGCTTCAATATACATGAGCATGATCGGTTCTGAAGGTTTAAGGGAGATAGCGAAGAGATCCTTCGATAAGGCTCATTATCTTTCCGAAAGAATAAGCAGAACAGATCATGTAAGCCTTGTCTTCACAGGGCCCTTTTTCAACGAGTTTGTGGCTCGCTTTGATTGTGATTTGAAAGAGTTTAACAAAGAGTTATTGAAGGATAAGATATTGGGCCCACTTGAACTTGAGAGGTTCAACGAAAAACTGAAGGATTGTGGTTTGATTTGTACAACTGAAGCAAACCTTAACGAAGAAGTGGAGTTCTTTGCAGGTAGGCTGGAGGCGATAGGATGACAATATTCGAGCTGTCAAAAGAAGGAAGAAAGAGTTTCTTTCTTCCAAAGGAAGAATCTTATGGTTACGAGCCTTCAGAATTACTGCCTGAAGAATCGGTTCGGAAAAATGAGCCGTTGCTTCCACAATTGAGTGAACTTCAAGCAATCAGACACTACACGGGACTCTCGAAGAAGAATCACTCTGTTGACAGCGGCTTTTATCCACTTGGTTCATGCACGATGAAATACAACCCAAGAGTGAACGAGAAGATCGCAAATCTTGACGGGTTCAGTCAGATACATCCATATCAGTCTGAGGATACGGTTCAGGGTGCTTTGGAAGTCATGTACAACTTGCAGAACTCCCTTTGCGAGATAACCGGTATGGACAGCTTTACCCTGCAACCGGCTGCCGGGGCTCATGGTGAGCTGGTCGGAATGCTGCTGATGAAAAAATACTTCGAACTTAAGGGTGAGGATAATAGAAGAAAGGTAATTGTTCCAGACTCTGCTCATGGAACCAATCCCGCATCCGCAGTTATGGCGGGGTTTGAAGTCATAGAGGTTCCTTCAGGAAGAAATGGCAGAGTCGATTTGAAAAGCCTTGAGGAAATCCTGGACGAAAGTATCGCAGGAATAATGCTGACAAATCCCAATACGTTAGGGCTCTTTGAAAACGAGATCTGCGAGATTCAGGAACTGGCACATAGTAAGGGGGCTCTGCTGTATTACGACGGCGCGAATCTCAATGCTATTATGGGCCACGCAAGACCTGGTGACATGGGATTTGACATAGTGCATCTGAACCTCCACAAGACTTTCTCCACACCTCATGGTATGGGTGGCCCCGGAAGCGGCCCGGTTGGTGTTAAGAGTTTTCTGGCAGATCTTCTTCCGGTTCCCGTAGTTCGTTTTAATGGCAGAAGATTCTCACTGGATTATGATTTGCCTAACTCCATAGGTAAGGTGAGGAGTTTCTATGGAAACTTTGGAGTCTTCTTGAAGGCATATGCATATATTCTCACTTTAGGCGGAGACGGACTAAAGAGAGCAAGTGAGATGGCGGTGCTAAATGCAAATTACCTTCGGGCAAGATTGACGAAGTTGATACCTACTGCTTATGCCGGGATCTGTATGCATGAGTTCGTTTTGAAAGGGAGTAAACTCGTCTCGGATTATGGAGTAAAAACCCTAGACGTCGCTAAGAGGCTCTTAGACTACGGGATTCACCCGCCTACCATTTATTTCCCACTAATAGTCGAAGAAGCACTTATGATCGAGCCAACTGAAACGGAGAGCAAAGAATCACTAGACATCTTCGCTGACACATTCGAGAAGATTTTGAACGAGGCAAAGAAGGATCCTGAGATACTGAGAGCTGCTCCTAAGCTTACTGCCGTGGGCAGACTTGATGAAGCAACGGCTTCAAGAAAGCCAAAGACAAGGTGGAGCAAAGACAGTTGATATTGAAACTTGAAAAATGCTGTGATATCATAGTTTCAGCAGAGCAGGCGTAGCTTCAATCGGTCGAGCGCCGCCTTGGTAAGGCGGAGGTTGTGAGTTCAAATCTCATCGCCTGCTCCATTTTATAACCGGATGATCATCCGGTTATTTCTTTTGTTGGCCATGAAAGTACTAATTTTGAATCTTCTCCCAATCTATGCTAGAATAAAAATGTAACTTTCTTTTCGTAGCATAACCATCCAGTTCCCTTTGCAAGGCTTTGAACGGCATTGTTAGCAAAACGACTGTAACCTCCGGTATGAACATCAAAGTTTAGCTTATTTAGAATGGATTTTGCGAATTGTTTCCTTTATGGGTGGATGTATAGGTAACTGGTTTCATCGGTGCGTTCTGTTCAGGGGTGAAGTCTGTGTTTGATTTCTATTCAAAGCCACGAATTATCCTGGTTGGAAGAAGCCAAAAGGATGCAAGAAGGTTAATTGAAGCTTTCGATGAACGCTTCGACGTGAGATACGTTGAAGAAGTATCTGACGAATACAGTCGCTTTTCTGATGCAATGGTCTTCGATTATGTCGGAGAAGACATAATCATGAATCTTCGTTCAGGTTCCATTCCTTATCTGTGTCTCATTGGTAGCGAGAAGGCTATTGCGAAGTACTCTCTCGAACCTGGAGAGTATCTTCTCAAGGGGCCCGGTTATCTTCACTATCT
>Ga0209200_1004475_pt1 | contig 11290 bp, 9 predicted proteins | sample AD_UKC033_MetaG_FD_184406 | JGI IMG/M metagenome (GOLD analysis project Ga0209200, IMG submission 184406) | Active sludge microbial communities of municipal wastewater-treating anaerobic digesters from USA - AD_UKC033_MetaG (SPAdes) (version 2) | ecosystem: Engineered > Bioreactor > Anaerobic >...
TGCTCAATATCAGTAAGGAGGCTTTTTATGGCGTGGCAATTCCAGTGCCAAGCCATGCAGAACAACAAAAAATCGCTGACTGCCTGTCTTCGCTGGATGATCTGATCGCGGCGGAAACCCAAAAGCTCGACACCCTCAAGACCCACAAAAAGGGCCTGATGCAGCAGCTTTTCCCCCGCGAAGGCGAAGCCGTGCCACGGCTGCGGTTTCCGGAGTTTCGGGAGGCGGGGGAGTGGGCGACTAAGACATTGGCAGAACTAGCAGAGAACTTGGATAATCGCCGGGTCCCAGTAACCGAAAAAGATCGCACCAAGGGAAATATCCCTTATTACGGAGCCTCTGGGATAGTTGATTACATTCGCGACTTTATCTTCGACGAAGACCTACTTTGCATCTCAGAGGATGGGGCTAATTTGCGAGCAAGGACGGCACCGATTGCATTTTCCATCTCAGGGAAAACATGGGTTAATAACCATGCACATGTCTTGAGATTTGATAGTAAGTGCGTTCAGAAGATTGTCGAGGATTACCTGAATTCGATTTCCCTTGAGGATTATCTAACGGGTATGGCCCAGCCCAAACTGAACCGCGCGATGCTCGATACGATCCCAGTGCCTGTTCCACAAGATGATGATGAGCAACAGGCCGTTTCCGATTGTCTATCCTCCCTCGACGACCTCATTACCGCCCAAAGCCAGAAAATCGACGCCATCAAGATCCACAAGAAGGGCCTGATACAGCAGTTGTTCCCGGTGCTCGATGAGGTGCCTGCATGAGGCCGGGCCAGCCATTCACCGACCTGCCCGCGCTGGCCGCTCATCTGCGCAGCGAGCTGGAGAACAAGAAGACCATCCTGCTCTATGCCTACAACGGCACGGGCAAGACGCGGCTGTCCATGGCCTTCAAGGACATGGGCAAACAGGCCGAGGCCCGCGATACCCTGTATTTCAACGCCTTCACTGAAGACCTGTTTCACTGGAACAACGATCTGGCAGGCGATGCGGACAGGCGCTTGCTGCTCAACAGGGATTCGCGATTCTTTCAGGGGCTGTTCGATCTGGAGATGGATAACCGCATTCGCCCATTGCTGCGGCGTTACGCGGATTTCGACTTCCGGATCGACACCGAGGGCCCAGAGTGGGCGGTGCGCTTTTCGCGCTTGGCGGATGGCCAGACCGTTGACAACATCAAGGTGTCACGCGGCGAGGAAAACATCTTCATCTGGTGTTTTTTCCTGGCGGTGGTGGAACTGGCGATGGACGCCGATATCGAGGCGTACCAATGGGTGAAGTACCTGTATATCGACGATCCGATCTCGTCGCTGGATGAACACAACGCCATCGCCGTCGCCAATCACTTGGCGCAGTTGCTCAAGCGGCAGGACAATCGGCTCAGGACAGTGCTCTCCACGCACCACACCTTGTTTTTCAATGTGCTCTGTAACGAGCTGGGCAAGGCGCGCCGCTATGTGATTAACAAGCACCCGGCTAACGGCGGCTATCTGCTGCGGCCCGAAGAGGGCGATACGCCCTTCTTCCACCACGTTGCGGCCTTGGCGGAACTCTATCAGGCCGTGCAGGAAGACCGTTTGTTCACGCACCACTTCAACATGCTGCGCACGATTCTGGAAAAGACGGCCAGCTTCCACGGGCACAAGTACTTCTCGGCCTGCATCAAGCAAGACGATGATGATCCGGACGGCGTTTTGCACGCCCGTTTGATCAACATCCTCAGCCACGGCAACTACTCGCTGTATGAGCCGCAGCAGATGCTCGATGAGAACAAGGCTTACTTCAAGAAGATTCTGAACGATTTCCTGAATCGCTACCCCTTCAATCCCGATTTGTTCCCTCAAGTTTCTGAGGTTGCAACAGCAGGTACCCCATGACTGAGTTCGAAAAACAAAAACTGGGCAAGACCCTCTGGGCCATCGCCGACCAGCTGCGTGGCGCGATGAATGCGGACGACTTCCGCGACTATATGCTGGCTTTTCTCTTCCTGCGCTATCTGTCGGACAACTACGAGGCCGCCGCGCAAAAGGAGCTGGGGGCGGACTATCCAGAGCTTCCTTCCGATGTGTTGAGGCAGACCGGCGTGAATACGCCACTTCAAGCGTGGTACGAGGAAAATCTGGACGACGTACCCGAATTCGAGAAGCAGATGCGCCGCAAGGTGCATTACGTTATCGAACCCCAATACCTGTGGGGCAACATCGCCGAGATGGCGCGCACGCAGGATGCCGAGCTGCTGCATACCTTGCAGAAAGGCTTCAAGTACATCGAGGAAGAGTCCTTCGCCAGCACCTTCCGTGGCTTGTTCTCAGAGATCAATCTGGCGTCGGACAAGCTGGGCAAGACCTACATCGAGCGCAATGCCCGCCTGTGCAAGATCATCGCCGAGATCGCCAAGGGGCTGGGGCAGTTCTCTACTGACAGTGACACGCTGGGTGATGCCTACGAGTACCTGATCGGCCAGTTTGCGGCAGGCTCGGGCAAAAAGGCCGGCGAGTTCTACACGCCGCAGCGCATTTCAGACATCCTGTCGGCCATCGTCACGCTGGACAGCCAGGAGCCAGCCACCGGCAAGCGCTCGCATCTGGATAGCGTTTTCGACTTTGCCTGCGGCTCGGGCTCCTTGCTGCTCAACGTGCGCCGCCTGATGGGGCCGCACGGCATTGGTAAGATTTACGGCCAGGAAAAGAACATCACCACCTACAACCTAGCTCGCATGAACATGCTGCTGCACGGGGTGAAGGACTCGGAGTTCGAGATTTTCCATGGCGATACCCTGCTCAACGAGTGGGATATGTTGCGCGAGACCAATCCGGCCAAAATGCCGAAGTTCGACGCGGTGGTGGCCAACCCGCCGTTCAGCTACCGCTGGGAGCCAAGCGAGGCGCTGGGCGAAGACGTGCGCTTCAAGAATTACGGCCTGGCACCGAAGTCCGCCGCTGACTTTGCCTTCCTGCTACATGGCTTCCATTTCCTCAAGCAAGACGGTGTGATGGCGATCATCCTGCCCCACGGTGTGCTGTTCCGGGGTGGGGCCGAGGCGCGCATTCGCACCAAACTGCTCAAGGATGGGCACATCGACACCGTGATCGGCCTACCAGCCAACCTGTTCTTCTCCACTGGCATACCGGTGTGCATCCTGGTGCTGAAAAAGTGCAAGAAGCCGGACGACGTGCTGTTCATCAATGCCGCCGAGCATTATGAGAAGGGCAAACGCCAGAACCAGCTCTTGCCGGAGCACATTGACCAAATTATCGACACCTACCGCTACCGCAAGGAAGCGCCGCGTTACTCGCGCCGGGTGAGCATGGAAGAAATCGAGAAGAACGATTACAACCTGAACATCTCGCGCTATGTGAGCACCGCGCAAACTGAGGAAGAGATCGACCTGGCAGCGGTTCATGCCGACCTGGTTGCCACCGAGAAGAAGATTGCAGATGCCAAGGCGCGCCACAATCAGTATCTGGCTGAGTTGGGGTTGCCACTGTTGCCTTGAGCCAAATACTGATGCTGGAAGATTGGTTCAGTCTGCCGCTTACCTGGAAACCCTTTTCCCTTCCAGCAACAGTCTGCGGCAGTAGCTCCATTCAACGAGCTGCCCGTTGTTGAAGAGAATGAGCATGGCGCAGAGCATGGCAAGTGTCATGCTCTGCGACAAATCTGGCATCAAGCGCTGTGTTTGCTTGCTTGCGTCGCGCTGCTCTGCAGCATCTTTGGTGATTGTCTGAAAGTCATTATTGATTTTGCAGGCAACTCCCAACTTGCCCAGTTGATTCAGCAAGCTCGCACCCTGCAGACCTAGCAAAAGCCGCTCAGATGTGCTGGTAGACGTCTGCCGCATCCCGCCTATCAGCTCATCAACTTGGGCAGCCAGCTGTCGCATCAGTTTCTTTTGCTGTTGCAAAGGCATGCTGTGTTGAAAGGCATCATCGAGCAGCAGCTCATCTATTTCCGAAAGCAGCGCAATGCTATTGGCAACCCGGCGATAACTGTCGGCCAATTTTTCAAGCTTGCGTGTCCTTGGGCTGTGTGTCTCCACCGAACAGTTGTTGGTGCCGAAGAGGGTGAGTTCAGCTAACTTCTCAAAGAAGTTCGACTGAATTTCGTGTGGCAGCGCCTTGAAATCGCGATGTTGCTGAATTTTTGCAATCAGGCGCTCCCTGAATAGTGAGCGTCCTGCCTCCGTGTCGGGCAGGTACTCACTATGTTCTACTGACTTCACCTGTGCTCTCCCGCTTCCAGATTTCGAGCTTGTCTGCCCATGCCTGCATCATGTCCCGCCGCTCTTCGAGGTAGGTGGCATGGTTATAGGTACGGCGTACCGAGTTTGGTTCTGAATGGGCAAGCTGCGCTTCGATGGCGTCGGCGCGGTAGCCCATCTCGTTCAGACGGGTGCTGCCTGTGGTTCTGGTGCCGTGTGGGCTGTAGGTGCCGCTCCAGCCCAGCACCTTGAGCGCCTGCCGGATCGAATGCACCGACATCGGCCTGTTGCGGTCATCCCTGCCGGGAAAGAGGTGCGTCCGGTCGCCGCTGATGGCGTGCAGGCGGCGCAGCATGTCTACGGCTTGCGACGGCAGCGGCACAACATGCTCGCGGCGGGCTTTCATGCGCCGGGCTGGGATCGTCCAAAGCGCCGCATCGAGATCAAATTCAGCCCATTCCGCCTCTGCTGTCTCGCTCGGGCGTGCCAGTGTCCACCACATCAACTGGATGCAGAAATTGACCTGATAGCCGCAGCGGTGGTTGTCGAAGTCGTTGAGCAGCTTGCCGATCTGCGCGGTGGTCAGCGCCGTCTTGTGCTGCGTCTTGTTGGCGGGCAGCGCCTTGCGGACGGGCCAGACAGGATCGTTGTCTGCCCGCAAGGTGGCGACCGCCAATTCGAAGATGCCGGACATGGTGCGTTTGGCTTCGGCGGCAACGGTCGGCGCACCGCGCTTCACGGTCTTGGTGAGGATGTCGAGAACGTGCGCCGAGGTGATGTCGCGCACCGGGAGCTTGCCGATGCTGGGGAAGACCACCCGCTCCAGCATGTCCAGGCGGCGTTTCTTGGTGATGTCTTCCCAGTCCCGCAGAGCCAGCCACTCTTTGGCAACGGTCTCAAAGGTATTGGCGGAATCCTGTTCGCGCTTGAGGCGCTCAAGCTGCCGATGCTGGACGGGGTTGATGCCTTGCTTGACCAGCTTCCGCGCTTCCTCGCACTTGTCCCGCGCTTCGGCAAGGCTGACGGTGGGGTAGTCGCCCAGCGCAAACCACGACCCCTTACCGCCCAGCTTGAAGCGGTAGCGCCAAGCCTTCACCCCATTGGGCTTCACTTCGAGGTAAAGGCCGCGAAGGTCATTCAGGCGGTAGAGCTGCTCCTTCGGTTTGGCAGCACGGCAGTGGGCATCTGTCAGCACGGTGTCACGAGATCGGCAATGAGGAACGACAGAAGGATCATATACACCATCTGTCGCCTCGTCCAATCTCCGTATACACCAGCGTAGTCACTTTACGCGAGCAAGGTCGGGCAATCTCATGCAATCCATAGAAACGAAAAACCCCGGAATTTCCGGGGTTCTAGCGCTTCTTTCTGGGTTCTAAGCAATCTTGTGAAATGCTGAGAAATGGCTCTCTAGGGTCAGACGTTGAACAGGAAGTTCAGTACGTCGCCGTCCTTGACCACGTACTCCTTGCCTTCGGCGCGCATCTTGCCCGCTTCCTTGGCGCCGGCCTCGCCCTTGCAGGCGATGAAGTCGTCGAAGGCGATGGTCTGGGCGCGGATGAAGCCACGCTCGAAGTCGGTGTGGATGACGCCGGCTGCCTGCGGCGCGGTGTCGCCGACGTGGATGGTCCACGCGCGCACTTCCTTGACGCCCGCGGTGAAGTAGGTCTGCAGGCCAAGCAGCTTGTAGCCCGCGCGGATCAGGCGGTCGAGACCGGGTTCTTCCAGGCCCATGGTCTCGAGGAACTCCTTTTTGTCGGCGTCCTCGAGGTCGGCGATCTCCGCCTCGATCGCCGCGCACAGCGCCACGACCTCGGCGCCTTCGGCGGCGGCATGGGCGCGCACGGCGTCCAGGTGCGGGTTGTTCTCGAAACCGTCCTCGGCGACGTTGGCGGCATAGAGCACCGGCTTGGCGGTGATCAGGCAGAAGGGCTTGAGGCTGGCCCATTCTTCCCTGGCGAGCTCGAGCGCGCGCACCGGTTTGCCCTGGTCGAGCTGGGCGAAGCACTTCTCGAGCACGGCGACGAGGATCTTGGCCTCCTTGTCGCCCGAAGCGGCAGGGCGCTTGTAGCGGTTGATGGCCTTCTCGACGGTGGCCATGTCGGCCAGGGCGAGCTCGGTGTCGATGACCTCGATGTCGCGGATCGGGTCGACGCTGCCGGAGACGTGGATCACGTTGTCGTCGGCGAAGCAGCGCACGACGTGCACGATGGCGTCGGTCTCGCGGATGTTGGCGAGAAACTGGTTGCCCAGGCCTTCGCCCTTGGATGCGCCGGCGACAAGGCCGGCGATGTCGACGAATTCGACGATGGCGGGCTGGATCTTCTGCGGCTTGACGATCTCGGCCAGCTGGGCCAGGCGCGGATCAGGCACCTCGACGATGCCGACATTGGGCTCGATGGTGCAGAAGGGGTAGTTCTCGGCCTGGATGCCGGCCTTGGTCAGCGCATTGAACAGGGTCGACTTGCCGACGTTGGGCAGGCCGACGATTCCGCATTTCAGGCTCATGTGAATCCTTGATCGTTCCGGTGCGCGCCGCCGCTCGCAGGGCTACGGGCTTGATCCGGTGTGGAAAACCCCGGATTGTACCGCGTCGCAGTGTGGTGCTCCAAAGGCGATCCCTTCGCATGACGAGACGAGGCGGCGTGGCTCTTGTCCTGTGCCTGGCCTACAATCGTCCGTCCTGCATTTGTGCAAAACAGAAACCAGAAACAGGGAGACATGGATGAACGCGAGCTGGATCGAGGCGATCGACGACCGTAGCACGGCGGCGCTGGCGTCGGGGGCGCTGGTGCCGGTGCAGGCCGAGCAGATCGAGATGGAGGACGCCGGCATGCGCTTCATCGTGCGCTGGGTGTCCTCGCTGGCGGCCAAGGATGCGAGCAAGGCAGCCGCCGCGGTGAAGGTTGAGGGCGCCAGGGACGACAAGACGGTGGCGATCCCCGGCGGTCCGCGCGACCCGAACTTCAATCCCTTCCTCAATCCCGACCCCGAACTCACCGTCGGGCCGGTCGGACCCGGGCATGTCGCGATCCTGAACAAGTTTCCGCTGTGCGCGCGTCACCTGGTGTTGGCGCGGCGAGAGTTCGCCGAGCAGTTGTCACCGCTGGCGCTTTGTGACTTTGCCGCGTTTGCCGAGCTGATGGCCGCGGCAGGCGGGATCGGGCTCTACAACGGCGGCGCTGCCGCGGGCGCCAGCCAGCGCCACAAGCATGTGCAGTGGATGCCGGAGGCCGAGGGCAATGCCAGCCTGCGCCTGTTCGTGCCCGGGCTGCCGGCAGCGCTGGCAGAGCAGGGGGTGGCCACGCATCCGGCGCTGCCGATGCGGCACTGCTTCGTGCGTGTGCGCTGCGGACGGGGTGAGGCGGTGGCCGTGTCAGCCGACAGCCTGCTGGCGGGCTTCGAGCGTGCCTGTGCCGAGCTCGGGTTGCGCCCGGGCGAGGATGGCCTGCTGCCGCCCTTCAACCTACTCGTGGGTGATGGCTGGCTGCTGGCGATTCCGCGCAGCCGGGAGCATTTCGAGGGCATCTCGATGAGCGCAGTGTGCTTCGGCGGGACCTTATACACCCGCCACCGCGAGCAGATCGAGGCGATCCGCGCGGTGGGTCCGCTGCGCGCGCTGGCTGCAGTCGGCTACTGAGCGCGATCAGGGCCTCAGCCGTCCCCTGCGGGCGGCTCGTCCGAGCCGACGGCTGCGGGTGGCCCGGGGGGCTTGGGCGACTTCGGAGGTTTGGGCGGCGCGGGGCGTGCGTTGAGCCTGGTGGCGGCGGCATTGAGCTCGCCGCGCTGGATCTGCGGCCAGACCGCGAGCGCCTTGTCGATGGCCTCGTCGATCAGCTGCTGCTCTTCGCGCCGTGCCGGCTTGAGCACGAAATTGACCACCTCGTTGCGGTCGCCAGGGTGGCCGATGCCGATGCGCAGGCGCCAGTAGTCGTTGGTGCCGAGGTGGGCGGAGGTGTCCTTGAGTCCGTTGTGGCCGCCGAGGCCGCCGCCGAACTTGAGGCGCAGCTGGCCGGGCGGCACGTCGAGCTCGTCATGGACGACGAGGATCTCGGCCGGTTCGATGCGGTAGAAGCGCGCCAGCGCACCAATGGCCTGGCCGGAGCGGTTCATGTAGGTCTGTGGCATCAACAGCCACATGCCGGCTTCGCGCGCGTTGGCGACCAGGCCGTGGAAGCGTGATTCGTGCGAGAAGCGTACGCCGAACTTGTCGGCGAGCCGCTCACAAAACCAAAACCCGGCGTTGTGCCGGGTCTCGGAGTATTCGGCGCCCGGGTTGCCGAGGCCGACGATCAGACGAGGCGGGCGCATGGGCGCAGTGCTCATCAGTGTCGGCCTTGGCTGTACGGGCAGGGCTGTGGCCGATCAGGCCGCTTCGCCTTCGCCTTCGGTCGCAGCGCCCTTGACCAGCAGCGCGGTGGCGACCACGGGGTCGCCTTCACCGTGCATCACCAGCTCGACACCGGCCGGCAGCTTGATCTGCGACACGTGCACCGACTGGCCGGCTTCCAGCGCGGACAGGTCGACCGAGATGAACTCGGGCAGATCCTTGGGCAGGCACTGGACGTCGATTTCGTTGATGGTGTGCGAGATCATGCAGCCACCGAGCTTGACGGCCGGGCTGACGTCGTCGCCGACGAAGTGCAGCGGCACCTTCAGGTGCATCTTCTGGTCGGCAGCGACGCGCTGGAAGTCGATGTGCAGCACTTGCTGCTTGAACGGGTGCCACTGGGTGTCACGCAGCACCACGGATTCCTTGGCGCCCTCGACCTCGATGCTCAGCACGGAGGCGTGGAAAGCTTCCTTGCGCAGCAGGTGGTAGAGCTCGTTGTGGTCCATGGTGATCAGGCTGACTTCGCCCGCGCCGCCGTAGATGATGCCCGGCAGCTGGCCGGCGCGACGCAGGCGGCGGCTCGCACCCGTACCCTGAGCGTCACGCTTGGTGGCCTTGAATTCGATCTGCATTGTGTTGCTCCTGAGTGAAGAGTGTCTTCGCCCGCGACCAGGCGAAGACGGTGAAAGCCCGTACGGCACGGGGCCGTACGGGCGAAAGACTTATTCCATGAACAGCGAGGACACCGATTCCTCGTTGCTGATGCGCAGGATGGTGTCGGCGAGCAGGGAGGCGACCGAGACCTGGCGGATGCGGTTGCAGGCCTTGGCGTCCTCACGCAGCGGGATGGTGTCGGTGACGACGAGCTCGTCGAGCGCCGAATCATTGATGCGCGATACGGCTGCGCCCGACAGCACGGCGTGCGTGCAGTAGGACAGCACGCGCTTGGCGCCGTGCTCCTTGAGCGCGGCAGCCGCCTTGCACAGCGTGCCTGCGGTGTCGACGATGTCGTCCATGATCACGCAGGTGCGGCCTTCGACCTCGCCGATGATGTTCATGACTTCGGACACGTTGGCCTTGGGGCGGCGCTTGTCGATGATCGCCAGGTCGCATTCCATGCGCTTGGCGAAGGCGCGTGCGCGCACCACACCGCCGACGTCGGGCGAGACCACGAGCAGGTCGTCGTACTTCTGCTTGTCGAGGTCGGCGAGCAGCACCGGCGCCGCGTAGACGTTGTCCACCGCGATGTCGAAGAAGCCCTGGATCTGGTCGGCGTGCAGGTCCATGGTCAGCAGGCGCTGCACTCCCACGGCTTGCAGCATGTTGGCGACGACCTTGGCCGTGATCGGCACGCGCGCCGAGCGCGGGCGGCGGTCCTGGCGGGCGTAGCCGAAGTACGGGATGGCAGCGGTGATGCGGCCGGCAGAGGCGCGCTTGAGCGCATCGACCAGCACCAGCAGTTCCATCAGGTTGTCGTTGGTCGGCGAGCAGGTGGGCTGGAGGACGAAGACGTCCTTGCCACGCACGTTCTCGAGCAGTTCGACATTGACCTCGCCGTCCGAAAAGCGGCCGACGGTGGCCGAACCGAGGGAGATACCCAGACGTCGCGTCACATCGGCGCCAAGCTTGGGGTTGGCGTTGCCGGTGAAGACCATCAGGCTGCCGTGGGGCATTTCAGCTACTCCGAAGCCGTTTAAACGACGCGCGAATAAAAATTGTCGCGCAGAAACGACTCGGGCAGGCCCATGGCCTGCCCGTCGTCATCTGGCTGGGGAGGAAGGATTCGAACCCTCGAATGCCGGAATCAAAATCCGGTGCCTTAACCGACTTGGCGACTCCCCAAGAAACCTTTTCGCCCGCGATGCAGATCGCTTGGCAGGGCGGGCGCTATTGTAACCACTCGTAAAGCGGATGGCGAGCAAGACTGCGCGCTTTCCAAGCTTTCCAGCGTGGCGGACAACTTTTCGTGATGCGATCCGCCTGCTCTTCAGAGCGTGCTTCCGCAAATACGCAGGCGCCCGAGCCTGTCATTCTGGCTGGTGCAAAGTTGCTCAGCCAGTCGATCGCTTCTTGCACCTCCGGATAACGATTGCAGGCTACTGTCTGCAGGTCGTTTTGGGTGGTGCTTGCTGCGAAGTCCGCCATTTTGATGAGAGGTGTGTTGCGCGTCAAGTCCTTCGACGAAAAAATTTCTGCAGTCGGTATGGAGACGCCTGGCGACAGGATCACGTACCACGCCGAGGGCAGCGTCAGGGCTTGCAGCTGCTCGCCAACGCCCTCGGCGAAGGCGTCCTCGCCGAAGACGAAAACCGGCACGTCGGCGCCCAGTTCGAGTCCGATGGTCTGCAATTGCGCGCGTGACTGGCCGGTTTGCCAAAGGCGGTTGAGCGCGATCAACGTCGTGGCGGCATCGCTGCTGCCGCCGCCCAGCCCGCCGCCCATGGGCAGTTGCTTGTGCAGGGTAATGTCTGCCCCCAAGGTGGTGGCCGTGCGTTGTTGAAGCAGGCGTGCGGCGCGCACGACAAGGTCCTGTTCCTCGGCAACGCCAGCGATGGCGTTGGTGCGCCGGATGACGCCATCGGTGCGCAGCCGCAGGTCGATCGTGTCGCCCCAGTCGAGCAGGCGGAATGCGGTCTGCAGCAGGTGGTAGCCATCGGGCCGACGGCCGACGACGTGCAGGAAGAGGTTGAGTTTGGCGGGCGCAGGGCAGCCCAGCAGTTGGGTCGGCTTGCCGGCTTGCAGAAC
>Ga0209200_1004478_pt1 | contig 11289 bp, 13 predicted proteins | sample AD_UKC033_MetaG_FD_184406 | JGI IMG/M metagenome (GOLD analysis project Ga0209200, IMG submission 184406) | Active sludge microbial communities of municipal wastewater-treating anaerobic digesters from USA - AD_UKC033_MetaG (SPAdes) (version 2) | ecosystem: Engineered > Bioreactor > Anaerobic >...
CCCCGACCCGAAGTGGGGCGAGTCGCCGGTGGCCTACGTCGAGACCAAGCCCGACGCTCAAGTGACGGCGGCGGACCTGATCGCCCATTGCAAGAGCCTGCTGGCCGGCTACAAGGTGCCCAAGGAGATCCGCTTCGAGCCGATCCCCAAGACCAGCACCGGCAAGATCCAGAAGTTCCAGCTGCGCGAGCGCGCGCGCAGCAGCAGCGCGATCGAGTAGCGGCGAACAGGGACAGACTGGCGCGCTAGGATGAATCTTTCGCGGCCACGAACGGCCGCCACCGGAGAACGAGGATGAGCGAGGAAGCACTGCTGCTGGAGACCCGCGACGATCGCGGCGTCGTGACGCTGACGATGAACCGGCCGCAGGCCTTCAACGCCTTGTCCGAGGCGATGCTCTCGGCGCTGCAGGACAAGCTCGACGCGCTGGCTGCTGACGATTCGGTGCGCGCCGTCGTCATCGGCGCGGCCGGGCGCGCCTTCTGCGCCGGGCACGACCTGCGCGAGATGCGCGCCGAGCCGTCGATGGACTACTACCGCAAGCTCTTCGGCCAGTGCGCGCGCATGATGCTCACGATCCAGCGCCTGCCGGTGCCGGTGATCGCGCGCGTGCACGGCATCGCCACCGCGGCCGGCTGCCAGCTGGTCGCGATGTGCGATCTCGCCGTCGCCGCCAGCGACTCGCGCTTCGCCGTCAGCGGCATCAACGTCGGCCTCTTCTGCAGCACGCCGAGCGTCGCGCTCTCGCGCAACCTCTCGCGCAAGCACGCGTTCGAAATGCTCGTGACCGGTGACTTCATCGGCGCCGAGGAGGCGCGGGCCAAGGGCCTCGTCAACCGAGTCGTGCCGCCCGATCAGCTCGACGCCGAGGTCGAGCGGCTGGTGGCCAGCATCGTCGCCAAGCCGCGGGTCTCGATCGCCGCGGGCAAGGGCCTCTTCTACCGCCAGCTCGAAAAGGGCATCGCCGCGGCCTACGACGACGCCGGCGAGACCATGGCCTGCAACATGATGGAGGAAGCCGCGCTCGAAGGCGTGCAGGCCTTCATCGAGAAGCGCAAGCCGAACTGGTAGGGCGGGCAGGGCAGACGGGGCGGGCGCTGGCGCAGCGACACCCTCACCCCGGACCTCTCCCGCGCCGCGGGAGAGGGAGTTGACGGCGCTGGGTCACATCCCCGCGTAGTTCGGTCCCCCGCCGCCTTCGGGTGCGACCCAGACGATGTTCTGCGTCGGGTCCTTGATGTCGCAGGTCTTGCAGTGCAGGCAGTTCTGCGCGTTGATGACCTCGCGGTCGCGGCCGTCCTCGTCCTTGACGAACTCGTAGACGCCGGCGGGGCAGTAGCGACTCTCGGGGCCGGCGTACTTCGCCAGGTTCACGGCCACCGGCACCGTCGGGGCCTTCAGCGTCAGGTGCGGCGGCTGGTTCTCCTCGTGATTGGTGTTGCTGATGAAGACCGAGCTCAGCCGGTCGAAGGTCAGCACGCCGTCGGGCTTGGGATAGCGGATCGGCTCGACCTGGCTGGCGGCGTGCAAGCGCGCGTGATCGGGCGTCTTGCGGTGCTTGGTCCAGGGCGGCCGGGCGATGCCGAGCTTGGGCAGCAGCCAGTGCTCGACGCCGGTCATCAGCGCGCCGACGGTGTTGCCGTACTTGAACCATTGCTTGAAGTTGCGCGCCTTGTCCAGCTCCGCGTAGAGCCAGCTCTGCTCGAAGGCCTGGAGGTAGGCGGTGAGCAGATCGCAGCTGCGGCCCGCCGCGATGGCCTCGGCGGCGGCCTCGGCGGCCAGCATGCCGGTCTTGATCGCCGCGTGGCTGCCCTTGATGCGCGAGGCGTTGAGCGTCCCCGCGTCGCAGCCGACGAGCACCCCGCCGGGGAAGATCATGCGCGGCAGGCTCAGCAGGCCGCCGGCCGTGATCGCGCGCGCGCCGTAGCCGATGCGCTTGCCGCCCTCGATGTGCGCGCGCACGGCCGGATGCGTCTTCCAGCGCTGCATCTCCTCGAAGGGGCTGAGCCAGGGGTTCTGGTAGTCCAGCCCGGTGACGAAACCAAGGGTCACCAGATTGCCGTCCTGGTGGTAGAGGAAGCCGCCGCCGTAGGTGTTCTCGTCCATCGGCCAGCCGGCGGTGTGCACGACGAGGCCGGGCCTGGCTTTCTCGGCAGGCACCTCCCACAGCTCCTTCACGCCCAGCGCGTAGCTCTGCGGATCGCGCCCTTCGTCGAGCTTGTAGCGCGCGATGAGCTGCTTGCCCAGGTGACCGCGCGAGCCCTCGGCGAAGATCGTGTACTTGGCGTGCAACTCCATGCCGAGCTGGAAGGCGTCGGTGGGCTGGCCATCCTTGCCGATGCCCATGTTGCCGGTGGCCACGCCGCGCACCGCGCCGCTGCCGTCGTAGAGCACCTCGGCGGCCGCGAACCCGGGGAAGATCTCCACGCCCAGCGCCTCGGCCTGCTCGGCCAGCCACTTGGTCACCGCGCCCAGGCTGATGACGTAGTTGCCGTGGTTGTGCAGGCAGTCCGGGATCAGCCATTGCGGCGTGCGCTGTGCGCGCTTGGCATCGAGGAACAGCACCTCGTCCCCGGTCACGGGCTGGTTCAGCGGAGCGCCGCGTTCCTTCCAGTCCGGCAGGAGCTCGGAGATCGCCCGTGGATCCATCACCGCGCCGGAGAGGATGTGCGCGCCGGGCTCCGAGCCCTTCTCCAGCACGACCACCGAGAGCTCGGCGTTGATCTGCTTGAGGCGGATCGCGGTGGCCAGGCCGGCGGGCCCGGCACCGACGACGACGACGTCGTACTCCATGGCCTCGCGCGGGCCGTATTGATCGAGGATCTCCTGCGGGGTCATGCGTGGGCTCTCTTCTTTCTTGTCGGGAGGAAGGGCTGGGTCATTCTAAGCTGCGACGCACAAAAATCGAACGATCGTTCATTTTTGGAGGGGCAAGCCTTCGGGCGCGTGCTATCGTGCCCCGGACATCCCGAAGAGCATTTGATCGGAGCTGAGCTTTGGCCTATCAGATCGACCTTTCCGGCCGCGTGGCTTTGGTGACCGGCGCTTCCAGCGGCCTGGGCGAGCAGTTCGCGCGCGCGCTCGCGCGCGCCGGTGCCGCGGTGGTGCTGGCCGCGCGGCGGCTGGACCGCCTGAAGACGCTGCGCGCCGAACTCGAGGCCGCGGGCGGCGATGCGCACGTCGTCTCGCTCGACGTGGCCGACCCCGCGAGCATCCGCGCCGCGGTCGCCCACGCCGAGACGGAGATGGGAACGATCGACATCCTCGTCAACAACTCCGGCGTGAGCACGACGCAGAAGCTCGTCGACGTCACGCCCGAGGACTACGACTACGTGATGGACGTGAACACGCGCGGCGCCTTCTTCGTCGCGCAGGAGGTCGGCAAGCGCATGATCGCGCGCAGCCGCGGTGCCGCCCCGGGGACCTTCACCGGCGGGCGCATCGTCAACGTCGCGTCGATGGCCGGATTGCGGCCGCTGTCGCAGATCGGCGTCTACGCGATGAGCAAGGCGGCCGTCGTGCACATGACGCGCGCGATGGCGCTCGAATGGGGACGCTTCGGCATCAACGTCAACGCGCTGTGCCCGGGCTACATCGACACCGAGATCAACCATCATCACTGGCAGACCGAGGCCGGCCAGAAGCTGATCAAGATGCTGCCGCGAAAGCGGGTCGGCAAGCCCGAGGATCTGGAGTCGACGCTGCTGATGCTCTGCGCCAACGAGAGCCACTTCATCAACGGCGCGATCATCGCGGCCGACGACGGCTTCGGTGTCTGAGTCCGCTCGGACCACGATGCGCGAGCTGACGCCGCTCGAAGCCCGTGTGCTGGGCGTCCTGGTCGAGAAGCAGGCGACCGTTCCCGACACCTATTCGCTCTCGCTCAACGCGCTGCTTGCCGGCTGCAACCAGAAGACCGCGCGCCAGCCGGTGATGGAGGCGAGCGAGGCCGAGCTGCTCGCCGCCGTCCACACGCTCAAGGCCTTGTCGCTGATCGTCGAGGTCTCGGGTGCGCGCGTGGCGCGTTACGAGCACAACATGGCCCGCGTGCTCGGCCTGCCCTCGGCCGCGGTCGCGCTGCTGGCGGTGCTGGTGCTGCGCGGCCCGCAGACCGCGGCCGAGTTGCGCCAGAACAGCGAACGCCTGTATCGCTTTGCCGACGTCTCCTCGGTCGAGGGTTTTCTCGAGGAGATGGCAGGGAAATCGCCTCCCCGGGTGCTGCGGCTGGCTCGTGCGCCCGGGGCGCGCGAGCCGCGCTGGGTGCACTTGCTGTGCGGCGCGGTCGACGAGCACAGCCTTGGCATCGCCGCATCGGGTGCCGCGGCCGAAGGCCTTGGCGCGGGTGCGGGCGCGGTCGAACTCGAGACGTTGCAGGCGGAGCTGCGCCGCCAGGGCGAGGAGATCGAGCGTCTGAAGGTCATGCTCGAACGGGTCGCGCGCGAGCTCGGCATCACCTCCACCTCCGATTGACCCTTCGAAGACCTCTCCTGCCATGCGATTCGAGATCCCCGAAGAGAAGAAGCTCGTGTACGAGATGGTGATCCCCATACGCTGGGGTGACATGGACGCGATGGGCCATGTCAACAACACCGTCTACTTCCGCTACCTCGAGACCGTCCGCCTGGAGTGGCTGTTGCGTGTGCGGCCGCCGGAGGAGTCGCAGGATCAGGGGCCGGTGATCGTCAACGCCTACTGCAGCTTCCTGCGGCAGCTCGAGTATCCGGGCGAGATCCTCGCGCGCCATTACGTCGCCCGACCGGGGCGCAGCAGCTTCGAAACCTACGTGACGCTCGAGCGTTGCGACGCCCCCGGCGTGGGCTGTGCGGAGGGCGGTGCCAAGGTCGTCTGGCGCGACCATCGTGCGCAGACGTCGATGCCGCTGCCGCAGTGGCTGCGCGCCATCGTCTCCTGATCTCATTTCTCATCCCGGGGCCGGCGCATCATCCCTTGAGCAGGCGGTTCACGAGTTCTGCCGTGGTCGATGCGCCGAGCTTTCGCATCAGCCGCGCACGATAGACATCGACGGTGCGCGGGCTGATCGAGAGTTGGCGTCCGATGCGCTTGCTCGTTGCGCCTTCGACCAGCAACGCCGCGATCTCGCGCTCGCGCGGGGTGAACTCGGCCTTGAGCACGCGGTGCGCGGAGAGATCCTCGAAGGTCCAGATGCCGGCTGCGTGGGGCGCGCCCGGATCCAGCGCGCGGCCCGTGACGCGGCACCAGAAAAGCTCGCCGGGCCGTGTGCCGCCGAGCCGCTTCATCACGCGCTCGTCGGTGTAGCGCCCGCGCGCGTCGAGCTGCGCGACGATACGCTCGCCGGTGCGCTCGAACTCGTCGGCGGTGGGGTAGAGGACCTCGAAGGAACGGCTCACGACCTGCTCACGCTCGGCAGCGAAGATCGCCAGCAGCTCGCGGTTGCAGTCGATCATCAGCCGATTGCGCGACAGCACGAGCCCTACCGGTGCCTGCTCGAAGGCAACGCGGTAATCCAGGGGCAGGGCATCGGGATCCATGCTGCACTCGCGCGCCGCTCGAATCCGGGAGCGGACGCGAAGCCAGCACGGCTGCGCTGATTCTACGGAGCGTCACCCGCGCAAGGCATGGCGCCGGCCCGACCGGAAGCCCGCGGAGACGTCCTTACTGAAATCTACTTAAGACGCAGGCGCGCCGGCCGGTAGTAGGCTCTCGGTTTCGTTCCCTCCGGAGACTGCTCCTCATGAACAAGATCTACCCGAGCGCCGCGGCGGCGCTCTCGGGCATCGTCAAGGACGGCCAGATGATGGCCGTCGGCGGCTTCGGCCTCTGCGGCATCCCCGAAGCGCTGATCGCGGCGCTGCGCGACAGCGGCGTGAAGAACCTGACCGTCGTCTCGAACAACGCGGGCGTCGACGGCTGGGGCCTCGGCCAGCTGCTGACGACGCGCCAGATCAAGAAGATGATCTCGAGCTACGTCGGCGAGAACAAGGAATTCGAGCGCCAGTACCTGGCCGGAGAACTCGAGCTCGAGTTCACGCCGCAGGGCACGCTGGCCGAGAAGCTGCGCGCCGGCGGCGCCGGCATCCCGGCCTTCTACACGCGCACCGGCGTCGGCACGATCATCGCCGAGGGCAAGGAGACGCGCGAGTTCGACGGCCACACCTACGTGATGGAACGCTCGCTGGTTCCCGACGTGTCGCTAGGCAAGGCCTGGAAGGCCGACAAGGCCGGCAACCTGATCTTCCGTCGCACGGCGCGCAACTTCAATCCGGCGGTGATCATGGCCGGAAAGATCGCGGTCGTCGAGGTCGAGGAGATCGTCGAGACCGGCAGCTTCGATCCGGATGCGATCCACCTGCCCGGGATCTACGTGCACCGCCTCGTGCTCAACGCCACGCCCGAGAAGCGCATCGAGAAGCGCACCACCAAACAGAACCCGAAGGGAGCCTGAAGATGGCCTGGACTCACGACCAGATGGCCGCGCGTGCGGCCAAGGAGCTGCAGGACGGCTTCTACGTCAACCTCGGCATCGGTCTGCCGACCATGGTCGCGAACTTCGTCGACCCGGCGATCGAGGTCTGGCTGCAGAGCGAGAACGGCATGCTCGGCATCGGGCCGTTCCCGGACGAGAGCGAGGTCGACGCCGACCTCATCAACGCCGGCAAGCAGACGGTGACGACGCTGCCCGGCAGCAGCATCTTCGGCAGCCACGACAGCTTTGCGATGATCCGTGGCGGCAAGATCAACCTCTCCATCCTCGGCGCGATGCAGGTCAGCGAGAAGGGCGACCTCGCCAACTGGATGATCCCGGGCAAGATGGTCAAGGGCATGGGCGGGGCGATGGACCTCGTCGGCGGCGTGAAGAACGTCGTCGTGCTGATGGAGCACGTCGCGCGCCGGAAGGACGGCGGCCACGACCTGAAGATCCTGCCCAAGTGCACGCTGCCGCTGACCGGCGTCGGCGTCGTCGACCGCATCATCACCGACCTCTGCGTGCTCGACGTGACGCCTGAAGGCCTGAAGCTTGTCGAGCTTGCGCCCGGCGTCACGCGCGAGGAGGTGCAGGAGAAGACGGGCGTGCCGCTGCGGTGACGCAGGCGACCGAAGGGTTTCCAATCAAAAGAGAGGCGTCGACCACATGGCGCCTTTTTTTAAACCCTTCAGTGAATTGACATAAGACACATCGTGCGCTATTTAAGATGAGTTTGCTGGCAACACCTCTAGCGCCTGACACCCCGCCTTGTGCAGGATCGCTCATCGACGGCGACGTCGGCCTGTCTGACACTTGCCACGGCCATCGGCCTGGCGCATCCTCCATCCGGTTGATGTGCGATGCTTTTTTGAAGGTGGCGCAGCAATTGCTTCGTGGTTCGAGTCGAATTTCGTCGAGCGTGATGAGGAAACCGATGAGCCGTCACCGACTCGCTGCGGCGAGTCTGCTTGTATCGCTGGCTTTCACCTGCGCCCTGGCGAAAGCGGCTCCGATCGATCCTTCCGAGGTTCCGGCTGCGGGATCGGCGCTCGGGCTGCCCGGCGGCGGTGAGAGCCTCGGCACAGGCCCTTCGGGGGGCTCCACCGGGGTCACCGACGATACCGTCGAGATGCTCTTGCGCCTGCAGAAATCGCCCGGCGCCGACGCGGGTGCGCAGGCGCGTGGTTCTTCCCGTACATCGGAAGGCGTCGCGTCGCGGAGCGCTCCTGCGGCGCGGGAGGCGCCTGGCACTGCGGCGCCCTCGATCGGCGATCGAAGCGACTCGTCCTTGTTGCCCGCCGGCGTGGTGCAGGAACTCAAGGATCTGAAGGAGAGCGTGTTCGGAAGCGGCCCGGAGGGCGCCGGCATCGACGACGAAAGGGCGAATCTGCGACGCGGGTCCGCGGGCAGCGACGACCGCGGGGCCTATTCCGTTCCGGCGACCGGTGGCGCAACGGGGGGCGGGACACGCAGCGCAGGCGACTCGCCGCGTGCCAGCGGCAGCGGCTTGCTCGCAAACCCGGTCGTGCGCTTCATTCGCGAGAACCGGGGCCTGAGCATCGGCGCCAGCCTCGGCCTGCTGGCTGCGGTCTGGCTGACCGCCAACTACCGCAGCCGCCGGCGCCGCTGACGCCGGCAGCGTGATCCGCGAAGGCGGATCAGTTCAGTTCGTCGGTTTCGGGGCGCTCGATCTCGTCGGGGATCGGCTGACCGGCGACCAGCGTCTGCTGGTGCCGATCGAGCGGCCGGCACAGCCGGCGGTCGAGGCGGCCCAGGCGCTCGGAGTTCTCGATCGCCGCCAGCACCACTTCGGGCTGGAGCATGAGCATGAACGGGTTGCGAACCTGTGACTGCTGAGACATCTCGATACTCCTCATGCGAGCAAAGGACCTTGACGAGTCCGGACTGTAGTGATCAAGGTCCGCTCGTGGACAGTCAGGACAGCGGCATAGACGGTGTCGGATGACTTCCGACACGAAGACGGCATGCGGCCGACAGGTGGATCGTGACGAATCCTGCACCCGCCCGCAAGCGGCAATAGGGCCTTCTGGTTCCTTCAGATGCTGCCGGACTCGAGCCGCTGCGCGAGTGAGTCGCGGCCGTCCAGGCGCGCGTAGTCGGCGGCATCGAGGTCGCGCTTGTTGCGCAGCTTGCGATCGGCACCCTTCTTCAGCAGCAGCCGCACGCTGTCCTCGCTGCCGTAGCGCGCGGCCTGCATCAGCGGCGTGTTGCCGTTGGGGGCGCGTGCATTGACCTCGGCACCGCGATCCAGCAGCAGTTGCACAGCCGCCGCCGACGGGCCGCTCGCGGCATAGTGCAGCGGCGTCCAGCCGGCGCGGTTGATGGCTGCCCCGCGTGCGATCAGCTGCTTCATCGCTTCGACATGCCCGCGCAGCGCCGCCATCATCAGCGGTGTCTCGTTGGCGGCGTTGGCTTGGTCGACCTGCGTCGCCGGGTTTTCGATCAGCACGGCGAAGGCCTTCGGCGATCCGCCGCGCAGTGCGAGGAACAGCCCGTTCTGACCCTTGGGGTCGAGCGTGTTCGGGTCCATCCCGCGCGCCAGCAGGGAGCGCAACCCGCTTTCGTTGTCGACCTCGATCGCCGCGAAGAAGTCCTCGTAGGCGCCAGCGCGTGCAGTCACGGACGCTGCCAGCGCGACGATGCCGCCGCATGCGACGGCGAAGCGATGGAACTCCCGGCGCTTCATGTCGTGTCCCATGTATCGAATGCCGACTTTGCCGGTGCATTGCCGGTGACACCGCGGAAGAGCCGTTCGAAGTTCGCGCTCGTCTGCTGCGCGACTTCCTCGAGCGTCAGCCCCTTGAGTGCTGCGAGTTGCTCGGCCACATGCGGCACCCAGGCGGGACGATTCAGCTTGCCGCGATGGGGAACGGGCGCCAGATAGGGCGCATCGGTCTCGATCAGCAGGCGGTCGATCGGCACCATCGCAGCCACCTCGCGCAGATCCGCGGCATTGCGAAAGGTCAGGATACCCGAGAAGGAGATATGAAAGCCGAGGCCCAGCGCCGCGCGCGCGACCTCGCGGGTTTCGGTGAAGCAGTGGAAGACACCGCGGACCGTCCCCTGCCCTTCCTCGCGCAGCGCCGCGAGTGTGTCGGCACTGGCGCTGCGCGTATGCACGACGAGCGGCAAGCCGCTGCGGCGCGCGGCACGGATGTGGACGCGAAAGCGCTCGCGCTGCCAGGCCATGTCGGCGATCGTCCGTTGCCCCAGGCGGTAGTAATCGAGTCCGGTCTCGCCGATGCCGACGACGCGTGGGCGCGCAGCCAGCGCGAGCAGTTCGTCCTCGGTGGGCTCGTGCAGGCCCTCGGTGTCCGGGTGCACGCCCACCGTGCACCAGAGCTGTTCGTGTGCCATCGCCATCGCGTGCACGCGCTCGAATTCCTCGATCGTCGTGCAGATGCACAGCGCGCGGCCGACGCGCGCGCTGGCCATCTCTGCCAGGATCTCGGGCAGGCGCGAATGCAGCTCGGGGAAGCTGAGGTGGCAGTGCGAGTCGACGAACATGCGCGGGAGGACCCAGGCGCCACGGCGCGCGCGGACCGGGTTCAGATCGTCTGCGTGGGCTTGGCCGAGACGACCGAGGTGCCCAGGGCTTCCTCGATGCGCAGCTTGAGCGCGCGCGTCTTCTCATCGGAAGGAAAGCGGACCCCGACCCCCTGCGTGCGACCGCCCGAGGCATTGGCTGGCGTGATCCACGCGACCTTGCCGGCCACCGGATAGCGCTGCGGATCGTCGGGCAGCGACAGCAGCAGATAGATGTCGTCGCCGAGCTTGTAGTCGCGCGTGGTCGGGACGAAGAGCCCGCCGTCGGCCAGCACCGGCATGTAGGCCGCGTAGAGCGCGCCCTTCTCGCGGAACACGAGCTGCATCACGCTCGGACGCGCGCCGGCGGCTGCGGCAGCCCCTGCCAGCGTCTGTCCCGCGGCCTGGGGCATGCCCGGCGCCGGTCGTACCGTGGTCTTCTCGGTCATCCTTACAGTGTATCGGCGGCTGGGCCGGCCTGCGGGCCGGACTCTGTGCACTTCCCGGCCCGAATGCCGGATTCGTCGCCCGCCCAGGCCGCGGCAGCACGTGCCAGCAGCGCATCGAGCGCCAGCGCGTCGTTCCAGGCGTGCTCGGCGTGGCGCGCGAGCCTGGCGAGATCGCGGCTCCAGCGCGCCACGACCTCCGGGGCTGCGGGCCGCTGCAGGCTTGCATCGGGGAAGAAGCGGGGTGGTGCACCCGCGGCCAGCGCCAGCCCGTCATGGCAGAGCTTCTGCAGCGCGGAGATCACCGCGGGCAGCGCAAGACCGGCGAAAGCCTGGGCTTGCCGCGCAAGCACGGCCGCTGGCAGCGCAGACCAGCGCCTGGCGTCGACGCCGGCTGCCGACATCGTCAGCGCCTCCAGCGGGCGCCCCGAGCTGGCTGCAAGCAGCACATCGGGTTCGGCCATGCCCTGCTCGAGCAACCAAGCGCGTGCTTGCCCGGCGCGCGGCGGTTCCAGGCGCAGCACCTGGCAGCGGCTGCGCACCGTGGGCAGCAGCCGTGCGGGGTCTTCGGTCGTGAGCAGCAGCCGCGCGCCGGCGGGCGGTTCCTCCAGCGTCTTCAGCAGCGCGCTCGCCGACTGCAGGTTCATCGCCTCGGCCGGATGGATGAGCACGATCTTGGCGCCGCCGCGGGAGGACGTCGTCACGATCCAGTCGATCGCCGCGCGCACCTCCTCGATACGGATCTGGCGGCTGGGCTTGCGGCGGGCCTTCCCGCCCGGCTCCACTTCGCCGCCGTCGCCGCCCTGCCCTTGCACGCCAAGCTGTTCGCGCAGCGTCTCGGGCAACAGCCGG
>Ga0209200_1004485_pt1 | contig 11277 bp, 11 predicted proteins | sample AD_UKC033_MetaG_FD_184406 | JGI IMG/M metagenome (GOLD analysis project Ga0209200, IMG submission 184406) | Active sludge microbial communities of municipal wastewater-treating anaerobic digesters from USA - AD_UKC033_MetaG (SPAdes) (version 2) | ecosystem: Engineered > Bioreactor > Anaerobic >...
AGATGCACCGAGACATCTATGGCAAAGAAAAAGACATTGATGAATACATATCCAACGTTCATTTGGTAGGTAGAGGACCCAAAGGACCCAAAAGTAAGTAAAATGCCAACAAGCAAACCCACCGGACGGCTTTCAGCCGCCGGTCATCTGCACGTTGAAAACATCAGGGACAGAATTAAGGTGAAATGAAAACTGGCATTATGAAATGTGAACCAGAAATTAAGACGGATAATCGGTGGCTCGTCCGAGAGGAACAGCGTATTTACGAAAGCAGGACGGAAGGCAAGCTTGCACGCAAGCGCAAACGGTTCCGCCTTATCGATGCTTTTGCCGGGGCTGGAGGTATGACCTTGGGTTTTTCCAAGAGCTTCGGTCACACATTCGATTCTGTATGGGCAAATGATTTCAACGAGTACTGCGTTGAAACCTATAACACCAACTTCGGCGGGCATTGTCTATCCGGCGACATTGTGGACATCTTGAATGATCCGTCGATTTCGATTCCGGAGGCTGATGTTGTAATCGGCGGTCCCCCTTGTCAAGGCTTCAGTCTCCTGAATAAAAATCGAGAAGGAGATTCACGAAAACAGCTCTGGCGACCATACTTTGAGATTTTAAAACGGTCCGGAGCGGAAATCTTCGTAATGGAAAATGTTCCGCAATTATTAGGCTCATTCGAGCATGGCGAAATTATGGGCACAGCAGAAGCAATGGGCTTTAAAGTATGGGGAGATGTGCTGTGTGCTGCCGATTATGGCGTACCCCAAACACGACGTCGGGCATTCATTATCGGCTGCAGGTTCTTCAATCCGGCACTTCTGTTTCCGCCGCGTAAAACTCACTTTAATCCAAATAAAAATGGTAAACAGCTTATCCTCCCTTTCGATAACAACAGGCATTTGAAAGAAGCACAAAAATGGAAAACAGTCAGAGATGCGATAGAGGATCTACCTCCGCCTGAAGGGACAGAGATTAGAAACGTTCCTTTTCCGCTTGATTTACATTTTGGCCGAAACCCGACTGAACTTAGCCGGAAGCGATATAGAGCCATTCCAACAGAAGGAATGAATCGTTTTGATTTACAGCGAATCGCTCCGGAAATAACACCGGAATGTTGGATTAGAAAAAGGTCCGGCGGAACAGATTTGTTCGGAAGGCTTTGGTGGGACCGTCCCGCTTTCACGATTAGAACGGAGTTCTACAAGCCCGAAAAGGGCCGTTACCTGCATCCGAAGCAACATCGACCCATTACGCACCGTGAAGCGGCGCGTTTGCAGTCGTTCCCGGATGATTTCATTTTCAAAGGTTCCAAGATCGAGATTGCAAAGCAGATTGGCAATGCCGTTCCACCCCTTCTGGCGGCACGTGTGGCCGATGTGGTCTATATGCTTCTGACGTTAAAAGACCGTTGAAATGACCGATGTATTCTCGAAGGAGAAACGAAGCTGGATCATGAGTCGTGTCAAAGGACGCGATACTAAACCTGAAATTTTGGTCAGATCATTTATTTTTCGCATGGGCTTCCGGTTTCGTTTACATCGACGCGACTTGCCTGGAACACCGGACATTGTTTTACCGCGACATAGCAAGGTGATATTCGTGCACGGGTGTTTTTGGCACGGCCATGGAAGTTGCCCTCGCTCAAAACGACCGACAACCAACGAAAACTTTTGGAATAAGAAACTGGATTGCAATATAAAGAGGGACAAGCGGTATCGCCGCGAGTTGCGGAGGTTGGGATGGAAGGCGTTGGTTGTCTGGGAATGTGAGACAAAAAGTCCGCAAAAACTGTTGCGGAAGCTGGAAAGGTTTTTACATGACGAATGAGAGAAATGAACGGAGGCAAGTCGACCCCGAAGTAGTTCGCCGAAGAGTCGAGGAACTGATTCGCAACTTCGAATCTGAACTGCGGAAGGAAGATCTTCGCCCGAAGGTCCTTGCTCTGGTCCCAATTTTCCATGGTTTGCGTGACTTGGGCAAAGCTCTGATCCCTTCAAGATATGCTTCAGCGGCCAGAGATCGTATTATATATTACTTCCGCAAATATCCTGGGATTGTTATAGCCGGAGACGAGTTGCTTGTAGTTTCCGGAATTCAGGAGTATGCACGGCGAGTGCGTGAATTGCGCGTTCAGTTCGGCTGGGCTATCGCGAGCGGTGTGACGATTAAAGAGATGAGAGAAGATCAGGACACAGACATCCCGAATGATTTGATGGCAATGAAGCCGAGCGATTACGTATTGCTTAATGAGTTGCAGGATCGTGATGCGGCGCACCGTTGGAATGTCGCCAACACAATAAGAAAGGAACGTGGGTCAGTCCGTGACAAAATTTTAAAGTATATGCGTGCAAACGTCGGAAAAGGAATTACAAATGAAGAGCTGCGCTATGTGGCAGGGGATAAGACGGAATGGGCAAGGCGGGTTCGCGAGTTACGAACTGAATTCGGATGGCCGGTCGCCACAAGATCGACCGGACGGCCCGATCTAAGCGTTGGAGTGTATGTTCTTCAGGCTGATCGACAGAGCCCCGAGCATGATAGGAACATTGCAGACGATATACGTCGGGAAGTCCTCCGCCGTGACGGGTATAAGTGTCAAGATTGCAATTGGTCCCATGAAGAATGGAATCCTTCAGACCCCAGGCACCTAGAAATACACCATATCAAGCATCATGCAAAAGGCGGTGCGAATGTAAAAGAAAACCTGAAAACTCTTTGTACCGTTTGTCATGATAAGATTCATCGCAAGGAGAAATAGGATCGTCCAACATATAAATTCAGCGGACGCAAAAAAGCCGTGCCGCTGATTAAATCTTTAGGCACATAGAGAAAAATAGGAAGGTAAGTAGATGAAGCTAGCAGAAGCTAAAGAAGCTTTAGATAAGCACGTCACCGATTTGATCGATATATGTCCACACTGTGGAGCCAAAACACATATAGAAAAGCAGTGGTCTGGTAGTCATATTCTAGCTAGTAAGGACGCAGAATTTTACGTGATCTTTCGGTGCAAACCATGCAGAAGATTAATATTAAAAACATTTTTTCTGCGCCAGAATCCATACTCCAGAGAAGAAAACTTTGAAATCAAAGGATGGGACGAAAAATTTCCTGAAGTTATCGATGACCAACTAAGTGGTGACGATCTTGAATTTATCAATCCCGACATTCTTAAGGATTATAGAGAAGCGTTGAGGTGCATGAGCATACAAGCTTATAGGGCAGCCTGCTCAATGTTCCGGCGTGCGCTTCAATCTTCGCTCATCATGTTAGGTGCAAATCCAAATGATGATCTAATTCAGCAAATAAATTCTCTAACTTCACTCCCAGCTGATATCAAAGATTGGGCCCACCAAATAAGAATATTTGGAAACTGGGGCGCTCATCCAGATAAAGACCAGTTAAAGAATGTCGAGGATACCGATACAGAAGAAGTGCATGATTTTATAGCCAAATTTTTTATGTACACATTCATAATGCCTGAGAAGGTAAAACTTTCCAGAATTAGGCGCGACGAAAAAATGAACAAAGATGAACAGACAGAGCAATAAAATGTCGAGCATCTATGCCTAACAAAGCGCTGCTGCGGACAAACCTACGCCGTGCTTCGGTTTGTCGCAGAGCGCGGCGTTCGGCGGTGATAACATATGAAAATAAGAAAAGCATCCAATTCTGATAAGGGAAATATTTCGAGATTACACATTGCGTCAATCAAGAAACTATGCGGCAGCTACTATACTCAGCAGCAGTTAGACGTTTGGACCAGTCTTCTTGCTCCCTCAATTTACGATCAAGCCTTGAAAGAAAAATTCTTTTTAGTTGCAGAAGATTCGCAAAAGGATTTGTTGGGGATGGGTATTTTAGATATTGAAAACAGAGAAGTCAGTGCAATTTATATTCATCCTGATGCCGTCGGAAAGGGGGTTGGATCTAAACTTCTTAACGAGCTTGAGAAGATTGCTCGAAACAACGGTATCTTTGAAATCACTGTTCATTCCACACTCAATGCAAAAGGCTTTTATATGGTTCGTGGATATTCAGAACAAGAATTGACCTTTCACAATTTGCCGAATGGATCAAAACTTGAGTGTATCAGAATGCTTAAAATTCTACATAAGTATACCGAACAACGGCATTGAGGGCGACGGCAAGAAGCCGCCGCGCCTCATGCCTGGCGTTCGATGAAGGAAATAAGATGACAAATGTAGAATTGATTCGAGTTTGGTACGAGCGAATGTGGAACCGATGGCACAAGTCTGTGTTTCCAGACATCCTCACTGCAGATATCACATTTCGCGGTTCTCTCGGGAACGTCATTGCCGGGCCCCAGGGCGTCGGGGCGTATATGGATATTGTCCAGAAGGCATTCCCGGACTTCTGTAATCATGTTGAAGAGATAATTACGGAGGGCAACAAGTCGTTCGCCCGACTGTGCTACACGGGAACGCACCGGGGAACTATCTTCGGGATAGAGGCCACCGACAATAGGATCGAATACATGGGTGCCGCCGTGTTCACTTTTCGGGATGGAAGAATCAGCAACGTTTGGGTGCTCGGGGATGTGCATGGATTGATTCAGCAACTGAGAACTGAAAAGAAAGACATGGAACAACCGCATGCAGCGGACGCGGACAAGCCGCGCCGCTGATGCGTAACTTTATGCAAACGGATGATACAGGCATACATCACTCAGCAAGAATGAAGTTTGCCATGGGAAAGGGAAAAAATCAATTTCGAGAACCGGATAAAAAATATGCTGCTGTATGCGGCCTTTACTGTGAGGCTTGCTCATGGTTTATAGCCACCACTGAAGATCCTGAGAGGCTCAAAAGACTTGCGGTTCAACGAAATTGGGCAGTGGAGGAGAGCAAGTGTTATGGATGTAGGTCAGAAAAGAGGCTGCCTTACTGTGGAGAATGCAGAATGTTCGCTTGTGCGGCAGAACGGGGCATCAATTTTTGCAACGAATGTGAAGCGTATCCCTGCAATGATCTGAAACAGTTTCAATCTGCAATGCCTCACCGAATCGAACTCTGGGCCAATCTTGAACGAGTCAAGTCTGTTGGGTATAAACAATGGCTCAAGGAGATTAAGGGGAACTACACCTGTCCACAATGCCAAACCCTCAATTCCACTTACGACCTGAAATGCCGAAACTGCGGTGAAGAGCCCAGCTGTAATTACGTAGCCAATCATAGAGAGAAGATCGAACAGTACTTGAAAAATAGATAATGCATAACATCGGCAATGAGAAGGATGCGCAAAAAACCGCACGCTTCTCATGCCGGGCGTTAGGCTGTGAGGAACACAATGTGTGATGCGTGCTGGCGTGTAAGCTCAGGAGTGAGATAGGCGGGGGAAATATGCTGTTGAATATACTGGACATCATCAGAATCGTATCTGTTGCGATTGCATTCTACTTCGGCTATCAAATCGGATTCGCTAAAGTGAAAAAGTTAGGCTCTTCCCACACAACTTAGAGGTAATAAGTTAATGGCAGTCAGTCTTCTCATCGGTTAAGATGGTTTTTGCCAAAATCACTAAACCGAAAGGAGAAGAAACATGACTGCCGAAAAAAAGATAGCACAGAGTCGCCTCACATTGCTACAGCTCGCTGAAAGACTTCGTAACGTATCGGAGGCCTGCCGCCGACGGGGCGTATCTCGAAGCCAGTTCTACGAGTACAAGAGGGCCTTTCAGGAACGGGGATATGACGGGCTCCTGGACCAGCCGCCCATTCCCAAGAGTTGCCCTCATGAAACCCCCGGAGAAGTGAAAGAAAGAATCATCCAGTTGTCCCTGCTTCATCCAGCCTGGGGTCCTCAGCGGTTATCCGATCATCTCCGGTTGGAAGGGGTTTCCGTGAGCCCGAGCACTATCCGGAATCTTTGGATCAAGGAGAATCTGGAGACCCGGTACAAGAGGATGCTGAGACTGGAAGAAGAGAAGATTGGAGAAGAGATGGATCTTACCGAGGAGCAGATCCGCCTTCTGGAGAAAGCCAATCCCTGTTTCCGGGAACGCCATGTGGAAAGCCCCTATCCCGGATATCTCCTTTGCCAGGACACCTTCATGGTGGGAACCCTGAAGGGGATTGGCCGCGTCTACCTCCAGGCCGTCGTGGATACCTACGGATCCTTCGCTTTCGGGAAGCTTTACACCTCCAAGCTCCCGGAGACGGCCGTGGACGTTCTTTATGACCGCGTCCTGCCTTTCTACGAAGCCCAAGGGCTTATTGTTGAAAACATCCTCAGCGACAACGGCAGGGAATACTGCGGCCGGCCGATGATCCATCCCTACCAGATCTTCCTGGAGCTCCACGACATCGAACACAGGAGAACGAAGGTGGCGAGACCCAGGACCAACGGCTTCGTGGAACGGTTTAACCGGACCGTCCTAGACGAGTTCTTCCGAGAAGCCTTCAGAAACACCTTTTATGCCTCCGTTGATGAGCTTCAAGTGGATCTGGACCGGTGGCTCCAGCATTACAACTGTGAAAGGCCCCACCGGGGTTATCGGAACCTTGGACGGAGGCCCATCGAGACGATCGAAATGGGAAAAGCTGTCAAAGAACAGTTGAAAAATGAGGCTGCTTAAACCATAACACCGAAGAGAGGCTGACTGTCCGGGAAGTCCCTAATTTTTACACTTTAACTATCTTTCAGCTCCTTCCAAATGGCAACGCCTATATCTTCAAGACGAAAAGGTTTCTTTATAAGACTCTTCACTCCCAGTTTTTTCACATCCCGAAAAAAGTCTTTTTCGACATACCCGCTTGCAATAATGGCCTTCTGACCCGGATGAATATCGAGAATCCTCCTGTAAGTTTCAAGACCGTTGATACCGGGATCCATGATCATGTCCAAGCAGACAAGATCAGCAGTATTCTTTTTTAAATATTCCAATGCCTCCTCACCGCTTGAAACGGCGACAGCTTTATAACCAAGCCGAGAAAGCATGGAAGACGTAAGCTCCAGCTGATCCTGAACATCGTCAACGATAAGGATTGTTTGACCTTTTCCCATGTATTTTTCGACCGGCACCTGTTCTTTTTCTTGCTTCAGCCTCTTTCTCGTGGCCGGCAGATAAAGGGTAATCGTCGTTCCCCTGCACTCTTCGCTGTGGATATCAATGTATCCCTTGTGATCTTTGACCGTGCTCCAGACCACGGTCATTCCCAGGCCCGTACCGCTTCTTCCCATGACTTTTTTCGAATAAAAGGGTTCGAATATTCTTTCGATATCAGTATGCGGGATACCGACGCCTTCATCTTTAACGGATATTACCACATAATGTCCTTCCGGGATGATTTCGAATCCTTTGAGCGGCTTATCATAATTGCGCGCTTCCGTTTTTAATGTAACCGTACCCCCGTGGGGCATGGCTTCTGCGGCATTGGACAGCAGGTTCATGACCGTCTTGGAAAGGTGGGGGGAAGATCCAACAATGTTCGGCAACTCATCATCAAGTTGCATCTCGAACCTGACACTCGGATGATGAAATTGCAGCTTTTCATGCTCGGGCGTTTCAAAATGCATTGCAATGATGTCGTTAAGGCACAACACTGTCGCATCAGCCACTCCTCTCCGGGTGAGTGTCAACATGTCCTGTACGATGCGAGCCGCCTTTTCGCCGGATCTTTTGATTATATCAAGCTGTCTTCTCATCGGATCGCTATCAGAGAGTTTCATCATTAGGATTTCCGGTAGACTCACGAGACCGCCGAGAACGTTGTTCAGATCATGAGCCACGCCGCCAGCCAATACTCCCAGAGACTCCATCTTCCGCGCCCGATCCAGGGCAGATTGCAATCTCTTTCGTTCCTCTTCGGCCCTCCTCATTTCGGTGATGTCCCTGATCACGGCGCCGATACCTATTGTATCGCTCTTAAGCGTCACGGGAAACTTTCGTGCCTCATATATCCGATCGAGCACCCGTTCCTCCACGACCTCGAACCTGTCTGTTTCAAGGACGCGTCTATCCGATTCGCCGGTTAGCTCGGCAAAATCCCTGGAAAATAATTCAATATCGTTTTTTCCGAGTATCTCGGCTTCTTCCCGAAAACCGTGCTTTTCCAGAAATGCCCTGTTTGCAAGAATGTAGCGTAATTTGTCATCCTTCATGAACGCATAGTCTGACGTGGCGTCCAGGAAGGTTCGGTATCGTGTCTCGCTTTCCTTCAGAAGCAACTCGGCCTTTTTTTTCTCTGTCAAATCGGTCATGGAAATGATACGCAATCTGGTGTTCCCGATAAACGCGACGGTAATAAAGACATATTTGCTTTCTCCATCCTTGCAGACCAAACGAAACTCATAGTTCCGCGGAGCTCCCTGACCTGCCATGCGGGCCTTATGAAAACGCAGCATGCGGTCGAAGTCCCTGGAATCGACAAAGGACATCCAGGTTCTTTTGCCCTCGACTTCTTCCCTTGAATACCCCGTCATTTTTAAAAATTCACTGTTCACGAGAGATAAAATATTGTCTTCTTCAATGATGCACATGGGGGAATTCGTGTTCTCGAAGATGGCGCGGTATTTCTGCTCACTCACCAGGAGTTCCTGCTGCACCCGTTTTCGGTCGGTAATATCCCGGGCAATTCCCTGGACGGCGTAAGGTAGGCCTTCCGGTGAAAAAAGAAAGGTGCTGTTGACCTCGACCCACTTCTCCTGGCCGTCTTTTGTTGTAATAATCAATTCCAGGGATTCTGATCTTTGACAACAATTTTTGAGCTTTTTTACTAGGAGATTTTTCAAAGGCTGTTCATGAGAAGGATCTAAGAACTCCAGTATGTTTTTGCCGATCAGATCCTCGGGGATATATCCAAGGACTCTCTCCACGGCAGGGTTCATATATAGGATATTCCAATCCAAATCATGAGAGTAAATAATGTCGTTGGTGTTTTCGTAGAGCGATTTCGCTCTGTGCAGTAGCTTCGCATCGCTGACGTCCGGTTTCTCGCCCCTCTTTTTCATTTGCCCCCCGCGGATAGCCTTTCTGATGTCTGATGCTTTCGTTTATTTTATCATTCCATAATTTCATAAAGGTTTTTCAGGTATGCTCGTTGCGACACGTTTTTCTTGTTTTCCGCGATGCACGGAAAGTACGGCATTTACAAGGTAAGCTTGCAAAAAGCCTTCTGATAATCTATCGACAGGAATCTTTATGATCTTTAAAGGGAAATTGCAAGGGCTCATTCATAAAAGAGATTTCTGGAAAACACCGTATGGTTCTTGTTTTCAAGAAAATCGTTGAGATAATACCCACCGATACCCATGGATACGGGAGAACCCCCCTTTTCATATGTACCTAAAAGTTCCGGGGTCCGGGATTTGCACCGAAGGTGGGAAAAAGCACCGAATATGATCACATAGGCCCTGGCGGAATAGGCCCTGTAAAAGTCAATTTTCGCGGTCTGCAAACGCCCATCCACAGAAGTTTTCCGGCTGGTCGAAAAAGCACCATGCCTAAGCGCCTATCATCACAAGTTATTTCAGGAACGCCGCAAACGATCTGACATCAAAGCCTCAGAAGCCGCTTGCAAAGGCCCACCATCATCGAGTTACGGGCTGGCCTTTTCCGGTCCGGGATTCGCAACCTGGAAAAGAGGCGATTTGGGGCACGATTTTCTGAAGTTCTTCAGGCTATCCCTATGACCTTCCACCGGCTCCTGGACCTCTCCGGGGAAGCGGGGGATACTTGATGTGGTCCAGTAAAAATGGACACATTTTTTAAGCAACATTTCTGAGGGCCATTTTTTCCTCGAATTCCTTCGGCGTCATATAGCCAAGGTACGAATGGCGGCGATTGCTGTTGTAGAACATCTCGATGTAATCCACGATCTCCTGCCGGGCTTCGTTACGGCTCTGGAAGCCTGCGGAGGGGATACTGTCGTTTTTCAGTCGAGCAAAGAAGCTCTCGGCCACCGCGTTGTCCCAGCAGTCCCCCTTCCGACTCATGCTGCTTCTCATGCCGTGAATCTTCAGCATCGTTTGAAAATCAGCACTGCAATACTGGCTGCCTCGATCAGAGTGAAAGACAAGTCCTTCTTCAGGATGCCGACGCCAGACGGCCATTCTAAGAGCATCCATGACAAGGCTCCTGGTAATCCTGCTCTTCATGGACCATCCCACCACCATCCGGGAAAAAAGATCCAGGATCACCACCAGGTAAAGCCAGCCCTCGGTAGTCCAGATATACGTGATGTCGCTCACCCAGACGCGGTTCGGCTCCGTTACCTCGAACTGCCGATCAAGAAGATTCGGAGACACCGGCAAATGATGCCGGCTGTCCGTGATCGCCTTGAACTTCCGTTTCTGCCGAACCGTAACACCTGCCAGTTTCATCAGGGTCCCCGCCTTGTACCGATCACAGGGAAATCCTTGAGATGTCAGTTCCTCGGCCATACGACGGGCGCCGTAAGTCCCCCGGGATGCCCGGTGAATGTCGCGAACCAGGGGAACCAGCTTCTCCCGCTCTTCCTGTCTTTGCGACTTTTTCCTTTTCCTCCAAGCGTAATAACCGCTGCGGCTGACCCGCATGATCTCACACAACAGGGCTGTCGGATAAGCCTTCCTTGCCGTATCAATAAACCGATACCTCAGCCCGATTCCTTTGCAAAGAAGGCTGCCGCCTTTTTTAAGATCTCCCGCTCCATCCTGAGCCGCTTGTTCTCCTTTCGGAGACGGGTCAGCTCAGACTGCAAGGCCTTCGCGTTGCCGTTGCCCGAAGATCCTTCGGCCTCACCCAGAATCTCCTTCTTCCACCGGCCCAGCATGTTGGCGTTGATCCCCAGGTTCCGGGCCGTCTCCGATATCGGATACCCCTGCTCGGTTACCAGCTTGACCGCTTCTTCCTTGAATTCAGACGTGTATTTCTTCCTCCTGCTTCCCATGAAAACACCTCCTTTCTCCTATGTGCATGCACTCTTAAGAAGGTGTCCACTTTTTCTCTACCACGTCACCTTTCCCAATGCTTGAATATTTGATGACTTTCACAGAAGCTTCTCAAGTCGGCTCTTTCCTCCTTTTGACCATGACGCAGGCCCGCGGAAACAATCCGAATTCGAATGAAATAACCAGAGGCCTTATTTCAGCCTTTCCGAATGTACGATATCTCTCTGTTATTCAGGCCGTTACAGATCTGCTTTTCTGGATATCATATTCAATGGAAAGAAAATGTGATATAAAACAAGGTAATTGAGAAGAACTTGGGACTAGCGTATGATTAGGAAATGCAGTACCCAAGCCCGCTCAAGCTAATTAACAACAGCACGAAAAGTGA
>Ga0209200_1004486_pt1 | contig 11275 bp, 9 predicted proteins | sample AD_UKC033_MetaG_FD_184406 | JGI IMG/M metagenome (GOLD analysis project Ga0209200, IMG submission 184406) | Active sludge microbial communities of municipal wastewater-treating anaerobic digesters from USA - AD_UKC033_MetaG (SPAdes) (version 2) | ecosystem: Engineered > Bioreactor > Anaerobic >...
AAAGCTGATACAGTTGCTAATCAGTCTCTTTATTCACTACCACAAGATTTTAGGAAGTTTGTAAGACTAGAGATAGGATATGTTAATGCTACAGATAGGGTTAAGGTAGACCAGATAGATTTAACAGAGATAGGAGACCCTAATATAGACATTTATTCTCAAGTAGACCCTAAATACACAATTTTAGGCAATATGTTTGAACTGCGACCAGCACCAACAACATCAGTTGAAGATGGGTTGTATATGATTTATGTAGAAAACCCTCTTGACATGAGTGCAGATGATGACACATCAGGACTTCCACTAGACTACGACCACTTACTAACCCTTTATGCAAGTGCAAAGGGAAAATATACACTAGGACTAACTAATGAGGGGAATAACTTAATGGCACAGTTTAACATGGGGCTAGATGAGATGGAAAATAACATTGTAGAGAGAAACATTGATAGTGGTGGGACAATCTCCCTTGTAGATGAGTATGGAGGTCTATAATGACAAACTGGACAGATATTCAAGACAAGGTAACGGGATACAGAAAATATAGTGGTGGGGATACACTTACAACACAAGATGGAAGAGCGTTACTAACACAAGATGGAAAAGAATTGACAAAGCAGGGAAGAGAGAGTGCTTTTGTAGATGGGGTAGATAGTGATACTAATTGGGGGTTCTTTGGTGGTTTAATAAGGCTTGTTACAGAAGGATACAGAGAAGAATTAATGACAGAGGGTAATACAGACTATTTGGTGTATAGTCATGGAGAGGATAAGGAAATATGGACTGATACTGCTGATATAAGTACAACATATACTAAATTGAGTGATATATAAAATGGCAGGAATAGACATACTAGACTTAGTAGAGGCAACAGAAGTTAATGAGACCAATGATTACTTGGCAATTGTAGATAAGAGTGATACATCTCAAGATATTACTGGCTCTACAAAAAGGGCAACAGTTAGAAAATTGTTAGGAGATAAGGCACTACCAAGTGGGGATTTTGTAGGAACGACAGATACACAGACCTTGACCAATAAAACAATCAGTCTTAGTAATAATACAATATCAGGACTGTTAGACTTCTTTTATCCAGTTGGAACAATATATGAGACAACTTCTACTGATTTAGATACTACAACAAAAATGGATTCGCACTTTGGTGGTACTTGGGAAGCATATGGAAGTGGTAGAGTATTAGTGGCAAAAAGTTCAGATACAGAGTTTGATACAATAGGAGAAACTGGTGGAGAAAAGACACATATACTTACAGTAGCAGAAATGCCAGCACATAAACACAAATTTGGATATACAGGGGGAAATACAGACGCAACTGGTTCACCTTACTCAGTTGGAAAGGCGATTGGACACGACCCATCAAATGTTTACTCGGAAACTACTTCAACAGGGGGAGATGGTTCTCACAACAACCTACAACCTTATATAGTAGTTTACCGATATAGGAGAACAGCTTAACTTAATTTAACTTAGTTTAATTTAATTTAATATAAACAATGGCAGGAAACAAGACATTTACAGAGTTAGACGAATTGGTTACAGTAGATAAAAGTAATGACTGGATGGCTGTTGTTGATGTTAGCGATACTTCTGCTTCTGTTTATGGAACAACTAAAAAGGCGGTAGTAGACCAGTTTATAGGGGAAAAAGGAGATGCTGCAACAGTAGATGTAGGAACAACTACAACAGGAGAGGCTGGTACTAGTGCAAATGTAGTTAATGTAGGAACAACTTCTGCAGCGGTATTAGATTTTACAATTCCTAGAGGAGATAAAGGAGAGAAAGGTGATAAAGGAGACAAAGGAGATAAGGGAGATACAGGAGAAACTGGAACAGCTGCTACGGTCAACGCTGGGACTACTACAACCCTAGATGCAGGACAAAATGCTTCAGTTATCAATTCTGGCACTACAAGTGCTGCTGTATTTGATTTCTCTATTCCGAAAGGAGAAAAGGGGGAACAAGGAGAGCAAGGTATTCAGGGTCCTCAAGGTGTAGCAGGAGAAGATGGAGAAGATGCTTATGTTTACATCGCTTATGCTTCTAATGATAGTGGAACAGGATTTACAACAACATTCAACCCCAACTTAGATTATATAGCGATAAAATCCACAACTACACCAATATCATCTCCAAGTGCTTCAGACTTTACGGGTCTTTGGAAAAAGTATAAAGGGGAGAAAGGAGATACTGGCGAGGCTGGTGCTGATGGTGAGAGTGCTTATGTGTATATAGCTTATGCTTCTGATTCAAATGGAACTGGTTTTACAACTACCTTTAGTCCAACACTTAATTACATTGCTATTAAGAGTACGAATACGGAGATAGTAAGTCCACAGGCTTCGGATTTTACTGGACTATGGTTTAATTACAAAGGGGAGAAAGGAGACCAAGGAGAACAGGGAATACAAGGACCTCAAGGTATTCAAGGTCCTCAGGGATTAAAAGGAGATAAAGGGGATAAGGGAGACAAGGGAGATACTGGTCCTACTGGTCCTGCTGGAGCAAATGGAGTTGACGGAGAAGACGCTTATGTATATATTGCTTATGCTTCAGACGCAAGTGGTACAGGCTTTACAACTACTTTTAATGCTAACCTAGACTACATTGCTATTAAGTCAACGACTACACCTATTGCAACCCCACAGGCTTCAGACTTTACTGGACTTTGGAAAAACTATAAAGGTATTCAAGGTATTCAAGGAGAGCAAGGAGTGGCTGGTGAAGATGGAAGTAGTGCCTATGTATATATAGCCTATGCAAGTGATGCAAATGGAACAGGGTTTACTACTACATTTGACGCTAGTTTAGACTATATAGCGATTAAGGCAACAACCTCTCCAATAGCCTCTCCACAGGCTTCGGATTTTACGGGTTTATGGAAGAATTACAAAGGAGAAAAAGGTGATAAAGGAGATACAGGTGCTGCTGGGGCTGATGGAGAAGATGGATTAGATATTAATTGGAAAGGAACTTACAGTAGTGGGACAGCGTATGTTGTCAATGATGCAGTTTTTTATGAGGGTTCTAGTTACATTTGTATACTTAATTCAACAGGAAACTTACCTACTAACACAACCTATTGGAACTTAATGGCTCAAAAGGGAGCACCAGGTGAAGGGAGTGGAGATGTTAGTGGACCAGCGAGTGCAACAGACAATGCAGTAGCAAGGTTTGACCTAGCAACTGGAAAACTGATACAAAACTCTTTAGCAACGGTTAGTGATACAGGGTCTATAAACATACCAGCAGGGCAGCAATATCTAGTGGGTGGCAGTCCAGTAGAAGGATATTCTGATGAACAGGCACAAGACGCAGTAGGAAGTATTTTAACAGACACAGCAGAGATAGACCTTACCTATAATGACACAACACCTAGTATTACAGCCTCAATTAAAGCGGGTTCTATTGATGAGACAAAATTAGACACTTCTGTAAATGCAAGTTTAGATCTGGCTGATAGTGCAATTCAATCAACAGATTTAGCAACAGTAGCGACAACAGGTTCATACTCTGATTTATCAGGTACTCCAGACTTAACTACAAAATTAGACAAAGCAACTAATGTAACAGCAATAAATGATACTGGTATTGCTGATGGAGAGATAGCAGTATTCAATTTGACTAATAAGGATATAAGGACTTCCGATAAAACACTTCCTAGTGGGGCTGTAGTAGGCACAACTGATACACAGGCTCTAAGTAATAAGACCTTAACTTCTCCAGTAATAAATACGGGGGTAAGTGGAACGGCAATATTAGATGAGGATAATATGGCGAGTGATAGTGCAACCAAATTAGCAACTCAACAGAGTATTAAAGCCTATGCAGATACAAAGATACCTAAGTTTGCAGACCCTAATGCAGATAGACTTGTGTTTTGGGACGATAGTGCTACTGCTTTTGGGGCTTTGACACCCTCAACGGGACTTACAATAACAGGAACTGCTATGACAGTAAGAAGTGCAAGTGCAACCCAAACAGGAATAGTAGAATTGGCAACAACAGCAGAAACAGAAACAGGTACGGACGCAACAAGAGCAGTAACTCCTGATGCACTTCACGATATGACTACATTAGCAGGGGCTTCTTGGATGCTAGATGAAGATAATATGGCAAGTAATAGTGCAGTAAAAGTACCTTCACAACAAAGTACAAAGGCTTATGCTGATACAAAACTTGCTAAGGCGACCAATGTAACAGCAATAAACGATACAGGAATTGCTGACGGAGAGGTAGCGGTATTCAATCTAACTAATAAAGACATTAGAACTTCTGATAAGACCATTGTAACTACTTTAGGTGCAGATGATACAACCTTGCCAACGAGTAAAGCAGTAGCAGATGCCATATCTGCTAGTGGTGGGTATACAGACGAGGAGGCTCAAGACGCAGTAGGAAGTATTTTAACAGATAGTAGTGAGATAGATTTTACCTATAATGACACAACACCTAGTATTACAGCTTCAATTAAAGCAGGGAGTATTGATGAGACCAAACTAGACACTTCTGTAAATGCGAGTTTAGATTTGGCTGATAATGCTATTCAAAAGAAACCTAATATAACAGCATTAAACGACACTGGTATTGCGGATGGAGAGATAGCAGTATTCAACTTAACTAATAAGGATATAAGGACTTCTGATAAGACACTTCCTAGTGGGGCTGTAGTAGGAACAACGGATACTCAAACATTAACTAATAAAACAATCAACTCTGCTTCCAATACAATAACAGTAACAGCATCAAATGTTAGTGATTTTGATACAGAGGTGGCTAATAACACGGCTGTAGCTACTAATACAACCCACAGGGGATTATCTAGTGGTGTACACGGCATTACAGGGGCTGTAGTAGGCACAACTGACACACAGGCTTTAAGTAACAAGACCTTAACTTCTCCAGTAATAAATACAGGGGTTAGTGGGACGGCTATATTAGATGAGGACAATATGGCTTCAAATAGTGCAACAAAGTTGGCAACACAGCAAAGTATTAAAGCCTATGTAGACGCACAAGGTTATACTTGGAAAGGAGAGTGGGCAACATCAACAGCCTATGCAGTAAATGACACAGTCCAACAGGGTGGTAGTGGGTATGTTTGTGTAACAGCCCATACTTCAGGAACATTTGCAACAGATTTAAGTGCAGGAAAATGGAATCTATTGGTAGAAGGATTACCAACTCCTAACTTAACAACTTCAACAACAACAAACCTTACTGGCGTTATAACAGGAAATGGTAGTGTATTGGCTTCTAAGGCTAATCCATCAGGTGCTTTTGTAGGTACTACTGATACCCAAACATTAACAAATAAGACTTTAACAGCTCCAGCTTTAACAAGTCCTACAATGAGTGGTACATGGGATGGATGGATAAGTGCAGGAGAAACTTGGACTTATGCTAGTGCTGATGACCCTACATATACATTTACAGTAGCAGCAGATGTAACAACAAAGTATAGTGTAGGCATGAAGATAAAACTAACACAAGGTACAGTAAAATACTTTATCATAACAGCAATCTCAGCTTTTACAGGTGGTAATACAACAATTACAGTTTATGGTGGAACGGATTATGACTTAGCGAATTCAGCAATTAGTGCTAATGCTTACTCAATGATGAGAAGTCCAGTGGGGTTTCCTATGAGTCCTTTGAAATGGAGTGTGGTGGTAAGTTATGCCTTACAGGTAGACACAAGTTCTACAACATTCGCAGCTTTTGATACCACTAATCTTAAACTTGATGTCCCCATTGGCTCTTGGGAGTTAAGTTGGAAGGGTGTTGCTGGGGTTCTAAACTCAAATGGAACGGAAGCTCTGTCCGAGTTTGCCCTTTCTTCAGGTCAGACCTCTATTAGTGATTCCGACCTCCACTACTATGTTAGGGTTACAGGAGCTTCTTCGTCAATTAGAGATTATAGGAGTGTTTATATGAAGATGATAAAGGAAGTATCATCTAAGACACCCTATTATTTAATAGGGAAGTTTGTGGTAGGAAATTCTTGCTATGTCTACGGACAGCTTTCTACTACTATACTTCGTGCTACCTGTGCCTACCTATAACATTATGAGCAGTAAACTAAAATTAGTATTAGTATTTTTAGGAGGAGTAATAACAACTCTTTTGATAGAGTATATGTTGAGATGGCAACTCATGGTTATTTTAATTTATTGGTTTTTTAAATAATGGCAACAATAGTTGATAGTTATAGCGAGAGTAATCAGTCTTCTGTAATAGTTGTTTCGGCTGGAGAATTCTCTGCTGTTGGACAGTCTTTTACTGGAGATGGGAATGTGCTTGATAGCGCTAAGTTCTATTTAAGTAAAAATGGTACACCAACTGGAAATGCATATGTTAAAATTTATGCCGAAACTCATAGTACTGCTTTTGGAACTGATAGTTTGCCTACTGGTGCTGTCTTAGCCACCTCTGATGCGTTTGATGTGTCTACACTGACTAGTTCTCTTCAGCTTTCTACTTTTACTTTTTCGGGAGCAGAAAAGATAAGATTAACAAATGGAGTTAAATATGTTGTAGTTTTTGAATATACAGCAGGTAATCCCTATGCGGATAATATATCTGTTGGAGAAGATGGTTCATCACCTACTCATTCTGGGAACATGTCCTATTATGGGGGTTCTTGGTCATACGATACTGGTATAGATGTGTGTTTTTATGTTTATGGAGAAACTACCCCAATAGTAGGAGAGAAATATCCACTACCACCATTTAGGCGTAGTGTATAATTATATATACGAGGGTATTAATTTAGCTATAAGATTATGTCTAGAAGTAAAAGGGTAGTTCAAAAGTATGTAGACTTTAGTGGTGGATATCAGACATTTACTTCTCCCTTACTACTAAAGGTCAATGAGTCTCCTTTTCTATACAATGTAGATATAAGTAAACCCGGTATTCTAGCAAAGGCACTAGGCTATGCTCAAATAGGAACAGGAACAGGAAGTGGCTATAACAGAGGAGTATTTGCTTGGAATAGGGAAAATGGCGATGATGAATTGTATCAAGTGTACGGTTCAGACATGTACAAATACAATGGGAGTTCTTTTGTTTCTATAGGAAGTGGGTTTGGTACTGCTTCAGGTGCAGTAGAGTTTGGAGTATCTTTTATTAACACGGGAACAGGAGTTGGAACAGCCGCAGAAACTTTTGTAGAAAGACTTTATGTTACTCAGGGAATAGAAGGACCAGTACAATATACAACAGGTACTTCTATGGCGAGTTTGGCTAATATTTATGCTAAACACTTAGAGGTTTACAAGGGAAGACTGTATCTAGGGAATGTTAAAACAGGCTCTAAAACTTATCCTTCAAGGGTCATATTTAGTGAGGTAAGCAGAGATACTTTCCCAGAGAACAATTACTTTGATGATATGGGAGAGGGTATTACAGGGCTTAAAGAATATAGCGGTGCTTTATTCGTATTTACACAAGATAAGGTGGCGGCTTGGGACGAGTATTCTCTCACGGTTCTTAACACTAACGGTGGTACAACTAACAAACAAACAATACAAGTGAGTGAGTCAAGAATGTTATGGTACAACAGGGGTGGTGTTTATATGTATGCAGGTGGTACAGAGGCAGTTTTAATAAGCAGACCAGTACAAGATTGGATAACAGCAATAGGAAATGCTAATGAGGTAACTGCTGGTTTAGACCCTAGAGGAAGATATTGTCTATACATTGGAGATGTTACTCTCAACGGAGTGAATTATAACAATGTAATTTTAAGATACGATATATTAATAAATGCTTGGGACATTCTAATAGATAGACCATTTAAGTATTGGACTAGAAACAAAGCAGGGGGTGTTTATGAGACCTACACAACAAATGTAAACGGTCAACAGGTGTGGCAAATAGATTTAGGGTATGCCTTAAACGGCTCGGCACAAGCAAGTGTATATCAGACCCCTAAACTATTTGGTGCGGCTGAGAATGTAGATGATATTAAGAATGCCTATGAGATACAAATAGTTTACAAACCTACAGGTGCGAATGAGTATTTAACTGCTCAGTATAGAGTAGGTGGCACAGGCACCTGGTCTAATGTAGAGGGGACGTTAAATAATGTGTATTTATCAGGAACAGATGATATTAAAGTACAAAGGCTTATTATACCTAGTAAGGCTGCTGGTAAGTTTATAGAATTAAAACTTAGCCATAGTTCAAGCGAATCGGGATTTAACATATACGGTATTAACCTAATTTATGATGTAGAGGAAAGGGAGGAACACTAATGGCACTAACAATAACAGAACAACAAGTAAGAGAACAGCTAGGAGCTTATTTAACAAAGCCTTTAGAAGTAACTTCTGGCACACTATCTACACAGCAGACCTTGTCAGCAACTTCTTTGTCAACAGGGGGACTTAGTGGGTCTTTTATAATCAAAAATCAGGGGAATATTAGTATATATAACAACAATAATATACTGTCAATTTTTATAGGATTCTAAATGATAGGAGATAATATCCCTAAAATATTAGCAGCCAGAGAAGATTTTGATGTGAGAACTGCAGAAGTTAAGAACTTAACCCTAGACTCTACTAAAAATCAATTAAAAGAGTTTATGTCGGGAGGAGGAAGTGTTACGATTGTTAAAACTGCGTACGATAGACCTAAAAAAATAGTTGAGATTGGCCATAATTTAGGTTATCAGCCTTTATATCGTGGGTGGTTTAGACTAAATGGAACGGCATCTTGGAAACCTATAGGAAGTGGTTTTACTTTTGCAGTAGGTGCAGGACAGGCTACGATTTTAAGTGGAATGAGCAGACCTAACGACAACATCCTACAATTACACTTTTATGATTTTGATATATTTGGTCCTGAATATACAAAAACCGTGGATTACAAGTATATAATTTATATTGACCCTTATAAAGATGCCTGGACCTAGGATAAGAGCCTCAAAATATAATATAGATGCTAGTACGGGAAGTCTTGTTGACATGGCTTTTGATTCTGACTACAACTTAAACAAAATAGCACGAGCTATAAAGTCTACTTCTCAAACTACGGTTGCACACGGATTGCCTTATACTCCAAAGGTGGTCAGTATGAGAGAAATTACTACTGGGAAGTTTGGGGGTGGTGGTCTTTATGAAGTGGACTCTACAAATATTAAACCAACTATTAGTACACACAAAACAACTTATGGATACGGAACAACAACTTATGCAAATGATGTAGCAACTTGGTCTTACATTTTAATAGACCCTCTTGTACCAGGAACTTATAAAAAAAATATGGAGGGAAAACCCAAATTACTTGTAGGGGCTGATACTGGAACGGATTATGACTACAAAATACATTCTGGATATGATACTTTTAAGGTTGCTAAAACAGGAAGACTGACCATAAATGCTGATATATATGACCCTGGCTCTTCTGGAGGGGTTAGAACATTATCTGCAACTGTTAATCACGGATTAGGTTATGCACCTATGTTTGCACCTTTTGTACCATACGAAACTGAAAGAGAAGCATATTTATCTTGGAATAGTCAGTATAACTCTGATTCTTGGATAGAAGGAATTACATATTATACTGGTCAGGAAGTTGAGAATATGGATACAGGTGTTTGGTATGTTTGTAAATTAACTCATACTGCATCTTCTTCTAATAAACCTGAAACTGGTGCAAGTTGGCAAACATACTGGGATATTGCTACAGAACCAGACTTTTATAATACTTATGTAAATGCATTAGAAGATCAGAAGTTTATTTATGGAGGTGTAGAGGCTTTTAATTTGTCCTATATCAAGTATTATTCCACTTCAACACAACTGGTATTGGAATTGACACAAAACTGCGCACCAGACCAACCACCAGGTTATGAATACACGCCGTGTCCAGCTGAGAAGGTTTATGTGGATTACACAATTTTTTACAATCCAGCAGGAGAGGAATTTAATCTGTTATGATATGTTATAATATTACATATAGGAATGGATAAACGAGGATGTATAATTTGATACATCTAACAAATGGCGATATATAAAGTCCAGCGGGGAGATACCCTCTCAGTAATAGCAAAGAAGTTGGGAATACCAAATTGGAGAACTCTTTATGAACAGAATAAGTCTGTAATTGGAAGCAACCCTAATCTAATCAGGCCAGGACAAAAATTAACCTATGGTGAGATTTTAGCACAATCAACACCAGCACCAGCACCAGTAGGGACAGGAGCAACAGAATTAGCAACACAAATAGCACAAGAGCAACCAATCAATTTTGCAGAAGTTTTACCATGGGAACAGTATTTTGAACCAGAACTGGCGAGGGGAAGTGCTGAACAAGTTTATGCACAATACTATGCACCAATAGCACAGCAAAGACAGGAACAATTAGAAAGTAATTTTGCTGGTAGAAACTTAACAAGGAGTGGAATAAGAGGACAATCCTTATCAGACCTTTACAGAGAACTAGGACAAGAACATCAAAAAGGAATAGAGGCTGATGTCTTACAACAAAGAGCAATGGCTCAAGAAGACTACAACAGATTAATGGAGTTATATGAGAAAAGTGCTGGAAAACAAAAACCAACAGTAACAAAATATGAACCTTATAAAGTAGCAAGACCTGTTACAGATGCAGGTACTTATGGAAGTTCTTATCTTGATTGGCTCAATAGGGCTACAAGAGTTTAATTAAGTATATATAAAAGCAATGGCAACAACAGCACAAAGACTAGCAGAATATGAGGATTTATACAGGAAGGCTCAGCAGTATAATCCTAATCAATACCAGCAGGAATTTGAGAAGGCTTATGGAGAGGCTACTAATTACAACAAGGATTTAATAGAACAACAGGCACAGGCTTTGGGGGAATTACAAGCCGTTGCACCTACATATAGAGAAAGATATATGAACAGCCTAATTACTGATCCTACTGCTCAAATGGCTTTAATAGCACAGGCAAGACAAGCCCCTATAACCTCTTATGGAACAGCAGCTAATTTACTAACGGCAAGGGGACAAAGATATCAGGACATATTAAATAAGGCTTTGGGGGGCTATCAGACAGCAGCAGAACAAGCTAATATAGCAGCAGAAAATGCCTGGAGATTGTATCAAGACGCCTTACAGCAAGACCAATTTAACGCACAACTAAGAGCAAGTAGAGGCGGTGGGGGTGGAACAAGTGCGATAGATCTTCTTAGTGCATTGGGTATGGCAGGTGGCACAGCACAAGCACCAGTAGAAGATGTTGGTGGGGGTTTTGTAGAAG
>Ga0209200_1004491_pt1 | contig 11270 bp, 10 predicted proteins | sample AD_UKC033_MetaG_FD_184406 | JGI IMG/M metagenome (GOLD analysis project Ga0209200, IMG submission 184406) | Active sludge microbial communities of municipal wastewater-treating anaerobic digesters from USA - AD_UKC033_MetaG (SPAdes) (version 2) | ecosystem: Engineered > Bioreactor > Anaerobic >...
GTGGACAATTCTTTCGAACCTTTTGATCAGCGTTCAACTCTATTTTGTCCCAATATAGTGGAAAAAGTAGCTGAAGCGTTGAGAACAATCAGAATATATATCCGGCCCATAGATGGCATCGATTCCAGCAAGATTGCCTCGTTGGTCGATACTCTGCTTGACTGAAAATTTCCATACTGCCAAATCTCATGACCCTATACATATGTATAGCCAAAAAAGATAGGTTTTTGTTTTCTGTCGATTCTTTTTCCTAAAGTTTCGTTGACACATCAAGATTAGCGCTTAAAATGATAAATAGGTGGTAAATTGTGGTAAATGGTAGGAAATAGTGGGAATGAAATCTTTGACCGGTGAATTCAGAAATACTCTTGATGAGAAAGGCCGTCTTTCTCTTCCTGCCCGCCTGCGAGCTAATCTATCGTCGACGCTCGTACTCACGCAGGGGGTTGACCCTTGCTTATGGCTCTTTGTGCCTGAAGAATGGGAAGTTCTTTCTCAGCGGATTCTTGCCACCACAAGTCTTTTTCAAGCCCGTTCGCGCCTAATACAGCGAAGAATCATTGCTCCTGCCCAAGAAGTAGAGGTGGACAAACTGGGTCGAATATTCATTCCTCAGAGCCTGAGAGAATGGGCTGGATTATCGAAAGAGTGTGTTATCCTTGCCATTTCTCGTTATATCGAAATATGGGACTGTCAGAGATATCAAGCCTATATGGCAGAAAAACAATCGGAGTTCCTTATGGCTGCCGAAGAGCTTGGTGGGCTTACACTTTCTTGAGGGATTGTCTATGCAGGGTAAGCGCATGATACGAACGCAAAAACCCTACTCTGATAAAGAGAGCGGCATGGATTTTTTCTTACATACGCCAGTAATGCTGGAACAGCTATGCAATCTTGCCTCCACAATAAAGCCCATGACCCTCTATGTAGATTGCACAATTGGAGCGGGCGGACATGCCGAAGCGCTCTTAAAAAAATATGAAGGGCTTCGTTGCATTGGCATCGACGCAGATCCAGATGCTTGCAATCGTGCTGCCGAGCGACTTAAGCCGTTTGCAGATAGGCTTTTAATAATCAATGGTTACTATGATGAGGTTCTTTCTGACATTCGAAATAAGAGAGCTGGTTATTGCATTCCCGGTGACTTTTCTTCCTGTCTTTGCAATGAGAATGGCGAATCAAGATTTTCTCTCGTACTATTCGATCTTGGTATCTCGATGTATCAGCTTAGGAGCTCAGGAAGAGGTTTTTCCTTCTATGCAGATGAGCCATTGGACATGCGTCTTTATCCATATTCACAGTGTACCGCAGGAGAACTGGTCAACCGACTTTCGGAAATGGAACTAGCGGATGCAATTTTCAAATTTGGAGAAGAACGCTTTTCCAGACAAATTGCGCATGCGATAGTTCAAAAGAGGAAGAAAGAACGTATCCGTACATCATCTGAGTTAGCTTCGATCATATCTGGTGCAGTGCCTGTCAAATATCGCAACGGACGCATACATCCCGCAACCCGAACATTTCAAGCGCTTCGCATCTTGGTCAACGATGAGCTTGGTCGTCTTGAGAGAGCTTGTATCGATGCTCTGAATTTGCTCAGCCCCGGAGCCGTCTGTGCGGTGATAACTTTTCATTCACTAGAAGATCGCATTGTCAAGAACATATTCGCCGAGGAAGCCAAGAATGGCCACTTTTCGCTCGAATGGAAAAAGCCCCAGTCTCCAACATTAGAAGAGCTACGAAATAATCCCTCATCACGATCCGCTAAATTTCGAGCCATTCGAGCAAATGCTCGAGAGGAACAGAAATGAATGCAAGGCGCTTTTGGTTTTCCGGAATAATAATCTGCCTTTTGTTTATAGCCCTGGTGTATCAAACAACGCGCTATGCTGCTTTGAGAGCCGAAGTAAGAGAATTAGAGCGGGCTGAGCTGGATCTGCTAAAAGTGGGCAGAGAATTGGATGCAGATATCACAAAACTTGCCAACCTGGAGCGTATTGAGAGAGCCGCAATCAGAAAAGGAATGATAGTCGCGACTCCGGAACAGCGTATCATCGTAACCGAGAGACAGGAACAGAAGGCTTCGGAGGTGAGCAATAATGGAAGACAATAGCATCGCTTCCGACCAGCAGGTTTTGTTCTACGCGGGCGAACTTGCTGGTATCATTGGAGCCACTTGTAAGGGCGAGCTTAATACTCCGATATGTTCCGTTGTCACCGATTCGAGGCTAGTAGAGCCAAACAGCATGTTTGTTGCTCTCAAGGGCGAGAGAACAGATGGTCATCATCATATTCTCGAGGCAATCAAAAATGGAGCAAGGACAATTCTTGCGGAAATAGATGAAAAAGATGCGGCTATTGCTTCAATTCGAGATAGCGGTCTTGTTGCGGAAACCTGTCTTCTCCTTATTGATTCTCCTCTTTCTGGCCTTCAGAATGCGGCTCGGGAATATCGAAGAAGGCAGAATCTACTCAGAATTGGAGTGACAGGATCTAGCGGTAAGACAACTACCAAGGAATGCATTGCTTCTATGCTATCAGCATGCTTCCCAGAAGAGAGCATCGCAATGAGTCCTGGAAATCTGAATTCTGATATTGGGCTTGCTCTTGCCATTTTTGGCATTGAACCTCGACACAAGATAGGCATCTTTGAGATGGGCATCAATCGCAAGGGTGAGATGGACGAGCTAGCCAAAATGTACGAGCCGGAAATTGCGCTCATAACCAATATAGGCTCGGCACATGTTGGCATGTTTGGTTCTAGAGACGAAATTGCAAGGGAAAAAAGCGGGATATTCTCATATTTCGATGGCCAACAAAAGGCCTTGTTATGGGAAGACGACGACTACAGAACCTACCTTTCTTCAAAAGTGAAAGGTTCTGTTTATTATTTTGGGCTTCGTAGTACTGAGGGACTTGGGCGCATCGAGAACAAAGGTCTGGATGGTTGGAAAATCGAATGGAAAGGTCAGACCTTAGATTTCCGTCTTCCCGGCAAACACAATCTCCTAAATGCATGTGCTGCCTTATCGATAGCGATACTTATGGAGCTTGATCCGATTTTAGCGGTTCAGGGGCTTTCAAAAGTGCAGCCTCTTTTTGGTCGCTCGGAAATCTGTAAAGGCAAGATCACTGTATTTCAGGATTATTACAATGCAAACCCCAACAGCATGGCTGCCGCGATCGACTTCCTTTCTGGAATATCATCGACGAATCGCAAAGTCTTGATCCTCGGTTCCATGTTGGAGCTTGGAAAAGAAAGCGATAATGCGCATCGCGATGTGGGTTTTATGGTGGCAGAAATGAAGCCAGAGGCTGTTTTTCTTTTTGGAGAAGAAATGAAAGCAGCCGAAGCCGCACTCAAAGAAGCTGCTTTTAGAGGCGTCTTGATGCATACGACAGACATGGGGAATCTGATTGATACGGTTTCCAGTTATGTTAGAGAAGGTGATCTTGTGCTCATAAAGGGTTCGCGAAGTATGGCCCTTGAAAGGATCTCGCACGCTTTCCAGGAAAAAGGGCTCATAGATTTGTCTGAATCGAGCAAAGGAGGAAGTCATGCTTCGTGAGTTTCTTCTTCCTTTAGTAAAATATTTTACCCCTTTCAATATTTTCAGATATCTGACTTTCCGATCCGCTTACGCTGCAGTCACTGCTCTTTTGATTAGCTATGTATTGGGCCCGTGGCTTATCGATCGGTTAAGGGTGCTCAAGTTTGGGCAATCGGTGCGATTAGACGGACCTCAGAGTCATTTAGCGAAAACAGGAACACCCACTATGGGTGGTATTTTGATAATATTGTCGGTCTTGATATCTGTTGTGTTATGGATAGATATATCAAGCGTATATTGTTGGATCGCACTTTCGGCGCTTATAGGCTTTGGCCTAATCGGAGCTGCGGATGACATCCTCAAGATTAAGAAACATAGCTCGGATGGACTCTCTGTCGTTCAAAAGCTAATCCTACAATTCATTGTCTCGACTATAATTGTCTATTCGATTTATCGCACAACAGGTCCTTCTATAACAAAGCTATATGTTCCATTTTTCAAGGTCCATGTCGTAGATCTCGGAGTATATTGGTTGCCAATAGCCATTATTTATGTTGCCACATGGTCGAATGCGGTCAACATAACCGATGGGCTAGATGGTCTTGCCGTGGGGCTCGTAATCTTTGCAGTCCTGGCTTTTTCTGTCCTGACATACGTAACTAGCCGAGCAGATTGGTCGCAATATCTGGGGCTTCCATATATCAAGCAGGCGAGCGAACTCACGGTGTTCAATTTTGCTTTGTTAGGTGCCTGTGTAGGATTTCTATGGTTTAATGCTTATCCGGCAGAGATATTCATGGGAGATGTCGGTTCTCTCTCTCTTGGCGGAGTCCTAGCGGTACTCTCGCTCATGGTTAAAAAAGAAATTCTTCTTTTGGTCATCGGTGGTGTTTTTGTGGTCGAGATTGGCTCCGTAATGCTGCAAGTGGTCTACTTCAAGCTGACCAAGGGGAAAAGGCTTTTCCTCATGGCACCTCTTCACCATCACTTCGAGTTAAGTGGTTTGAAGGAGACAAAAGTTGTCGTGAGGTTTTGGATTATGGGAGGTATTTTTGCCTTGATTGCATTGTCAACGCTGAAGATTCAATGAGGTTGTTGGTAGATGAAAGAAGAGAGCAAAAGCAAGAACTTGCGTATAGATTCGCATCGAATAGATTGGCAAATGGTCTGCGCAATAATTATAGTCTCATTGATAGGAATAATGACCCTGTGGTCTGGCTCAATCGGTTTTGCCATACGCAATGGGGGACCTAACTCGGTAATAATCAAACAAGCTATTCTCTATGCGGCATCGCTCATTTGTATGGCCGTAGCAGCGGTTATTCCTATGAAGCTCCTGCGTGCGGTCTTGCCTGTTGCAGTCGTCCTATGCGTAATTGGTCTTTCTTTGCCAATATTCAGCCCTCTGGGGATGACAATCAATAGGGCACGCCGTTGGATCCGGATCGGTTCTTTCAGTCTTCAGCCTTCGGAAATCTGGAAACCGGTAATGGTTTTGTATCTCGCATCTTTTCTAGAAAAACGGAAAGAGCGACTTGTCGAATCGGGTCTGGTTGCTTTGCCTGCGATTGTCCTTGTGATCATATCCGCAGTCCTGATCTTTCTTCAACAGGATTTTTCGACTTCTATTCTAGTACTCGCCATTGCATTTGCGATGCTGTATCTCGCAGGTACTCCATTTCTATTCATGAGCAACCTAGCATTATTTTTGATTCTCTATGGTGCTCTTATGATCTTTTCCTCGCAGTATAGAGTACAACGCCTGGTTGGTTTTCTCATGCCAGAACAGCACACGCAAACAGTGAATTATCAGATGTATAGCGCACTCAGAGCGATTCGTTCCGGTGGCGTCTGGGGGAAGGGTGTCGGACTTGGCACACTAAAAATCAGCTCCATTCCAGAAGTTCAATCTGACTTTATATTTGCGGCATTTGTGGAAGAATCTGGATTTGCGGGTGTCTTGGTGGTTATGGGGCTTTGGTCCTTCATACTGATACGGGCGGGCAGAATACTTATTGGATCAGATTACTTTTCTAGGCTTGCAGGCTTTGGAATGATAACTCTCTTATCTTTGCAGGTTCTTCTGAATCTTGCTGTTGTTACTGGAGTGATGCCAACTACCGGTCTAGCCCTTCCTTTCTTTTCAGCTGGTGGCTCGGCACTACTTATGAGCGCAATTTCTTGTGGCATTCTCATCAATCTCTCTCGAAGTGGTCAAACTGAGACAGGCATGAGAGCAGCCTTAAGAAAAGAAGGGGCGGCATATGACTGATGTCAGATTGCAGGAACAGGGCAATGAGACAAAAGCCCTGAGAAAAAAGGGAACACATTCGCTTCTCTCGAAATCTGATAATTATTCTATGGATATCATCCAGGCCACTACACGCTGTGAGACTGCCCTCCCTGGCAGTTCAACGGCGAAAAGCTCGGGGACCAGAATAAATGCGGGCGAGAAGATCCAAATATCACAGAGAATAAATACCTCCTCAGAACAAGCTCATCGAGCAACAGAAGAGAAAGCCCAATCCCTATCCGCGGCAAAGATTTCCGTTAATCCATTCATAAGGCGTGCTCCACAAGATTCTGTTGCCCTATCTGTACAAGCCGAAAAACTCAGTGAGTCCGTAAAGCCTGCCAAGACATCGATGGCTTCGAAGAGACATAGAAGCTTACATATCCTAATTGCAATTACCTTATTATGTGTTCTATCGGCTGGAGCGGCTATATCGCTGCCACGACTTACCAAGATCGATGCAGTTAGGGTAAGCGGCTTAGAGACTATATCAGAAAACTCAATAATCGAGTCCTTAGGCCAGATTGCAGATGAAAATATTCTTTCGATAGATATAGAAGAGATAGCAAGTTCGATTATGAAAAACCCTAGAATAGCTGGCGCGAAAGTCTATAGGGTATTGCCTTCCACACTAGCGATCGATATCCGAGAGCGTCTGGCGGTAGCATCGATAACGATTAACACCGAACAAGGTTCAAAACTCATTCTGGTCGATGGCGAGGGAATAGCATTTGCTTCTCTTGACGCAGACGATTCCAATAATCCCGAGCTACCGGTGGTATCAGGCATTAGATTTGAGCAGTTCAGTTTGGGCCAGCAGCTACCGGAAGCCATACTGCCGCTTTTTGCAAATTTAGCGGTTATCAAGCAAGATTCACCCGAACTACTAAGGGCGTTTTCAGAAATACATGTGGAAAGAATCTCGGCAAACAATATCGAAATTGTGCTTTATCCCATGCATGTCAAGACGGCGGTACGCTTACCGCTCAGATTCAGTGCCGAAGCTCTATGCAATGCATTGGTGGTTCTTGATATTTTGCATGCGCGCGGTTTAAGTGACCAGCCAAGCGAAATAGATTTTCATTCCGGCACCGTAATCTATCAGGCAAAGGAGGGAGTCTCTGGCTGATACAAGTATTGTAGTTCTGGATATTGGAACCACTGTTACAAAAGCGATTGTCGGTGGATTCAACGAGATGGGACAATTTGAAATCTTTGGCATTGGAGCAGCGCCTTCGAGTGGACTGCGACGCGGAGTAGTGCTCAATATCGAAGGCACTTTGAATAGTATCAACGCTGCCATTGATGCAGCGGAGCTTATGTCGGGAATAGATATTAGGCAAGTCTCGCTGGCTCTTTCCGGTGCGAACATCGAGAGTTTCAATACCAATGGACAGATAGCGGTAACAGGGCGAGGCCGCGAAATAACGGCAGAGGATATCGCTCGCGTTCATGAGGCTGCTCGTGCGGTCTCAATTTCAATGGATCGCGAGATTCTTCATGTCGTCCCTCGATCCTATACGGTGGACGATCAAAAGGGAATTCGTAATCCGCTCCACATGACAGGTGTTCGGCTTGAATGCAGTGTCCATATCATAACGGGCTCGGTATCAACCGTACAAAATATGTTGAAATGTGTTACAAGGGCAGGTTACAAGGTTGAACAGAGCTATCTCGGAATATTGGGCTGTGCGCGCACAGTGCTCACAGAGGATGAACGTGAGTTAGGCTGTCTTCTCCTCGATATAGGAGGAGGCACTACAGATCTGATGGTTTTTTCGGAAAGCGATCCCGTCTATACATCGGCCATTCCCTTGGGAGGAAGCCAAATAACGGGCGATATATCGATAATGCTCAGTATTCCCATCGATAGCGCTGAGCGCCTAAAAAAAGAATCTGGAGCCGCATGGACCGAGGCTATCGATCCGGATGAGGCTGTCATTGTGCCGGGGTTCGGAGCACGCGAACCAGTGGAATTAGAACGCAGAAAACTGGTATCGATCGTGCAGCCACGTGTAGAAGAAATATTCGAAATGGTAAATGAACGACTGGTAAAAAATGGATCGAAAGAACTGATAAAGGCTGGAGTCGTTCTTACAGGGGGCTCAGCTCTACTGCCTCATATAGACGAATGTGCGCGGTCAGTATTCGGGGTGCCTGTAAGAATAGGAGCACCTACAGCCTTGCCCGGCCTTGATGTGGGTTTTCGTTCACCGGCATTCTCTGCGGCTGTTGGCATAGTTTTGCTTGAGGCAGAACGAATTGGAACACCGGAGCCTTCGACGAGAAGAAAAGCACGAAAAGGCAAAGAAGGTGGATTTTCTCCCATAAAATGGATAAAAGATAGGTTTTTCTGATGCTTGTATAGGAGGAAGAATATGGCAATAGAACTTGTTGACGACAATGGTATAGGAAGCCCAACTGTGATAAAGGTCATTGGAACTGGTGGCGGAGGCTCGAACGCAGTAAATCGCATGATTATGGCAGGGTTGAAGAATGTGCAATTTATTGCGGTAAACACCGATTTGCAGGATCTAGGTCGTGCAAAAGCGGAAATAAGGCTTGGAATAGGATCAAAAATAACAAAAGGGCTCGGCGCCGGAGGAAAACCAGAGATTGGAGAGAAGGCTGCCATAGAAGACAGAGATAAGATCGAGCAAGCGCTCCGCGGAGCCGACATGGTCTTTGTAACAGCTGGTCTTGGTGGAGGCACGGGTACGGGTTCTGCTCCAATAATTGCACAAACAGCCCGAGATCTTGGAGCATTGACGGTTGCAGTCGTTACAAAACCTTTCGCTTTTGAAGGCAAAATAATAAACAGAATAGCAGAAGAAGGTTTTTCGAAGCTAAAACAGGCTGCCGATACGGTAATCGTCATACCCAATCAGAATCTTCTTAGGGTTGTAGACAAGAAAACCCCGTTAAAAGAAGCATTTCGAATTGCTGATGAAGTACTTAGGCAAGGGGTGCAGGGAATCTCTGACCTGATAACACTTGCTGGAGATATCAATATAGATTTTGCTGATGTCCGGACCGTAATGGAAGGGCAGGGCGATGCAATAATGGGTATCGGCGTCGGCAGCGGAGACAATCGCGCACAAGAAGCATCGGAGAAAGCGATAAATAACCCTCTTCTCGATGATGCATGCATCGAAGGCGCGCGAAATATCCTTGTAAATGTCACATGTGGCGAGGACTTTTCTCTAATAGAATATCAGGAAGTCATCGATCTAATAACATCAAAGGCGGCCGAAGATGCCCACATCATTGTCGGTGTAGTAACAGACAGTTCCATAAAAGATGAGGTGAGAGTGACGGTGATCGCTACTGGTTTTGGTGCCTTGCATCAAAAACTAGGAGAAAAGACTGTAACAAAGAACACCATTGCGATGCCTTTAGGATCAATTCGTCCAAGCGAATTTCTTAGCCCAGGCGAATGGCCCCTGCATGAAGAAAAACCAGCCCAAAAGCGAGATCAAGCAAGCGAGAACCAGGATAAGTCCTCTTTTAAGGATAATTTTGGCAGAATAAGTTTCGATCCGGAATCCGATAATGACGAATTCGACATCCCAACAGCACTTCGCAATAAACGCTTAATGCCCGAAGACTTCGGAGGCAGAAGGTGAGTATTCTACTCCGGCGTTTTCAAGCCTATCTACTCGCTACAAGGAGACGCTCCGTACTTACTGCGGATGCATATCTTCGTGAGATAGAAATGCTGGAGAATTTCCTTTTTCAATATGGAAAAACGCCGCTCGATGCTGGTGAAGAAGATCTTCTTGCATATCTCGTCAACAGGTCACAGTCAGGGCTTCAAAGAACAACCATGGCTCGTATTATAGCTAGTCTGCACTCATTCTATCGCTTTTGTCTCAACGAAAAACTCAGAGCAGACGATCCATCGATACAAATACGCACACCAAAGCAGGATAGGAATCTGCCTGATGTGCTCGATCCTGATTCCATTGAACATGTATTGGAATGCATTGACATTACTTCACCTAATGGGCTTAGGGATAGGGCGCTTTTCGAACTCATATATTCTTGCGGACTAAGGATCTCCGAGGCAGCTAATCTTAAATTTCAACAACTCTATCTCGAAGAAAGACTGCTAAGAGTCATAGGAAAAAGGAAAAAAGAACGTCTTGTTCCATTTGGAGACGAAGCCAAGTATTGGCTCTCACGCTATTTGGCAGAGGCAAGGCCTCTTCTCGAAAAACGAGAGAGAACGGATTTTGTATTTCTTAATCAGGAGGGCAAAGGCATCTCTCGCAAGGGAATCTGGAAGCGTTTCAGCAAGATACGTGAAAAATCAGGGGTCAATGCCAAGGTGCATACATTTAGACATAGTTTTGCCACCCATTTATTAGCAGGAGGAGCAGATCTCAGGACTGTTCAGGAGCTTCTAGGGCACTCGGATATAGCTACAACGCAGATCTATACTCACATCGATGAAGAATCGCTGATGATGTATCACAAGGAGTATTTTCCACGCAAATCGGAGAAGAATAAGGCATAGAAACAGGAAAGCAAGAAAATGAAAGCGGAGAACGAGATTAGATGCGCTTATCCTCATGGAGGGTTCTCACAGATGACACTCGGGAAACAGCATAAGGGAATAGGCAAGCTTATCCAATTAGAGCTCGATCGTATCTCAGCAATTCAGCCTTCAATGGAGAAAACTCCTCTTGCTCTAAGACTTGCTTTCCAAAGACTTCATTTTCTCAGTTGGCAGGAGCGTGTTTTGCTGCTTGAGAACATTCATGACATGGAGGATTTTCTAGCCCTGGGTCTTGCCGAAATCGAAAGCTTTCTATACCGTTCCATGCAAGCACGACCATTGGATATGGGTAAGATATGGGAACAAGCCGAGAGGGATATCAACATATTAGATCGATTAGGAGCTAGATTTGTCTGCATTGTCGATAAAGATTATCCACCACTTCTAAGGGAAATACATAGAGCACCATTTGGTCTTTTTGTGCGAGGCGATACAAAGGCTCTAATCAGGGCATCGGTGACAATGGTGGGGACAAGAAGTCCGACATCGAGAGGGCTTTATACTGCACAACTTCTGGCAAAAGAAACAGCTGATGAAGGTATTGTGATAGTGTCTGGAATTGCTCGTGGTATAGATGCCGCGTCTCACCGTGGAGCAATTCAAAGCGGTGCTGCAGCTACTATCGCTGTTTTACCCTGTGGGCCAGAGCGAGTCTATCCCTCCTCAAATGCAGCTTTGGCAGCGAAAATCCTCGATTCCGGAGGATGCTTGGTTACGGAATATCCGCCGGGCGTAAGCCTAGATAGATATCGGTTTCCGGAACGAAATCGCATTCTTGCAGGATTTTCTAAATTAACATTAGTTGTAGAGGCTCCAGAGAAATCTGGAGCTCTCATTACTGCGGAAATTGCACTGTCAGAGGGTC
>Ga0209200_1004497_pt1 | contig 11261 bp, 8 predicted proteins | sample AD_UKC033_MetaG_FD_184406 | JGI IMG/M metagenome (GOLD analysis project Ga0209200, IMG submission 184406) | Active sludge microbial communities of municipal wastewater-treating anaerobic digesters from USA - AD_UKC033_MetaG (SPAdes) (version 2) | ecosystem: Engineered > Bioreactor > Anaerobic >...
GCTCACCGGCGCGCCGCACCTGACCTGCGTCGGTGCCCCGCGCGGGGAAATCCTCGATATCGCGCGCACCTACTGGGAGCAGGGTATCCGGCACATCGTCGCGCTGCGCGGCGACCCGCCGCAGGGTGCGGCGCGCTACGAGCCGCATCCCGACGGCTTCGCGTACGCCTCGGACCTCGTCGCGGGACTGAAGGCCCTGGCCGACTTCGAGATCTCGGTCGCCGCCTATCCCGAGGGTCATCCGGAGGCGCCCTCGCGCGAGCGCGATCTCGAGAACCTGCGGCGCAAGATCGACGCCGGCGCGACGCGCGCGATCACCCAGTTCTTCTACGACACCGATGCCTACCTGCGCTTCCGGGACCGCTGCGCGGCGCTCGGCATCGGCGTACCCATCGTGCCGGGCCTCCTGCCGATCACGCGCTTCCCGCAGGTCCTGCGCTTCGCCGAGCGCTGCGGCGCGACGATCCCCGCGCGCCTGCGCGAGCGTTTCGCCGGCCTCGACGACGATCCCGATACGCGACGGCTGATCGCGGCGAGCGTCGCGATTGAGCAGGTCGAGCGGCTGCGCGAGCACGGAGTCGTCGATTTCCACTTCTACACGCTGAACCGCGCCGAACTGACCTACGCGATCTGCCATGCCCTCGGCGTGCGGCCGCCCGCCGCGCCGGCGATCGCCGTCGGAGCCACGGCATGAGTGTCTGCGATACGGCGCACGGCCACGCCCCTCACGGCCACGGCGCGGGCGCGATTCGCGGACCGGGCCGCTCCGACGTGCAGGCCGCGACCGCACCCTATGTGATCGAGCCGGTGGATGAGGCAGCGCGCACTGCGCGCATCCGCAAGCTGCGCGAGCTGCTCGAGACCCGCATCGTGTTCCTCGACGGCGCGATGGGCACGATGGTGCAGCGGCACAAGCCCGACGAGTCGGCCTACCGTGGTGCGCGCTTCGCCGACTACGGCCGCGACCTGCGCGGCAACAATGAAGTGCTTTCGCTGACGCAGCCGGCGATGATCGAGGGCATCCACCGCGCCTACCTCGAGGCGGGCGCCGACATCATCGAGACCAACACCTTCAGCGCCAACGCCGTGTCGCAGTCCGATTACGGCATGGCGGCGCTCGTACCCGAGCTGAACTACGCCTCGGCCCGCCTCGCGCGGCGCGTCGCCGACGAAGTCGCCACGGCGAGTGGCGAGACGCGCTTCGTCGCCGGCGCGATCGGGCCGACGACCCGTACGGCTTCGCTGTCGCCGGACGTCAGCGACCCGGGCTTTCGCAATGTCACCTTCGACGAGCTCGCCGCGACCTATGCCGATTCGGCGCGCGCCCTCGCGCTTGGCGGCGTGGACCTGCTGCTGGTCGAGACGGTCATCGACACGCTGAACGCAAAGGCGGCGTTGTTCGGCGCACGCACGGCACTCGACGAACTCGGCATCGACCTGCCGATCATCGTCTCGGGCACCATCACGGACGCTTCGGGCCGCACGCTCTCGGGCCAGACCGGCGAGGCATTCTGGAATTCGATACGCCACGCCGCGCCGCTCGCCGTCGGCCTCAACTGCGCGCTCGGTGCGCAGCAGCTGCGGCCGTACGTCGAGGAATTGTCGCGGGTGTCGGATGCATACCTGTGCGTCTATCCGAACGCGGGACTGCCGAACGCGTTCGGCGAGTATGACGAGGCGCCGGAGCAGACGGCCGCAATCGTGCGGGAGTTCGCGACCGCGGGATTCATCAACATCCTGGGCGGCTGCTGCGGCACGACACCCGGGCACATCCGCCTGATTCGCGAGGCCGTGGCCCCGGTGCCGCGCCGCGTGCGCCCCACGATCGAGCCGCAGTGCCGGCTCTCCGGGCTCGAGCCGCTCGCGATCGGCGAGTCGAGCCTGTTCGTCAACGTCGGTGAACGCACCAACGTCACCGGCAGCGCGAAGTTCCGCAAGCTGATCGAGGCCGGCGACTATGCCGCGGCGGTCGAAGTGGCCCGCCAGCAGGTGACGAGCGGCGCGCAGGTCATCGACGTCAACATGGACGAGGGCATGCTCGACTCGGAAGCGGCGATGGTGCGCTTCCTGAACCTGATCGCGGCCGAGCCGGACATCGCGCGCGTTCCGGTGATGATCGACTCGTCGAAGTGGGCGGTGATCGAGGCAGGCCTCAAATGCCTGCAGGGCAAGGGCATCGTCAATTCGATCAGCATGAAGGAGGGCGAGGGGCCGTTCCTCGAGCAGGCACGCCGGATCCGCCGCTACGGCGCCGCCGTCGTCGTGATGGCGTTCGACGAGCAGGGCCAGGCCGACACGGCCGCGCGCAAGGTCGCGATCTGCGAGCGCGCCTACCGGCTGCTCACCGAACAGGTCGGCTTTCCGCCCGAGGACATCATCTTCGATCCGAACATCTTCGCGATCGCGACCGGCATCGAGGAGCACGACGGCTACGGTCTCGCGTTCATCGAGGCGACGCGGGAAATCAAGCGGCGGCTGCCGCATGCACTGGTGTCGGGCGGCGTCAGCAACGTGTCGTTCTCGTTCCGCGGCAATGACCCGGTGCGCGAAGCGATGCATTCGGTGTTCCTGTACCACGCGATCCAGGCGGGCATGGACATGGGCATCGTCAATGCCGGCCAGCTCGCGATCTACGATGATCTCGACGCGGAGTTGCGCACCGCCTGCGAGGACGTGGTGCTGAACCGCCGCGCCGACGCCACCGAGCGCCTGCTCGAACTCGCGCAGCGCTACAAGGGCGGCAGGACCGAGCGGCGCGAGGCCGACCTCGCCTGGCGGCAGCTGCCGGTCGCCAAGCGCCTCGAGCATGCGCTCGTCAAGGGCATCGACGACTTTGTGGTGCAGGACGCCGAAGAGGCGCGCCTCTCGGTGGATCACCCGATCAAGGTGATCGAAGGGCCGCTGATGGACGGCATGAATGTCGTCGGCGACCTGTTCGGTGCGGGCAAGATGTTCCTGCCCCAGGTGGTCAAGAGCGCGCGCGTGATGAAGAAGGCGGTCGCTCACCTCGTGCCCTACATCGAGCTCGAGAAGGACGGCAGTTCGCGCGCCAACGGCAAGATCGTGCTCGCGACGGTCAAGGGCGACGTGCACGACATCGGCAAGAACATCGTCGGCGTCGTGCTCCAGTGCAACAGCTTCGAGGTCGTCGACCTCGGCGTGATGGTGCCTTGCGAGCAGATCCTCGAGGCAGCGCGGCGCGAACAGGCCGACATGATCGGGCTCTCGGGCCTGATCACGCCCTCGCTCGATGAAATGGTGCACGTCGCGCGTGAGATGAAGCGTCAGGGTATGAATCTGCCGCTGCTGATCGGCGGGGCGACCACGTCGCCGGCGCACACCTCCGTCAAGATTGCGCCGCAGTACGACGAGGCGGTCGTGTACGTGAAGGATGCCTCGCGCGCCGTCAGCGTCTGCCAGTCGCTGATCACCGCCGACCTGCGTGACGAGTTCGTCGGGAAGATTGCGATCGAGCACGAGCGGCGGCGCGAACAGCATGCCGGCAAGCGCGTGAAGCAGCCGGACGTGTCGATCGAGGCGGCGCGTGCCAACCGCCATCCGATCGACTGGCGCACGTTCCACCCGGTGCGCCCGGCATCGCCCGGAGTGCACGTATTCAACGACTACCCGCTCGAGGAGTTGCTCGGCTACATCGACTGGATGCCGTTCTTCAATGCCTGGGAGTTCGCCGGCAAGTTCCCCGACATCCTCACCGACCCGGTGGTCGGCGAAGCCGCGAGCAACCTGTATGCCGACGCACGACGCATGCTCAAGCAGATCGTCGCGGAGCGCTGGCTCACCGTGAACGCCGTCATCGGCCTGTGGCCCGCGAACGCCGTGGGCGACGACATCGAGATCTATGCCGACGAGTCGCGCCGCAGCGTGCTGGCGACGCTGTCGCACCTGCGCCAGCAAAAGCAGAAGCCCAAGGGCCACGCGCACTCCTGCCTGAGCGATTACATCGCACCGCGCGACACGGGTGTCGGCGACTACATCGGCGGATTCGCGGTGACGGCAGGAGTGGGGATCGAGCCGCACCTCGAGAGGTTCCGCGCCGCGCACGACGACTATTCCGGCATCATCCTGAAGGCGCTCGCCGATCGCCTCGCCGAGGCGGCGGCCGAGCACTTCCACGAGCGGGTACGACGCGAATTGTGGGCTTACGCTCCCGAGGAGCAGCTCACCAACGATGAGCTGATCCGCGAGGGCTATCGCGGCATCCGCCCGGCGCCGGGCTACCCCGCATGCCCCGACCATACCGAGAAGCGCAAGCTGTGGCGGCTGCTCGACGCCCAGCAGCGTGCCGGCATCACGCTGACCGAGTCGTACGCGATGTATCCGACGGCCGCAGTGAGTGGCTGGTATTTCTCGCATCCGGCGTCGCACTATTTCGCGGTCGGCAAGATCGCGCGCGACCAGGTTCTCGACTACGCACGCCGCAAGGGCTGGTCGATAGAAGAGGCCGAGCGCTGGCTCGCGCCGAATCTCGGGTATGCGCCTGGCGAGAACCTGGAACCCGCGGCCTAGGGTCGCGGCGCCTCCCTGCCGACGGCGTGCGGGTATAGTTGCTCAGCACGTTGGAACTCAGGTCAGGGAGGACTCAATATGCGTGCGACGCCGGCGGGTTGGCCCCGCATTTCCGTGTCCGTGTTCTATGAGGATCCCGCCCGCGCGATCGACTGGCTGGTCGATGCCTTCGGTTTCGAGGTGCGGCTCAGGATCGAGGGCGAGGGCGGGGCGATCGAGCATTCCGAGCTCACTTACGGTGAGGGACTCCTGTTCGTCGGCGGCGCCGGTGCGGCCAACCGTCATCCCGAACGCGCGTTTCCCGCGAGCCCGCGCAGCGTCGGCGATCGCAACACCCAGGCGATGTGCATATTCGTCGACGATGTCGATGCGCACTGTGCGGCGGCGCGCAAGGCCGGCGCAAGGATCGAGATGGAGCCGACGACCACCGACTACGGCGAAGAATACTGGACCGACCGCTGCTATCTGGCGGTCGACCCCGAAGGCCATCGCTGGTGGTTCATGCAGCGCCTGAGGAGCGGCGGGCAGTGACAGTGGTCCGCGCAGCGCGTGAGCCAGCGCCTGCGCGGGTCGAGGCGCAGCGGGATCGTCGAGGCAACGGACATCGAAGACAAAGCACTGGTGCGGCTCTGCCAGTGGTGGCGCGAACCCTTCGCTCGATGGTGCAGCCTGCTCAGCGCGCTTCGCGGGCGCGCGTCGCGCTGCCCGTAGCGGCCGGCATTTCGACATACGGCATCTGCCCGAGGATCCAGTCGCGGCGGCGCTGGACATACGGCGAGGGCGGCTGCGCACGGTAGCGGCGCGGATTCGGCAGCACTGCGGCGAGCGTCGCCGCCTGCGAGCGCGTCAGCGCCTTCGCGCTCTTTTTCCAGTAGGCCTGGGCCGCAGCCTCCACGCCGTAGATGCCGTGTCCGAACTCGGCGATGTTGAGGTACACCTCGAGAATGCGCGCCTTGGGCCACAGCGTCTCGATCAGCACGGTGAACCAGGCCTCGAGGCCCTTGCGCAGCCACGAGCGCCCGCGCCACAGGAACAGGTTCTTCGCGACCTGCTGGCTGATCGTGCTCGCGCCGCGCACTGCGCGCCCGTCCGCGTTGTGCTCGGCGGCCTTGCGGATCGCCTCGAAATCGAAGCCCGGATGCATGGCGAAGTTCTGGTCTTCCGCTGCGATCACCGCACGCGCCGCGTACGGCGAGACCTGCGCCATGTCGACCCAGTGGTAGCGATGGCGGTAGCGCGCATCGTCGGCTCGCCACGCCTCGATGCGGGCCTCGAGCATCATCATGCTGCCCGGCGGGTCGACCCAGCGCAGCGCGAGCACGACGAGCGCGGACAGCGCGAGACCAAGCACCAAGAGCCCGAGCATCGCGCGCACGAGGCACAGGCCGAAGCTCCTGCGGCGAGCCAAGAGCGCGTGCCGCTCAGGCGGCGTCGATGCGCCGCGCCGACTTCACGACGACTTCCTCGACGGGCACGTCGCTGTGGCCACGCGAGCGCCCGGTGCGCACCTGCGCGATCTTGTCGATCGTGTCCATGCCCGCAATGACGCGGCCGAATACCGCATAGCCGTAATTGCCGGGCGCATTATTGAGGAAGTCGTTGTCGACCAGATTCACGAAGAACTGGGAGGTCGCGCTGTTGATGTCGTTGGTGCGGGCCATCGACAGCGTGCCGCGCAGGTTCTTCAGGCCGTTCTTCGCCTCGTTCGCGATCGGCGCGCGGGTCGCCTTCTGCTCGAGGCCGGAGGTCATGCCGCCGCCCTGGATCATGAAGCCCGGTATCACGCGGTGGAACAGCGTGCCGTCGAAGAAGCCCTCGTCGACGTAGGCGAGGAAATTGGCCGAGGAGATCGGCGCGTCCTTTTCATTCAATTCGATGTCGAAGCTGCCGAGGGTGGTTTCGAAGCGGATCATGGGAGTCCTGTGGTGTTGGAGGGCAAGCCCCCGCTGGTCACGCGCTCGTGGCCGGCGAGATCGGGGGCGCAGCGTACGTGAGTGAAGCCGCGCGCGACAAGCAGAGCGGCGACATCCCGGGCCTGGTCGGCGCCGTGTTCGAGCACGATCCAGCCGCCCGGCCGCAGCACGCGCGGCGCGCCATCGATGATCTGCCGCAGTGCCGCGAGACCGTCGCCACCGGGCGTCAGGGCGCCGCGCGGTTCATGACGCAGCGCCAGGTCGTCGAGCGCGGCATCGTCCTCGGCGACATACGGCGGGTTGCTGACGACGAGATCGAAGTGCCGCCCGGTGAGCGGGGCGTACCAGTCGCCGTGCAGAAACTCGATGTGATCGAGCCCGAGCGCTGCGGCGTTGGCGCGCGCGACGCCGAGTGCGGCGCGGGATGCGTCGGTGGCCGTGACGCGCCAGTGCGGGCGCTCGTGCGCGATTGCAAGCGCGATACAGCCGCTGCCGGTGCCGAGGTCGACGATGGCGCGCTCGCCGTCGCCGCCAAGTGCGAGCGCGCAGGCCACGAGCTCCTCGGTTTCCGGGCGGGGCACGAGCACCGCGGGCGTGACCCGGATCGGCAGCGACCAGAACTCGCGCTCGCCCGCGAGATAGGCGAGCGGCTCACCGCGCGCCCGCCGCCCGATCCAGTCCTGCACGCGCGCCAGCGCTTCGCCGGCGATGCGCCGCTCGGGATGCGCGAGCAGCGTGGCGCGGCCGATGTGCAGCGCGGCGGCAACCAGCGCTTCCGCTTCGCGGCGGGCATCCACGCCACCGAGCGCCGCGGCCGCCCTGTCCACCAGTAGCGCGAGTGTCACGCCTTCGTCTGCTAGAGTCTCACCCATGCCAACGCCCATTCTGCCATTTGCCGCGCCACCGTCCGCGCGTGATGTGATCGAGGCCAGCCTGCGCCTGTTCGGACGCTCGGTGCTGCCGTGCCTGCCGCTTGCGACGATCGGCACGCTGATCGGCCAGCTGCCAACTGCCTACGACGTGGCCGTGCACGGCAAGCCGATGCCGATCAACGCCGAGACGCTCGCGGACAAGGACGGGCAATGGTGGGCGCTGTACCTGATCGGGATCCTCGCGAGTCTCGTCGTCTGGGCGCTCGTGCTGCTGAAGCAGCAGCGCATTGCGCTCGGGACGGCGCATACCGTGCCGCTCGGCCCCACACTCGCCCGGCTGCCGGCCATCCTCGCCTATCTCGTCGCAAGTTTTTTCGTGGTGCTGCTCGCCACCTTGCCCTTCGGGCTGATTGTGGGTCTTGTGCCGCTGCCGCAGGCCCTGGGCACGGCAATCGTGATGCTGCCCTTGCTGGCGACGAGCGTTGCGGTGAGCCTCGGCTGGCCGGCGCTCGTGGTTGAGGGGCGAGGGCCGTTCGCCGCAATCGACCTCGGGCTCAGGCTCACAGCGGCGCACTGGAAGCGCATGCTGGTCGTGCTGATCGCGATCGTGGCGACGGTCATCGTGATCGTGATCATCGCGAGCCTGACGGTGGGCGTGCTGGCGGGGCTTGCGAGTGTGGCCGGCGAGTCCGTGCAGAACAGCGTCGCGGTGGCCATCGTGATCGCCACGGTAGCGCTGCTGGTGCTCTATCTCAGCGCCTACCTGCTGGTCGTGTTCAACGACCTGCGCCAGCGTGCTCAGGTCTCCTCGTCGAGCAGCGAGGCCTGATACTCCTGCCGTAGCGGTTCGATCAGGCCGTCGAGGTCGCCCTCCATCACCTCGGCAAGCCGGTAGAGCGTGACATTCACCCGATGGTCGGTGACCCGCCCCTGCGGAAAATTGTAGGTGCGGATTCGCTCCGAGCGATCGCCGCTGCCGACCTGGCTCTTGCGTGCGGCGGCTTCCGCCGCATTGCGCTTCTCGGTCTCCGCCGCCAGCAGCCGTGCCGACAGGAGCGCCATGGCGCGCGAGCGGTTCTTGTGCTGCGAGCGTTCGTCCTGGCACTCGACGACGATCCCGGAGGGCAGGTGGGTGATGCGGATCGCCGAGTCGGTCTTGTTGACATGCTGACCTCCCGCACCCGATGAACGGAAGGTATCGATGCGCAGATCCGCCGGGTTCACGGCGATCGCATCGACCTCGTCGAGCTCGGGCAGCACGGCGACCGTGACGGCGGAGGTATGGATGCGGCCCTGCGCCTCGGTTGCCGGCACGCGTTGCACGCGATGGGTGCCCGCCTCGAAGCGGAACCACGAATACGCGCCCTTGCCGTTGATGCGGCAGATCACTTCCCGGTAGCCGCCGTGCTCGCCGGGGCTCTGCGAGATGAGCTCCACGGCCCAGCCGCGCCGCTCCGCATAGCGCGTGTACATGCGCAGCAGGTCGCCGGCGAAAATCGCGGCTTCATCCCCGCCGGTGCCGGCCCGGATTTCGAGGAATATGTTGCGTTCGTCGTGCGGATCCTGCGGCGCGAGCAACTCGCGCAGCGCCCGCTCCTCCTCGGCCAGCGCCGCTTCGAGTCGCCGGGCTTCCTCCGCGCCGAGTTCGCGCAGCTCCGGGTCCGGGTCGCCGGTCATCTCGCGCGCCGCGGCGAGCTCGAGCTCGAGGCCGCGATACAGCCGATAGCGCGCCGCGAGCGGTTCGAGGCGCGAGTATTCCATCGACAGTTCCCGAAACTCGCGCGAATGGCCAGCCGTGTCGGGATCGGCCAGTAGCCGCCCCACTTCTTCGGTGCGATCCAGGGAACGCTCGAGCCGCTGACGTATCGAATCTTTCATGGAATCGCGGAATTCTCCGGGATTGGAGCGCCTTCCGCTATAGTGACGAGAATGCGAAGCAGTATCCTGTTGATGGCCGTGACCGCGATCGCGGCGTGTGCCGCCGAGCCGCAGATCACCACCCCGGCCGATGCCGATGCCGCCGCGATCGTCGCCGAAGTCGCGCTCGAACGTGGCGATTGCCGCACCGCTGCCGAGCAGTATGCGAAGGCCGCCACGGTGCGCGGCGCGCCGGTCGCAACGCTGCAGCGGGCGGTCGAAGTGGCGATGGATTGCCAGCAGTTCGAGACCGCCGGAAAGCTCGCGCCGCTGTGGCGCGCGCGCGCACCCGACAGCGCCGCGGCCGCACGCCAGGCTGGGCTCGTCGCGCTGCGTCTCGGCCGCAATTCGGGTGCCGCGGCGGCCTTCCGCGACGCGATCCGGCTCGCGGGCGAAGAGCCCTCCAAGGCACTCGTCGACCTCGCGCAGGCGAGCGCGGGCACGGGGAATGATTTCGGTGCCTATGCAGCGCTGCACGCCGCCGCCGATCCTGGCAGGCTCGATGCATCGGCGCTCGTCGTGCTCGGCAATCTTGCGCTCGAGAGCTTCGTGTTCCGCGACGCGCGTGCGCTCGCGGAGGCTGCGATCGCGCGCGATCCGCAGTCCGCACCGGCACAGCTGCTGCTGTCGCGCGTGCTCGCAGGTACCGACGACGCAGCCGGTGCGATCGCCGCGGCCAATGCCGCGCGCCGCATCGATCCCGCAGGTCAGGCGTTCGCGCTGGCCGAAATCCTGGTCGCGCTCGATCGCATCGAGGAGGCCCGCATGGAACTCGAGCGCCTGCTCGCGGACGACGACGCCTCACCGGAAGCCGAGCGGCGTCTTGCGCTGCTCGCCTTTCGCGAGGGCGACACGCAGGAGGCCGCCGGGCGATTCAGCCAGCGCCTGCGGACCGGCGACGGTGCGGGCGAGGCGCTGTTCTACCTCGGCGCGCTCGCCGAGCGCCACGGCAACGACCCGGTGGCGCTCGAGATGTATCGCCAGCTCGTGCAGGCGGGCGCCGGCATGCTGGCGCGGCGCCGCGCGGCATTCGTGCTGATGAAGATGGGCAAGCGCGAGGAAGCGTTCAGCCTGCTCGACGCCGAAGTCGCGACCGAGCCCGGGACCGCGATCGATGTCGTGCTCGCCAAGAGTTCACTGCTGATCGGTGCCGACGATGCCGCCGCCGCCGTGGATCTCCTCGATGCCGCGCTCGATCTCTATCCGGGACATCCCGGCATCGAGTACCAGCGCGCGCTTGCGCTCGAGAACGCCGGGCGCGTGCCGGAATCGATTGCCGCCTTCGAGACGATGCTGAAGCGTCGCCCCGAAGATCCGGTGACGATGAACGCGCTCGGCTACACGCTTGCCGACAACGACAGGAGCCTCGCGCGTGCCAACGCCCTGATCGACGACGCACTTGCGCTCACGCCGGACAACCCGGCGACCCTCGACAGCCAGGGCTGGGTCCGCTTCCGCCGTGGCCAGGGTGAGCAGGCCCTCGAATCGCTGGCGCGGGCGTACCGCCTGTCGCGCGACACCGAGATCGCGGCGCACTGGGGCGAGGTGTTGTGGTCGCTCGGACGCGAGAGCGAGGCACGCACGATCTGGGCGCGCGCGCTCGCGCGCGATCCCGGCTCCACGCTGCTGAAGGACACGATCGGGCGATTCATCCCGCCCGCTGCGCCGTGACCCGCCGGCTTCGCCGCCACTTCGCCCGTACCGCGTTCGTCGCGGCACTGGGCGCGCTACTCGCCGCGTGCGTCAGCGCGCCGGTGCGCGACTCGTCGGCGGTGCCCTGGCCCGAGCGGCGTGCAGCGCTGCAGGAGCAGACTGAATTCGGGCTCACCGGGCGTGTCGCGGTCAACTCCGCGGGCGCGGGCTTCAATGCTTCGCTGCGCTGGCAACAGCAGGGCGGGCTGTCGCAGGTGTCGCTCGATGGCCCGCTCGGCGTCGGCGGGGCGCAGATCGAGGTGGCCGATGGGCATTTCGACCTGCGCACCTCGCGGGGCGAGCATCTCGAGGGCGACGCGGCGCGCGGTGCGCAGGTCGA
>Ga0209200_1004498_pt1 | contig 11260 bp, 7 predicted proteins | sample AD_UKC033_MetaG_FD_184406 | JGI IMG/M metagenome (GOLD analysis project Ga0209200, IMG submission 184406) | Active sludge microbial communities of municipal wastewater-treating anaerobic digesters from USA - AD_UKC033_MetaG (SPAdes) (version 2) | ecosystem: Engineered > Bioreactor > Anaerobic >...
CCTTTTGTGAGGCATGTCAAGCCTCACGCTCATGAACCTGCGCCTCATGCTCTTATCCGACATGGCATGGAAGAACTCCCTCAGGATGTCCTCATCGCTGATCCTGACAGGCCTGAGAAGAACCGGCTCCCCGTTTTTCAGGGTCTTCTCCGTGACGAGGTGTTCGGGATATTCTCCGCCCGCTCCGGGAACGAGGGTTTGGGTTTGAAATACAAGGCCCAGTCTCTTCGCTTCCTGGAGCAGGGAGGGCCTGAATCTCGGGTGGGCTATGGCTATGAGGGACATCGCCCTTTCACGGAGGCTCTTTCCGTGAAGGAAGGCATAACCGTACTCGGTGACGATGTATTCGGCGTCGCAGCGCATGGTGGAAACGGCGGCTCCCTCGTGGAGCACCGGCACGATTCTCGACCGGCTGCCGTCAGGTGTCGTCGAGGGAATGGTGAAAACCGTCGTCCCTCCGGGGGCCATGGCGGCCCCACGCATAAAATCGGCCTGCCCCCCGATCCCCCGCGGTACGCCGCTTTCCGGTTCATCTTCCGTGGTCTGGCCGGTCAGGTCTACGAGGCAGGCCTCGTTTATGGAAAGCATATTCGCCTGGGAAGCGATCACGAGAGGGTTGTTGGTGTAGTCGACGGGCATGAACCGCATCATGGGGTTTTCGTTGATGTACTCGAAGCTCTCCCTCGTCCCGGCACAGAGCGATGCCACCGTTTTGCCCACGTCCCGGGACTTTTTTTTGTTTGTCACGGCCCCGCAGCGCATGAGGGCGACCATGCCGTCGGTGAGCACGTCCGTGTGAATTCCAAGATCCTTTTTTCCTTTCAGATTTTCCAGCACGGCATCGGGTATGGACCCGAACCCGGCCTGGATCGTATCGCCGTCCCTGACGATGAGGGCCACATAACGGCCGATCGCCGATACGACCTCGTCGCGGGGCGGCGGCCTGTACTCGATGAGGGGTTCGTCGAAAGGGATCAGCAGGGTCACGTCTTCCGCGTGGATGAACGTTTCGCCGGGCACCCGGGGCATGAAGCCGTTTACCTGTGCCATGACCAGTTCCGCCCGTTTTACGGCCGCTTTTACGATGTCCACGCTGACGCCGAGACTCATGTAGCCGTGCCTGTCCGGGAGGGACACCTGGATGAGGGCCACGTCCAGGTCGATGAACCCCCTGTCGAAGGCCCGGGGCATCTGAAACGGAAATATCGGTGTGTAGTCCGCAAGGCCGGAGGAAACGGCATGACGGACGGTATCATTCACGAAAAACGCGTTGAGCCGGAAATTGTGAGAGAATTTCCTGTCCGTGTATTCGGCGGGTCCCATGTTCCAGAAGTGGATCACCTCGACGTCGAAAAAAGCCTTGGGGTTTTCAGCCGCGTATTCCACGAGGGAGCGGACGAGATGACGCGGCTCCCCGCATCCCGAGCCGATGAAAAGCTCGTTCCCGCGACGTATATGGGCGAACGCCCTTTCCGGGGTCGTGAATTTTTCCGGGTATCTCTCCCTCAATTCGATGAGACCGTCTGTGCAGTTGCCTTTCATAAATTTTTCCTTTGTATGGATTGAATTTCAATCGCCTGCAACGTGCTCGGGGACGTCCTTAAATTTTTCAATAACTCGAATTATTGAAAAATTTAAGGACGTCCCCCATATTGCATAATTCATTGACAACTCATTGACAATTATCGATTTTCATGACATTATAATCGTAAAAAAATCGAAAGTGAAGAAAAGACAGGGGCACATCAAATTATGCATGTAAGGCTCCTGACAGGACACACAATGTTCTGTCGGGAGTTCGAATGACTTGGATGACTCAATAACTGCTGCTTGACCACGTCGCTCTCCTTTTCTAATGTATATAAAAAATAATCTTTTATCCACGCTGTCTTTTCCACGCACGACTTGCAGCTGACGTGAAAACTCCTTTTGTGTATGCAGTCTTCCATGGATTTCTGTGTCAGGGGACAATACAAAAAAATAAAAAAGGAGGAAAGGAACATGGGAAAGAGTTCGATGGGAACAGTTGACGAAGCAAAGGCCCTGGTAGACAAAGCCGTTGCATTGATTCAGGAAAGCGGCCAGGAAAAAGCATTCGCGGCATTTAATGACACCACGGGAGACTTTGTAAATAAAGACCTCTACATCTTCGTAGTTGACATGAATGGGACGATCGTTGCCCATGGTGCTACGGCCGATTTGATTGGGAAAGACATGATGGGATTCCAGGACGAGGTTGGGAAACACCCCATTAAAGATATGACGGAGATGGCAAAAACGCAGTCGGACGGATGGGTAGACTACAAATGGCCACATCCCCTGACGAAGAGTATCGGCGATAAGTCAACCTATTTCCATAAAGTGGGGGATTTACTTGTCTGTTGCGGGGTTTACAAGTAATTTCAGGAAAGATGATTTTGCTGGTGAGGCAGGGCCAATATCCCTGCCTCTTTTTTTTGATCCTGAACTCCCCTGAAAGCTGTACCACATTCTAAGTCAGCGTATGCCGGATCTCATCCCACACGAACCAAAAACCTCAACTCGATAAAACTGAGCCAGGCGTGTTATAAGAGAGCAAGATATAAACTGTTTGCGACCCTTGTAAAGCAGAAACCTGTCCGCTCGAAATCGTCCATAGCGTTTTCATTGCTGTTCAAGGGTATTGGTCTCATGAAGAAACCATGTAAATAGCGTTGACGATCCGAGAAATGAACATATTCGTTCTGGATTTGAATATCGAAAGGTGTGCGCGGTATCACTGCGACCAACATGTTGTTAAGATGATCCTGGAGAGCACACAGATAATCTGTACCGTTCTAAACAAGAAAGGCTTCCAGACACCATACAGATCCACGCACACTAAACACCCGTGTGTTCTCTGGGCTGGCGAGTCTTTTGACAACCTTCAGTGGCTGAGCCGGTTGGCAAGAGCCCTGAATCGTGAATACAAATACAGATACCGGAAGTCCGGACCACATGTTTCGATTCATGTATTGGACCAGGTTAAGGAAATGAGATTTGAATCCTTGGGAATGACGGAATTTGCACAGGCAATGCCTGACAAATACAAGGTGACAGGCGATCCCGTCAGGGCATACAGGGCTTTTTATGTCGGAGAAAAATTGCCGTTTGCCACGTGGACGCGAAGAAAAAGACCGAAGTGGATAGAAGATTACTTGTCCCTGCATTCGGCTTCTCACCGCGACGAAAACTGACGTGGTCCAATAAAAGGGACGTCTCCACAATCACATCACTGCCAGTTGTCCTACTCGGGGGACGTCCTTAAATATTTCAATAACTCGAGTTATTGAAATATTTAAGGACGTCCCCCATTAATTTACTTCAAACAGGATTCTCGGGGTTTTCGTGAGTATTTCGTTGCCTTTTTCCCCGACGAGGACCATGTCCTCCAGCTTGACCACTCCCAGGCCTTCCTCCATCATGTGGATGTCCAGGGCGAGAACGGCATTTTCAGGAATCCCCGAGTGGTCATAGTCGGAAAGGATGGGCGGCTCGTTCAGTTCCAGCCCGACACCGTGGCCGATGATCCTGGAACGGCGGCCGTCCCCGAAATTCTGGAACGGTTTTTCCCGGCCCAGTTCCCGGGCCCTCACAAAGGCCCGGCGGGATATTTCACTGGCCGGAAGGCCGGGGTGGATGCTTTCGATCAGGTCATCGGCGATCCTCCTGAGATCGTCGTAAAGGGCGTGGACGGCGCCGTCCGCCTGGCCCGCCACGTATGTCCTGGTCTGGTCCCCGTGATAACCCTCCACCAGGACGGGAATGTCCACCACAACGATGTCCCCCCGGGAAATACGGCGGCGTGACGGTCCCGCCGGCACAGCGGGGCTGAGCCCGACACCGGTGATGGTGTAGACCACGCCGCTGACCCTGAAGAGATCGGGCCCCGATGACAGGGGACCGCGGCCCATGACGAAATCGGGCTGGCGGATAAAGAAAATGCCCTCATGTCCCGCCAGCCGGTGGGCGTTTTCCACGGCGGCCGCGAGTTCCAGTTCCGTGATTCCTTCCCGGAGACATTCCAGGACGGCCTCATGACCCTTGTGGATGACGTCGCAGGCCTTCCGCAAAGAGCGGATCTCGCCGGGGTCCTTGCTTTTTCGCTGATCAAGGAGCAGGGGGGAAAGGTTGACGAACTCCGTGCCAGGAAGGATCGAGAGCAGACGCCTCGACTGTTCCCAGGTCCAGATATCCGACTCCACCCCTATCCTTCCGAAACCGCGCCCTTCCCCGGCGGCAAAACAGCGGGCGGCAACCCTGTCCAGCTTTCGTTCCTCCAGGACGCGGTCCTGCGGAATGAATATCTCCCTGACGGCAAAATCGTACCCGCTTCTCACGGAAAGAAGATAATCGAGGGGTGTGACGACGAGCCAGGCGGGTTGAGCCGTACCGGTGTAGTAAAGGATGTTCCTGGAATAGGTGATAATGGCGCCCTGGAGATTTTCCCGGGACAGTTTTTCCTGCAGGCTTTCGATTCTCCGCCTTCTATCCATCCTCCCATCCTTTCTTTACGTGATAAAATGCCTCCCCGGGTTTAAATTTAAAGATGGCTTACGGCGTCCACTCAAGTGTAACGTTACAATTCAGAAAAAGCACGGAGAAAGAAAGCAAGGGTAAAGGGTCAAATGCCTGTCATCGAGAATCGTGAGTTGCCAAAAGATCCGCATCGATGATAGAAATTTACCGAAACTGGGAGGGCCCGATGAAGAAAGAGAATTTTTCCGCACAGGTGCTGCTCGTCAACCCTCATTACAATGGAAGATCGGAAATCCCTCCCCTCGGCCTGGAATGCATCGCCGCCCCTCTTTTGAAAAACCGGACTCCCGTTTCCATTCTCGACCTCGATCTCATTCCTTGCGAAAAAACCGAAAAATGTTTAGAAGTTGAATTAGAGGCCTCGATTCCACGGATCGTCGGCGTTACCGCCCTGTCCAACAGCTTCCCGTCGGCCCGCGACGTCTGCAGAACGGTAAAACGGGTCCATCCGGCCGCCCTGACTGTCATGGGGGGCATGCATCCCACCGTCCTCGCCGATTCCATTTTGAAAACCTGCCGGGACGTGGACATCATCGTCCGGGGCGAAGGTGAAATCACCTTCCTCGAACTCGCCTCTTCCGTTTTGCACGGACGTCCCTGGAACCGACTGGAGGGGCTCAGTTTCAGGGATGGCGATGATTTCGTCCACAATGGGGTAAGGCCGCTGGAGCGGGACCTCGAAATCTTTCCAACGCCCGCCCATGGACTCGTTGAAAACGGCCGATACCGCGCCAGGAGCGTCTCTTCCAGCCGGGGCTGCCCGCACCGGTGCACTTTCTGTTCCATCCAGTCCATGTATCACCGCATCGTGAGGTCAAGAAGCATCCCGTCCCTTGTCGAAGAAATGGGTGAACTCATCGATTCCGGGGCGAACCGGATCATGTTCACCGATGACAATTTCACTTTCAGCATAAAGCGGATCAGAGAGCTCTGCGGGGAGATGGTTCGCCGCCGCTGGAGCGAAAAAGCGGATTTTTATGCGGAGGGGCGGATCGACGACATCTGCCGAAATCCCGTCATGGCCCAGGTCCTGAGCGATGCGGGGTTCCGGGGGCTCTACGTGGGGGCCGAATCGGGATCTCGAGCCGTTCTGGATTATTACGGAAAGGGAATCGACCCCGATGACATCCTCCGGGGCGTGGGGTACTGCGTGGAACAGAACCTGACGCCGGTGGTGAACTTCATCCTCTTCGGGCCCAGGGACACCATCGACACAATGAAGGAAACCATAGCCCTGGCCCGGAAAATCTTCGAGCAGGGTGCTGAAATCGCCTACGCCGAAACGCTGACCCCCTACCCGGGCACACCGATACGGGAATCCCTTCTCCATGATGGCAAATACCGTGAAAAGGCCGGCGTTCACTACTTTGAATCGTACGAGGGAATCGACTATGAACAGATGCTCCGATTATTCGACCTGGCCCGCGAAACGGCCCGGTTTCTTCAACAGGGGAGCCGGTTCTTCGATGTTCAGAAAGTGTATCACGAATTGACCTGTCTTAACGATCTCCTCGATCGCCGGGTGCCGCCGGCACTCCTGGAGCGGTCGGTCCGGGGTGATGATGAAGAAGCGGCGGACCTGCACGTCCGGGTGGAACAGGCTCTCCATGGGGGATGAAAGGCGGGAAGAAGGAGGGAAACATGAAAGGAGATCGTGAAGGTTCCACGGCGAAGAAAGGTGAGGATGAGCGATCCCTGAACATGAGCATCAAGCGGGTCTACGAAAAGCCTTCGCCCGATGACGGCTACCGGGTTCTCGTCGACCGCCTGTGGCCGAGGGGCTTGACCAGGGAAAAAGCTCATATTGACGAATGGCTCAAGGAGGCGGCACCCTCTCGTGAACTTCGCCGCTGGTATGGCCATGACGCCGAGAAATGGCCCGATTTCAAAAAAAGGTACTCGGAGGAGCTCGGGAGAAACGCCGATCTCGTTGACGCGTTTCGAAAGAAGGCCCTCGGACGGAAAATCACCCTTCTCTATTCTTCCAAGGAAGAGCGATACAACAACGCCCAGGCCCTCATGGAGTATCTGGAATCCGACGGGGAAAAAAAGTAAACAGACCGCCAAGGGGTGTCATGACAACAAGGGAAGGGAAACCGCCATCCCCTGGGGGCCCTTTAAAACATCCCCGGTTAAGCCGCCAACGCTGATTCGAGAAGGCCTGCCGGCCCGGCAATTTAGGCACCCGTTTCATCGCATAAATCTCTTTTTTCCAAGCATGGCCTTATAAGATCTTGATGATGCATTTATATTTTGACTTATTGAAATATTTAAGGACGTCCCTGCAACATTTAAGATTTCAAAACTGAGCCATATAAGACTTTGATTACACGTTCATATTATTGGTTATTGGAATATTTAAGGACGTCCCTCTATAATTTTGTAAAAAAAATCGGGTTGTATGAGAGGGGGAAGACGGGTTGGGGGGCCGTCAATTCATACAACCCGATGAAGGGTGTAAAAGCTCAAGGGCTGATCTTGATTCGCCTTGGGTTGTTGATCTCGAAGCTAACCGGCGACCGGGCTGTCATGGCTTCAAGAAAGATTCAGACCCGCGGCCTGGCGTCACCGCCTTTCGACGGCTCAGCCCTTTCATAGTCTATGTCTCCGCCGAATACTAACTGAAAATCATCTTTTGTCAAGTTAATTATTAAGCACATATTTCAATGTGTTGTAAGAGAATATCGTCTCATTGTACGATGAGGGGGTCTAAAGAACGGAGGACAGACACCCTTCCAGTGCGGGCAGGGCGCATTCCCGCACATCGAAGCGATGGCGCTGGAAAGCGGCGCCGAACTTGAGCCCTCCACCCGTCACGACGGACACGATGGTGTGCTCTCTTCGAATCCTCCCCTCCCTCACGAGGGTTTTCACCGCCGCCAGGGAGGCCGCCCCCTCGGGCTGGGCAAAAATGCCCTCGCCGGCCAATTCCCCCTGGGCCGCGATCATGTCGTCGTCCGTCACGGCAACGACCGTCCCTCCTGTCGCCCGGATTTTCCGGAGAATCTCGTTTCCGCTCGGCGGGTAAGGGTTCGCGATGGCATGGGCCAGGGTATCGGGATGTTCCACCGCCTCGATCCGTTCGGCGCCGTCCTGGAAAGCACGGAATATGGGGGCGCATCCCGCGGCCTGGACGGCAACGAAGCGGGGCTTCCCGGCCACGAGGCCCGCGTCGTAAAACTCCTCGAAGCCCTTCATGATCCCTCTCAGGTTGCCTCCGGCGCTCGTTGGGACGACGACCCAGTCGGGACTGTTCAGCCCCAGCTGTTCACAGATTTCAAAGGCGATGGTTTTGGACCCCTCCACGCGGAAGGGGGCGTCCGAATTGATAAAATGGATCCCCCTTTCCTTTCCGATCCGCAGGCTCTCAAAATAGAGCTCGCCGTAATCGCATTCCACCTTGATGAGGACAGGCCCATGGATGGCGACAGGAGCGACCTTTTCGGGCGCTATGGACGCGCTGACGAGGACGATCGTTTTAAGGCCCGCCCTCGCTCCGTAGGCGGCCACCGAAACGGCCATGTTTCCCGACGATACCGTCCCGATGACATCACAGCTGGTGTCGACGGCGTGCTGAACACCCGCGACGGTTCCCCGGTCCTTGAAAGACCAGGTGGGATTCATCGTTTCATTCTTGAAATAAAGCCGATCAAGCCCGAGCCTGCCCGAAACTTTCCCGGCCCGGACAAGGGGCGTGAACCCCTCCCCCAGGGAAAGGTTCCGGTCCAGCGCCGGGAAGGGAAAAAAATCGCCGTACCTCTCCAGGATCCCCTGATCGAGGATGTTCCCGTCACGGATTCGGCCCTGTCCCCGGTAAACGACCTGAAGCGGCTCGCCGCAGGAATCGCACCGGGGGAAGCGTCTCGCGGCGGGATAAGGAAGACCGCAGGCCGTGCAGGCATAAGACCATCGATTCATGGCGGGAGCCTTTCTTTTTTTATTGACGGGACTTCCCGTCCTTATACACGGTCCCCGCAAGGGAGGCAAGGCGCCGAATGTCTCCGCCCCGCTTTTCCGCCCCGACACAGAATACCTATATGTTAAGTGCCAAGACATCGTGGACAGAAAAATGTGCCACCACATCGTGGACAAAGTTCCTTGATGTTAAGTGCCAAGACATCGTGGACAGAAAAATGTGCCACCACATCGTGGACAAAGTTCCTTGACAATAGAATAGTCACCACGTCATTCCATGAAGACCGAAAGCAATCCGGGGGGTGTTCATGGAAGAAGAAAACAAGCGGAAACGGATTTTAGCCGTACAGCGCTTCAAGAGAGGCGAAAGCCCCGAATCCATTTGCACGTCACTCAGCAAGTCGAGATCCTGGCTGTATAAATGGATCGGGCGACACCTTGAAAGCGACGATTCGTGGAGTGATAGCCGTTCAAGGCGGCCGCTCAGTGTTTCCATGTGCACGCCGACAGAAGTTGAAGAAATCGTTAAGATGGTTCGACTCAATCTCTACAACCAAGATCTGTTCTGTGGCGCTCAGGCCATTTACTGGGAGATGGAAGAGCTTGGTGTAAAGCCGCTGCCATCCATCAGAACCATAAATCGGATCCTGAGCCGGAATGACCTGACCCATCGGCGAACAGGAAAATATGAAGCCAAGGGCACGCCGTATCCCAAGCTGCCATCTCTTCTGCCAAACCAGACACATCAGGCCGATCTGGTTGGTCCATGTTACCTGAAAGGCCCCGTACGTTTTTACAGCCTCAATGTGGTCGATACGGCAACTGTCCGATGCGGACTGTATCCATCCCCTTCCAAGTCCGGGCAATCCATCCTGGACGGCATCTGGGCCATCTGGACGCGCATGGGAATACCAAATCACATCCAGATTGACAACGCTATGTCCTTCTTTGGCAGCCCGGCACATCCCCGAGGCATGGGTCCCCTCATCCGACTGTGCTTGCATAACGGCGTTGAGCCCTGGTTCATTCCGATGTCTGAGCCTTGGAGAAACGGGATGATCGAGAACTTCAATGACCGTTACCAGCAGATGTTTCTCGGCAAAGTTGTCATGTCGTCGCAAGACGAACTGAAATCAGGATCGTTAGTGTTCGAGCAACGTCATAACAGCAGGTATCGCTATAGTAAACTCGGCGGGAAAACCCCGCTGAAGGCTCTTGCTGCCACGAATGTAAAACTTCGTTTTCCGAAAGAGGACCAAGCCCCAAGACATCAACTCAAAAAGCCGGAAACCGGCAGATATCATCTGATACGTCTTATCCGTAGCGATTTGAAGCTCAACATCTTCGGTGAGATTTTCTCCGTCCCACCGGAACTCAAGCTTGAATATGTGGTGGCTACAATCGATGTCAAAGAACAAAAACTGAAACTATTCCTGGACAAAATCCAGGTTGATGAATTTGGCTATAAACTACGCTGAAGGACCGAGTGTCCACGATGTCTTGGCACGAAAAACCGTCCACGATGTCTTGGCACTCAACACCTATATTTTATAAGTATTAATACCGTATTCAAAGCGTATTGATTTTCCTCGAGAAAGGAACCATATTACAGGTACCAAACAGCCTCGCGGCGGGGTTTCAGCGCCGGAGGAGCCTTCCTGGGGGAAAAGAACACGAAGGGGAGTTCTTTTCCCCCCTTTCAAACAAGATCGGAACGGAAACAGACGGTACGGGGAGAAATGGAAACAGGAAAAACCATGACCGCCGGTTCTGATTTGTATCTTGACATTCTCCTTGAAACACTGCCCATCCCCGTTTTTTACAAGGACACCGATGGCCGCTACAGGGGTTGCAACCGCGCCTTTGAGGAACTGACGGGCAAAAAGCGAAAGGAAATCCTGGGAAAGACCGTCTTCACGGTTTTCCCAAGAAAGGTCGCCCGAAAATACCGGGAAATGGACGACGCCCTCTTCCGGAATCCCGGCCGGCAGGTCTATGAAGGACATGTCGTAGACGGGGACGGCCGCCTGAGAACCGTCCTTTTTTACAAGGCCACCTTGAGCGGCGACGGGGGAACGGCGGGGCTCATCGGCGCCGTTCATGACATTACGGAACAGAAGAAGGCCGAGGTATCCCTCAGAAAAAGCGAGGAAAAATACAGGACCATCCTCGACAGCATCGAGGACGGTTACTACGAAGTGGACCTGAGGGGCACCCTGACCGCTTTCAACAGGGGCTTTTCCCGAATGGTCGGATACACCGGGAAAGAATTGAAGGACATGAGCTACCGGCTCCTGGTGGACCGGTCCAGCCGGAAAAAGATTTCAGACACTTTCGGCGTCGTTTTTCGCACCGGCCGGTCAGCCCGGGCCGCCGACTGGGGAATCATCCGAAAAGACGGGAAGCGGGCCGTCATAGAAGCTTCCGTGTCTCTCGTTACGGATGAAAAAGGCCGCCCGACCGGTTTTCGCGGCATTCTCCGGGACATCACCGCCCGCAAGGAGACCGAAGAAACCCTCCGGAAGAGCCGGGAAGAGCTGGAAAAACACCGGAACGACCTGGAAAGGCTGGTCCACTCGAGAACGGTTCACGTGGAGGAAACAAACCGGAAACTCCTCGAGGAAATCCGGGCAAGAGAAAAAACGGAACAAACGCTTCTTAGGAGGGAACGGGAACTTGAGGAAAAATCACGGTTCCTCGAAGAGGCCAACACCGCCCTTCGCGTCATTCTGAGCCAGCAGGAACAGGACCAGATGGAGTTCCAGGGAAACATCGTCGCCAACGTCCG
>Ga0209200_1004500_pt1 | contig 11258 bp, 15 predicted proteins | sample AD_UKC033_MetaG_FD_184406 | JGI IMG/M metagenome (GOLD analysis project Ga0209200, IMG submission 184406) | Active sludge microbial communities of municipal wastewater-treating anaerobic digesters from USA - AD_UKC033_MetaG (SPAdes) (version 2) | ecosystem: Engineered > Bioreactor > Anaerobic >...
GTAATGGGGAGTTGATTGGGGATGGCCTATGCAGACACTAACCGATTAGGGGTTCTATTAAAGGAATACAACTACGCAGATGACAGTGACCTAATCACGGAGGGATGCAACCAGGGAGACAACCGAGTAGACCGATTCATCAGTAACAACCTCAGTGACTACACCCCCTCCACAACAACCCCGCAGGAGTTTATCGATGCGGGGACACTATTTTCGGCGGCGGCCATCCTTAACATCCTATTAAGTAATCAGGATAAACTCAGCCCCACGGCGGTTAAATGGGAGGAGGAAGCCCTGGAGATACTTCAGGGTTTTGTGGATGATCAACTCAGTGATGAGGAGGACACGGGGAACCGTGGAAGCCCCATAAGGTTCTTGGCAGTGACCAAACCAGAGGAATAAGATTATGGGGTCTATTGACATCCAGATTGGGAGCCAAGCCCTTGAAGGCGAACTCAGCCGAATAGCTGACCGCCTACCCAGTGCCCTAACTAACTTACTCGATGACCTCGCAGCAGATGTGGAGGTGTTGATGAAGGATGAGGCACCGGTTAGGTTGGGGGATTTGCAGAATAGTATCACCACGGATACAGTATCTAATTTGGAACGGTTAATATGGCCAACAGTAGAACACGCGGCTTATGTTATCCTCGGAACACGGCCACACATCATCGAAGGAAGCCCCTGGCTATACTGGGATGGTGCGGACCATCCTGTCCGCCGGGTTATGCACCCCGGAACAGCTCCTAATCCGTTCCCTGACCGAGCCGCTGACCGTGCTAACCAATACATTGAACAAAGACTGGAATCATTCTATAATGACCTACTGGAGTAGAACACGATGGCGTATGATTTTAACGAGGCCAAAGATGCAATCAAGACAATGCTCATCGGCATCACGGGTGATGACGGCCTGCCACTCTTGAAAACCGTCCTCACTGGCAGCCCAGGAGTCCTAACATTATACATGGGGAACACTGCCATATTCGGCTTAGGGGATAGTAAAAAGGCCAACAGGCCAATCGGAGACAGGGGAAGTATAACTAGTGAAGGCCTCCTATTACTCCTCACCCCCGGCGAAAGTGAGGACAGCTATGACACACTGGAGACCATGATCAGCAAAGTCCTCGCCGAGATAGAAGGGGACAAAACCCTTGGAGTCCCTGGCCTACGTGTGGAGCATGGATTAAACAACCTCATCCAACGCCGATCAATCAATATCACCCCACGTGCTAAGGAACCCACCCTCTGTGCCGGAGCCATAATACCCCTAGACGTGACCGTGGTGAACAAAAAAGTGACGAGCTGATAAAAAATGGTAATTAAAACCCAGAAAGACCTCCGGGAGACCATACAACCCTACATGAAGGACAGCCATTTAACGGCTCAAAGATTGTATGATAACTTCCGGGAACGTTTCAAACTCACAATATCATTAAATGAATTTATGAAAACACCTAAAAAAGCTAAAGAAAAAAAATTAGAGGAGGATTAAAGATATGCACGTTGATTCAGCACTTAAAGATTTGCTAAACAGTAAGAATGTGACAATGGAAGTCGGTATCCCTAGGACCCGTGTCGTGATGACTGGAGCCTGCAATGCAGTGAATAAGGCATTCACATTAGCCGCTGCGGATTACCCCATATATCCACAAAGGGGTATGGGATTAACCCCTGAGCCGGATGATGTGACGGTGGAGCTTGTGGAAACCGGGGGGGAAAGCCCGGTGTATACTGAGGTGGTGGTGGATAGTATTGACACCGTTACTGACTCGGATACGGGTGATTTGGTGTATGGTCAGGTCACACTCCATGAGGCTCCGGCGGCTACTGTGGACCAGGTTGTCATCACCTACTATGAACTGTTAAGGCCTTATATTGCCCAGTCACTTAAAATAGACATCAAACAAGATTCAACCGAAGTAGGTGAACTCGGAAGTGAGATTAAGAGAACATCGTATGCGGGGCAGACCATCACCGTATCACAGGACAGTATATTCTCAGATTTTGATGTGGACAAGAAGCTACTCTTCGAAACCTACAGTGGGGGTTACACTCCACAGGTTGGGTACGATGCCTACACTATGATCACCGAACCCGCCACCCGACTAGTCCGGATACCCATGTATACCGGAGCCGCAAACGATGGTGGAGGTACTTTCCTGGGTTGTTACTACTTTAATGGTAAGATTGTGCCAAAATCGTTGGGTGATGTGAAGGATGGGGATAATATGACCCGCAGCCTGGAGTTTAGTGTGGATGCTACGCCGATTTTGATTGTGCCGGAATAAACCCTGTAAGTTGTGGGTTTATTTTTTTCCCACACATCTCTTTTTTTTTTAACTTAATTTACTAAATTGTTGAGGAGTGAATATAAATATGGTACTACTATTTAAAGAACCCAAAACCTTCCAAACCCCCGATAAAGGGGAATACGTCATCCTACCCGTACAAGTAGACGACATGAAAATCCTATTCAGAATCACCAACGGCAGGGAAAAACTAGAACAAGAAGCCACAACCGCCTTAAAAAAGAAGCTGAAAAAGAAAACCCTCACCAAAGAGGAAAAAAAAGAAATCAACATCAGCGGCGAAGACTTCCTAGATGCCTGCGGAAAAGACATTAAAAAACTCATAGATGTCACCGTCATTAATACTAAAACCGGTGAACCATTACCCCTCAAATATCGTCAACCAGGTAACGTGATGGAACTTATCGGAGAAATAATGGACATAACCAATGTAGATAAAAAATCATCATCTGAGGGGGATGATACCCCTTTAGAACTGAAGAAGACATCATAAAACAAATATTCGCTGGGAAAGCCTACCTCACCCATAAAATGGGAGTATCCCCGGATGAAGTGGGGCGGTTCTATTACCCTGAGTTTGCGAATTATATATTATATTATAGTAACCCGGAGCAGTTCTTCGGGGGGACTCCTGATGAGGAGGATGCTATGAATAAATTAGCTACGTATAATAGTATTCAGCAGGATATTATACGGAAAGCAGAAGCTAAGAAAAAAGAATCACAGTCTTAGCTATTCTTCTATTTTTTTAGCCTTTTTCTGGAGTGTATACACTTCATAAAACAAGAAGCCGACAGCAGCAGATATTACAATTAATGCGAGTGACATGGGTATATCTTATATTCTTATTCTTATTTAAACCCCCCCTCATGTATTGGAGATAAACAAAATGGTTAAAGGTAACAAAGAACTCGGAATCGGAGTCACAGGCGACATATCCGATATAACCAGTAAACTTGACAAACTCCTCGATAAAATAGGATTAGTCAAAGATAAAACCGTTAATTTAGATGTGGATGTCCTAGATGAGGAACAAGTTACCAACCTTCAGAACAGTATGGATAAATTAACGGATAAAACCGTGAAGATGGACTTAGGGGGTGATGCTGAATCCAAAGTCAAGGACTTAACGGATAAGGTTAATAAGCTTGGAAGCGAAACCGAAACGGTAAAAGTTGATGCGGACATCACTCCTGCTGAGGGTAAAATCAATGAACTACGAGACCAGATAGAAGACTTGAAAGGAGCCGCCGCGGGGATAGTGATCGGAGCAGGGGTCACCGGGTCCATGGAAGGTGCCGCCACACGTGACGAGGCACTTGCACAGATAAGGGCATATATGCCAGAATCAGCGGATGAGGCTGAAAGACTCGCCACAGAGATTTTCAAAGCCACTGGTGCTGATTGGGGGGAAGTAGCGGATGGTTTAGTACAAGTCAAAACACAAACCGGGCTGACTGGGAATGAACTGGAAAGTGTAACTGAAAAAAGTATCCGTTTCAGTAGGATGTTTGATGAAGATGTCAGAGAAGTTGTCAGATCCGCCACTCAATTATCCCAAACATTCGGGATAAGTATGAGCGATGCCTTTGATATTATGACTAAGACTTTCCAAGCAACGGGGGACCCGGCTGATGACCTCTTGGATACTTTTAATGAGTATGATCAGAACTTCAAGGACATGGGTTACAGTGCCGAGGAGTTCGGAAACATCCTAGCATCTGGCCTTAAGCATGGTGTGATGAACACGGATCAGATGGCTGATGCTATCCGTGAGGCCATGATCCGATTAAAAACCAGCCCGGATGAGGCTAAGAAGGTTTATGACCTTATCGGGGCATCTAGTGAGCAGCAGGCTCGTTGGAATAAGATGCTCCAAGCCGGCGGCGACCAAGCACAACAAGCCTTTGAGGAGATAGTGGGGTCTATTAGTCAGATTGAGGACCCACTGAAACGTCAAGAAGCGAATGTGGCATTGTTCGGGAGTAAGTTTGAGGACCAGGGGAACGGTATTAATCAGGCTATCATGGATAACACTGATTATCTTAATAGTATGGGAACTAGCTTTGACACCACATCCGAGAAGGCCCTGAGCATGGGGGACACTATTAAACAGGCTCTCAGAAGTCTTCCAGGGGGTGAATGGCTTAGTGGGATCCTAGAAGGGCTTTGGGGTTTTGTAACTAGTGACGTTGGGGAGTTAATCACTGTTGGTATTAGTGGCATACTCGGAGCTATTGGTTCCAAATTACTTGGAGGTGAAGGAGCCAAATCAGCCTTAGATTGGGGTAAAGGAATTGGAGGGAAAATCCTAGAGGGAATCCAGGGTTTGCTTCCTAAGAGTGTTAGTGATCTCATAGGTAAGATATTTAAAGGCGGGGGTAAAGGAGCTGGAGTGGGGATGATCTTCACCAAGGAAGACTTAGTGGGACAGGAAGGCAGCCAAACCCGTACCACATGGGAGGAAGTGTTCAAGGGATGGGGGCTTAGCCAAGAGGATCTTAAAAAGTGGAATGATTCCATGAATAAGGGCCCACTGGAAGATGCTAAGGCCAACACCGCTGCATTAGGCCAATTCATCACTGACAGTGCCTCCACATTATCCGGGGTGACTACTCCTATCACGGATACTCTTAATTGGCTTGGTGAAAGCGTGGAGAAATGGGGGTCTACCGCGTGGGATATGATCACCAACTTTGTTGGGGGCTTAAAGGGGGGCCTCCCAGACTTGGATAAAACCTTAGACACCCTTGAAACTAAGATTCAGGACACCCTTAACTGGTTAATAGAGTTACCGAGTAAGGCTTGGCAGTGGGGATGGGATATAATAGATAGTTGGAAGAGAGGGTTTGGGGAGTCATTGGATGGGGCTAAGGGTTGGATTGAGGATAAACTAAGCTACCTATCCGGCTTATTGGAGGGTCACAGCCCACCCAAAGAAGGCCCACTCAGTGAGATTGATGTGTGGGGTGTGAATATAGGCCGAAGCTTCGTGGAGGGTATAGGTGAAGGTATCGGAATATCATCATCTATTTTGAGTAGTGCCTTATCTGGTATTAGTGGGGGTTTTACTCCGGGGAGTTTTGCTTTACCAGCAGCGGCTACCAGTGGATTAAGTACCACGGGGGCATCTATCCCGGTGACTATTAACTTGACATTGCCGGCTATGGGTAGTCAGGAGGAAGCGGTTAAAATTGGAACCGCAGCGGGGCAAGCCGCCGGCCAAAGCTTCGCCGAAGTCCTCCGGGGCCAAGCCACCAACGCCGGCGTGAGTACGGTTAATATGATGAGGTAAGATAATATGGCTTATGATAGTTGGGTAATCGGGGGGGTAACTCCTAAATGGATTGTGGACGTGGATCCGGCTCCGAATAATGTTAACAGACGAGTAACTCTTCATTGTTATGCGGATAGTCAGGTGGATTTGAATGGTGCGGATCCAAGGAGTGAGATAGAACAATTTGAGGCCATGTTATGTGATAGCGTCACGAATACCCCACTCCTCCAGGGGGGCTCCAAGTTACAGGTGAAGAATGGGGAAGTCATCACCGTCACCGATGGAATCACCACCTGGAATCGGGCTGCAATAGCTGAGGTGAACTACAACCCCGACCTTATGAGTCAAGTCCGTATGCCCTATGATATCGTGTTGGAGTTGGAAACCACCGGAGCCGGGGGTAGTGTCGTGTATGTCCCGGATTATGATGACTACTCGAATATTGATTATTATTTCTTTTACACCGCAGGGCCTCCGGAGGACTTTGACACCTACGATGGCAACCCACTCGTGAAGGGCACGGAGTTAGGGTGGATGGAGATAACCGAACCCCAAAACGTAAGCCGTGTGGAGATTTACGGCTGCGGGGATGAACTCCCCTGCTATGCAGAAGTGAACGGGGTTAAACAGTACTGGACTTATGGAGAAGCCGAAGACGGTGTGGGGGTGCCACGGTTAGAGAAATTAATCTGGACACTTGACACCCCAACTGATGTCATCACTATTAATAGCAGTGAACATTGGGAAGAGGTTAATCATGGTTTCTACGCGGATTACATCCGATTAACCTACGAATAAAAAGACGAGGAGTGGAATGATTAAATGGCAGTTACGATAAGCACTTACGGGAAATTATGGGATCACATCTTCCAGAAACGTATCGACATCGACACGGATACCTTAAAGGTGGCACTGTTAACGAGTAGTTACACACCCGATTTGGATGCACATGACTACTTTGACGATGTAACTAGTTACCAAGTCACCGCTACGGGTTACACATCAGGGGGTGTGGCTCTTGGTAGTGTGTCTTGGACATATAACTCTAGTACGAACACTTATACCTTTGACGCGGCGGATCCGTCCTGGACTATCACCGGGTCCTGCACTGCTAGATATGCGGTGGTTTATGATAGTACACCCTCCACGGATGCCACCAGACCCTTAATGTTCCTAATAAATTTGGGTGAGGATAAGACCGCCACGGATGGGGTCTTTAAATTAACACTCAATGCTAATGGTTTATTCACAGCTACTTAATAATGGAGGTTTTATTCTTTGACTGATGTAGATGAATCCGTGCCGTTGTGCACTTTATCCATCACCCCTCAAACTCCAGGAGTAACGGCTGGGACGGGGACAGTGAACACCGTCCCCCTGGCCATGTTAAGTATCACCCCTCAAACTCCAGGGTTCCAACGATACCCAATATTTGAAGTCCTGGATAGTAACGGCAACAGGATAGACAGTATAAACTTTGGGAATTTAGAGGCGGGGCGTGAGAGCGACCCCCAAGTCATTACTCTCGTTAATAATAGCGGTAGTAGTGTGGATGTAACATTAACCGCCACCCTGGGAGATGATGGAACCACTACCGAAACGGTCACCAGCACTCTACTAAGTGGGGATGATACGGATTACATTATCACCACCGACACCTTCACAGTCCCCGCCAACTCTTCCCTTCCCGTTTATATTAAATGGAGACCACCAAGTACCAGCCGACCAGGCTCAAAAGTATGGAATCTCGAACCATCTGGGGACATATCTGTATTAGGTTGGGATTATATCTCCACTTTCACTGTAACCAGCAACCACACCACCGATGAATACAACGTCAATATCATAGTAACCATCCCCTACGAAGCGGGTAAGATGCAAACAGACTTTGATGACATACGATTCTATGAAAACGATTACCCCCTCATTTATGAGTTGCTTTATAAAACCGACAGCACATCCGCCACGTTCCTCGTCCAATTACCTACTCTAAGTGCCACCACACCCTCAAATATCACGGTTTACAGTGGGAATAATAGTGCATCCTCTGAAGGGGTTACCAGCCTAGGAGTATATGATGGTTTTGACGACTCCGCCCTGGATACAAGTTTATGGACTTGGATACGTGAAAGCAGTGGGAACTGGGATGAAGGCACCACCTCAGCGGGGAAGTTGAATATGAAGACCCTTAATAAGGAATTGTGGAGTACAAATAATAATGCACCAGTTCTACGAGGCAACACCCCATTACCAGCTAATTGTGAATTATACTGCCACCTCACCCTCAATCCCACAGCAAATTTCCGCCGAGGCCACTTAATGGTATATGGAGATGATGCTAACTATACTGGTATTGGTTATGGGTATAATAATGGTAAAAATGTGAACGCCGTTAAAGAAGTAGCAGGGTCCTCTACCGAGTATAAATTAGCAGCGGATGTTTCTTCCTTGCAAGTTAAGATTAAAAAAATTGGAGAGGTCTATTATCTATATTATGACATCGGAGCTGGTTATGTCCTATACCAAACCTTAACATTATCCCTTGGCTCCACATTATACCCTGCATTGATAAGTCAAAGTTATAGCAGCGACGGGGGGACAACAGATGTATTATATGATGATTTTTTACTAATCCATAACCCGGCCACAGTGGATCCAACAGTTTCGGCCTTAACAACGTGGACGACTAACAATCCATCAATAAACCTTATTGGGGGAGTGGTTTATAGTATCCCTGACCTACCAGAATTGGACTTGCAGAACCAGTATATCATCAACGTGGGAGGGGTGGGTTATGAGTAGTAATACGGAGGCGGTAACCACCTTCACCCTCACTAAGAGGATAGGGGAGCCGGCGACTAATTTCAGTGTATCCTTCAGCAATCCATTATCTCCTGATGAGTATATTACGGGTGAGGAATTAGAATTAATAATAAGGAACCCTGCAAGTAAAGAAGACTATACACGATTCACCGGGATAATAGAGACAGTGGACAGGGATGACAATGATAATAACAAGATATATGGTTTGAGTGGCCGGGACAAAGGCCGATTACTACTCCGGCAACCTTTCACTCACACCTGCACCTTAACTAGTGGAGTTGATTATACTGTGGAACAGATCATAGACCTCATCCTCGCCAACACTGGTATCACACGTGGAGAGGGGCAAACAGTCCTAGGAGAACTATAAATGGCAGGTTTTAGTTGGGTGGGAACAAGTAAATTCCGGGACACCAGTGGCGACCAAGCCACACCCTCCGCTAATAATGGGGTGAATACGTGGTGTGGTCGATGGGAGAACAAAGTCGAAGCTATACGGAGCCTCTTTAATTGGTATAAACGGAAAAGCAACAAAACCATCCGGTGGTATATCAGCATAGATGGTGAGTTCCGATGGTTCGAAGTCGGCCCAAGGACAGGCCGGGAAGTCATATTCAGTGATGACCTCCGAGTAATATCCTTTACGGTCCAAGAGGATGCCACTAATATAGTGAATGATATGACGGGTACTTATGGCACCGGCGAATCTGCCGCCACCATCCATTTAACGAATAATAGTAGCATCTCTACTTATGGCCGGTGTATTGATGACACGGTTAGTGATGGGAATATGGATGTCACGGAGATGACGGCGTACCTCCAATGGCAGTTGAATAATAAGAGTGTCCCGATTTATTCAGCCACTCTCACGATGTTGGGCTTCCAGGACATGGAACCAGGCCAGCAGGTACGGTTCCCAGACGATCCCTACTACGGGGATAAAATATTCACCGTGGTGGATTGGACCTTCACCGCCACCCATAGCGAGGGCGAAAGTCCACGGGAACAAACCACTGTTAATTTAACCACGGATGAAAGTGTAATATCACTTCCAAATGAGTTTGATGTGATCCGAGCCACCGCCCAGTCAGAGGCGGATAAGGTACGGAGCAAAGTTGGAACAGTATCAGAAGTAAGTGGTGACCGAGTGATAGTGGATTTGGAAAGCAGTCCCGGAACGATGAATGCAAGGTATGTATCAAAATTATGATGGAGTTGGATCTGTTTTGTTAAAAGAAGATTATAAAATACAAGTAGGTGACCATTGCATAAAGTTTCTTGGCGAGGATGATGTGGAGTATATCTTAGAGCCAGGCATAGATCCCAGAGTAGGAACAGGGATTGTGATTCACCCTGTGACTGGGGAGGTGGTTACTGCTGGGCATGAAGTAATCCAAGTAGGTGAACAAGTTATTATTGTACCTTTAGATACTGGGGATTGGGCTGCTTTGAAACCTGCGTGGAGTCAGGAAACGAATTGTAAACCGATTATTAAGTGGGTGCATGAAACCACTAACTGGGATTGGGTTGATGGGGATGGATACCCTATTTATCGGAGTTATGATATCCACTTATCAGAGCCTTTTTATAGAAATGACCATGATATGAATATCAATGCTTATTTTATGAAATATCATAATGGGAAAGAGTATGAGTTTTTTCAGAATAGGTTTCCTTGGGGTGGAGTTACTATTGGATTTGGTTCTAGGCCAGAAGGTACACATCCTACTTTAGGGGGTGGGGGTTATGTTGGGCCTAGTCCTGATGTTTATTGGTATTGGGATTTAGGGAATAGTCCTTATGCAACCATTAGTGGAGGGCCACAATGGGATTTAGGGGATACTTCAGGGATAAATGGGATTGAAAATGATAACCCCCATTATTGTTATATGGATGCATTGAATGAAAATGATTGCAACCCTCAAACTCATTTTAGAAGCCCTTTACCAGGGGATGTTGCAATTGAATATATCCATGTTCAAGTAAGAACTTATGGAAGTAGTTATTTTGCTGATTTTTATGGGGTTAAAAGTTTTATGCAGGGGATAGATATTTGTCGTCAAGTACCCACCGATTGTGAGATCAGGTGTTATGGGGGCAGGAATGTGTATCCACCGATCCCACCGTATGATATAGTGGAGGATCCGGAGGATTGGGAGGAAGTGGTGGATGAAATATGGTAAGAAGTTTTTTTCACGTTTTTTTCAGTTTATTTGATTGATTTACAGGAGATGATCTTTTTGATGAATGAGTATTGGGATATAACACTAAAAAAGATGAAAAAACAGCAAGGAGAAGACGGAGCCGCACGAGTGCTGCTTTGTGGGGTTCAAAGTGACGGAACCGTCACCCCCGTCCTTGTGGATAGTGATGGGAAGTTAATAACCACCACAGGAGCTGAATAATTATGGCAAATGCAGTTTACGGTAAAGCACGAGAAAAATTCCTTAACGGAGATATTGATTGGGCAAGTGATAATATTAAATGTGTCCTCGTAGACACCGCCACCTATGCGGTGAGTATAGATACGGATGAATTTTTGGATGACATTCCCGCAGGGGAACGAGTCGCCACCAGTGGAAACTTGGCCAGTAAAACCAGCACCCTGGGGGTGGCGGATGCTGCGGATGTTACTTTTTCATCAGTGACGGGTGATGTGTCCGAGGCCCTCGTTATTTACAAGGACACGGGGGATGCCGAGACCAGCCCCTTGATTGCTTATATTGACACCGCCACTGGACTCCCGATCACCCCGAATGGTGGGGACATCACCATCACTTGGGACTCAGGGGCTAATAAGATATTCAAACTCTGAAAAAGGGGGGCTAATTTATGGCTCTTGTGGT
>Ga0209200_1004505_pt1 | contig 11251 bp, 9 predicted proteins | sample AD_UKC033_MetaG_FD_184406 | JGI IMG/M metagenome (GOLD analysis project Ga0209200, IMG submission 184406) | Active sludge microbial communities of municipal wastewater-treating anaerobic digesters from USA - AD_UKC033_MetaG (SPAdes) (version 2) | ecosystem: Engineered > Bioreactor > Anaerobic >...
TACCCGGGGTGCGGGCGGCCTCCGCGCTCGCCATGATGAACCTGTTTTTCCTGGGCATCATCCCGATGGTCTTTATCATATTCCTGTTTGCCCGCATGTACAACGGCACCCGCCTGCCCAGATCGCTGGCCGCAGGCCTGGCCGGCCTTTGGCTGCTCAACCTGATGGGCGGCATTTTGTTTGGTGTCAATACCGCCAGGCAGTTTAGCAACCATGCCGAAATCAACCAGCTGGTGTACGAGGGGTCAATCAACCAGGACATCCTGAATATCGAATTGGGCGACAGCAAGGAAAGGGACGATATGTTTACCCTTTTCGGCGAAGCCTGGATCGAGGACCACAGCATTGTATTGCCGCGCATCCCGGTCCATATCGTCGAATCGCCCGATCAGCAGTTTCACGTCAGCCAAAACAACAATGCTTCCGGGCAAACCAGCCGGGAAGCCAGGTTGAGGGCTAATAATCTGCGGAACGTCGCACGCCTGGATGGAAATACCCTTTATGTCAATGATTACCTGGAACTGAACCCTCACGAAAAAATCCGGAATCAGCACGTATCGGTCACCGTTTCGGTTCCGGTAGGCAAAAGCGTAAAAATCAGCAAGGAATTGCACCCGGTGGATGGCCGCCTGGATGAAACTAAAAATTATAACTGGTGGGAAATGCCCGGTAAATTATGGACGATGACCAAAAACGGCCTGGTCTGTCCGGAATGTGAAGCCACTGAATCCAAACCGATCGGGCAAGAGGTCCATGAAGCGGTTAAGCAGGCCTTGGAGGAAAGTGGTAACGCGGTCGAGGAAGTCAAGGAAAGAATTAACGAACAAAATCAGAATTAAAGACCCCGGATGCCTTTTCCAAGGTCCTTTTAGGCTGAATTATTTAGATTGGTCTTATCATATCAAAGGTTCTCCGGTCATGCCGGAGAGCCTTTTTTTATGCTTGTTTGAGGCATTCAACCCAGCCAGCCGGGTAAACCCTTCAAGAAAAGGTAAAAGGTCCGGGACCTTTCAATCATAAATATTATCAATGTTTAATAGCTTTGTATAAACAGCATTGATAAGATGAACCTTCAACAATTGGAATATGCAGTCACCCTGGCCCGGGAAAAAAGTTTCAGCAAAGCGGCATCCCGGTGCTTTGTTACCCAGGCCACGCTCAGCATGATGGTAAAAAAACTGGAGAAAGAAATCGGGGTGGTCCTTTTCGACCGCAGCAGACTGCCGGTGAGTGTCACCCCTTTCGGGCAGTCGATTATCCAGCAGGCCCAAAAAGTCCTGGCGGAGATAAAAACCATCACGGCCCTGGCCGCCGAAATCCGGGGAGAGGTGGATAGCGAGATCCGGATCGGCATCATACCCACCCTGGCCCCATACCTCCTGCCCCTGTTTATAAAACCTTTTTGCGACCAGTACCCCAACCTCAAAGTGGATATTAAAGATCTGATCACGGACGATATCATTGACCACCTTAAAGAAGGAAGTCTCGATTTCGGGCTTTGCGCCACGCCGCTGCACGAAGCCGGTATCCATGAGGTGCCTTTATTTTATGAAGAATTCCTGGTGTACGCTTCCTCAAACGAATTTCTGCCCAATAAAAAATATGTGCTTCCGGAACACATCAACCCCCAGCACTTATGGCTGCTGGAAGAAGGCCATTGCATGAGAAATCAGTTGCTCAACCTGTGCCAGTTGCAAGAAGACCACCACTACCGGATCCAGTTTCATTACCGGGCGGGAAGCATCGAGACCCTCATCAACCTGGTGGACCGGTGCGAAGGGATTACCGTTATCCCCAAACTGACCACCCTGGGCCTGAGCAAAGAACAAATGGCTAAAGTCCGGGAATTTGCATCCCCAAAACCGGTCCGGGAAATCAGCCTGGTCAGCCATCAGCACAATCCCAAAGCCAAACTCATGCTCCAGCTCAAAACCAGCATCAGGCAGCTTATTTCCTCAACGGTACCCATTCAACATAAGGGCTTGAGAATAGTCCAGATAGAATAGGATGGATAGGATTTATAGGATTTATAGGATTTATAGGATGAATAGGATTTATAGGATGAATAGGATTTATAGGATGGATAGGATGGATAGGATGGATAGGAACTTAGGATTATTAGGATTGATAGGAACTTAGGATTATTAGGATTGATAGGATGGGTACAATGTAATTTTTTGATACCATTTTATACCTTAATTGACCTCAATCACCTAATTTTCAAATCCTACTAATCCTACTAATCCTACTAATGACCGATCAATTTTATATGGAAAAAGCCCTGGAGCAGGCTTTGGCTGCCTATGAGGCGGACGAAGTGCCGGTGGGTGCGGTGCTGGTCTGCGGTGACCGCATCGTAGGCAGGGGGCATAACCTGACGGAACATCTGAACGACATCACTTCCCATGCGGAATTGATCGCCCTCAGCGCTGCATCGGAATTTCTTGGATCCAAATACCTGCCCGACTGCACCCTCTTTGTCACTGTAGAACCCTGCGTGATGTGCGCGGGTGCCCTGAAATGGGCCCAGATCGGAAGATTGGTCTATGGGGCTGCCGACGAAAAATACGGATTTATGAAATTCGGGCGGGAAATCCTCCATCCGAAAACCAGGGTGGAATACGGCCTGCTGGAAGAGCCCTGCAGCCAGCTGATGAAAAAGTTTTTTAAGAAGAAGAGAGATCAGGCATGACCCCTAAGGCCTTAAAATTCGTTAAATCCCTGGTTAAAGAGTATTAATACGGTATCCCCCGGTCAAATTGAAAGTCTATTTTGTAAAGACGATTAGAAATGTATATGAAACCCTTTTTCTACTTCCTGTGCCTTTTGGGTATAGCTTCCTGCGCGCCCGGTTTGAGCCCTTATACCCAAAAGCTGCACGAGCAATACGACTGGCAGGAATCCGACCTGAAAAAAGTTCAGTTCTATCTGAGTGACGACATTGTCCTGAGAAGGAAAAAACGGGATGGCAAGGCTGAAATTTCAGGCGGCCAGATCAGGATCATTGACGGCAACCGGTATGAGGTGGTCCGTTTCAGAAGGGGCACACCGGGTGTATTGCTTTTCAGTCCGAAAGAAAACCGGCTGGCCATCAGTTTCGAAGATGGAAGAAGGTCAGACAGTTACCTGATGTTTGGCCCCAACCCGAATGCCAACAACCGTTATGTCCTGCTGGCAGCCGACTGGACCCGGCAAAGCGGCGAGGTGACCTATCAGGGCCTGAAATGGGAAACCGATGCCCGCTGCGCTTTTGCTGGCCTTTTGGTGGACCTTCGGACCGCGGAAAACCATGATTCAGAAGCCAGGGTGGTCAAGGGAAGGACGGTGAAGGACAAATAAAAATTAAGGAATTAAAGAATTAAAAATTAAGGGGAAGCCTTTAATTCATTCATTCTTTAATTCTTTAATTTATTTTAACCAGCGGTCCAGGTAATCAACATATGTCTGCCACAAACGGATTTGGCTCACCGCGCTGTAGGCTACCCCGTGGTGGCCGGGAGGATAGATCCTCAGATCAACATCCTTGCCCGCGTCGGTGGCGGCTTTTACAAACTGAAAAGTATTGATGACATGGACATTGTCGTCCTCCAGGGCGTGAGCGATCAACAAGGGGTCGCTGAGGTTTTTCACAAAATTCAACGGGGCATGGTCTTCGTATTTCTGGTCATTCTCCGGGAGGATCCCCATATACCGTTCGGAATAGATATTATCATATAATTTTTGGTTGACTACCGGGGCGCCGGCAATACCCACCCTGAACGCACCGGGGTGTTTGGTCAGGGTATAACAGGTGGTGAAGCCGCCGTAACTATGGCCCTGAATGGCCATCCGCTGGCGGTCGAGCCAGGAATATTTTCGTGCCAGGGCGTCGGCGGTGGCTACAAAGTCTTCCGTTTCCAGTTTCCCGATCTGCTCATAGACCGATTCCATAAAATCACGACCATAACCCGTGCTGCCCCGGTTATTCACGGAAGCGATGGCATAACCCTGCTGGGCGAGATACTGCTCATAGGGATTGGCGGCCCAGGAGTTATATACACTTTGTGCCCCCGGTCCTCCATAGATGGACAAGACCAGGGGGTATTTTTTGGAAACATCGAGGCCCACTGGCTTGATCAGGTAAATATCCAGGGTCCTGCCGTCTGAAGTGACGACGGTTTCCAGTTCCCGCGGGGCATAGGCAATCGAAGAAACATAGGTTTTTACGGCGGCATTGTCCTGCCAGATCTTAATAAGCTGGCCGTTGACTTTCCGGATTTCAACCTGCCTGGGGGTGGTGGTATTGGACCAGGTATCTATATAATACTGCCCGCCCGGGGCAAACTGGATCTGGTGCCGGCCGGGCTGAAGGGTAAGTTTTCTTTTGGAGGAACCATCCAGGCCAATGGAATAAAGGTGCCTTTCCAGTCCCGAAGCTTCCGTACTGGTATAATAAAGGAGACCGGTCGCGGGATCCAGGGATTCCACGGTCATCACATCCCAGTTGCCCTGGGTCACCTGGGAAATCAATTTGCCGCTGTAATCGTAGCGGTACAAGTGCTGGTAACCGCTGCGGTCCGAGATCCAGTAAAACTCTTCCACCCGGGGAGGGAAGAAAAAATGATGGAGGATTCCCGCAAAAAAGTTGTACACATCCATCCATCCTTTGGAATCTTCGGTGAGAATATTTCGGGCAGTCCCATTCCTGGAGTCCACCATAAAAAGATCAAGCCTTTTTTGTTTACGGTCCAGCCTTGCCACCGCCAGGGTATTGGGCAGGGAGGTCCAGTAAATCCTGGGAAAATACCCCCCCTGAAGGGGAATATTGGCCCAGGTGGTTTTTCCCTTTTTTATATCCACAATCCCGATACGGGCCAGGGGCACCGGGTCCCCCACCCTCGGGTACGGAATTTTTTTGTATTCAGGATGCATTCCGCTGAGGTCCGAATACTGGTACATGGGGATGGCCCTTTCATCGATCCGCCAATAAGCGATGGATTTGCTGTCGGGATTCCATTCCCAGGCCCGGACGAGACCAAATTCTTCTTCATAGACCCAGCCAAAACGGCCGTTGTACACCGAAGCGGCTCCGTCCCGGGTCAGTTGTTTTTCCTTTTTACTGGCCAGGTCCAGGACAAAGAGATTGCCGTTGCGTTCGTAGGCAACCGACCGGCCATCCGGCGATACCTGGGCGGTATAGGCTCCCTGGGCTACCAGCCGCAGGCTTTTATCCTTGAAAGAAAAGAGATAATAATCGGCATTCCCGCTGTTTCTCCACACCGGTTGAAAATTGGTTTGGAACAGCAGGTAATTAAAATCGGCGGTCCATTCAAAACCCGTATAGGCAAATTCCTTATCCGTACCCGGAAATTTCAGCGATCCGGCATTGAAGACTTCTTCATCGGTATCCGTAGAAGGATTATAGGTGTTTATCTTCCCGGCCCCTTTGATGTAGGAAAATTGGTTCCCATCCCGGATCCAGTTGACGTTCGGCGGCCCACCCTGGCCATTCATTTTACCGGCACTGAACAGGGCTTCCTGGATGGAGGCAAACCTGGCCTGGGCGATTGCGGAATAAACAGCGGCTGAAACCAGGATCAAGACCATCCCGGAAATACGGATTATAAATCTGAATGTAGACCTCATGATTCAAAGGTAAGGAACTGTTGGGAGGTCTGGGATCCGACGATTTTGTTGTCGCAAAGACGGCATGACGCTATGATTTTCGCGCAAAAACGCCAAGATTGGCAAGATCCGTTACTATCGACTATTCAATTCAAGAGTTCCTTCCCCGGCAGACTGAAGAATAGGCCTCCGGATACTATTCTCCGGGGCCGCTTACCTGATAATACGCTATCATTGCACCCACATGGATTCTCCATGCCTCCATATCGTCTCCCTGGATATTCCTTATCCTCCCTTGCGGGGAAATGTGAGCGGCATTTACCACCGGATCCGGAGCCTGAAAGAAGCGGGAGTGGAGGTCATTCTCCACGCCTTTTATAAAAAATTCAGTTTGCCGGATGAACTGACAAAATATTGCCGCACCATATACCTGTATCCAAGGAAAGCCATGTGGAAAATCACAGGCTTGCGGCAGCCCTTATTTGTACAATCGAGGAGGTCGGCTCAACTTTTGGATATGCTTTGCCAGGATAAGCATCCCATCCTGTTTGAAGGCCTGCATTGCCTTTATCATTTTGAGGATCCTCGTCTGGCGGACCGGAAAAAATTTATAAGGATGCATAATATTGAATCTCTTTATTATGGCCACCTGGGTCGCACGGAGACCCATCTTTTAAGAAAGGGGTATTTCCGCTTCGAATCCTCGAGGAGCAAATCCCTTGAGGAAAAAGGGTTGCCCAAGGCAACCGGGGTCTTTGCCATCTCCCAGGCAGAACATCATTACCTTTCCATACGAAATATTCCTTCCGTCTGGATCCCCCCTTTTCATCCACACCGCGAGGCGGGTGGCAAAGCCGGTTTTGGGGAATATGCGCTTTACCACGGTGATCTGAGTATCCGGGAGAATGAGGAAGCCGCCGTTTTTCTTATCCGCCAGGTCTTTTCAAAACTGGATTATCCCCTGGTCATTGCGGGATTCCGTCCCGGTATAAAATTAAAAAGGGAGATGGAGGGTCGTCAGCAAATCACCCTGATCGACTCTCCATCAACTGTTCAAATGCGGGAAATCCTGGAAAAGGCACATATTCATTTGTTGCCTTTCAGTCAAAACAACGGATTTAAAATGAAAATCCTGGATTCCCTGGCCTTCGGCAGACATATCCTTTCCAATACCCTGATCGGAGAAGCGAATCCCGAACTCGCCGGATGCCTTCACCTGGCCGGGCCCTCTGCCCCGGAGTGGATAGAGAAAATCAAAACCCTGAGCCAACAAGCCTATCTCCCGGAAGAATCGGACAAAAGGCAAAACCTTTTCGATTCCATTTATAACAACGCGATCAGCGTGAAAAAGATTTTGAATGCCATTTACCCTGGCTGAACCGGTTTTTTCTCCTTTCCTATGGCATAGAGGGCTTGAATCCGCTGATCGAAGCTCTGCCCATGCGCTCCGTTCCAATGGACCTTGGTGTAGAACTCCATCATTTCATCCGGGTGTTCGGCCCTGCGTCCTTCAAGCAGGTTGACAAAAGCAAAGGTGCCCCAGAGCAAAGCCTTGGGTTTGATTTTGTTTTCATCCCACATGATCATTTCGACGGTGAGGTTTTGGCGGTCAAATTCGATCACATGGGTCTGGATGGTCACGATTTCATTGACCATGACCTGGCGCAGGTAGGCGATCTGGTTGCGCACCACCATCCAGGCCAGGCCATTTTCCATGGCGAAGCGGTAAATGTCAAGGCCATAATGTTCTCTCAACTGGTCCTCCCGGGCATTGACAAAATAATCCAGGTAGCGGGATTGGTTAAGGTGGCGGAAAGGGTCACAATCCTGAAAACGGACAATAAGTTTGCTCTCCGGGTGCACGTGGAACTCGGGAAGATGAGCCAGCAGCTTTAGATCCATGGGATAAAAATAAAATATTGTTGGCAGAGCCTTTGTAGTTTTGAATCATGTCTGATCCTGCCAACCCCTGGACCACCCTGACCGAAAAAATCATGTATGAAAACCCCTGGATCCGGGTCGAAGAACACGAAGTGATCAACCCGTCTGGAAACCCGGGCATCTACGGAAAGATCCATTTTAAAAACATCGCCGTAGCCGTTCTTCCCCTGGATGACCAGGGCTATACCTGGCTGGTGGGGCAATACCGCTATCCCCTGGACAGCTATGAATGGGAAATCCCCGAAGGAGGTTGCAAAGAGGGTGAATCGACCCTGGCCGCAGCCCAAAGGGAACTTGCTGAAGAAACCGGACTGCGGGCCACCCGGTACGAAAACATCCTCGAAATGCAATTATCCAATTCCGTCTCCGACGAAGTTTCCGTTTCCTACCTGGCCACCGGACTTACGGAAGGAACCGCTTACCCCGAAGAAGATGAAAAAATCCAAATCCGGAAAGTCCATTTTCACGAGGCCGTTGAAATGGTGAAAAAAGGGGAAATCCGCGATGCTTTGTCCGTTGCCACGATTCTTAAGGCAGCTCTGTGGATGTAGGAGGAAAGGAGACGGGAAACGGGAGAAATGGTAGAGTATCTCCAACCACCACCCACTAACCACTATCCACGGTGACTTATCCCTATTCTATTTCTCCCCCATCTCATCCTTATAGATCGTCGTTACCAGGGCGTCGCTTTTAATGAAGCCGCTGCCAAAAGTGGTATCAAAGGGTTTTCCCAGGTTTAAAGCCTTGATCTGATCAAGGTCGAGGCCTTCCCTGATCTTCCCTTTTACGGCGTCCCGCAAGGTCATGACGGCATCGCGGGCGTCGCGGTAATCCTTTTTATTGGCCAAATCCCCGTGTCCGGGTATGATGATGGTCTCCTCGTCAATCAGGGTCAGGGTCCTGGATGCGGCAGCGAGCCAGCCGTCCACAGATCCCCCGGAATTGCGATCGATAAAAGGAAAGCGGTCTTTCATAAAACAGTCTCCGGTGTGCAGGACGTTGCTCCGGGGCAGGTAATAGAGGGCATCTCCGTCCGTATGGGCATGTTCCACATGGAAGATCATCACTTCCTCACCGTTGAGAAAGACATTGAGCTCATCGCCGAAAGTAATGACGGGCCAGGCGGCTTCCGGAGCGGCTTTCTGGGGTTGTGAAAAATTGATGATGCGCTGGTCAGCTGAAAGACGGGCCCGTACATTCTGGTGGGCGATGATGGTTGCGCCCATATTGGCAAAGTTTTCATTGCCCCCCGAGTGGTCGCCGTGGTAATGGGTATTGAATAAAAACTTGACCATGCCGGGATGAATGGCCTGGATGGCTTCATTGATTTTTTTTGCCAAAGGGGCAAACTGGTCGTCCACCAACACATTGCCGTCTTTACCGGAAAGGACCATCATATTTCCCGCGCCCTGCCACTGGAGCATATGGATATGATCTTTGATTTTGACCGTGGAAATCACCGCGTCATCCATATTGGCCTGGGCGGGGGAAAGGAAGGGTGCCATGCAGCATATCGCAAACAGCCTGATTTTATGCATATTCAAAGTTTAAGCATGAAAATAAATTTGAGTACCTGAAAGGCCAAACGGTTAATGGGACTGCGCCCTTGACAAGGTTCTAGATACACTCCTTCAACTCCTTCTCTGTATAAGCCAGCCCATGCGCCTTGAGCACGTCTTCCGGCACCCCGGCCCATTGATTGGGGGTATTGCCTTTGAATCCAATATCCTTCACCCCCATGGCTGAGGTATAAAAACCGGTGGCCGTCAGGTTTCGCATGGTATTGAAAAAACTGACCCCCTGGGAGTGTTCCGGCCTTGCCTTTTTGGGATAAGCCACGAGGTCAACCACTTCAAGCTGCTGGGCGGCGCTGCAATCCTTGAAAGGTTTCTGAAAGCGCTGTAGGCATTGCAGGTCCATCCAGCGCAGTCCGCCCCGCATAGGAACCTGGTAATGGGGCTGGTCTTTCACGATGAATTCGATGAAGTCCGGAACTCCAGCTTCGGTGGCGCTGCCGCTCACCTCATCTTTAGGAATGATGATATCGGCCAGGATGGCGATAGAGGCCATTTCGTCCGTGGTGAAAAAGGTTTTGGAGATGACTTCCTTATAATGGGCGATCTCTTCCGGCCGGCGTGCGGGGCCTTCCGGTGGGGTCTTGCCGGGCGCGGCAGGAGAGGCGGAGGTATCCCCTGGTTTCGGTTCCTCCGCTTTGCAGGATTTTAACAGGGCGGCGGCGGTGACCGTACCCAGGGCGATGGTTTTGAGAGATTCGCGTCTTTTCATAGTAGGATTAATAGGATTAATAGGATTGATAGGATTTGTTGGATTTATAGGATTTGGAGGATTTGGAGGATTTGGAGGATTTGGAGGATTTGGAGGATTTTTTTGTGCTTAATACGATGGGGTTAATAGATATCGATTGAAGTTAGAAATAGCTACAATTCGACAATTGGACAATTTTACAATTCAACATAACTAGATTTCGCGTTTTTTCATCTGATCCAGGATATACTCGGAGGTCCGCATGGACAGGGCCATGATGGTCCAGGTCGGGTTTTTATCCGCCTGGGAGACAAAGGGACCGGCATCGGCTACAAAAAGGTTTTTACAATCATGGGCCTGGCAGTTTTTATTCAAGGGGCCCTTTTTAGGATCGTCGTGCATGCGCACCGTTCCCACTTCATGGATGATCCGGCCGGGGGCGGCGAGTCCCCAGTTGTTTTCTTTGGAATCGACCCCGAAAGTGATGGTGGCGCCCATCTGGGTGAGGATTTCCTGGAAGGTATCCTGCATATGTTTGGCCTGTTTGATTTCGTAATCGGACCATTTGTAATGGAAGCGGAGCACCGGAATGCCATACTTATCCACCACATTGGGATCGATCTCGCAATAATTGTCCTCGCGCGCGATGGCCTCTCCCCGGCCCGACATACCCACCATGGCGCCGTAGAAGGCCCGGTAGTCTTCCTTGAGCGAGGCGCCGTACCCCCCGGCTTCCTTGGTCTTGCCCTTAACGGGGAATTTGCCGTTGAGGTTTTCGATTCCCCCCATGAACCCGTAACCGGGCATCCCCATGCCGCCCCAGTATTCGATATGGTAGCCGCGGGGAAAGTCGAGTTTTTTGTTGTCCAGCCACCAGGGGGAATAAATATGCGCGCCGCCGACCCCGTCTTCGTTATACCGTTCGTGGTCCATCAGTCTTGGCAAGACCCCTCCCATATCCTTGCCGGTGCTGTCGTGCAGGTATTTGCCGACGATATTGCTGGAATTGCCCAGGCCGTTGGGGTGGGCTGAAGATTTTGAATTGAGCAGGAGGCGGGCCGATTCGCAGGCGCTGGCTGCCAGGATCACGGCTTTTGCCTTGATATGGTATTCCTGAAGGGTGTTGCGGTCCACATAGGAAACGCCCGTGGCCAGCCCTTCCGCGTTGGTGGTCACTTCACGGGCCATGGCATCGCAGACCAATTCCACATTCTTATTTTTAAGCGCCGGGATCACCAGGCAGGAGGAAGCCGAAAAATCGGCGTAATACTGGCAGGCCCTGCCGCATTGGCCACAATAAACACAGACCCCCCGCTCATCATTTATTTTTTTGGTGAGCATGGACAGGCGCGAAGGGATGACATTGACCCCGGCCTTCATGGCCCCGTTTTTGATATAAAGCTCGTGCAACCGGGGTTTAGGTGGAGGCAAAAAATAACCA
>Ga0209200_1004508_pt1 | contig 11247 bp, 8 predicted proteins | sample AD_UKC033_MetaG_FD_184406 | JGI IMG/M metagenome (GOLD analysis project Ga0209200, IMG submission 184406) | Active sludge microbial communities of municipal wastewater-treating anaerobic digesters from USA - AD_UKC033_MetaG (SPAdes) (version 2) | ecosystem: Engineered > Bioreactor > Anaerobic >...
TCTCCCCGATAAAGGTCTTTCCGCTCGCGGTTGCTGAAACGATAAGGAGGTCCTTTCCATACAACAGGCCCGCATCCACTGCCATCTGCTGGGCGGGCATGAGACAGGAGACCCCAGACGCATCTACAAAAACCCGGGGAAGAGGGAGCTCTTCGAGGCGTTCAGTCTTCTGTACCGGATGAGCTTCCAGCCGGTCGAAAAGCGTCTGGGACATCGTTATCTGCTCAGGCTGGATGCTTGCAAGAACCCTGTCCACATCACGGTATTTTAACAGCATCTCTTCCATGTGGGACATGGACTGGCGCCCGATACGTCCCATATGTGCAAGTTCACGGCGGATTTCCCGTTTTGCACACTCCGGGCAGATCATTTCAGATCCCCGGTAACGGATCCCGGTTTTATCGCTCAGCGGGGTTATCCGCTCTTCGAGGAGACAGATCCGACAGAGATTCACCAGCAATGACGAGATCTGGAAATCGGCAAGGAACCTCCCGAATATCTCGTCACGCCGGGTGAGGAACACCTCACTCTTCCGGAGTGAGGCGATAAGGTCCTTTGTGGGAGTGTTGCGGTACTGCTGCTTGCTTCCCCATTTGAGCCGGTACTGAACAGGCCTCACTCCTTTCGGGGTTTCAGATATCTCTGCAAACGCAGTTCCCCGGATAGTGTGATTGTCGAGAAAGAGGATCTTGTAATTTCCTTTCTGGGGATGGACGATAACCCTCATGGAGTGACCAGGTCATGGATGAGGTACGATAACCCGACCCCTTCAAGCCTCTTCAGAAAATCGGTGAATTCTTCATCCACAATAAAAATGGCACAGTCGATGCCGTGAAATGCCGCTTCGATGACCCCTTCACGGGATCCGAAGAACATATCAGGGATCCTTCCCGCCTTCTCCAATGCCACGTACGCCTCCAGGCCTACTGCTGCGATCATTTCAGCCTGGCTGGTGACGGCCAGGAGCTGTTCCTTCTTCACGTTCTGCGATCCTCCCCTCTGGACCCGTGGCACTTTGCAGACGTGAATTACTCCTTCGGTATGATCGATGATTCCCGACAGCCGGATGACGCCGACATCATCACCCTGGCGGGCATCCATCAGGACAATCCCGGTTGCACTCTGGGGTTCACTCGCCGCATAGAGCCATCCTCCCTTCATAAAGACACCCACCTCCTCCCCCTCTTTAAGATCATGGGCAGCGATAGCGGTCCAGGTCGAAACCTGCTGAATAATATCCCTCCTGATATGCCGGGCGTACGATTCAAGGGCTTCCGCATGGTTAAGAACCCATTCGATGCCGGACCGGGACACATCGTAACGTCCTCTCCCGTGGGCAGCAACCATGCCATCATCGACGAGTTCTCTGATATACTCTGAGACTGCCTGAGGGGTCACACCGAGTTTATCGGCAATCTCCTGCTGCCTGACGGCAGGCTGGTGCTCAGCAATCTCGACAAGGATCTGGAGCCGGGTTACCTCCCGCTTGCTCCTGAGGATGAATGAGAGGGGATCCTCACTGGCTTCGTTCAAGCAGCACCAGTCCCTGACCTTTCACATCCAGATGAGGGATCCGCTTTGCCAAACCCCTGATAAAGGTGGGACTGACCCCGAATTTGCGCGCAATATCATTGATGGAGTTGTTCCCCCCCGACAATTCCTCCTCTACCTTTTCAACAACGATGCGCAGTTGCTCATCATTGGATACCGCTATATAAAGAAGGTCGGAGAGATCAGTCAGGTTGCATTGGAAATTCGCCCTGAACTTATTGTATGTCGCACGGAATTCCTTGACAGGGCGTTTTCCCTGCTCTGGCATCCTCCATTGTTCTTCAATGAGATTGCCCTTTTTCAGGATGCTGATGCAGTGACTTACTCCCTCTTCCTTCAGATGAGCACTCAACTCCTCTTCCGTCATCCATGACTTGTTGAGAAGATCATAGACCTGTTTATAACACGAGTTGTTGAAAGTGATGAGAAGGGGAATCAGTTCCACCGGATCATTCACTATCCTGATATGGCCTGACACGATAAAACCCACTTAGTATATGGCGCAGTAAATCCATAAAGTTTTGTAGGAATCCGATGCGCCGAAGCGGGAGAATACTCGTCCGTGGAGTTGTCCAGGGCGTAGGTTTCCGTCCTTTTGTGTTTGCCCGTGCACTCGAATACGGGATTTTTGGTCACGTGAAGAATCTCGGAAGTGAGGTTGAAATTTATGCGAAGGGGGATAGATTTGAGGACTTCCTCCTTTCCATACGCACAAGCCCTCCACTTGCCCGGATCGATTATCTCTCTGTAACACCCTGGGAAGGGCCATATCCTGATGACTTCCTCATCCTGCCCAGCAGTCCAGGAACCATGTCCGGGATGATCCCTCCCGACATCGCAACCTGCGAGGAGTGTATTGCGGATATCGACTCCCGCGGGGGAAGGTACGGATCGTACTGGGCAACATCGTGCGTGAATTGTGGCCCCCGCTACAGCATCATCAGCACACTCCCGTATGACCGTGAACGGACCGTGATGCAGCAGTTCCCGATGTGTAATGAATGTGGTGATGAGTATGCCGAACCCTCCTGCCGCCGCCATCATGCACAGACCATCGCATGTGAACGATGCGGTCCCCACCTCATCCTGCTGGACCGAAACGGAAACACCGTGGACTGCCAGGATCTGATACAGGAGACGGCACGGCTTCTCGACTCCGGTGCCCTGATTGCAATCCGTGGAATCGGAGGATTCCATATCGCGTGTATTGAGGAATCAGCTGGGGAATTGAAGAGGCGTCTGGGAAGGTCGGAGCAGCCCTTTGCGATAATGGTCAGAAACTCCGATTATGTCGACCAGATCGCATGCGTCTCACTTGAGGAACGCCTTTTCCTCGACAGTGCAACCAGACCGATTGTCGTTCTGGAAAAACGGGACCGGACGGCTCATACAGAAATTAGCAATCTCCATACCATTGGTTGTATGGTTCCGTATACCGGACTCCACCACCTCCTTTTTTCGCACCTCATGCACCCACTCCTCGTCATGACGAGTGCAAACATGCCCGGGTATCCCATGATCACCGATATCGACAGGGCAATGGCCAGCCTCAGCCGGGAGGTTGACTTTTTCCTCTCCCATGACCGGAGAATCATCAACAGGTGTGATGATTCAGTGGTGAGGGACGGGTTCATCATCCGTCTCTCCAGGGGTATGGCGCCCAAACGGACCAGACTTCCCCTGGGAAAGAGCACGATACTTGCGGTCGGTCCTGAACTGAATTCCAATATCACCATCTACAAAGATGATGTTGCAACCACCTCCCCCCACATTGGAAACGTCAGGAATCCCGGGACTTTTAACTACCTGAAGGAGTCCATCCGCACTATGGGCAGGCTCCTTGGTGCAGAAACGTATGATCTGATCGCCCACGATGCCCATCCCCAGTTTCTTTCCACCCGGTATGCTCGTGAGCTGGCTGAGGAAGGGGGAGGAAGGCTTGTTCCGGTCCAGCACCACCGGGCTCATATTGCGGCTGCCACCCCGGATCCCTGCATTGGGATTACTATCGACGGAGTTGGATATGGCGATGATGGAACGATATGGGGAGGGGAGATCTTTGCAGGTCAGATCCCTGACTATGAACGGGTTGGCCATCTGGAGGTTGTCCCCATGCCAGGCGGCGATCTGGCGACTACCTACCCGGAGAGGATGCTCTACGGGATCCTGCCGGAACCCGATGTCGAAGAGATCCTCCTCTCACGCGGCTGGAACGATCTCGAACTGGACATACTCAAAGCACAACTGCATAAAAACCTGAATGTTGCCATGACGAGCAGTACAGGGAGGGTCCTTGACGCGGTCTCTGCACTCCTTGGACTCTGCGATGAGAAAACCTATGATGGTGAACCTGCGATGAAACTGGAATCTGTAGCCGTTGGAGGAAGAGCCTGTGAGTGGGATCTGTCGTTTTTCCGCAACGCTTCCACTGAGGTGCTGTCCACAAGGAGCTTGATGAAAAGTGCACTCCGGGAATACAATTCCATCCGGTCAGGTGACCACCATCACATTTCCGATGTTGCCGCTTCGTTCCAGTATAATCTTGCGCGAGGGATCGCCGGGCTTGCGGTCCATGCAGCACAGGACTGTGGTATCCCCCTTGTTGTTCTTTCCGGGGGTGTTGCCTATAACAGGATGATTCGGGAGACAATTATCGATCAGGTACGCAAAGCCGGTCTTGAACTGTTCATCAATGCAGAGTACCCGGTGGGGGACGGATGCATCTCATTCGGGCAGTGCAGGTATGCGGCTGCATCTGTAAAGTCGGGTTAAAAATTCATGCTCCCAGGCAATCGCTCAATTTTTATTGAAAAACTTAGGAGGCTGAACCTCTTTTCCCGAATGAGGGCAAAGGAGGATGCCTTGTCGATGACCTGGCAGGATTTTTTTAATTCTTGATGCATCCCAAGTGTGATATCCCAGGGAAAAAAGGGAACATACAGACCTGATAAACTACTTCCAAACTCCAATTATGGGGTTCCGGCCTCATTTTTATCGGAGGATTTGAGGGTAGCATCCCCTTCCGATCTCATCTGTGGAAAGAGGATGACTTCCTTGATGGAGCTCTGGTTTGTCACCAGCATCACGAGGCGGTCGATTCCAAGCCCTACTCCTCCTGTGGGCGGCATGCCGTACCCGAGGGCATCGATAAAATCATAATCAAGCATCTGGGCTTCCAGATCCCCTGCCTTCCTCATGTCGTCCTGCCGCTGGAAACGGCCGAGCTGGTCGAGGGGATCATTCAGTTCTGAAAACCCGTTCGCAATCTCCATCCCGCAGATGAACAACTCGAACCGCTCGGTGAATCCCTCCTTTGACCGGTGTTTCTTTGCGAGGGGGGAGTTCTCGATGGGGAAGTCGTAAATGAACGTAGGCTGGATGAGCTGCCCTTCCACCATCTCTTCGAAGAACAGGACCAGCAGTTCCCTCCAGCTCGTCGCTGCCTCATACCCCTCAATCCCCTTGTCTCCGGCAATATTCTTCAGATCCTCAAGGCTGTACGACCGATTGTCCAGTCCTGCCAGATCCCTGACCGCATCTTCCATCGACATTTTCCGCCAGGGCGGGGTGAAATCGAGGTGCCCCCCCCCAAATTCGATCTGGTATTTCCCGCAGATAGTGTGAACGAGATGTGAGATGATCCCCTCGGTGAGAGCCATCATGTCGTTGTAGTCCCGGTATGCTTCGTATATCTCGACCATCGAGAACTCTGGATTATGCCTGGTATCGATATCCTCGTTGCGAAAGTTCCTCGCAATCTCGAAGACCTTCTCAAATCCTCCTATGACGAGTCGCTTCAGATAGAGTTCGGGGGCGATACGCAGGAAGAGGTTCTGGCAGAGGCAGTGGTGATAGGTGGTGAACGGCCGGGCATTGGCCCCTCCATAGACAGGCTGGAGGATTGGTGTTTCGAACTCGAGAAAGTCGCGTCCGGTAAGGTAGGAACGGATCTCGGAGATCAGCAGGCTCCTCATCCGGAAGGTCTCCCGGATCTCTGTATTCATGATGAGGTCAAGGTACCGCTGCCGATACCGTTTCTCCACATTGGTCAAGCCATGGAACTTTTCAGGGAGTGAGTTCAGCGACTTTGTCAGGAGGACAATATCATCTACCCAAATTGTCAGTTCACCAAGCTTTGTCCTGAAGGGATAGCCGCCGATGCCGATGATATCGCCACGCTCGATGTAACGGGAAAAAAAATCAAAATGAGCCTCCCCGATGTCATTCTTTCTGATATAGAGCTGGATACGTGCTCTTTCGTCACCAAGATCAGCAAAGATGGTCTTTCCATGGTTCCGGACTGTGTAAAGGCGTCCGGCGGTGACAACACGCTCTTCACTCCTCTCATGGCCTACGGCAGAGAACTTCTCCCTGATCTCCCGTATCCGATCTTTTCTCTCAAATACCGGGGGATAGAGGGGGTAGCCCTCCCTGCGCAGCTGATCAAGTTCCTCAATCCGATTCTGGTCAAACTCGAGACCCGTATCTCTAAAATCCATACCTAACTCCCTGACCTGGTCTGCGTCCAGGAAACAGACAACTCCCCTAAAGGGGGGAGAAGTAGATGATTGTCCCTCAAATGTTCCCCGCCAGAGGTATTAATGGTTTATAAAAGGAGAGGGCTGTATACCACGTTAGTCATCTCCTGACCGGAGGATGCATAAAACCTTACCTATCATCAGCAGAGCGCACGGGATGATATCCCCTTGCCTTAATCTCATCGAGTGCTTCCTCGATAATCTCTTTTACACCTTCCCTCTCGTTCATCAACGATCTTCTCAACGGCACGAGGGCCCTTGGATCCCCAATCTTTCCCAGTGCCCAGGCTGCTTTCTGTCTCACCCTCCAGTCCTCGTCCATAAGGGCAAGGATGAGCGGATCAACCGCACGTTCATCCATGAATCTCCCAAGTGACTCTGCTGCTTTCCAGCGTTTCGATGGATCCTCATCATCAAGCATGGCGATAAAATGCTCAAGCCGCCCGGTATCCTCATTCATCCCTGTCCAATCGCTCCTCTTATTGGGTATTTCTTTACCTCTACCGACAACATCCCTTGGTATCGATGACGGGGAATTGCCCACTCCCCCCATCACCCCCGGGAATAGCATGAGACAGTTCCCCTTCCAATCCTTATTAAGAGATCTCTGTCCAAACCACTAAAATGAGCAGGCAGATTTGAAAACAAATGATGGATCCATGGGAGTCTCATGAGTGACCCAATAATCTCGGTAAGAGATCTCTTCCACCGCTACGGGGATTTTACCGCAGTTGACGGAATAAGCTTTGATGTATCTGAAGGAGAGATATTCTCATTCCTCGGACCAAACGGGGCCGGCAAGAGTACCGCCATCAATGTCCTGATCACGCTCCTTCCGCTGCAGCAGGGATCAGCAACCGTTGCAGGCTTTCATGTGGCAAAGGATCCGGAGCGGGTCAGGGAGTCTATCGGAATCGTCTTCCAGGATGTCACCCTCGACCGTGACATGACATGCCGTGAGATCCTCGAATTCCACGGACACCTATACAAGATGCCCAACGCGGAGCGGAAAGAACGGATCGAAGAGCTCCTGGCACTCGTCCAACTCGAGGGCAAGCAGGATACCCGGACCAAAAACCTTTCCGGGGGGATGAAACGCAGGCTCGAGATAGCGAGGGGACTCATGACACGCCCGAGGGTGCTCTTCCTTGATGAACCGACAATCGGACTTGATCCCCAGACTCGGATGCGGATGTGGGAGTATATCAAAGCGGTAAACCGGGAGGGTACCACTATATTTCTCACCACCCACTACATGGATGAAGCCGATCACCTGAGCGACCGGATCAGCATTATCGATAAAGGACAGATCATTGCAACCGGAACACCCGCCGAATTGAAAAATACTCTCGGCGAGGACCTGATCTACCTCGAGACCAGTGATGGTGCTGGAACCAGGAAAATACTCTCAGACATGGACATGGTCAAACATATGACTCAGAAGCCGAACGGGATCGTGGCTATGCTGAACGGCGATGGCACAAAAATTCTACCGATGATCATCGAAGCCCTCTCGCTGGAGGGGATCAGGGTCAATGCGGTCAATCTGAAAAAACCATCAATGGACGATGTATTTGTCCATTATACCGGCCGCGAACTTCGTGATGAAGGTGCAGAAAAACCTTCCACAGCCGTGACCCGGGCAGGCAGGAGGTAACCGATGCATCTTGGATTTCTCACGATATTCTGGCGCGACATGCTGCGGTTTTACCGGTTCAAGACCCTCCTCATCTCCTCACTTGTCCAGCCGGCGTTATGGATGGCCTTTTTCGGGATAGCCATGTCCTCCAATTTTAACCGCTTCACCTCAGAGATACCTCCCCTGCCAGGAGTGCCCACGGTCGATTACCTCACCTTCATGGCTGCGGGGGTGATCGCAATGACCACGCTCTTTACCAGCCTCTTTGGGGGGATGAGTCTCCTCTTTGACAAGAACTGGGGGCTCATGCGTGAGATTTTTGCAAGCCCGCTCCCGAGGAACCATATCATCTTTGGGATCGCACTCTCGGGTATGACCAAATCCTTCATCCAGGCTATCATCATCATGGTGTTCGGTATCCTGATCGGAGCCCAGTTCTTTTTCGGGTACACGGCAATTGAAACGTTCCTGGCCATCCTTGGAATCCTGCTCTTCGTTGCCGTCTTTTCCCTTGGATTTCTCTTCCTCTCTGCTGCCATCGCGATCTCGCTCGAGAGCCCTGAAGGGATGCAGGGGATCATGACCCTTCTCACCATGCCCATATTCTTTGCGAGCAATGCACTGTATCCGATAGATGCATTTCCCCCTGCCCTGCAGGCACTTTCACTAATAAATCCTCTCACGTACCTGGTGACAGGGATCCGTTACTTTGCCATCGGAGGCGATTTCCAGGCAATTGGGATCCACTACCAGTTCACCCCCATCCAAATTGTATTTGCCTTCCTTTTCCTGGTGGGATTCGCGGCAATAATGTTCGCTATTGCATGGTGGAGGTTCAGAAAAGCGGTGGTCACCTGATATTTAAACGGTAGGGACTGATCCACCAGGATCTGCGAGAAAAATTTCCACATTCCTGAAATCCTGCAAAAAATCGGGGTAGCGATAGTAATCGGCAAGGGCCATTTCACGGAGAATCTCTGGGGAGAGCGCCCCCGCAAATTTCCAGGTCTCCGGGCCGGGTGTCTTGAGGCCTTTTGCAATGGAATCGGTCCTCCTCGCTTGCAGCCCCAAGAGCAGGTCGTAGATGTTCGAAGACACACCCGCGTTCCCGGCATTTTTTATCGATACGGAGAAATCATGATAACTAACTGCACGTTTCCTCTCAGATTCGGACCGGATCAGGCTGGCGAGTATCCCGTTGAACATCCTGCCCCTGAAGGTAAGGATGGTGACATCGAAGTTCCTTTTTCCCGGTTTCTCCACGATAAAGATTCCCCCAGGGACAAGCGGAGGGAGTTCGTCGATTACTCCGGAGATGAGTTCTCTTTCAGGTTCGGGAAGGGGGAGCATCGATCCCCCGGTTGAGAGGATCCGGCCGACTGCCCTGCAGACAACAGGAGAGAAACCCGTCTTTCCACCGGTCCAGAATATTTCATTCTTCTCCCCTCCTCCAGGAACAACCACGACCAGCTCGTGGGAGTCGTCACTCTTCACGAAGGTCCAGCTTTTCCCCCCCAGGGTGAAACTCTTCCTGTTCCTTCCTGCGACGAACCGTGCATCAAGCGTCCCTATCATTTCACCGTCAGGAGTCACCGCACGGAACTCACTCCCGCCTTTTATGACCGAGAAGAGCTCCTTCCAGTTGGATCTTCCGAATGACGCCTCAGCCCCCGGCCCAGGCATCAGCATGTCTCCATCACCGACCAGGATGCCAGAGTCATCAAGAAAACCAAGAAGCGAATCAATCTCCCGGGGTTTTATCTCCCGGAAGGCAAAGAGCCCTTTGACAAATCTCCGGATATGGGAACGTGAGGTTCTCCTTTTCCTGACGATCTCGAGCAAGACCTGCTGGACGAGCACATTATACGGTTTTTGGGGAGGAAATAACGGCTCCACTTCCTTTCTGCTTGCTGATTCGATCACAGCAGCCATACAGAGGAGTTCGCAGGCATCCTTCAGGATGCAGGCGACATAGGGAGGTTTCCCTCTTCTCCCGCTCCTTCCCATCCTCTGGAGGAACGAGGAGACACTGGGAGGGGGGCCAATGCAGACTACCACGTCAAGGTTCCCAATATCGATTCCCAGTTCAAGGGTGCTTGTGCAGATGATACAGGAACTTTCAGATTCAGAGAACGCTCTCTCGGTTTCACGTCTCATCTCGGGAGATAGGGATGAATGATGGACCAGCAGCTGATCGACCCTGCCGGCAAGAGCGGTGTTTACCGCTTCGGCATCACTCCTGCTGTTCACAAACACCAGCGCTTTCTTCCCGCGGGCAATCCGGGCAAGGGCCCCGACCCTTGCGGATTCCTTCTCCTCCACGACGAAGGTAAACCTCTTCGGCTGGGGGGGTGCAGGGACACGGACCAGCACCTCTCCATGCCTGCTCCCTGACAGCCAGGAGAGGATCTCTTCAGGATTGCCAACGGTGGCGGAAAGGCCGATCCGCTGGATTTTTCTTCCGGACAGCCGGTCCAGGCGATCGAGCAGGACCCTCATCTGGACCCCCCGTTCTGACTCCACGAAGGCATGCAGCTCATCGATGATGAGATAGCGGAGGTTCGAAAGCCCGGAAGAGAGCTCCTTCTCCATGAGGAGCACTTCAAGGGACTCCGGCGTGATCATCAGGATATGGGGGGGTTCATTGTCCTTCCATGCCCGGTCCCCTTTCGGGACGTCTCCGTGCCATTTCAGCACTTCAAGACCATTTGGCAGGCAGAAGTTCAGGAAACGCTCTTCCTGGTTGTTGATCAATGCCTTGAGAGGGGCGAGGTAGAGTGCGGCAACACCTGGAAATCCTCCCTTCAGAATCCCATCCACGACCGGGATGAGTGCTGCCTCGGTCTTTCCCCCAGCAGTCGGCGCAATGACCAGTACATCGTTCCCGCCGCTCGCGGCTTCGTATGCCTTCTCCTGCACAGCCCGCAGCTCACTCCATCCAGTCCGGTGAGCAAGGACCTGTCTGAGCCCCTCGTGCAATCGGGAGAACGTATCCATTTGTTCCACCACTCTATGGAGCCGGACGGTTCATCTGGCTTTCGGCCGGTGAAATAAAATGGTCCGGATCAGGAAAAGAGGTGCAATTACTGGCATACCCGTCTTTTTCCTTCTTTGCCCTCGTCCATATTGACGGAATCACAGTCTCCCCTTCTGATGTGATGGAGACCAAGAGAGATTACCGTAATCTGCTGTCAGAACAATTCAAAAAGTCTTAAATAGAAAAAGATTGACCTCAAAGATCAGGTAAACCGGAATGTCCCGCTTACAGGATATCAACTCGCAATCGGTCCTGCAGCAATCATCCGCATTTTTCTTTATACTCTTTAGGTAGGGGACCCGCTTTCTCGCCGGTTCCCCTGTAATGGACACTCCATGAGATTACCAGAAGGTTTGTATCATGTTTGGAATCCCTGACCCGCAGATCTGGATCGCATATCTGCTCTGTATAGCACTCGCCCTTGCCTGTCTCATTTATGGATACCTGTACTGGAACAAAGGGGGTGACTGACGAATGGCCGT
>Ga0209200_1004522_pt1 | contig 11225 bp, 7 predicted proteins | sample AD_UKC033_MetaG_FD_184406 | JGI IMG/M metagenome (GOLD analysis project Ga0209200, IMG submission 184406) | Active sludge microbial communities of municipal wastewater-treating anaerobic digesters from USA - AD_UKC033_MetaG (SPAdes) (version 2) | ecosystem: Engineered > Bioreactor > Anaerobic >...
GTAGAGCCCGAGCGGGCGCACCGCGTCAACGGTGAACTGGGGACAATGAGTCTGTCACCTTGTTTGCGGCACTCCCCCCGCTCCGGGGTCGCAGGGGGAGGGAAGAACCGGCGCGCGGACTCGATGCAGGAGTCGGCGTTCGCGAACTGCTGTTCGCCGCAGGCGGACCCCATGTTCCCAGCGCAGTCTGGGAAAAGGCGTGGAGTCCTCGACTTGTGGAATATGGGGCCAACAGGTCAAGTTTCGGTCCCTCCTGTTCCAGACCTCCCCACCTTCCGTCGAGGACTCTATAATAGCGAGGCGCGGGACAGAGGGCCCAGAGAGATAAGGAGGCGTCCATGGGGCTGGGGACTGCGTGTGGTCTGAGGTGCGCCTCGCTAGCGGCTGTCCCCAGCCGCTTTCGGACGGAGGAGACAATAGGACCACGGGACCACGGACTACGGGACCACCGGGGACGGAAAGCGCCGGAGGGCCGGTGCACCGGCGCACTGACGCACCGGTGTACCGATTCGGCCTACACTTCCCAGCCGGGGCGGTTGGCGCGGCTGACGAACTTGGCGGCTTCGGGCAGGTTGGTCGACTTCATGCCCGGGCCATCCCAGTCCATGCGCCGGCCTTCGCCCACGCGGAGGGCGATGCAGCCGAGGAGGATGATCTCGGTCAGGTAGGCGGCGATGTCGAAGTTCGAGAAGGCGGGAGTGCCGTCTTTCATCATGCGGAACCACTCCTGCATGTGACCCGGCGACCGCGGGATGGACTGGGGCACGGCCTTGCAGGCCTCGTGTTTGTCTCCCGCGACGAAGTCTTCCTGGCCCTTCATGACGACGTAGAACTGGGCGCCGTAATCGTCCGGGGAGAAGAGCTTGCCTTTGTCGCCGACGATGAGGGCGCCGCTGCCCGGGAACTTGCCGAGCATGCTGATGATCTCCCGGCCGACCTCGGCGTCGGGGCGCAACGGTTTGAGGGCGTCGCCGGGATTGCCGTCGTACCACCAGAACTTGAGCGGCGGCAGGCCTTCCCGCTCGGGGAACTCGAACCGGATCCGGGATGTCTTGGGGAATGTCTCGGGGTAGATGCGGGAGTTGATCTCGCACTCGACCACATTCGGGTAGCCGAGCTTGAGGGCACGGAACGGCATGTTGACCGTGTGGCACGCCATGTCGCCGAGGGCGCCGGTGCCGAAATCGTACCACCCGCGCCAGTTGAACGTGTGGTAAACGCCCTTCTTGTAGGGGCGGAAGGTGGCGGGTCCGAGCCAGGCGTCCCAGTTCAGATTCGCGGGGACGGGGTCCTCGCCGGCGGGCCGGTCGAGGCCCTGCGGCCAGACCGGGCGATTGGACCAGACGTGGAGTTCGAGGGGCTTGCCGATGACTCCTGCCTGCACGACCTCGATGGCGCGGCGGAGGCCGCTCTCCGCGCTCCCCTGGTTGCCCATTTGCGTCGCCAGCTTCTTCTCGACGGCGAGCTGGCGCATCAGGCGGGCTTCCTGGACGTTTTGGGTCAGCGGCTTCTGGCAGAAGCAATGCTTGCCCATGCGCATGGCCCGGATGGCGGCGACGCCGTGGTTATGGTCCGGCGTCGAGACGGTGACGGCGTCGATGTCCTTGCCCATTTCATCCAGCAGCTTGCGGTAGTCCTGGTACTTTTTGGCCTGTGGGAACCGCTGGCCTTTCTTGTCGAGCGTGCCCGTATCGGCGTCGCACAGCGCCACGATGGTGCCGCCGCACGAGGCAGCGTCGTTCGTGTCGCTGTCGCCCTTGCCTCCCACCCCGATGCAGGCGATCTGGATGCGATCGTTGGCACCCAGCACGCGGCCCAGGTACGGGAACGCAAACGTGGCGGTGCCGACGGCCACGGTGGTGCGACTGAGGAACTGACGGCGGGTGACGGACGGTGGATTCACTTTATGTTGCATGGTTTTTGACGGTTATAGCGGGCGTGCCCCGGGTTGTCGATGGCGGAAAACGGGCCCAAATCATCGCCTAAGCGAGGCGCGGCAAGGAATTCCGGGCATTGCCTGCCCGGACGGGTGCGCGCCATGGAAATCAACCTCGAAATACCGCGCCTAAGGCCTCCAGAATCCACCCAACCCCCTCCACGGAAGACACTTCCTGCGGGGGGCATTCTATAGAGTGCCGTCTTGGCTCTGCGATTATCCTCCCCGGCCTCCCTTCCCACGCCCCAACGCCACCGCCGCCGTCGCCTGCGTCGGCAACTCAAAGACCGCCCACACCCTCTGCATTCGCGCAATCGCTTCGGCGCTCGCACACAGCCGCAACCCCATCACGCAGTTGTTCCGATTCATCCGCCCAGCCAGGTGAATGAGCAGCAGCCGATACTTCTTCATCCGCACCGTCCGTTCCTCCACCGAAAAGCACAACCCCCGCGTCACGCTGGCCAGGTTGTACGTCAGCAACGCCAACTTGAACCACGCCGCGTTGACCGCAAAACGCTGGCTGGGCATATGTTCGCCCCCCAGCCAGTTCTTCACCTCGTCATGCACGTGCTCCACCGTCCCCGCCTTCTCCCGATGCCAGTCCAACAAGCGACCCCCGTCGATCTTCCGGTTCGTCACCACCGCGTGATAGTGCCGGTCACTCCCATCGGCAAAGAGCACCCCTTGCGGCTTCAACAAGCGCAATCCCACATACCGCAGCGGCTGACTCTCCTTATGCTCGGACTTCTCCCCAGGCACAAAGGGCACTTCCGCCCACTGCCGCAACGTGCCGTCCTCCTCCTTCCCGAACGTCGTCCACTCCCCCTCCGGCACCTGCCGGATCGCTGCCGCCAAAGGCACACTCATCACCGCGCTCACCGCAAATTCAATCGCCCCTCCAGGCTCCTTCCCCCGCTCCGGATCCTTGAGCCACTCCAAGAGCCCGCTCTCGTGGCACGCCGAATCCCCACGGAAATACCGCGCCACAATGTCTCCGGGTAACGCTGCAAACGCCATCTGCGCGCAGCTCAGCGGGTCTTGCTTGGCCGGTACGTTCCCGTCCCGGAACTCATCCGCCACCACCAAATCCGCTTCCGCCCACACCGCCACCATCGGTTGGTAGCCTCGCCCTCCCTCGTAGTGCGCCCGCGCTGCCTCCTTGTGACTCTCGATGATCGTCGCATCCTGGTCGATGGTCGCGATCCGCTGCGCCTGCCCCACCTGCGCGTAGCGCTTGGCGATCCGTCGCACCACCCCGGCTTGCACATTCTGCAGCCCCTGCACCGGCCCGCTGCTGGGCAGGATGAAGCTCTTCTGCTGCTCCCGCGGGGGGCGCAGCGCTTCCAGCGCCTCCTCGTGAAAGCGCTCCAGAAACCCTCGTACCGCCGTCGCCTTGGGTGGCCGATACCCTAAGCCCCGTTCCAAACACGGATCTTGGGCGATGAGCCGGATGTCCTCCGGACTCTCCCCGCCGATGGTCTGCAGCAGCACGACCGACTCGATCATCTGCGACTCGTCAAAGCCCCGCTGCCGTTGGCGCAGCTTCAGGTTCGCCGCGATGAGTTCGGGCACGCCCAGCGAGCGAAAGACCCGTGAGGTGGCCAAGGCGCCGGCGTGCGCACTGGAAGCCTCCTCCAAAGGCCGCGGATCCAAGACAAAGGGCGTCTTGGCTTGGAGTGGCAAGCGTGCAGCCATTCGCCACGAGCTATAGAATATCTATAGCTCAATGTCAACAGAAAATGTGCGCCCACACTGACTTTTTTCGCGATTTCAGAAAATTAGGCGAGGATCAGGGCAGCGCCCCAAAACGCAGCACCGCAGCGGGTGCAACCGCGGACCACGCCAACCACGCGGAAACCGAGGATCGCCACCGCCGGTCTCCTTGTCCGCGTGTTCCGCGTCTTCCGCGGTTCCACTCGAACCCCGTCCGCAGCCACCGACACGGTGACTTTTGTTTGACTGGGTCGTGTGCCGCAGACCTATATTGGCGGTACCTTGAAGCCGCAGCCTGTCAGCGACATCCAGTCCGATCCGGAATCGTGGGTGCCCCTCGTGGGTCACGGCACCGGGTACATTTCGAGCGCCTGGCAGACGCGATTCGCCGCAGTGGGGTTGCAGACCCTCGACGACTTCCTGCAAACCCGGGGGGAACCTCTGTCGAAACCCGGCCTCGGCCGCCGTTATCGCGCCCGCCTGCGGCTCGATGGGGCATCGGTCTATCTTAAACGGTTCGAAGGCGATCCCCTACTCGCCCGGGTCCGGCGCTGGTGGGAGGACGGTTCCTGGCATTCCCCCGCTCACCACGAAGTCCAGGTCGCCCGAGCGCTCGACGCCGACGGCATCCCGGCAATCCGCGCCCTGGCGTGGGGCGAACAGACCCGGGATCGGGCCAAGCGCAGCTTCGTGGTCCTGTCCGCGGCGCCCGGCGAACCTGCGGACCAATACCTGCGCCGGCGGTTGACGACAGGCAGCGGCGATCCGGCCCCGATTCAACCCCTCATCCGGCAGTTCGCCGGGTTCGCCGCCCAGTTCCACGCGGCGGGCTGGCGGCACCGGGACTTCTATTCGTGCCACCTGTTTGTCGCGCCGGGCGGGGAAGGCGGGATGGCGCTCACCCTGATCGATCTGCAGCGGGTGTTCCGCCCGCGTTGGCGCACGCTGCGCTGGCGCATCAAGGACCTGGCGCAGTTGAACTACTCCGCCGATGAGATCGTCGTCCCCTGGCGCTGGCGGCTTCGGTTTTTCGGGGATTATTGCGCGGATCGGGACCGGCGCGAGAAGCGGCGGTGGTTGCAAGCCATCGAACGGAAGACGGCGGCGATGCAGGCGAGGGGGCGAGGGAGACAACATGTTGGTAGATATTCTCTGACAAGGGGCTAGCGAGGCGCGCCTCAGACCCAGTGGAGTCCTCAGACTCATGAAGACCCTGCTGTGCCTGCCCACCCTCTCTTCCGCGCCTCGCTAATGGAGAGTCCTCGAAGGCAGGGGGGGCGGGTTTGGAACGTCAGGGACCCAACTTGACCTGTTGACCACATGTTTCACAAGTCGAGGGCTCTAGCCAGCCGGAGCGCCCCGCAGCGCGAGCGGCGAGAAGGGTGCATTCCCGGCAAGATCCGCAGGCGACGGAGTGGGGGCGTGGCGCGCAGACCGAGGGAAGGACAAGGGAATCGAGGACAAAGGAACTGGGGGAATTCGGCGTTGCAGGTGCGGATCGCTGCGGCTAGACTGCCGGCCGATGTCATCACCTTCCCACTGCGGAGGTTCCAGCAAGGGCGGGTCAGCTACCCGGGGGCGGGCGCATGGGTCAACCGGGCGTCCAACAACCGGTCTATGAAGCATTACCTCGACTTCGAGAAGCCGATCGTCGAGCTGCAGCGCAAACTGGATGAGTTGCGGAGGCATCCGGAGGCCCATGCGTTGGGCCTGAGTCTCGAGGAGGAACTCGCGCAGATCGAACGGAAACTCGAAGACACCCGGCGGGAGGTGTTCTCGAACCTGACACCCTGGCAGCGCGTTCAGTTGGCCCGGCACCCGCGCCGACCCTACACGCTCGACTATTTGCGGACGGCGTTCACCGGTTTCGAGGAGCTGCATGGGGACCGGCTCTATGCGGACGACCGGGCCGTGGTGGGCGGCTTTGCCCAGCTGGGCACCCACCGCGTCGTCGTGGTGGGCACCCAGAAGGGGCGGGACACGAAAGAGAATATCCTGCGGAACTTCGGATCAGCCCATCCGGAGGGGTATCGGAAAGCCTTGCGGCTGATGCGACTGGCGGATCGCTTTGGCCTGCCGATCATCACCCTGATTGACACCGCGGGGGCCTATCCGGGGGTGGGGGCGGAAGAACGCCACATCGCCGAGGCGATCGCCGTGAATCTCCGGGAGATGATGCTCATCGAGACGCCGGTGGTGGCCGTTGTCCTGGGCGAGGGCGGCTCGGGCGGCGCCTTGGGCATCGGCGTAGCCGATCGGGTGCTGGTGCTCGAGAACGCTTACTACTCGGTCATCAGCCCCGAGGGGTGCGCGGCCATTTTGTGGAAGGACCGGTCGGCCGCGCCCAAGGCTGCCGAGGCCTTGCGGATCACGGCCAGGGAGCTCCTCGAACTGCGGTTGGTGGATGAGATCGTACCGGAACCGCTCGGCGGAGCGCACAACGACCCGGCATCGATGGCCGAGACGCTGCGGACCTGCCTGCTGCGCCACCTGGAGGAATCCATGAGCTGGACCACATCGGAACGGCTGCGGAAACGCTACGAGAAATACCGGGCGTTCGGTCATTTCACGGACACAACGGCAGCCCCGGGGCCGTTCAAATCCGCGGTGCCGCCGACCCGTGAGTAGGCGGCACGGCCTGATGGCGACCCGAACAACGGCCTATGCTATACCCGTTCATCTTCGAACCCATCGTCAAAGCACATCCCTGGGGCGGGCGCAACCTCGAGCGGATCTACCACAAGCCGTTGCCCCCGGAAGGCACGATGGGCGAGTCCTGGGAGATCGCCGATCGACCGGAGGCGGTGAGTGTGGTGGCCAACGGCCCCCTGGCCGGGAAAGACCTCCGCTGGCTGATGGAGCATCACGGCCCGGAGCTCCTGGGGGCTGCCCAGCCTGTCAACGGCCGGTTTCCCCTGCTGGTCAAAATCCTGGACGCCCACCAGGCCCCCTCGATCCAGGTGCACCCGCCGGCGGAGATCGCCCGCCGCCTCGGCGGCGAGTCCAAGACCGAGCTCTGGTACATCACCGAGGCGGGGCGTGACGGGGTCCTGCACGTTGGCCTGAAGGCGGGCATCAAGCGCCAGCAGTTCGAGCGGAAAATCGGCGACGGCAGCGTGGCGGATTGCCTCCACACGGTCCGGGTCCGAAGCGGAGACGCCATGTTCCTTCCCAGCGGACGGGTCCATGCCATCGGGGCGGGCATCGTGTTGTTTGAAATCCAGCAGAACTCCGACACCACCTACAGGATCTTCGACTGGAGCCGGGTGGGATCGGACGGCAAACCGCGGGCGGTACACGTGGAACAGGCCATGGCGTCGATCGATTTCGACGATATCGAGCCGGCGCTGGTTGGCGTCCCGCTCGAAGAGCGCGACGGCGGACAAACGCGTGTCCTGGCCGAGGACCCGGCGTTCGCAGTGCAGGAGTGGCGCGTGTCCAGCGAATACAACCGGACGCTGGGAGCCGCGGACCGGCCAACGATCCTCGCCGTGGTGTCAGGCACGATCGAGGTCCGGCATGCGGCGTCGGATACGAACCTCAGCCTTGGACCGGGCCAGTTCTGCCTGATCCCGGCCAGTGTCGAGGGAACGACAATCATGGCGGCCACCAGCGCAACGTTCCTTCTCGCCCAACCAGGGGTTGCGTCGGTGGCCTCGGAGGAGACGGCCCACCAACAGGAGCGGCAGGCCGTGGCGGCATGGCAGGTCTACGAGACCCGGCGGCAACAGCGGGCAGAGGCCTCGGAACCGCATGCGAAGGGGATACTGCCCAGCGGGCGCCGGCTGAAGATGAAGCTCGGGAAGCATCTGACGTACGCCCCCTTCATCAAGCTGCTGCTGTTCAGCTTCTGGTTCCGGTTGGTGGTGTTGGCTCTTGCGGGTGTGGCCTTCATCGTCGTGTTGCTCTTCCCGAAGATGTGGACCTCGACTCCCAAGGATTTCGTGCCTGTGGTCAAGGTGAGTCTCCTGGACAAGATCCAAGCCTTCAACTTGCGCCGGACAGCCGAGAAGGCGATGGCCCGGAGAGACTACGAGGGAGCTTTGACCGCTTGGGGGTCCGCCTACGCCAACAATCAGGGCAACCCCGAAATGGCGCGCGGATTACTGCGAACCGTGATTGCCCAGAGGGTCAATGATCGAAAACACTTAGTTGCCGCCTTGCGGGCGTCGTCCTGGCTCCTCCGGTTGACCTCGACCAATGCCGCAGACCTCGAGCTGGTGGTCCAATTCTATGACCGAGCCCAGTTCTACGATCAGATCTATGATCTCCTGCACGATCGCGGCACGCAGCGTACGCCCTCCGAGCACATGCTTTATGTGAAGTCCTTGTTCTTTGAAGGCCAGCACGAGGTGTTCGCCAGACTGTGGGAGCAACTCCCTCCGGACCAGCGGTCTCACCCTGAGCTGCGGCTGCTCTATGCCGCCCATCAAGCCGGCTGGGGTGCCCCAGACGTCTCGGGAGAAGGTAAGGCGGAGCTGCTCAAGGCCGCGGTTGAGGCTTCGCCGGAAAGAGTCTTTGCCAACCGCCTCCTGATGGCCGTCGCCGTCTATCGGAACGATCTCGCCCTGTTCACCGATTGTTTCGTCCGGGTGCGCGAAGCCAATGCCGATTCCGGCGTCGAGAACGCGAACTACTGGCGGCTGCTGGCGATGAACGGGCAGAAGCCCGAGGCCGTCCGTCTGGCCAAGGACTATGTTTTTCCTCCCAAGTCGTCCCGGGAGCTTCTCCGCATGGCGAGTGCGTATGTGCTGTTGGACATGAAGGAGGAGGCCCTGAAACTCCTGCGCCGGTATACCATGACCTTCGGGTTCTCCGAGGACCTCTGGCTCCTTTACGCCCGGCTGCTTGAAGACGCCAAAGAATGGGAGGAATTGCGCGATGTGTCGCTGCAACTCCGGGCGATTCCCTACCTTCGGGCTCGTCTCGAAGGGATGAGCCACTACTACGAAGGCCGTGCAGATCATGCCACGGGACGGTCGGGATCAGCGGCGGCCGCTTTCGACCGGGCCTCGGGAGCGGCCTTTCCCCAGGCCCAACAGGGCGTCAACGTGGCTCGCTCGATGATCATCCTCGGTTTTCCGGCGCCCGCCCGTCGAGTGCTCGAGACCGTCGAGAAGAACACGACCAATCGCAACGAGTACTTGAACCTCATGTTTAATGCGGCCATGCAGCTCAAGGACAGTCCCCTGATGGTCGAGACCGCACGGGAGCTCTTTGAACTGCGGCCCAACAGCGCCGAGCTGGCGAACCGTTATGCCGCAGCCCTGCTGATCGACCGGGAAGAGCGGGCGGAGGCACTGCAAATCACGTTGCGCATCGTGTTGCAGTTCCCGCAATCCATTGCGGCGCGCATCAACCATTGCCTGGCCCTGTTGTGGAACAGCCGGGCCGACGAGGCTGAGACTCTGCTCAACAGCGTCTTGCCGATTGACCTCCGGCGGGAGGACCTCAATTCGTATTACATGGCCCTGCTTGACCTGCACTTTCAAAAGGGCCGGTTCGGCCAGGCGTGGGAAGCCCTCGACCGCGTGAATCTGGCCGAGCTCTACCCCAAGGAGGCGGCTTACATCGACGGTCTGCGAAGCCAACTCCCGCCTCGCGGCCAGCCATGAGCCCGACGCAAGCCATCGCCCTGCTCGAACGGCTCCGGGCCGGCAAAACCTCGGCCCAGGCCGTCCTTCGGGTCTTTCAAGCGGCACCGCTGGCGGACCTCGGCTTCGCCCAGGTGGACACCCACCGCAATCTTCGCAAGGGCTTCCCCGAGGTCATCTTCGGTTCGGGCAAGACCCCGGCCCAGGTGGTCGACATCGCCCGCCACATCTGGAGGCGGGAAGGTCGGGTTCTGGTCACGCGCGTGCTGCCGGAACACGCGCGGGTCCTGCGCCGGGCCTTTCGTGCGGCGGTCTTCCATGAGACGGCCCGCTGCGTCACGCTCGAGCGGACGCCGCTGCGCAAGCGGCCCGGAGTGATCGCCGTCCTCTGCGCCGGCACGAGCGATCTGCCGGTCGCGGAGGAAGCAGCGGTCACCGCCGACGTCATGGGCAACCGGGTCGAGCGCCTCTACGACGTCGGCGTGGCCGGTCTCCACCGGCTGCTGGGGAACCTCACGCTGGTCCAGAAGGCCACGGTCATCATCGCCGTGGCCGGGATGGAAGGCGCCCTCCCTTCCGTCGTTTCCGGCCTCGTCTCACGGCCGGTCATCGCCGTTCCCACCAGCGTCGGGTACGGCGCCAGCCTCGGCGGTCTGGCCGCGCTGCTCGGCATGCTCAACAGCTGCGCCAGCGGCGTCACCGTCGTCAATATCGACAACGGCTTCGGCGCCGGGTACGCCGCCAGCCAGATCAACGCCCTCGCCAGCGAAAAACCGTGAGAACGATCTACCTCGACCTGCTGAGCGGAATCAGCGGGGACATGTTCGTGGGCGGCCTGCTCGATTTGGGGGCAAGCCTGGCGACGATCGAGACCGAGCTCGGACGCCTCGGCTTGGCCGGGTACCACCTCGACACCCGCCGCGATGCGAAATGCGGAATCACCGGCACCCGGTTCGAGGTGCACCTCGATCCCCCGCACGCATCGCCCGCGGCTGCCGCCGCCCCCCCCCCGGGGGCCGCCCATCGGCATTCCCACGGGAAGACCCGTTCGTCCCACCCCGAGCCCCACCGGGAACATCGGACGTTCCGGGAGATCCGGGACCGGATTCGCGCCAGCGGCCTTTCTCCCTGGATCCGGGATCGGGCGATCGCCGTGTTCGAGCGGCTGGCCCGGGCTGAAGGCAAGATCCACGGCCAGCCCCCGGACCACGTCCACTTCCACGAGGTCGGCGCCCTCGACTCGATCGTCGACATCGTGAGCGCGTGCATCGGCCTTGACCACTTGGGTCGGCCCCGGGTGCTGGCCGGCCGGGTGATCGAGGGCACCGGCTGGCTCGAATGCGCCCACGGCCGGCTTCCGATCCCCGCTCCGGCAACGCTCGAGCTCCTCGCCGAGCGCGGCGTGACCGTCAGCCAATGCGAAGAACCCCACGAGTTGGTCACGCCGACCGGAGCCGCCCTGCTGGCAGAGTTCGCGGAGACCTTCGGGCCCGCGCCGGCTCTGGCCCTGGAACGGATCGGGTACGGCCTCGGGCAGCGCGATCTCGTCACCCGTCCCAACGTGCTGCGTTTGTGGCTGGGCGAGGCGGCTGCGGCGCCGGCCGGGGCCGGGCATGACTGGGAGGCGGACACCATCGCCGTGCTCGAGAGCAATCTCGACGACGTTTCCGGGGAGATCCTCGGGCACTTCGTCGAGCAAGCGCTGGCGGCGGGTGCCCTTGACGCCTTCTACACCGCGGTGCAAATGAAGAAATCCCGGCCGGGCACGGTATTGACGGTTCTCTGCGCAGCGGGAGACGCCGAGCGCTTCTCCGAGATGATCTTGCGGGAGACCAGTGCCTTCGGCGTGCGGCGGACCAGCGCGGAGCGACGGAAGCTCCGACGCGAGTTTCAGAAGGTGGCGACGCCTTACGGCGAGGTGACTGTGAAAGTGGGCTGGCTCGACGGCCGGGTGCTCCAGGCGGCTCCGGAATTCGAGCCAG
>Ga0209200_1004540_pt1 | contig 11197 bp, 16 predicted proteins | sample AD_UKC033_MetaG_FD_184406 | JGI IMG/M metagenome (GOLD analysis project Ga0209200, IMG submission 184406) | Active sludge microbial communities of municipal wastewater-treating anaerobic digesters from USA - AD_UKC033_MetaG (SPAdes) (version 2) | ecosystem: Engineered > Bioreactor > Anaerobic >...
GGTGTAAAAGCCTGAAGTTTTAACGAATACATAAACAAGAAAATCATTTGCTGAAAGGTTGTGTTTCTTGATTAACTCTAAATTTTCCATTTTCTTTTTGTTTTTATTGGTTAATAATTGATTTTATGCGAGATGCTAAAAGAAGTACCGTACTTCATTCCAAAATCCGCCTTTATTTGTTGCGTATGAATTTCCGACAGTCAAATTTTCCGACCGAAGAAATACACCTTGTTTTTCAAATTCTTTCAATGCTTGACACCAAATGCGAAATACTTTCATAGTTCTATCAGTTGAGCCACAAGAAGCACGATAACCAAAAACAATTGATTTTTCTTTGTTTAGCTTTTCGATATGTTCTATTATTACATTCTGCATTGAGCTTATCAAATTTGCCTTTTCGTTTAGCTTTAAAATCTTATCAGTAATATCAATACTGTCTTTTGGTTTTAGAAGTCTTTTTTCTAAATCCAAATCAACCCAATAGCAATCCCAATACATATATGGATTCCCATTTTCAGCATTAAAAGCAATGATTTTTGTACTCATTGGAATATCGTAACCGTTTTTGAAAGTGATTATATCCCCAACTTTCAAATTGTATTTTTCGTTCTTGCCAGTAAATCTGTGTGCGTTTGCTTCTAACCAATTATTCATTCTTTCAATTGTGCTTTCGTGAAGCGGTTTTGAAAGTAGGTTAAAAGCACCTCTCATAACAGCAGTTTGGCAAGATGCGGGTTTTGTTGTTTCGTTTGACATATTCGTGTTTATTTAAAATTTGTACTTCGTTTGTGGTTTAGTGGGTTAAATTACCGCACTTCGGCAAGCCGTTTGACGTTATGATACAAATGTAAGTAATTAATTTAATATAATAAAATATTTTATTAATTATTTTTGTTAAAATTATGTAAGTTATTGATTTTCAGGCAGAAAAAATTCAAAATTTAAGGGTATTTTTTAGGCAAAAACCCAAAAAAAGGGCTTATTTTTGCAAAGCAGTTTTATTGGTTCCGCTTATTTCGTTCTTTTTGGTTAGTATAATGGGGCTAAACGCCCCATTTTACTTGCAAACACGGCAAAAAACACATATTTTAAACATTTAAAGAAAATAAACCGCTTTAACTTAGTAGGCTTAGCCGTGAGCCGAAACGTTGGAGCGGTTTATTATTTTATTATGAGTATTATTATTAACAAGAAAGCGAATACAACGGTTATCCCGACCGATGTTTTTACAAAAGGATTAAGCCTGTCGGCTATTGGATTGCTAGGCTATCTATTCAGTAAGCCTTATGGCTTTAAGATTACTAAGAAAGATTTAATTTCAGAGTTACAGCAAATAACACCACACGGTAGGGACGCTATAAACCGAATTTTTAATGAGTTGGAGGAAGCTGGGTATTTTCATAAAATTTGTAAGAGAGAAGCTGGAAAATTCGTTTATGATTATGAGGTTTATTTTGAACCGATTACTGAAAAACCGTTAGCGGTTGAACCGTTAGCGGTTGAACCGTTAGCGGAAAATCAGTCAACTAATATTAATAATATTAATATAATTAATAATAATATAGATAATAATAGTAATATATTAAATAATAATATTAATATAAATAAAATTAAAATAAATAATATTTTAGAAAGACAAAAACAATTTGAAAATGAGGTTTTAGAGTTCAAAAATCAATATTCAGAAGATATGTTAAGAGCATTTATCAACTATTGGAGCGAAATGAACAAAACTAAAACTAAAATGCTTTTTGAGTTAAAACAAACATTTGAGATAAATAGAAGGTTAATCACTTGGAGCAAGAATAGCTATAAAAACGGTTTAGATTACAATAAGACAAACGTAAATCAAAATAATATACAAACTATCAATAAAAATAAAATAACCGTTTTATAAAGCAAAAAAAACAACCCCTCAAAATTTGAGGTATAAAATCCATTTTAAATAAAAATATATAATATAAATTTGCATAACTAAAAACCAAAAAAAATGAAAGTACAACAAGTAAAAATCAAAGAGTTTAAGGCGTTGAAGGATATTAACGTCGAAGTAAACGGACACCATTTATTAGTAATGGGGGATAATGGAGTGGGCAAATCTTCATTCATTCAATTATTAGAAATAGCAATGGGTAGGCAAAACAATTTACCCATAAACGCCGAAGGTGAGGCTGAAACTACCTTTTTACACGAAGGCAATGAAATTAAATGCAAGGTAACATTTAAAGAGGGTAAGCCTATTTTAAAGATAACAGGTAAAGGAATAAGTATAAACAACAATAAAGGGGCTATTGCTTCATTGTTTGGAGCTGTGGATTTTGACATTAATGAATTTGTAGAATTATCAAATTCAAAAGCTGGGCAAAAAAAGCAAGTCGAAATATTTAAAAGCCTATTAGGTCAAGAAGTAATAAACGAACTTAACAAATACGAAGCTAATATAAAAAACTCGTATGATGAACGAACAGCATTAGGTAGGGATTTAAAGAATTTAGAGGGGGCAATTAAAGCAAGTAAGTTAGGCAATTATCCAGAATTTGAGTTGAAAAAATTACAAATGATAGATGTTACCAGGCTGGTAAATGATATAGAGGTTGCTAATAAAAACAATAATAACTACACCCGAATTAAACAAGCTTTGATTGATAAAGATAATGAGATTAAAAGCTTAAAACAAAGGATTGAAGCACTGGAGTGGGAAATTGAAAAAGGCAATAGCTGGTTAGAAAATAACAAGCTAATAGATACAACGGAATTAACAGAAAAATTAAAGAAATCAAACGAGATAAACCAGCAATACACAGAGGCACAGACGTTATTATCTCATTACTCAAAGATAAAGGAAATAAATGAAAATATATTCGATTTAACCGCTTTAATAGAAAGTAGTAAACAAGCAATAAATGATACTATTAAGCAAATGGAAAGCCCTGTAAATGGCTTGACGTATAATGAAGATACACTAGTTTATAATGATGTGCCTGTATCAATAAATAATTTAAGCTCAAGCGAAATAATCGAGTTAGGTATATTAATGAAGTTAGCGTTTAACAATTCGGGTATTATCTTTATACAGAGGGGTGAAAGTATCGGTAAAAAGAGGTTGGAGGAAATTTACGACGTGGCAAAAAAGTTAGATTTACAAATTATAATGGAAGAGGTATTGAGAGGTCAGGAAAATATAACCTTTGAAATAGTTAAAGATAATTAATAAATTGAGAATTAAACCAAATAAAAGTAGCTGATTTATTAAAATTAATCCCACAAAATTGAAATATAATATGAATGAAATATGTATAGCAAATTGCGAGTATTTAAAGCCACATCATATAGAGCCAATAAAGAGGTTTTGGAATACGTTTAATTTAGATTTATATTTGGAGTATTTAATAAAAAAAACAAGTCTAAAAATGAGAATTAATCACTTTTATAAATACCTTACCAAAGAGCAACGAGAACACGTTTCTATTGTGAACTACTTAAAATATAAATACCCTAATTTAATTTGGTGGCATACAATGAATGAGGGTAAACGCACACCTTATGAACGCTTTTTGTTTGGCGTAATGGGGGCTAAAAAGTCTGTGCCTGACTTTGTTATTTTAGAGCCTAAAAACGGATATAACGGAATGTTATTGGAGCTAAAAGCAGAGGGAGAAAAGATAACCAAAAAAGACGGTAAGCCATTAAAGGATAAAACGGAGCAAATACAATTTTTAGAGGCGTGTAAGGCTAAGGGGTACTATACAGTAATTGTTGCAGGGTTCGACAATGCTATAAAAGAAATTAATAACTATTTAAAATAAATAATATGAATAAATTAAAATGGCAAACCAAAGAGATTAAGCTAACACAGATAGTGCTTAATCCATTAAACCCAAGAATTATAACTGACAGCCAAAAAAACGCCCTTAGAAACTCACTAAATGAGTTTGGACTTGTTGAAATACCCGTATTAAACCCAACAGACAAAAACAATTTTATGGTTATTAGCGGACATCAAAGAATTGAGCTATTACGTGAACAAGGATCAAAGGTTGTTGAATGCAGAGTGCCTAACAGACCTTTAACAGAAAGCGAAGCCAAAAAATACACCCTAATAGCCAATACACACGCTGGTTATTTTAACCCTGAAATATTAGATGTTGAATATTCAGACGTAGTGAATGATTTGGAGTTTGTTATCCCTCTATTTAATCATGAGGACTTACAAACAAACGAACAAGGGGAGCAAGAAGAAGAAGAAACCACAGAGGAGCAAGAGGCAAAAGAGCCTAATACTAATGTAATAGCGGTGCAATTAACGGATAAGGAAATGATACAATGGCTAACATTTAAAGAGGAGCTTGGAGTAATGAATGATAAAACAGTTATTTTAAAATTAATGGATGAATTTAAAAAATAGTTATATTTGTATAAAAATTTAAGCTATGAAAAAAAATATTAAAACAGAGCAAAAAAAAGAAACTTGCGTTTTAGAATTTATAGCGACAAAGATACATTTAATAGTAGCGTTTACTGTTGGAACATTATACATTCCTTACTATTGGTATCGTGATATGTATCATTACACAGCTTTTGATATGATAAAGGTGATCTTTTTTACAAATTTAACACCGCCAATTATATTACTTGCTTTAGCGTTATTAGGCAAAAAGTATCAGACGTTTAAATACGTTGTTTTATTATTAAAAGAAACCAATCAAAGCCGTATAATGCAAATACTTTTATATTTAGCTTTTTTATTAGTATTTTTGCTATTATATTACTAATGGAGTATAATGGCGTTAAAGAATAGTAGCCAAGATAATCAAGCCCCTTTTGTCAAAAATCCCAAGCACAAAAAAGTGCTTGACGCTTATTTGTCAGGATTAAGCAGAGATAAGGCTTATACATCTGTCTATAAGAAACTTTCACGTAGTAATATTAGTTACATCTTTAACACCTATAAGGACTATATTAACTATCATAAGAATATTGCAAATGTTGAGGTTTTAAAGGCATATAAGTCAGAGAAAATAGCCGATGAGTACGAGGTAATGGAGAAGTGTACGGATATTATTAGGGGGGTTATAATGGCGGAGCGAATAGATAAGATACCTATGGAATTTACCGACAATAATGGTAAGACATACACCAAACTAGTGCCACAAAAGATTAAGTACACCGACTTAGATAAGATACTAAGAGCAATGGAGTTATTAATGAAAATAAAAGGGGTATTGCCTAAGCGACCTGAATATGCAACTCAAGAAATTAAATATGAGGTTGTTTACGATGCCGATAACTTACTAAATGGAACAGATAAAGACATTGCAAATATCTAAACCATTGCCACACGATGGGCAAATGGAGGTTTTAAGGAATTTAAAACGATTTAATGTCGTTGCTAATGGCAGACGTTGGGGGAAAAGTAAGTTAGCTATATTATTATCAATAAACTCATTATTAAGAGGTCATCACGTTGGTTACTTTGTACCCTCGTTTACATTTGCCGATGATATTTGGAGCGAAATGAAGGATCGATTAGAGCCTTTTATGGTAGGTAAAAATGAAACAACCAAATCATTTAACACACGTTCGGGGGGACATTTTAAAATATGGTCATTGGAGAATAAAATGGCTGGACGCTCACGCAAATACCATAGGGTTATAGTTGATGAGGCTTCATTTAATAAAACACTATTACAGCAATGGGAACAAGCCATAAGACCGACGTTAGCGGATTATAAAGGGGACGCTCATTTTTTAAGTTCGCCTGTGTTTGGTACTGATTTTCACGAATTACACCAAAATTCAGAGCGTTACGATAATTGGAGTAGCTTTAATATGCCTACTCATACAAATCCATACATCTCAAAAGAGGAATTAGTATTAATTGAAAGCCAAACCGACCCTTATACCTTTGCTCAAGAATATTTAGCAAAGTTTATACGATTAAAAGGAAAACCTTTTGTTTATACGTTTAATAGGGATAAGCATATAAAGTTATTTAGACCTATTGATAAAAACAGACCGTTGCATTTATCATTTGACTTTAACGTCAATCCTATGACGTGTATAGTAGCGCAACACGCCGAGAATCATTCTTACATTCAGGTATTAGATGAATTTAGAGAAAGCAACTCCAATATCTTTGACATTTGTCGAAAAATAAAAATAAAATACGGTGATTATTTTCTGTATGTTACAGGCGACCCAGCAGGGTTAAGCCGTTCTAGTTTATCCGAAAATATGAACCATTACATTGTTATCAGGAATGAATTAGGGTTATCGGATAGTCAATTACACGTTAGAAGCTCCCACGAATATTTAAAGAACTCATTTGTATTAATAAACTCACTATTTAGCCGACACCCTAACATTTATATTAATCCTGAATGTAGGCACTTAATAAAAGACCTTGAAATGGTGCAGGTATTGGAGGACTATCAGATTGATAAAAAGGATAAGGAATTAAGCCACCTATTAGACTGCCTTAGATATTATTTAGAAACCTATTTTATGAGTTTCTTAAAAATAAGGTTTTAAACACATCAAAATTTGAGGTATGTTTTTGTGTATATTTTAAAATATATTATTTTAATTTGTAGCGTATTAATAATAAACCAAAAGAAAATGAATACAACAGAATTAAAGAAAATAATTAAAAAGGAATTAAAAAGCCTTGAACCTTGTGAAGAAGGTTTGGAGGAATTTGAAACAAAAGACTTAAAGGACATCTCTAATGGTAGTAAAGTTTGGTTTGCTTCAAGGAATGTGAGAACTTGTAAGATAGCCTTAGAAAGTGGGTTATTTGATGTGAACACTCAAAATAATGATGGAAAAACGGCTTTAGATTATGCTAAAGAATTCTATGAAAGAACAGAAATTATCGAACTATTAAAACAATACACTAACCAATAAAAACAAAAAAGAATATGCAAACAGAACACAATTACAAGCCAATAACCATTGGAGAGGTTAAATTCAAACAAATGTCAGAAACAGACATCAATCAATTAACACAGTATTACAACGGATTAACTAAGTTTATTATATCCGATGAGTTTTACAAGTTTAACCACCAAATCAAAACAAGGTTAATCATTGAAAGCAAATTAATTAAACAACGCCTTAAAAACTATATTGACTAATGGAGCTACCAAATGCACAAGAGCTGGAGGAAGTTGTATTAGGGGCTTTAATATTAGAAAATTCGAGTATCAATAAAATATTAGACATTCTTAAACCTGAACACTTCTATAATGATAATTATAAAATCATTTACAGAGCCATTATAACACTTCATAACGAAAAAAAATCCATTGATTATCTGACAATAGCCAATGAGTTAAAGCGTATTAATATGCTACAAAGTATTGGAGGTGCTTATGAATTAGTTAAATTAACCAGTCGTGTTGCTTCAGCCTCAAATATAGAAAGCCATTGTTATATCATCATTCAAAAATCAATGCTTCGGGAGCTTATAATAAAAAGTAACATTTTAATACAGAAAGCAACCACAGAGCAATATGATGTTTTTGAATTAATCGAAGATCAACAGCGCAATTTATCAAATATTTTAAACGTAGGCTCAAAAAGTCAGGAAACTATCTATTCAGCAAGTCAAAGCTTATTAAATGAATGTTATAACGCAATGATTAATAGCAAGGCTATTGGAGTAAATACTGCTTACAGAAAATTAAACGAACAGATTAACGGTTTTAAAAATGGGAATTTAATTATTTTGGCGGCACGTCCAGGAATGGGTAAAACAGCTTTTGCTTTAAAATTAGCCTCTTATCCAGCAAGTAACAATACACCAGTTGCTTTCTTTAGCTTGGAAATGACTGCCAAAGAGTTAGCAAGTAGGGTGCTTTCTTATAATAGTGGAATACCTGCTCAAAAGATAACCAATGCTTATATTAACACTTATGAATTACAACACCTAAGAGATAATTTAACTACAATTAAAGACACTAAACTATTTATAGACGATAGTTCACATTTAACGATTGAGAGGCTTAGAATTAAAGCGCATAAATTAAAAGAGGTACATAAAATAAAAATGATTGTAATTGATTACATACAGCTAATGGATAGCTCTAATCAATACAGAGGCAACAAGGTTTATGAAGTGAGTGAGATTTCAAGGGGCTTAAAGTTATTAGCTAAGGAATTAGATTTGCCTATAATAGCACTTAGTCAATTAAGTAGGCAAGTCGAAACACGAACCGACAAAAAGCCAATATTAGCAGACCTTAGAGATAGCGGAAGTATTGAACAAGACGCTGATATGGTAATGTTTTTAATGCGACCCGAATATTATAAAATGGAAACGTATAACATAAACGGACAAGAGGTAAATAGTGAAAGGCTATTAGTGTGCGACATTTCAAAGTTTAGAGGCGGTAGAACAGGCGAAATATATTTGAAATGGGTTGGAGATATTATGAGTGTAGAGGATTACGATTATAATAATTTAGGCTTAAACAATACCTCAAATTTTGAGGTACAAAATCCATTTTAAATAAAAATATATAATATAAATTTGTGTAACTAAAAACCAAAAGAAAATGAATACAACAGAATTAAAGAAAATAATTAAAAAGGAATTAAAAAGCCTTAAACCTTGTGAAAAAGGTTTGGAGGAATTTGAAACAAAAGACTTAAAGGACATCTCTAATGGTAGTAAAGTTTGGTTTGCTTCAAGGAATGTGAGAACTTGTAAGATAGCCTTAGAAAGTGGGTTATTTGATGTGAATATGCAAAATAAAAATGGAAAAACAGCTTTAGATTATGTCTTAGGTAGAGAAGATTACAATATAGTTAAATTACTCTTAGATAACGGAGCAAATGTGAATATGCAAAATAAATACGGATACACCGCTTTAATGTATGCCGTAGATAGAGAAGATTACAATACAGTTAAATTACTCTTAGATAACGGAGCAGATGTGAATATGCAAAATAAATACGGATACACCGCTTTAGATTATGCTGAAGGATTCTATGAAAGAACAGAAATTTTCGAACTATTAAATAAATATACTAACAAATAAAATATAATAAAATGGAAAAAAAGGTAAAATCAGTAACACAGGATATTCGTAATTATAGCACACAGTACGGACAAATGTACGTTCATTTAATAACATTTGAGGGCGAAAATACAGCCTACGAGTATAACAGTAAATCAAACGTATGCGAGAAGTTTAAGATTGGAGAGATTGTTAATGTTGAGGTTTCACAAAGAACTGCAAATGGAATAGTTACTAACATAGTAAAGCCTATTCAACAAGATACAAAACCTAATGTTAGTTATACTTCACAAAAGGAACAAGGCATAATAACCTATCTTAGTTGTTTAAGCAGTGTAACACAGTTATACGCTGGTACTGGCGTTAAGGTATCTGATGTTTTAAATGATGTAGAATTAGCCTTTACTAAGGCAATGGAAAAAAAGGGAATGTAAAATGATAAGTTTAATAATAACAATAGCTATTACAATGGTGGTAGCTATTATTTCAATAAAAAACAGACAAAACAATGAAAACTAAACAAAAAAGAGGGGCAAAGCCTAAGCCATTAAATGAGAAGGTAACGCAACTACCTATTTACCTAAAATTAGGCGATATTAAAGCCTATGGTGCTGATAAATTACGAATTGAATTAACACAATATGCAAAAACATTAATAGAGAATAATAGAAAATAACAAATAGAAAATGCTAAGAAGTAATTTTGTTTATAACCCAGCCTTAAAATGTATGAGATACAATGGTGAGGTATTGGAGATAACGATTTCGGGCTTGGCGAAGTGGCTGAACCCGAAGCTAAATAGAATTACTAACTTTTAAATTTAAAACGAATGATTGATAGAATTACTGAACAGCCATTTTGCCAAACCCGTGTTAGTGGCAGTACTTTTGTGAATGCAGATTGCTTCGATGTTTTTCCTTTTATTGAGGATAAATCAATTGATGCTATTATTTGCGATTTGCCTTATGGAACAACTCAAAACAAGTGGGATAGTGTTTTACCATTGGATAAACTTTGGAAGCAATACAAGAGGATTTTGAAAGACAATGGAGTTGTTGTTTTGTTTGCTTCACAACCATTTTCAAGTGCTTTGATAATGAGTAATACAAAGGAATATAAATATAGTTGGGTGTGGGATAAGGTAAATAAGTTCTCAGGACATCTGAACGCAAAAAAACAACCACTAAGGATAACAGAGGATATTTGTGTTTTTTATTTACAACAGCCAACGTATAACCCAATAATGGTAAAAGGCGAGCCATATAAAGCAACAAGTAAGGGTGGGAAATCTTCAAACTTTGGAAAACAAACTGATGGAATTACAACCATAAATGAAGGGTGGTATTACCCCAAAAATATCATTTCTATAAAAGGTGATGAAAGAGGAACGGAAGGGAGAATACACCCAACACAGAAACCAGTTGAATTGATGGAATACCTTATAAAAACCTACACAAACGAAGGCGATATGGTCTTGGATAACACAATGGGTTCAGGAACTACAAACCTTGCTTGTATCAAATTAAACCGCAAATCAATTGGAATAGAAAAGGAAAAACAATATTACGATGTAGCTGTTCGTAGGGCTTCGGAGTATTGCCACTAACGGTGGGCAATAAGGCAAGTGGCTGATTACGGGATACGAATTCAAATAATTAAAAACAAAACATAAAATGAAAGACAAAGGATATTTTGGAATTGGATGTTTAAATATGAAAACATCACAAAACTACGGCACTCTTTTTAGAACTGCCCAAATTTTAGAAGCGGACTTTATTTTCTTAATTGGAAGTAGATTTAAGCCACAAGCAAGTGATACAATGAAAAGTTGGAAACATATACCAACATTTATTTACAAAGATTTTGCAGACTTTAACGAACACCGCCCACACGATTGTAAATTAGTTGGTATTGAATTGGTTGAAACTGCAACTAAATTAACTGAATTTAAACACCCAAAACAGGCTTGTTACCTGCTTGGTGCAGAAGATAATGGATTGACAAAAGAAGCAATTGAAAAATGTCAAGAAATTATTTATTTACCAGGTTCTCGAAGTATGAATGTCGCTGTTGCGGGGAGCATAGTTTTATATGACAGACATACTAAATGCGGGCTTTTTTAAGCTGTTGCATAACGGATTCAGGCTTGGCGAAGTTGGGGATTTTGAAAACGA
>Ga0209200_1004541_pt1 | contig 11194 bp, 10 predicted proteins | sample AD_UKC033_MetaG_FD_184406 | JGI IMG/M metagenome (GOLD analysis project Ga0209200, IMG submission 184406) | Active sludge microbial communities of municipal wastewater-treating anaerobic digesters from USA - AD_UKC033_MetaG (SPAdes) (version 2) | ecosystem: Engineered > Bioreactor > Anaerobic >...
CCACGACCCGGTGCAGGAGACCACGCATGTGATCGCCACCGCAGCCGTCGCCGCGCTGCTGCCGATCGAGCCGGGTGCCTGGCGCCTGAGCGCGCCTGCGCAGGCCTGAACGCCGCCGTCCGGCTTCAGGCACCCGCGCGCATCGGCACGCCGGCCGCCGTCCGACCGCAGCTGCCCGCTGGCTGACGTGAGCGTACTACCGGAGCCTCGGCCGCTGCGAGCAGGGCCCGGTCCGCTTCGTCGAGATGGAGACCCCGGGCTTCGAGCTGGCCGAGCGTGTCGTCGAGCTCCCAGGGCGCGGCGAGCAGGCGCTTGCGGCCATTGCGGAACTGCACATGGAGCCAGTAGGCATCCGTTTCCGGCGAATGCCGCAGGTAGAGACGCGCGACCTCTTCCGGCGAGGACAGCGCCGTCTCCAGCGCGCCCTCTTTCTTGGTACGTCCCCTGAAATAGGAGATCGCCAGAAAGGCGGCCAGGGCCACGAAACCGGTCAGCAACTCGAGCATGGATGACTCCCCCCAATGGACGACATGCAAGGAGAGCCCGCAGCCGAACGGCTCGGGATGGTCTCCCTGATCAAGATCATGTGTGGGGAGAATAAAACGAATGGAGTTCTGAGGCACCCCTATCTATAAAACCAATTGCTATAAGCAACCTGACCGCCTTCCACACGCCGCAGGATGACGAACCGGTCGCCGACCGCGCAAGCAGTCGGCGACCGGCCATGTGCGCCTGACGAAGCCTGGGACCCGCTCAACCAGGCTGCGGGATCAGGCCGAGCGACAGCCAGGGCACGAAGGCGATGATGAGCCAGGAGATGGTGAGGCCCATCATGTACATCAGCGCGAAGCGCACGAGCTTCGAATACGGGATACCCGTGACGCCGCTGGCCACGAAGAGGTTGAGGCCGAAAGGCGGCGTGATGAACCCGATCGCGGCACCTACCAGAAAGATCACCGAGAAATGCACCGGATCAACGCCCGCCGCGATCGCGATCGGCGCAAGGATGGGGGCGAAGATCACCGTCACAGGCAGGCTCTCGAGAATCGTACCGGCGGCAAGCACGATACCCATGCACACCAGCAGCACAACTACGTCACCACTTCCGAACCAGGCGATGAAGGACTGCACCGTCTCGGCGGCGCCGAGCAGGGCGAAGACCTGCTGCATCACGATGGAAATGGCAATCATCGGCGCCAGCATGCCGGTAAGCTGGCCGGAGCGCAGCAGGATGTCGGGCAAAGCCCGCCACCTGATTTCGCGGGTGACGATCAGGCCGGCGATCAGGCAGAAGCCCACGGTAATCGCCGCCGCCTCGGTGGGCGAGAAGATGCCCGAGTAGATCCCGAAAATGACGATGAAGATGGCGAAGAACCCCAGATAGGCACTGCCCGCCGAGCGCACTACGCGCCCCACATCGAGCGGCGAGATGGAGCCCCAGCCATGCTTTCGGCACATCCACCAGCACACCGCCTGCATCGCGATCACCATCAGCATGCCCGGCAGGATGCCGGCAACGAACAGATCGGAGATCGACAGGTTCATCAGGAAGCCATACACGATGAAGATGATCGACGGTGGAATGATGATCCCGACCGTGCCACCGGCCGCGGCCGTGGCAGCGGCGAAGCGGCTGTCGTAGCCATCCTTCACCAGCAGCGGCTGCATGATGCCGCCGATGGTCGCGGTGGTCGCCGAGTTGGAACCCGAGATGGCCGCGAACAGCCCGCAGGAGCCGATCGTGGCCAGGCCGAGGCCGCCGCGCATCCAGCTCAGGCAGGCGTGGGCGAACTCGGCCAGGCGCTTGGCAATGCCCGCCGCGGCGATGAGGTCACCGGTGAGAATGAATAAGGGCAGCGAAAGCAGCCCGAAGAAGTTCAGCCCCTCGAATAGCGTCACACCGATGTTGGCAAGCGTGAAGTCGATGACCAGCGACGCGCCGGTGACCCACATGCCGATGACGAGGAAGATGGGCACGCCGAGCAGGAACAGCACGACGACGCCCAGTGAAACCAGAGTGATGAGAGTCGAATTGTCCATGATGCCTCCTCAGTCTCCACCAATTGCCTGGATGTCGACCAGGAAGGGTTCGCGGCGGCGGTAACGGCCAATGTCTTCGACCAGGTTCTGCAGGGCGCGGAACATCAGCAGGCACCAGCCGACCGGGGTGGCCAGGTAGAACCACCACTGCATGACGTTGTCGGTGCCTTGCACGATGGCGAAGTTGTCATAGGCGAGTTGCGTCTGCTCGATGGTGAACCAGGCCACCATGGTGCCGAAGCCGACCCACAGGATTGCGTCAAGCCACATGCAGGCGAACTGGGCTCCGTAGGGCATGCGCAGGCGGAGGTCGTTGAACACCAGATGAGTGCGCTTGCGTACGTTGTAGGCGCAGCCAATCCAAGTTACCCACAGGAACAGGTAAATCGGAATGGAGGAACTCCAGGGGACCTGAGTACTGAAAACATAGCGCTCGAACACCGCGTAAACGATGATCAGGGCCATGCTGGAATAGGCGATCAGGATCAGGGTGCGTTCGGCGTTGCGGTCTAGCCACCGAACGAGTGCCAGAAGATAGGCCATTGGGGGAACTCCGAAATGAGGGAGGCGCCCTGCGCTGACCAGGCTGACGAGCCGGCGCAAGGCGTGCGGCAGGTCGGGGCTACCAACCAGCCATCAAGCGGACTGCCACCAGCGTTGCGGTTTCACGTCAGCCACAGGGGTATCTTTCGGGATTTCGCGCGCAACCATGAAGATCTCCTTGTAAACATCGTGCCCCCCGGACATCTTGTTGAGGCGCTCCCGCCACTCTGCCCAGGGCTCGGGTCGGTACTCGGGCGAGCACATCTTCTCGGCCTTGAGAATCTCGGCATCGGAGAGCGTGGCCACGCGCACGCCGTTCTTTGCGAAAACGGTATCCGGCCCCGGGTCTACGACCGCACCGACCACTTCAACGAGCGCACGCTCCTGCTCGCGCTGGGTATATTGCTGTGCGTCGTAGGCCACCTCCATCACGATGTCCTGGATGGCAGGGGGCAGCTTCTCAAAGGTCGCGTTGTTCATCGCGGTGTGCTCAGTACCGCAGAAGAACTTCAGGTCCACCGCCTGCGCGAGCACAGGCGCCATGTTGGCGTAGGCCGCCGCCCCCATCCATGTCTCGGCGCCGTCGATGAGGCCCTGCTTTAGGCCGTCGAGCGTCTCTTCCCAGGCGATCGGCACCGGGTTCAGATTCATGAGCTGCATGGCGATGCGGCCGAGCTGGGTGCCGGTAACGCGGTTCTTGGTGCCAGCCAGTTCCTCGATGGTGGTCACTGTCGGGCGGTTGGCGAACTTCTTGCCGAGCATCAGGCCACGCAGTTCGCAGTGGGTGTACAAGAACTGGATGTTGTGGCGCTTGCGCATCGGCTCACGGAAGAGCTTTTCGCTCTTCGGGTGATAGAAGAAGTAGTGCTGGGCCGCGCGCGAGGGGAACATGTAGGCAAAGTCGAGCACGTTGTAGTACGGCGCCGAGCCAGCCGAGTTCTGGGTACTGGCCGAGAAGATGTCGACGATGCCCTGCTGGGCCTTCTTCACGCAGTCGAGCTGGTTGCAGATCTGGTTGCTGCCGATGAACTCGATCTTCAGCGCGCCGTTGGTGCGTCTCTCCAACTCCTGGGCAAACCACAGCTGACCCGACTCCTGAATCTTCAGGTTGCTTTCGTTGAAGCCTGATGCACCGAACTTCAGCGTCATCAGCGGCGTCGAGGCATTGCGCGCGTCGGCGGTCTGCGAGGCAGCGCGGGCGAGCCCCTCGAAGGTCAGCGGGCCGACCATGCCTGCGGCCGCAAGTGCGGTGGAGGTCAGCCCGTAGCGGCCGGCAATGCGCAGAAAGCCGCGACGATCCAGCTTGGTCTCTTTGCTCATGGTGTGTCTCCTCTTTGATGGGTGGGCTCGACGGCCCTGTGTGGAATCGCTTCTGCGTTGAGTGGACGCCGTCGCCGCGTCAGATGCGGTCGGCGAGCATCATGTCGGCGGCCTTCTCTCCGATCATGATGACAGGGGCATTGGTGTTACCCGAGACGAGCTCGGGCATGATCGAGGCATCTGCCACACGTAGGCCGACCAAGCCACGCACCCTGAGTCGAGCGTCCACGACCGCATCCTCGTCCGAGCCCATTTTGCAGGTGCCGGCCGGGTGGTAGATCGACTGGCTGTAGCGGCGAGCGGCGTCGAGCAACTCGGCGTCGCTCTGGTACTTCGCGCCCGGCACGAACTCGGAGATGATGTGCGGCTTGAGCGCGGGCGCCTCGGCGATGCGGCGTGCGACCTTGACGCCACCGATCACCACCGCATGGTCGCGCTCGTCACCCAGGTAGTTGGCATGGATCGCGGGATAGGCGAGCGGGTCGGCCGAACGGATCTCGATACGGCCACGACTCCACGGCCGCAGCTGACACACCGAGGACGTGAAGGCCGAGAAGGGATGTGCGCCCTCCCCCGGCTTGTCGGCAGACAACGGCTGCATGTGGAACTGGATGTCGGGGCGCTCGACCTCGGGCGAGGAGCGCGTGAAGATGGCCACCTGACTGGCCGCCAGGGTCAGTGGTCCGGTACGCGAGAACATGTATTGCAGTCCGATCCAGAGCTTATGGATCGGACTGTTCACCTCGTCGTTCAGCGTACGCTCGCGGGTCTTGAAGACCAGCCTCACCTGCAGGTGGTCCTGCAGGTTGCGGCCGACGCCAGGCAGGGCGTGGAGCACCTGCACCCCCGCTCGCCGCAGAACCTCGACCGGACCAACGCCCGAATTCTGCAGGATCTGGGGCGAGCCGATGGCGCCCGCGGCCAGCACGATCTCGCAGCGCGCCCGGGCGATGCAGCGTTCTCCGCCCTGAAGATACTCCACGCCGACCGCGCGCTTGCCCTCGAAGAGGATGCGCAAGATCTGGGCGTGAGTCTCGACGCGCAGATTGGAGCGCCCCATGGCGGGCCGCAGGAAGCCCTTCGCGGTACTCCAGCGGAAACCCTTGTGCGCGGTCTGCTGAAAGTAGCCTACGCCTTCCTGACTCGCGCCGTTGTAGTCGTCGTTATAGGGAATGCCGATCTCCTGCGCAGCCTTGATGAAGTGGTCGGCGATCGGCCTGCGCAGGCGCAGATCCGAGACTTTCAGCGGTCCGCCCACGCCGTGATACTCGCTCGCGCCACGCTCCTGGTCTTCGGACCTCTTGAAGTACGGAAGCACCTCGTCGAAGCTCCAGCCCTCGTTGCCCAGCGCTGCCCAGCGGTCATAGTCCTCCCGCTGGCCGCGTACGTAGAGCAGGCCGTTGAGCGAGCTCGAACCGCCCAGCACCTTGCCACGCGGCCACTGGATCTCGCGGCCGGCAACCTTCTCGTCAGGCTCGGTCCGGTAGCACCAATCCAGCTTCGGATTGTGCAGAGTCTTGAAGTAGCCAACCGGGATGTGGATCCAGGGGTTGCTATCGCGGCCGCCAGCCTCAAGCAAGAGCACCTGGTTACGCTCGTCGGCGCTCAGGCGATTGGCCAGCACGCAACCGGCCGAGCCTGCCCCGACGACGATGTAATCAGCTTCAATGGACATCTAGAAGGTCTCCTGACTGCACCGTTAGGAATACGATGCTGATGTTCTGAGTAACGCCTCACGCCTTGTTTATGAAACGCAGCGTTTCAATAAAGTGCATACGCACTATTAATGAGGCCATACGCAAAACAAACACAAATCGAGCATTCCGATCCGAACTGAAACGCAACGGCGCAAAAGTGAACCAAAAAGGCGTCAAGAAACGCGTTACGGACCTCGGAGACCCTTCGACGTAGCTTGTGCACATCGACGCTATTGGCGAGATGAAAGTGACTGGCGCGCGGAAGCAACGCCTTTCCGTAGACGCGTCTCCGAAGGCCAAGAGCACCTCACGACAGCTTGCCGGGACCTTCTCGCTTCCGAGGCCTCCATCCAAGTCCTGTCTCGTTGCACCGCAGGCAAGCCTTAAATGAAACACAGCGTTTCAAAAGATCGATACATTTCGTACCATTGCATCAAGAGTCACAGAGAAACAGAAGCCCGACACGGATGACGGAAGTGACACGCGAATCAGGACACATGGGCAGAGGGCCCCACGCACCGAATGCGGACGACGCGGTAGTCGTGCATGACGAAGGCAGCGAAGACGTTCGCCGCCTTCGTCCGCTCACTGTCCTCGAACACCTCACGGAATCTACCCAGCCGCTCACGCTGGCTCAGCTCGCAAGCCTCATGAGTGTGCCCAAGAGCACCCTCATGAGACTGCTTCGCGCAATGGAAGACCAAGGCTACGTGCTTCATCTACCCGCGGAGCGAGGCTTTGTCGCCGGAACGCGCGCCACTACGCTGGCACTACGCACGCTTCGCGGCTCGAACATGCGTCGAGAGTGCCGCGCCGTACTTCGCGCGCTCGTCGACAAGCTTGGGGAGTCCTGTAACCTCACTGTTCCTGATGCAGGCCGAGTGCTCTACGTCGAGCGCGTTGAGACCACCGAGCCGCTACGCATGCACTTGCAGCCGGGCACCTTCGTGCCGATGCACTGCACCGCAAGTGGCAAGCTCTTCCTTTCATCCATGTCCCTGCTCGAACGTCGCCGCCTGCTTGCCAACCTCACCCTGACACGCCACTCCCCCCGCACTCTGGTGGATATGGAAGCGCTCGAGGTGGAACTCGCGCGCAATGCCAAACTCGGCCTCGGAATTGACAATGAAGAGTTCGTCCGCGGCATGATCGCCGTCGCAGTCCCGGTGCTTGGCGAGGGCAGCAAGGCGGTGGCGGCGATTGCCTGCCACGCGCCGACTGCGCGCGTCTCGCTCGACGACCTGATGGCCAAGGTGCCAAGCATGCGCATTGCAGCGGACGCGATGCGAACCATCCTCTTCCCAACGCCGAGCGCGTGAAGCTACAACGCAGATTAAGAGCAGCTGGCCGAGCACGAGGCCCCAGAAACCGGGCGGCATGCCAAAAATCGAGCATGCTCCGGCATCTGACTAGCCAGGTGCTCACGTATTCCGCAGTCACGAAAAGCAGAGTGCATGCAGCTTGCGGCCTGATCGGTGCCGCAGAAACAGCTAACGATACAGCGTATTGAAGACCAGTCCGGAGCCGATCAGGATCAGCACCCCGAACGCGATGCGGCGCATCGTGACTTGAGCGAAGGGCGGCGGATAGCGCCGTCCTGCGATCGTCGCCAGCGCTACCAGCGGAACGGTGAAGCCGATCAACGCCCACACCGCCGGCGTAAACGTTCCCTGCGTACCGGCGAATATGGTCCGCGTGCCGGCGGTGAAGGCGAAGGTCAGCAGCAGCATGTTGCGCACGGTCGCCAAATCGAAAGGCTGGCGGTAGAAGTGAAAGATCACGGGGGGGCCGGCCATGCCGAACAGGCCGCCGAAAAGACCGGAGAAGAAGCCGCTGACGAAGAAGCTCAGGTTGGAGGATCGTTTGACGAGCGGCGCCGGGCGCAGCATGAATACGACACCGCTGTAGATGATGGTGAGCCCAAGCAGGAGTTGCAGCAGGTTGGCCGCGGTGGCGCTCATGTACTCGAGCAGCAGGACACCCGCCAGGGTCGACGGCAGCACGCCGACCAGCACGTAGCGTGCCGCCGGCCAGTCGATGTGGTGCAGCTTGCCGGGCAGCGCCACCGCACTGTTCATCAGCGTGACCAGGCTGATGATGGCGGCCACCAGCGAGATCGGCGCCAGGCCAAAGCCGCTGCTGACACCGATGACGATCATGCCCAGGCCGAAGCCGGTCACGGTCTGGAAGTAGGTCCCGACGGCGATCACCGCCAGCAGGGCCACCGCAGTCTCGATGCTCATCGGACTCTCCTCATGGATTCATGATCGTCCTCACCTTGAGACGTCGTCACGCTCCCTGAGCTGCGTACCAGCACATGCACAGGCAGGATCGTGCGCCGACTCATGTTCAGACCTTGAATTGACCGAGCAAGGCATCCTGGTCATGCACCCGCGCGGCCATGACCTTGCAGTGGTCGAGCTGCCGCTCGGCCACCTCGGTCACTTCGCGTCCGATGTCGCGGATCACGCCGGTGTTGCGGTCGATCTCGGACGCGCTCGCGCTCTGCTGCTGAGCAAGTTCGGCAATGCGCAGGTTCATCGTGCTGATGAGGGTGATTGCCTCGCGCACACGGGCAAGGATGCCATTTGCAGTCTCGGCCTCGACGGCAGTCCGCGCGGCAGTTTCGCTGCTCTGGAGCATACGGCTTTCGGCTTGCTGGACGCCGGTGCGCAGCTCCTCGATGATGCCGCGGATATCACGCGTCGACTCCTGCGTGAGGGCTGCGAGGTTACGGACCTCATCGGCGACGACGGCGAAGCCACGGCCGGCCTCACCCGCCCGCGCCGCCTCGATCGCCGCATTGAGGGCGAGCAGATTGGTCTGGTCGGCAATACCGGTGATCTTGGCGAGGATCGATTCGACGCTCTGGCTCAAGCGCACCAGCGCGTTGACAGAGTGGCTGGTGGCATCCATTTCCTCGGCGAGCTGGCGGATGGCCGCAGTCGAGCTGGATACCACGCGCACGCCTTCCCCGGTCTCGTCATGGGCAGCGACCGCGGCCTGCGCAGCCTCGTGAGCGTGGACGGCGACATTCTGCGCCGCAGCGCTCATCTCGTGCATTGCACCGACCAGCCGCTCGAGCTCTTCCATCTGCCGGCGCAGGCGCTCGGCGGCATGACCGGCCTCGCCCGATGTCCTGGCGCTCGCCTCACCAAGCTGGTGGGCGCTGTCCTTGACGTTGCGGATCAGGGCCTGCAGGTGGGCGACGAAACCATTGAACGCGCGCGAGACGTGCGCAATCTCGTCCCGTCCCTTCTCGCCGAGACGACGCGTCAGGTCTCCCTCTCCTCGGTTGACCTCGTCCAGCGCGTGGCGCAGACGCGCGAGCGGATCGAGCAGCCGGCCCATCAGCACGGCGAGCACGAGCAGGCTCACCAGCACACCTGCTAGGGTGCCGGCAACCGCGCGCTGGCTCAGTGCGTCGGCCTCGGCCATCAGCACGGCCTCGTCGAGTACGATGCCGACGTACCAATCCATGCCGGTCAGTCCCGCAAGCGGCGTAAACGAGACCAGCAGGCGTCGGCCGCCAGCCTGTGTCTCCGTGAGCCCCTTGTCGAGCGGAGGCTGTGCGCCATCGAAGAGTTCGCCATAGGGCTTGCCGTTGAGTGCCGCATCGGGGTGGGAGATGATGCGGCCGGTACGCGTCATCAGGAAAGCGTGACCGGCGCCGTTGAAGTCGAGGGTGTTGATCGCCTCGGCGATCGTCTGCAGGCTCAGGTCGCCACCGAAGGCTCCCATGAAACGGCCGCGGTCACTGAGTCGTGCCACCGCCGAGATCAGGATCTCGCCGCTTGCCGCGTCCGCATAGGGTTCGGTGAGCACGGCGCGTTCGGCGCGCTCGGCCAGCGCGTACCATGGCCGCTTGCGCGCGTCCCAGCCGGGCGGGTCCCAGCTCGGCGTATTGGTGATGCGGGCACCATCGCTGTCGAGCCCGCCGAAGATCAACAGGAACTGCTCGCGCAGTAGCGGCCGGTCGAACACACGCTGAATGTGGATGGCACTGAAGTCGGCATCGATGCTCTGCGCCGCCATGTCGATGAGCTGGAGCTTGGCGTTGAGCCAATGTTCGATCTGGCGTGCAAGGCCTGCGCCGGCCTCGCCGATGCTGGCCTCGGCCTGTGCACGCAGGCTGGCACGCACCTGTGCGACCTGCACGAACGACAGCATGCTCAGGGTGACGAACAGCACGAGCGCGCTGGCGATACCCACCTTGTACGATACCTTCATCGCGTTTCCTCCCTGCCCTCAGCCGGACGCGTCCGCCACTGTACTTAGCGCGCCGCCCTGGCTGCGGCATCCTGTGCCTGGACGACGGTCACCGCGATGACGTGGAACACGTCCTCGGCGCTGCAACCGCGTGACAGATCGTTGGCCGGCTTGGCCAGGCCCTGCAGCAACGGCCCGATGGCGACCGCGCCGCCGACGCGCTCGGCAAGCTTGTAGCCGATGTTGCCGGCCTCGAGATTGGGGAAGATCAGTACGTTGGCCCGCCCCTTCACCTGCGACTGGGGGAGCTTTCGATTCGCAATCTCGGCGACGATGGCGGCATCGAGCTGGACGTCGCCATCTATCGCCAGTCCAGGGCGCAGCGCCTTGACGCGCTCGGAAGCGGCAACGACCTTGTCCACCGCTGCATGCTTGGCGCTACCGCTCGTGGAGAAGGACAACATCGCCACGCGCGGTTCCTCTCCGAGCAGGCTGCGGGCACTGTCGGACGCGGCCATTGCGATCTCGGCCAGCGCCTCGGCGTCCGGATCGACCACCAGGCCGCAATCCGAAAAGATGAGCCCTCCCTTCAGACTGTGGAAGGGCTCGCACATCATCATCAGGAAGAAGCTCGACACAAGCTTGAACGCCGGGTCGGTACCGATCACTTGGATCGCGGTCCGCACCACGTCGGCGGTGGTGTGCACCGCGCCGGCCACCGAGCCGTCGGCATCGCCCATGCGCACCATGAGGTTGGCGAACACGAGCGGCTTGCGCACCTCCTCCGCAGCTGCCGCGCGCGTCATGCCCTTCTTCTCGCGCAGCCGGAACAGCTCCTCGGCATAGCCCTCGGCGAGAGGCGAATCGGCCGGGTCGATCAGGGTCATGCCGCTGAGGTCGATGGCCTCGTTCTCCGCCAACTGGGTAATGCGGGCACGATCGCCGACCAGCAGGATGCGCGCAGTACCTTCGCGTGTCGCGCGCAGCCCGGCCTGCAGCACGCGTGGGTCGTCGCCTTCGCACAGCGCGATGCGCCCCGGATTGGCACGGGCGCGATCGATGATGCGATTGATAGCCTTCATGATTCTGGGTCCTCTGCATCCCGCCCTGCACACGCTCGAGCGGGAAAAGATGCCGGCCGCCAGGGCACGGGGCCCTGGCGCCGGCCAAGCTCAATCCCAGGGGGAGGGAGGAGTGGATTGAGCGGAGGAACCCGCCACGCCCGAGCTGGGCGCGGCGGGGGTTCGGAACCCCGGAGCGCTCAGACGTAGTCCTTGTACTTGTCGAGGAATCGCACCGGCTTGGAGAGCGCGTCACGGCGGAACGGGTCGCCCAGCTCGCGCGTGCACATGATCTCGATGATCGTCGTCTTGCCGTGGTTCATC
>Ga0209200_1004548_pt1 | contig 11182 bp, 9 predicted proteins | sample AD_UKC033_MetaG_FD_184406 | JGI IMG/M metagenome (GOLD analysis project Ga0209200, IMG submission 184406) | Active sludge microbial communities of municipal wastewater-treating anaerobic digesters from USA - AD_UKC033_MetaG (SPAdes) (version 2) | ecosystem: Engineered > Bioreactor > Anaerobic >...
CTAACTCCTTCCATTCCTAATCAAAAAATATTTTTGTCCACTATCCCTCAAAAAATCTCACACTCAGTTGAGTCTAACGACCTATACTCTTCTGACAAAACTGTTCAACTTACAGGGGGTTAATACACAAAACATTATAAACCATTTTAAAACGACAAAGCGCAATGACAAGAACAATCAAAACAGTCGGACTACTTCTGTTCATCACCGCAGGACAAATTGCATTTGGACAAAACAACAAAGAAAAGGCTCTTGAAAAAGCACTTGAAGCCATCAAACTAATGGATGACGGAAAGGTTCCCGAAAGCATTAAGCTGTTGGAAGAAGCCCAAAAACTTGACCCAGACCGGTTTGATTATCCTTACGAGTTGGCGTATGCACATTATTTAAAGGAAGACTATAAAGGAGCTATCAAAATTCTAGAGAAAAATAAATCTCACAAAGATGTTAATGAAAGACTGTTTCAGCTTTTAGGAAATTGCTATGATGTGTTAGGTAACAGTAACAAAGCATTTGAAGCGTATGACGAAGGACTTAAAATATTTCCAAATTCTGGAATGATTTATTTGGAGAAGGGAAATGTTCATTGGAACAAAAAGGAATATGGCAAAGCACTTCCCTTTTATGAAAAAGGGATAGAAGTTGACCCAAAGTTTCCTTCTAACTATTATCGTGCAACAAGAGTTTATTGCGGCTCAACTGAAGAAGTTTGGGGGTTGATTTACGGAGAAATATTTATGAACTTAGAACGTAATAGTAAAAGGACAACGGAAATCAGTAAACTACTTTTTGACACTTACAAAAGTGAAATAAAATTCACAAGCGACACCTCAATGACAATTAGTTTTTGCCAGCAAATGACAATGAATGTAAATGCAATTTCTGACCCTAAGAATATTAAACTACCATTTTGTATGATTTTCGAGCCGACTTTGCTAATGTCAATTGCTTTTGAAAAAAGCATTGACATCAATTCACTTGACAAAATTAGAAGCACATTTATTGACAACTATTTTAATAACGAACGTGATAAAACTTATCCAAATGCTTTATTCAGTTATCAGAAAAAAGTAAAAGACGCAGGACACATAGAAGCATATAACCATTGGATTTTAATGAAAGGTGACGAAGAAGGTTTTGACAAATGGCAATCTGCAAACAAAGACAAATGGGACCATTTTGTAAAATGGTTTAACGACAATGGACTTAAAGTTGACAACTCAAATAAATTTTATAGTGGACAATACTAACCAGGTGTGCAAAAGAAAAACGGCTTATAACAAGGGCTTGCGATAGCGAGGGTTCCGTGCTTTGCAGACACATTGGTGCAAGATTCAATAGCATTAATTCTAAAGAATTTTTGCGGCTATATAATAGCCGCAAAAACCAACCTTGATAATAACCATTTGCATTTTAGCCTTTCGTATATTTGGGAGTTAGCGGTAAGCCTGACAACACAACCGTCCGACAACATAAATGAAAAAGAAAAAGCACATAGGACAAGTAATTTCTGTAAAGTTTACTGACAGAAAAGAACCCATTTGTGGTTTTGTCGTTGACTACAATGACGACTGGACTTTAATGAAATACAATCCTGTTGACTACGTTATTGACGGCTACATAATTTTTCGACACAAAAATATTGAGGGCTACCGCAGAGACACAGACAAAAAATTTAGAGAACGAGTAATTAAACTTAAAGGACTTGAGCCAACCGACAAGGACATCATTCCACTTACCGACCTCACCACAATTCTGACTTACCTTTCTGACAAGTTCGGAGCATTTCAACTTTATACAAAATCTGATAGTGCTTGCTACTTAGGACGACTAAAAACTTGCGACAGTAAGCTATTCGTTATTGACTTTTTAAGCACAACAGGTAAATGGGACGGACAAATGGAATTTAAAAATGGTGACATTAGAGTTATAGAGTTTGACACTGACTATATCAATTCACTAAAACTCGTTTCGACAGACAAAAAAGCAAAACGCAAATGACCCTTGGACACGACAAACAAGGAAGAGCAGCAGCTAACATGGCCTTGTTGCAAGCGGGGCTTGTGAGGTAGCACTCCTGTAAGGGGTTGAGCACAGGCTTCAACTGTAAAGTCGCAGTAAAGGCTTGCGGTTTACTCCTCTCCCTTAATTTTGGGATAGCTATCTTCTGATTGTTTATTTAAAACTGCTCGGGCATATTGCTAAAACAACACACAGGTTTTAGCCATTCGCTTTTAATAGCGCCAAGCAACCGTGCATTTTTATACGCTTTATCTAAAGGAATAAGTGTGTTAGCAATATACTCATTAGCGCTAAGGCGTTTAATAAGCACTGCCAATGGCAGTTGCTTTTGTTTGTAATACAGTGGGGCTATAAACTCTATATCGTTATGGTAATATTTTTTTTCGGGTGTAATTTTTCCATCCCGTATTAACTGCAAACTATTTGCAATTGCACTGTTAACGGCAGCAATGCTATACTCCTTTCCCTTAACTATCATTTCCTTTGGCAATAAATGAAAAACATGCGCTATGGTACTTTCAAAATTGATGGTTACAGCAATATTTGTGTCAAACGTATTATACCCCCGTTGGCTCTTATAAACCGGAGCACGCAAACCGTTGTTGCTGTTAATAATAATGTTGGCATCAGCATCGGAACATAGGCTATACTTCCAGTTTTCGGGTGTTTTCCATGACTCAGCATTTTTGATCTTTTTAGAAAATACCATTATAACATCCTGGTTCATTTTAGACACAAGCCCTGTGTTAAAATAAGCACAGGCATATGTTTTTGAATCATTTATGTAATACGAAATTAAATCCTGCTTTATAGAATTTTCAAAGGTGTGTATAATGTAGTTAACCAGCAGCGGGCTGTCATCAGTTTCTAAGTTGGTATAATTCCAGTTTTCGGGTTGGGCAATTGCAACAATATCATCGCAAATATTTTTCATATAAATATACCTGCAAAACCTGCTCAGCGCAAAACGGTTATCGCACAATACATTTATAGCGCGGCACACCTTATGTTCACCTCTCCACGCATTAAACTGAACCTGGTCATACAACTGCACCGCCCTGCCTCTTTGAGTTACAACACAAGTGCTGTGTTTGCTCCAATACACTATTCCATTTGCAGTTGTTATATAAATTAAATCCTTTTTAAGATTAATTAATGAAACAATGCCTTTTAATATATGGACTGATGGCTTTATGTTTTTTGCCACCAACTCATGCTCCACATCTTCTGTTTCAAAGCTTAAAACCATACCGTCATACACAGTAAAATCCTTTTTCAAAAACTGCTCATCTTTAAAAAAATAAAACTCCTTATCAGTATTTGAATGAATAATACCGGTGCCATATTGCGGCTCATAATATGTAACCTTGCCGTTTATTCGCATTTTGTTTGGATGCTTAAATTAGTGTCCGGTTGACTTTATTTTTATCATTTTTTTCAAAAGTTTTACGTGCCCTACGTAAAAAGTTACAAAACCCTACACCCATCTTACACCTTTTTTACCCCAAAAACAACCTCTTCCATATACCCAAAGATGCTCAAGCACCTCATTTCCAATAACTAAAGCATATTCATTCACACTTATCACCATCATCTTCTGCACTTTTGTTTTCTTTAAATGCGCTTTTGTAATAGTCTTTTGCACATTAGTTTGTGTCCGGTTCTCCTTTCCCGGTCCCCGTTTTAAATTGGCTGCTTCCCTGCTCGCTTTTCTTCTAATCTTCTGCAATCTCTTCCTGCCGTATAAACATCAGTTGCTCACTATTATCACTTTTCCCGCAACCTTTTTCACATTGCTCTGCACCTTTTCCTCCCCTCTTCCGCCCTCCTGCCTTTTAATAATTTCCAAATTCTTACCTTCGCTCTCTAATTCAATTCATAACTCATAATTCTCAATTCATAATTCTCTTCCAATGGCTTTCGACATAGAAATGATCAAACAGGTTTACGCACAACTGCCTTCAAAGATTAGTGCAGCACGCAAACTCGTAAACCGCCCGTTAACCCTCTCCGAAAAAATTCTTTTCTCCCACCTCCATAACTCACAGGCGCTAAAAGATTTTGAGCGCTCCAAAAACTACGTTGACTTTGCCCCCGATCGTGTAGCCATGCAGGATGCCACAGCACAAATGGCTTTGCTTCAATTTATGCAGGCTGGTCGTCCAAAAGTTGCTGTTCCCTCCACCGTACATTGCGATCATTTGATTGTGGCTAAGGAAGGTTCAGGAAAAGATTTAAATGCTGCCAAACACGACAGTGCCGAAGTATTCGATTTCCTCGCCTCTGTATCTAACAAATACGGTATAGGCTTTTGGAAACCGGGCGCTGGTATCATCCACCAAATTGTTTTAGAAAATTATGCATTCCCTGGCGGGATGATGATAGGTACGGATAGCCATACCGTTAATGCTGGCGGGTTGGGTATGCTTGCCATAGGCGTAGGCGGTGCTGATGCTTGTGATGTAATGGCTGGCCTGGCATGGGAATTAAAGTGGCCCAAATTAATTGGCATTAAACTCACGGGTAAACTTTCCGGTTGGAGTTCTGCAAAAGATGTGATTAATAAAGTAGCGGGCATACTTACCGTTAAAGGTGGTACAGGTGCCATAGTAGAATATTTTGGCGAAGGCGCTATCAGTTTAAGCTGCACCGGCAAGGGTACCATTTGTAACATGGGTGCCGAAATTGGTGCCACCACTTCCACGTTCGGTTACGACCAGTCCATGGAACGTTACCTCCGCTCAACAGCTCGTGCCGATATTGCCGACCTTGCAAACCAAATAAAAGAACATTTAACTGGCGATGCCGAAGTGTATGCCAACCCCTCAAAATATTTTGATGAGGTAATAGAAATTAATTTATCGGAGTTAGAGCCACAAATCAACGGACCATTTACTCCCGATTTGGCAACGCCAATTTCTAAAATGAAAGAAGTAGCTGCTGCCAACAACTGGCCCACCAAAATTGAAGTAGGCTTAATTGGCTCCTGCACCAACTCATCTTATGAAGATATTTCGCGCGCTGTTTCGCTTGCCAAACAAGTTGCCGATAAAAATTTAAAAACAAAAGCCGAGTTCACCATCACTCCCGGCAGTGAGCAAATACGTTATACCATAGAGCGCGATGGTTTCATCAATACATTCGAAAAAATTGGCGCTACCGTTTTTGCCAATGCCTGCGGACCATGCATTGGAATGTGGAGCCGCGTAGGTGCAGAGAAGAAGGAAAAAAATTCAATCATTCATTCCTTCAACAGAAATTTCCAGAGCCGTAATGATGGCAATCCTAATACGTATGCTTTTGTTGCATCGCCCGAAATTACTACTGCACTCGCCATTGCAGGCGATTTAACTTTTAATCCCCTCACCGATTTTTTAATTAATGAGAAAGGTGAGAAAGTAAAATTAGATCCACCCACCGGTGAAGAACTTCCTTCAAAAGGTTTTGCAGTAGAGGATGCAGGTTATCAAAAGCCTGCCGAAGATGGAAGCAATGTAGAAGTAAAAGTTTCGCCAACATCAAACCGTTTGCAGTTGTTAGAACCATTTTCTCCGTGGGAAGGCACAGATTTAAAAGGTCTCAAACTACTTATCAAAGCCAAAGGGAAATGCACCACCGATCACATCAGCATGGCTGGTCCCTGGTTAAAGTTTCGCGGACATTTAGATAACATTAGTAACAACTTGTTAATTGGCGCAACCAATTTCTTCAACGAAAAAATCAACTCAGTTAAAAATCAACTTGATGGTTCTTACAACGAAGTACCAAAAGTGCAGCGCGCTTACAAAGCAGCAGGCATTGGAAGCATAGTGGTAGGTGATGAAAATTATGGCGAAGGTTCTTCACGCGAGCATGCTGCTATGGAGCCTCGTTTTCTTGGAGTAAGAGCCATACTCGTAAAATCGTTTGCGCGTATTCACGAAACCAATTTAAAAAAGCAGGGCATGCTTGCATTAACTTTTGCCGATAAAAGCGATTACGATAAGATTAAAGAAGATGACAGCATTGATATTATCGGCTTGACAAATTTTGTGCCCGGTTCTCAATTAACTCTTATCCTCAATCATTCAGATGGAAGTAAAGACGAAATAAAAGTAAACCACACCTACAACGAAAATCAGATTGAGTGGTTTAAAGCCGGTGCTGCATTAAATATTATAAGGAGAGAGTTGGCGTAAATATTATTCGAGACTTATTTAAAACCGCAATCAATTCTATGGTTGCGGTTTTATTTTAAAATTCCATTTGTGAAAGAGCTTTTTAAAAATGTATTTAAAAGTAATCTGGTAAAACAATCCGGCACAACTTTTATCCTCCGATCCTTTGGATTTTTTCTTGGCTACCTTTTCATCATTCTGGTTTCAAGATTATATGGTGCTGATGCTGTTGGTGTATTTTCTTTAACAACTACCGTCTTGCTTATGTTCACCATCATCGGTAAAATGGGAACAGACACTGCCATCGTAAAATATATTTCAAAATTTTTAGTTGCTCAAAATCACAATGCTGTTAAAGGGTTATATCAAACTGTACTTAAACTCATTTTTACTTCTGGCATTTCTCTTTCGCTAATTCTTTTCTTCTGTGCTGACCCAATAGCGCTTTATGTTTTTAAAAAGCCACAGCTAACTCTTCCTTTCAGAATTTCTGCCTTTGCTTTGTTGCCAATGATGCTGCGGTTTGTAAACAGCGAAGTGTATCGTGGTTATGGTATGATTGCCGTTTACGCTTATGCTCAACACGTTTCTTATTTTTTATATGCACTTATTTTATTGGGCGCGGGTTCCTTGTTTTTCAACAACGAACATCTTCCAATCATTGCCTACACCGCAGGATTAATACTACTTACCATATCAGGAACCTGGTTGGTTAAAAAGAGAATTTTATCAAAAGCTTCTCATGTAGTAAACGAAATATCAGTCAAGCAATTATTACAAACATCATTACCCATGATGCTAAGCAGTTCGTTGCTGCTGATAAGTGGCTGGCTCAACACCATTCTTTTAGGGATATATGCCAATGAAACGGAAGTAGGAATCTTTAGTGTGGCATTAAAAATTGCAACGTTTACCAGTTTTGTTTTAATGAGCGTTAACAGTGTTACAGGTCCGCGCTTTGCAACAGCGTTTCATAACAAAGACTATAAAGCATTGCGTAATCATTCCATAAAAGCAGCACAATTAAATTTTTATGCTTCTCTCCCGGTGTTTGTTCTAATTGTAGTGTTCAACAAGTTTATTCTCTCTCTCTTTGGAAATGAGTTTACTACTGGAAGTTTCATTCTGTTGATTTTACTTGCAGGACAAGTGATTAATAATTTTGCAGGTGCGGTTGGCACGTTTATGAACATGACTGGTAATGAAAAAATATTTCAGCGCATTGTTTTATTATGTACAGTAATCAATTGCTTCCTGTGCATTTTTTTAATTCCTGAATATGGAATGACAGGTGCTGCCATGGCGTCTTCTTTTTATATGATTTTGTGGAATGTTACAACAGCCATTTATATTTACCGCAAATACAAAATTGCGATGTGGTTTAATCCTTTTGCAAAGATTATTTAATGGATAATATTTATACAGACGGAACTTACTTAGATCAAAATCCTCAATGGCACAGTGAGCGTTCTCCATGGAAGGCAGAAAAAATTTCTTCCATCATTAAAAAAAGCAAGATACAGTTTCAATCTATTGCAGATGTTGGATGTGGTGCAGGCGAAGTACTTAATTGCCTGATGAAAGAGTTTGGTGAATCTAAAAGCTATTCGGGTTACGAAATTTCACCCCAGGGATTTGAGATTGCAAAAAAAAAAGAAAATAATTCTCTCAAATTTTTCAATGAGGATTTGTTACGTTCTTCTACGACAGGTTTTGATATTGCAATGGCTATTGATGTATTTGAGCATGTGGAAGATTATTATTCATTTCTGAAAAAATTAAAAACCAAAGCGAAGTATAAAGTTTTTCATATCCCGTTAGATTTAAGTGTTCAATCTGTTTTAAGAAGTAAACCCATTATTGATCGCAGAAAAAAAGTCGGGCATATTCATTACTTCACAAAAGACATTGCATTTGCAACGCTCATTGATGCGGGCTATAAAATTATTGACTGGCAATATACAGCCGACACTTTAGAGCTTCCGGCCAAGTCAACATTATCTGCATTTGCAAGGATGCCAAGAAAAATTGCTTTTTCTTTAAACAAAGATTTAGCAGTAAGAATTTTAGGCGGCTGGAGTTTATTGGTACTTGCTGAATAAATCTTCTTTTAAAAATGTATTTTCGTTGCAATTGATATGACTCCCAAAATTGACATAGTAATTGCAGGTGTGCAGAAGGCTGCCACCACGTCACTTAAAAATTATATTGGCGAACATCCGGATGTTGTTACTCATTCAACTCCTGAGTTTGGCTACTTTAGTATTGACAGCGAGTACCAACTTCCATTTAACGCATTGTTGAATAAATATAAAATTGAAGATTTCTCTCAAAAAAAACTTCTTATTAAAAACGTTGACATTATTTTTTTTGAAGAGCATATTTCGCGAGTTAAAGAGCACAACCCTAATGCAAAAATAATTTTAGTCTTGCGTAATCCTGTGAGCCGAGCTTATTCTGCTTACTGGTTTGCACGCAGAAGAGGCTGGGAAAATATTGAAACATTTGAAGATGCAATTGCTGCAAATCCAAACAGATTTTCAGATAAATTACACATAAGCAATGTTTCCTATTTAGAAAAAGGAAATTATGTTGGACAAATTGAAACGATACATAAGTACTTTAACAAGCAGCAAGTTTTAATTTTGTTGCAGGAAGATTTAAAAGAAGATGCTGCAGCCACCATGCAACATGTTTTTGATTTTTGCGAGCTTGATAATTCATTTCAGCCAAACTTGAAAATAGAATACAATGTTTCGGCAAAAGCACGCGTACAAACACTGGCAAGATTAACGGTAACTGACAATGCTATTAAAACCGGTTTGAAAAAAATTATTCCAAACACTTATCTGCGAAAACTTCGCAAAACTGTTACAGCGCTAAACGAAAAAGATTTTACTCCACCTCCTATTAACGAAATAACCAAACTTAAACTAATCTCGCATTTTAAACCATTAAATGAAACGTTATCACTTTTACTTAATCGCGATTTAAGCCACTGGAATAAAATTTAAAATGCAACAACCGGTTATTAAGTTTACCTTTTCCCGACTTATATTTCTTTTAGTGCTTTTTATTCCCTTTGAGGTAATGCTGTTAAAGTATTTACCTGTTGCGGAAAACACATATGTGCTGCTTCGCTATGCTTTTGAGTTTTTTATTTATGTTTTGTTCGCTTTAATGGTGTTCAATAAATTCTCGCATCGTAAAAAAGTTTCCGGCTCTCCTATTGACACGCCTGTTATCATTTTTATTTTCCTTACCATCATCACAATCATTGTAAATCATGCACCCTTTTTTGAAGCATTTGTTGGATTTAAGTCTGCATTCAGGTTTTTGTTATTGTTTTATGTCCTTATTAATTTCGAGTTCAATCCTAAGGCGCTAAGAATAATGTTATCTGCCTTGATAATTGTTGCAGTGGTTCAATCATTACTTTCTTTTCAGCAGCATTTTATGGGTATTGCGCAGTTTTGGTATCCACGCGCACTCAATCTCACTTTTGGTGCAAAAGATTTGAATTTTAAAATTTTAAAAGGTGGTTATCACGGAGGCATTGAGCAGGGCGCGGTAATTGGAACTTTTGGAGACTCGATTGCGTTGGCAACATTCTTAGTAATTATACTTTTAGTAATACTTGCTTTTCTGTTAGGTAACTACCCATTGGGTAAATACCTCAGATTAATAATGTGGTGCAGTGTGGGCGCAATTATAGTTGCATTGTTTTTTACCTACTCCCGCGGCTCCGCAATTATTGGAATTTTAAGTATTCCTGCCATGATGTTGCTTGCAGGAAAAACAAAACTGCTTTCCCGTTTCGCTTTATTCGGTTTTTTGTTCTTTGCTTTTACGCTGATAAAACCGGCATTAAGTGGAAGAGAAGGCGTTCAGTTTGTAAACCCTAAATTCAAATATGTTGATCCTGTTTCAAACATTACGGTATTGATGTCAGAGTCCTATGCTGATAACACTTTTAAACATGCACGCGGGTGGATTTTAGAAAATGTTGGCGGCTCATTACTTCGCTCTGTGACATTAATTGGAAACAGCCCTGCCAATGAATTTGCATTACAAAAACTTTTAAAAAAAGAAATGAATGTGCTTACACCGTTTGAAAATTTACTGATTATTAATGATGTATTTTGGGTTGCGTTTATTGCCTACTACGGCTTAATAGGCATGGCGGTATTTATTTATATTTTGTTTGTGCTTTATAAAACTGCAAGGTACGTTTGGTTAAATACAGATCAGTCCATTTATAAAGTTATTTCACTTGCAACGTTAACACTGGTATTAGCTTCTATTCCCTACTCATTTATTGTTGCCACATTTACATTCCGTTCTTTTGGAATATATTTTTGGTTGTTGGCTGGCTTAACTGCCAGTGAGTATTTACGCATTAGAAAGTTGAAAAATGAGAATACTGCTGGTACATAAATTCTGGCGTAAAACAGGCGGTGCCGAAAATTATTTTCAGGATACGGCTGCCATCCTTAGAGCAAACGGACATGTGGTGAAAATTTTTACTACTGATTTTCCGGCTGCAAACAGTAGTGATGTTTTTGCGAGAGACGAGAATGTTGTGTTTGGTGAATACGAGGATTATCTTGATGGGAACATTTTAAAAAAGCTAACTGCTATTCCCGAAATAATTTATTCAAAAAAAAACAAAGCGCTTTTCGGCAAACTTCTCGACAATTTTAAACCGGATATCGTACACGTATTTGCTCTTTTTACAACTATTTCACCTTCTGTACTCAATGCCTGCAGGGAAAGAAATATTCCTGTTGTAATGTCGTGCAATGATTACAAACATATTTGCCCCAACTACCGTTTGTTTCACAATGGAAAAATTTGCGAAGCCTGTAAGGGAAACAAATTTTATAATGCCGCCTTAAAAAATTGCTGCAAGCATTCAGTAGGTGTAAGCGTTGTTAGCGCGGTTGAATCTTATGCTCATCATTTTACTGGAGTGATAAAAAATAATATTTCAGCGTTTTTGT
>Ga0209200_1004550_pt1 | contig 11182 bp, 9 predicted proteins | sample AD_UKC033_MetaG_FD_184406 | JGI IMG/M metagenome (GOLD analysis project Ga0209200, IMG submission 184406) | Active sludge microbial communities of municipal wastewater-treating anaerobic digesters from USA - AD_UKC033_MetaG (SPAdes) (version 2) | ecosystem: Engineered > Bioreactor > Anaerobic >...
TGCTTCTGCCGAGCCCGAGCCCCGCACCAGAACAAGTTCGGTGCGGGATACACTCCGCGAGGGCGAGGCAACAATCGCCCAAAATCCGAATTTTGAAAAATGGCGGAGAGAGAGGGATTCGAACCCTCGAGCCGCTTACACGACTAACACCTTAGCAGGGTGCCCCTTTCAACCACTCAGGCATCTCTCCAACTTGTTAGATAATTAAGGTAGTGGTATAATATCAGCATCATTTGAGCTTATGATAGATGATAATATTTATCATGTCAAATATTATTTAAGTTGATTTTATGGATGAAGAACTGCCAATTTATGGCCGTAAATTATTTAGCTGGAAGATTAAAGAGCGGGAACATTACCAGCATAGTAAGCGGTGGTTTCTGGTATTTGGCCTTTTAGCTTTAGCTGGTTTGATTTTTGCTGCTTTAACTAGTAACTATTTATTTGCCTTAATTATTCTCATCATTGCTTTTATTGTTGTTTTTAATGAAAACGAAGAGCCAGAAATGTTAGATTTTATTATTGGTACTGAGGGAATTATGCTAGGGCATAAGTTTTATGATTATGATGAATTTAAAAGTTTTTCTGTTCTCTATAAACCAGCCCAGGGCATTAAGTCCTTATATCTAGATTTTGCTTCACCTTGGCGTCGTGATTTAGTGATTCCTTTGTTAGATAATAATCCCTTGCCAATCCGGGAAAATTTGCTAAAATACATTAAAGAAGATTTAGAACGTACCGATGAATCATTAGACGAAATATTAGGAAAATTGTTAAAGCTTTAATTTAGCTCCCGTCGTTCAATGGATAGGACACAAGATTGCGGATCTTGTAATGTAGGTTCGATTCCTGCCGGGAGTACTTTGTCCAAAAGAGTTTGAGGACTTTTTTTATTTTAGGGATTAATATTGTGATATAATGGCATTATGTTATCTTTTAATACACCAATTAGTGCTATTTCGGGTGTTGGTGAGACAATATTAAACAAATTGGCCAAACTGGGCATTACCACTATTGGTCAGGCAATTTATTATTACCCCTTTCGTTATGATGATTTTCGCCACCGCACTACTATCAATCGGGCCGTGACCGGAGAGGTGGTTAATATTGTTGGTACTATTGATATTATCAGTACTAGACGCAGTCCTCGCCAGCACATATATGTAACTGAGGCTATATTAAATGATGGCACAGGTAAGCTCAGGGTGGTTTGGTTTAACCAGCCATTTTTGTCGCGTAATTTGCAAGCCGGAGATTATGTATCATTGGCGGGTAAAATTAGTCAAGATTTACTAGGGCCATTAATAATATCACCGCAATATGAAAAGGTGAATAAAACAGGAGGCATTCAGCACACAAGTGGGTTAGTGCCAGTTTATTCTACTATTAGTGGTTTAACGATTAAGCAATTGCGGGTTATTATTAACCGGGCGTTAACCTTAGCTAAGATAGAGGAGTGGTTGCCACCCGATTTATTAAAAGCACAGAAGCTCTTGACGTTAAAGGAGGCTTTAATAAATATTCACCGGCCTAAAAATTGGACCGATATAGAGGCGGCACGGCATCGTTTGGCCTTTGATGAATTAGTAACTTTACAGCTACAGGGTCAGTTAATTAGAGAAAAATGGCAGGCTAGTCAGGCGCCGATTATTAAGTTTAATGAAGTTTTAACCAAAAAGATTATTAGTAATTGGCCCTTCCAACTAACTAATGACCAACGGCGTTGCAGTTGGCAGATTCTGCAAGGACTAGGAAGCAATCAGCCAATGCTGCGCCTTTTACAAGGTGATGTCGGGAGCGGTAAGACAGCGGTAGCTATTCTGGCTATGGCTAATGTAGCAGATAGTGGTTACCAGACAGCATTAATTGCACCAAGCGAAGTATTGGCTCATCAGCATTTTCAGACAGCGGTGGCGAGTTTAGGAAAATTTTTTTCTATTGGTCTGCTTACGAGAACTCAGCAGTTTTTAAGCACTCCAGAGGAGGGGATTAAGAAGATGACTAAAAAGCAACTGGCCAAAGAATTAGCCTTAGGACAATGCCTAATTGTTATTGGTACTCAGGCCTTGCTTCAAGAATCAGTTGATTTTTATAAATTGGGACTACTTGTAGTAGACGAACAACATCGTTTTGGGGTAGAGCAACGACAATTATTGCTTAATAAAAAATTATTCACAGAAGATAATAAAAATTTAATAGCTCATTTTTTAGCCATGACTGCTACTCCTATCCCACGTAGTTTAGCTTTAAGTCTTTATGGTGATTTAAATTTGTCCGTTATTAAGACAATGCCCTCTGGACGATTGCCGGTTGCTACTAAGATTGTTGAAGATGAGGATAGAAGCAAGATGTACAAATTTATTCGTCAGCTTTTAGATAAGGGAGAGCAAGCCTTTATTATTTGTCCTTTGGTGGATCCTTCAGATAAATTAGCAGTAAAAGCTGTTACTGATGAATTTCATCGTTTAGCCACTGGTGAATTTAAAAATTATAAAGTGGGACTTCTTCATGGCCGTCTATCTGGAGCAAAGAAACAGGCAGTCATGGCTGATTTTGTGGCTGGAAATTATCAAGTACTGGTAGCTACAGCGGTCATAGAGCTAGGAATAGATGTCCCTGGTGCTACGGTTATGGTTATTGAGAGTGCTGATCGTTTTGGTTTAGCCCAGCTACATCAATATCGGGGACGAGTGGGCCGACGAGGGCAACAGGCTTATTGTTTTTTATTAAAATCTCCCGGCAGCGGAACATTAGCTGAGCGTCGTCTAAGGGCGGTGGTAAAATATAATAGTGGTCAGGAATTGGCCCGGCTTGATTTAATGTGGCGCGGACCAGGTGAACTTTATGGCTATGAACAGACGGGTTTTGTTGAATTACAATTAGCTAATATTTTTGATCAAGATTTAATTATGGTAGCCCATAAAGCCGCCTTGGCAGTATTAAGTGATCGTGTCTGGCGTCATAAAGCTATGGCCCACCTAGCTTGGAAATCTGGCGTGTTGGATGTTTTACCTCAGTAATAGAGAGAATTGAAAATTGGTTCCGGCTTGTTATTTAGCAGGCTTTTGCCAGAGTTGATCAAAAAAATTGAGCAAATTATTGCTAGTCTTAATTTTCATTTTACTGCTAGTGATTTTTGCTTGAGCCGGTAAAAATACCTGATCTATACCTATTTTAATGGCCTCTTTAAGGCGCATCTCTAATTTGCCAATTGGTCTAATTTCACCGGCCAGCCCCACCTCTCCTAAGAAGAGAGTCTTATCCGGCAGGGGTTGGTTATAATAGCTAGAGGCAATAGCGGCGCAAACTGCTAAGTCTAGGGCTGTTTCATTAATTTTTAGACCACCCGCAACACTAACAATAACATCTTGGTCGGCTAGATTTATTTTGGTTTGCTTGCTCAGAACGGTGGTTAAAATTTGTAGGCGATTGGAATCAAAGCCAATGGCTTTACGTTGAGGGTAACCAAAATAAGTTTTACTAACTAGGGCTTGTACTTCTAATAAAAAGGGGCGGCTGCCTTCCATAAGACAGCTAATCGCTGAACCGCTAGTGCCTTGTAGCGGTTGGATAAAAAGGTTAGTAGTTTTTTCTAGCTGGCGAAAACCATGGCCAGTCATTTCTAGGAGCCCAACTTCGTTAGTGGAGCCAAAACGATTTTTACTAGCTCTAATGAGGCTATAACTATGCTGTGGCTCATTTTCTAGATAGATAACCGTATCTACTAAGTGCTCTAGGGTTTTTGGTCCAGCCACTACGCCTTCTTTAGTTAGATGGCCGATTAGAATAATTGTAATATCGTGTTCCTTAGCTAATTCTAAGAACTTAATAGTACAGGCCTTAATTTGATTAACACTGCCAGGCTCAGATGGTACTTCGTCGGAATAGACCGTTTGAATAGAGTCAATAATTAGTAACTGAGGCTTATATTTAATGGCTGTGGCCATAATAGTTTCGGCATTAGTTTCACTAGCAAAAGTCATTTTTTGAGGTTGATAGTTTAATCTATCTAACCGCATTTTAATTTGCTGAGCTGATTCTTCACCACTAATGTAAATTATGGACAGTTGGGGATCTAGAGTTTGGGCTATCTGGGCTACTAAGGTTGATTTGCCACAGCCCGGTTCACCACTCAGTAGTACAAGCGAACCGGGGACTAGACCACCGCCCAGCACTCGGTCAATTTCACTAAGATGAGTAATATAGCGAACGACAGGCTTATTGGGCAATTCAGACCATTTAATTAATTGGGCTGGCTTGTTATTAGATAGTTGTTGCCTGGGACCGGTTTGATGTTTAGTTATCGCTTCTTCAACCATTGTGCCCCAGGCGCCGCATTCGGTGCAACGCCCTGACCACTTAGGCGCTTGAGCCCCGCATTTAGTGCAAGTAAATATAGTTGGCATGATGATTAATTTAAGGCTATTTATTCTGGTGAGCCATTATTTAATTGGGCTAATTCATAGTCAATAACTGTTTTTAGCTCTTCCCAACTAAGTTTTCCTAAGAAATCTCGACTATTGATATAGATATATGGAGTGGCACTTATACCCAAAGCATCAGCTTCTTGCCAGTTTTTATTGATAAGTTTGTCGGCTAGACCATCGACCTCTTGCAGACATTGGCGGAAGAGATTTATATCTAAACCTGCCTTAACAGCAGCTATTTCTAGGTCGGTCGGTTGTAACGATGTGCCGGACAACAATGTATTATAATATTGCCAGAAACGATCTTGTAAGAAAGCGCAACGGCCGGCTTTTGCGGCTTGATATGACAAACTTGAAGTGTTTTTTTCTGGCAGGTCCTTCCAAATCATTTTAATTTTATCTGGATAAGTATTTAAGGCTTGCTCAAAAATTTGTTTTTGTTCTTGACAAAAAGTGCAAGCAAAATCGCCAAAATAAACTATGTAAACAAGGGGTTGTTCGGCACCACGACTAGGATCATCGGGAGAAATAATTGGTCCGCCCAGAACTTTAGGACTAATAGTTGTTTTAGTGGTTAAGCCGCCCTCATTATCTATTTGTTTTTCAAGACTGTCTTTTAGGGTATATATTGTGGTGGGCCCAACAGTAGATTGACTTGATGTCCATTTAGGCCAGCTAAGGAGCACGCTAATAAGCAGTACCAAACAGACCCCAGCGCAGGCTAAAAGAATACTAATAATCCAAGGATTGTCTAGTGTTTGGTGTAAATTGAGCTTTTTTTTCTTGGTTGTTTTAGTCATATTTTATTTTTTAACGTAGTTTAATTTGGCGAATTACGCCGGTATTTTTATCGGTTAAAAACAATTTAGAACCATCAGGGCTTATCATCATACTGCCTACTGTAATATTATGGTCTGGAATGGCGACTAATTGTTTGCTACCAGTTTTAGTGTTGATTTTATATATATAATCTGGCGTTTGGTTAGCTAGGGCGGGCATAAGGCCAGCGCCGTAATCTAGATTAGTGGGGACGGCACAGTATATTTCTTCATTACTAGCAAAGGTGCATTTTTCAGCCCATGTTTGTAGATTGAGTCTTTGCCGATTTTCACCAATTTGGTTGCCAGAAGCATTAGTTATCCAGAGCATTGGTTTCATTTCGTTGTCGCTAGAATAGACGCTATAAAGCATTTTATCACCCTGGGGAGACCATTGATACTGAAAACCACGCCCAGGTACCACCATTGATTTAAAGTTTTCACCATTAAGTCCTAAAAAGTATACAGTTTGCCGGTCATAGTCTAGCCCCTCGGCATATAAAGCGACCACTTGATTATTTGGCGACCAACCGGGATAAACTTTTTTGTCATTTTCTCCGATAAATTCAATCACTTTCGCTCCACTACCATCGCTGTTGGCAGTAGCCAAAAAGTGGCTATCAACATCCATACCAATACTTTTCATGACTAATTGGTTGCCATTGGGCGAAAAATCAAAACTTTCCCAGTGTTTGGGCAGAGTTACTTGCTGTTGCTTGTTGAAGTCATAGACAACGTTACTGCCATCGGGATATTCTAAAACAGCTTTATCAGCATTTGGAGACCAAGTTACTTGCTGGACATTATGGAAAACTTTATTAGATAGGGGACTAATGGAGCCATCTTCGCTTACTTTATAAAATTTACCTTCAAAAGGGTCATAATATTGAATATTACCTGTCTGGTTATTAATAGTTGGGTTAATAGTTAGGCTGTTAATAACTTGGTCAGTTTTAGTTACACCACCCATGGCCCTACTATCAGTTGGCTCTTCCTGACTAGGTATATAAGAGATATTGCCACTCTCGCCACCTGCTTCTGGTAAGTTGCCAGTGCCACCGGAACTGGTGGGTCGAATATTGGTGCTGGGTCCAGCCTCGGGGAAGCCAGTTATTATTTCCTGGCCAGCTTCTTCTCCGGGCAAATTAGGCTCTTCAATACGGCGGAAAAATACTATATATAGTAAATAAGCCATGACAATAGTAAAGATAATAAAGAGGATTATTAATATTGGACGCTTGTATCGTGAAAAAAAATTCATATATTTTATTAAATAGCTATTGTGGCTAATTGGTTGATTATGCTATAATAACCAACATCCATTATTATAGAAGATTGGTTTAATGCCGTCAAAGTTTTATTTATAATTTATTATGGCCTTATTTAGTGGATCGGATACAAATAATGCTTGTATTGGTGTAGATATTGGTAGTTCAGGTATTAAAATGGTAGAGCTTAAACGCGACAATAAACGCGTGGTTTTATCAACCTATGGTTTTAGCGAGAATTTGGGTGGAGATAATCCCTTAAAGGCGCCGATTGAGGATACAGCTAAAATGATTACCAAAATTTGGCAAGAGTCCGGAATGACTAGTCGGCAGGTAGTAGCTAGTTTACCTAATTTTTCGGTTTTTTCCTCCATTATTACCTTAGTTGATGTTAGTGAGGCTAATTTACCGACAGCAGTTAACGCTGAGGCTAGAAAAGTGATGCCTTTACCATTAGAGGAAATGGTTTTAGATTGGAAAAAGATTACTGGCCTAGTTGGTCAGCCAACCGATAGCGCCAGCAATTCTGCCGATATTAAGACCGGGGCTAAAGTAATTACTAAAATTTTATTAACTGGGGCGCCTAAAGTTTTGGTTAATAAATATGTGGAAATTTTTAAAAAAGCTGAGCTCAATTTAGTTTTTTTAGAGGGTGAAATTGTAGCTTTAATTCGCTCGCTTATTGGTAATGATAAGGGCACTATTATGTTAGTAGAGGTGGGATCTACTAATAGCGACTTAGTTATTATTGATCATGGGATACCAGTTTTTAATCGTAGTTTAGACTTGGGCGGGTTGGTTGTTACCGAAGCAATCAGTAAAAGTCTTAATATTGATTTACAACAAGCAGAACAATTCAAGTATGATCTAGGGGTGGCTGGTATTAGATCGGCTGAGCTGCCGGAAGCTTTAAAAAACCTGGTTGATTCAGTTGCTAATGAAATAAAATATTCCTTAAATTTATTTCAGAGCAATAATGGCAAAACTGTTGAGAAAATTGTTATGACCGGTGGTTCTTCTTTGTTATATAATTTTCCAGAATATCTAGCCAAAGAATTAAATGTCAATATTATTATTGGTAGTCCCTGGACACTCATTTCTTATCCTTTAAATATTAAGCCACTACTTGATGAAATTGGTCCGCGTCTAGCAGTAGCAGTGGGGCTGGCTATGCGTGGAATTAGTTAATTATAAACAAATGTTAGGTAGCAAATCTTCTAATAAAAAAATTAAACAACCTGATCAACCATTTACCATGAAAGAGAAGGTGGATTGGTCTTCTACTGAGGGCTATGAGACGATGAAAGAGGTTAATAATTTTTTAAAGTGGCCATCAGTATGGGTTAATCGTAAAGATAAAACTAGCCGTAAAATTAATACTCGACCCACTAAGAGCGTACAGAAGCCTAAAGCAGAATTAAGCGTTGATAATGTCATATCTAAGCCTAAGGTGGATAAACCATCTTTTAAGGCTATACCGAGTAAATCTATTAAAGGTAGTGATAATATTAAAAAGACTGAAGCGCCATCTCTTTCTAAGTCAAAAAAAGAGCAACATTTAGAAGTTAGTACTTCTAAAGTGTCTCAGAAACAGAATCATTTTTGGCAGTTTTTGGTTAGGGGTTGGTCGGCTAGGAAGTTAAAAAAACTCAACCAAGAGCGTAGCCGTCAAATTAAGCGATTATCTGTTTCGGGAACACTTAGTGGTAGCCAGATAGATAGCGCGACTTTTCAGACCAAAGAAGGACAACGTCATCAAGTAAATAAGGTAATTAGCAATAAAGCAGTGGTTCAACCATCATCGGGGAAGGGGCAACCGAGTCAGTCAGCCAATTTACCAAAAATTGAGAAAAATCAGGAAGATTTTAAAAATAAAGATCAAGACAAACAAAAAGAGAAAGAACAAGAACAAAAACAAGAAAAAATTTCTAAACCCACCCCTAAGATGGAAGCTGAATCTCAGAATAAAATTGAACAGCAGCGGTTTCGTGACTTGCAACAACGGGTAGAACAAAAATCATGGGCTCGACCAACCATTACAGAGACTAATTTAATTAAAGGTCAAACCACTCTATATTTTAATTGGCGTAGATTTTGGCTAGATTTAATTCAGTGGTTGGTTATTACTTTGTTTTTTTTGTCTTTATGCGGTGTGCTATTTTATCTGTGGCGACAGAATCAAAATAAACAGACTACCGATACTGCCCAACGTCTTGCCAGGGTGGATCAGTTAGTTACTTTAGCTGAAAATGAAGTTGGCGATGTTTTAGATTTTCGATTAAGATTAATGTTGGTTAGCGAATTATTAAATAGTCATATTTATTGGAGTAATTTTTTTAGCTTTTTAGAAAAAAATACTTTACCCAATGTCTTTTATCAAGATTTTAGTGGTGATACCCACGGGGAATATATATTGAAGGCTAGGACAGATAATTTTGACAGCATGGCCAAGCAGTTAAAAGTTTTGCGTCGAGCTGCTGATGTCCTGGAGGTAGATAGCGAGGGCGGAGATATGATTAAAAACGAGCCTATAGTTGATGAATCTGGAACAAGCAGCGAAGTCACAACGACCCCGGCCACTCAATTGAATTTTTCCATTAAGTTAAAAATTAAACCAGAGTTATTTTTTCGTTAAACTATGGCTCAATTGTTAAATAAAAAAAATAGTTTACGGCAATCGGCCGAAGAAGCAAAATCCGGAATATTGGCGGAAGAAACGGTGGCTAAACAAAGATGGCAAGAATTTTTTATTAATCATTATCGTCTTTTTATTGCCCTTATTTGTATATTAATTATGGTTGGCAGTGTGTTATTGTTTTTTTTACCACAATATCGGGCAGCATTAGCAGAGTTTAACAATAATAACCAATTAGTTCAGGAAGAGTTAGCCAAGAAACAGAAATATCAGGCTGATCTAGTGCAATTAAGGGCTTTTTATGACAATATTGATCAAAATACCCGTTCTAAAGTGACAGATATTTTACCAGCTCAGCTGGATAAAGAGAATTTATTGGCCGAGATTGAGGCTATTTGTTTGGCCAATAATTTATTAATTAAATCTTCTGATGTAATAGTAGCAGAGACCGCAACACCATCAACTGATAATACAACCGACAATAATGAGTCGGCGTCGAGTTCTAGCTCTACCGTCCCGACACTCACTAGCCAGCTTAGGTCGGCAGTTATTAAGTTAGAGTTATCTGGCCGGGATTATATTAATTTTAAAAAATTATTAAAAACCATTGAAAACAATTTACATCTTATGGACATTGAGAGATTAGAATATTTACCAGGCAGGAATCAAATTGTTTTGGAGATTAGAATTTATTATTTAGCAGATTAGTTTATTATGGAGCAAATTATTCGTTCTAAAAATAAACATCGATTATCTGGCTCAAAAATATTTTGGCTTATTGTGGGTATTATTATTAATACTGTCGGTATATTTTTAGTGGTGCGTTGGTATAGTCAATTTACCAATAATCAAAGATCATTTGTAAATATAGATGAATCAACACTAAAGATTTCTGCTAATGCATTATCTGAGGGCCGGACCATATCTCAAAGCCAGCGCCGTTTATTAGAGACTAGTTTATCTCAACAGACGGTGGAAGAATTTTTATCTTTAAGTTTATTAAACAATCCTAAGTTTCAAAGTTTGCGCCGTAATTATACACCGCCAGAAATTAGTTCCACCACTGTAACTACTACTGATGAAGATTTAAGTGGGCTTAAGATTGGTAATCCCCACCCCTTTAATTATTGATAGTATGAGTCAAGCCCTAGACAATAAATTATTAGATTTTTTAGTATCAGCCGAAATTATTAACCACGAGCAGCTAGAAAAAATCACTCAAGCTGCTAAGGGGGCTGATTTAGATAAAGTATTAATAGATGAAGGGATTCTGGACATAGAACGTTTAACCGAAATTAGGGCTAGTTTGGCTGGTTTATCTTATGCTAATTTAGTAAACGCAGACATTGATGAGGCTACTCTTAATATATTGCCCCCAGAGGTAGCCAATAATTACCAGGTGGTATGTTTTCAGCGCAATGGTGATGAGATAAGTGTTGGATTGGTAGACCCGGAAAATTTTAAAGCTATTGAAGCAGTAGATTTTTTAGCCAAAAAAAATAATTTAAAAACTCATTATTTTTTGGTATCGCCGCTTAGTTTTGATATTGCCTTTAAGAAATATCAGACAATTAATAAAGAAATAACCACCGCCCTAGAACTAAAAGCCAAGGAAGAGGAACAGGAAATTAAGGAGTCAATAGAAAAAAATGATTTTCGTTTTGAAGAAATTACCAAGAATGCGCCAATTTCTAAAATTATTTCAGCTGTCATTAGGCACGGAGTTGAATTAGGAGCTAGTGATATTCATATTGAGCCACTGCCCAAAGAAAGCCGTATCCGCTATCGGGTTGATGGTGTTTTAAAAACACATTTAGTTCTACCTAAAAATATTCACGATTCACTGGTTTCTCGGGTAAAAGTTATGTCTAAATTAAAGCTAGACGAAACACGCATTCCGCAGGATGGGCGTATTAGTTTAAATATTGATGGCCGAGATATTGATTTTCGTGTGTCCGTTATGCCTCTTATGGGGCATGAGAAAGTGGTGATGAGAATTTTAGATGTTAGCCGTGGGGCTCCTACCCTTGAATC
>Ga0209200_1004557_pt1 | contig 11167 bp, 7 predicted proteins | sample AD_UKC033_MetaG_FD_184406 | JGI IMG/M metagenome (GOLD analysis project Ga0209200, IMG submission 184406) | Active sludge microbial communities of municipal wastewater-treating anaerobic digesters from USA - AD_UKC033_MetaG (SPAdes) (version 2) | ecosystem: Engineered > Bioreactor > Anaerobic >...
GTCTGACTGCATTCATCAGTGAAAAACGCGACCATTGCTCCTTTTCCAGGTCTCCGGCAACGCCCATGGTTACAATAAAAATGTAGTCCGGATTCTTTGCCACAACAAACTCGCGGCCGACAATACCGTTCGTAAGGTCTGCAGCTATATTCTCCGCTCCGCAAAATTTAATATAATCATCCATGTAAGTTCCGGGCAGTACCGTGAAGATGGGAGAGCTCCCTATCTGCATGAATACACCGGGCTTGGGGTTTTTATGTTCCCACTCGTCAGAAAGAAGGCGAACTTCGTCTTTAATATCCGCAGCTATCTGTTCAGCCTCTTTTTCCTTGCCTGTCAACTGCCCCAGCCTGATAAACTGTAAACAGAGTTCATCAAAAGATTCCGGTGAACGGAATATTTCAACTCTCAGCCCGAACTTTTCAAGTGTTTTCACATCATTTTCGGATATGAATTCTGACAGTATTACCAAATCGGGTCTCAGGCTTACAATTTTTTCTATATCAGGCCCTATTACCGATCCGGCTACAACGATACTGTCTTTCTCTTCAACAACGCAGTAGCTGGAGCAGCCTGCAAGCCTGTCTTCCGCCTCAAGCTGGTACATGCTCCTGGTAATTGATGGTGTCAGTGAAACAACCCTTGAGAAAGTAACAGTGTCTTTGCCGGGGAGAGCCGTTCGCGGGGAACCCCCGCATCCTGAAAGCCAGGCAACAGTAATTGCCGTGACAAGTAACAGTCCTGTTTTACGCAGAAACCTTGCGTTTATATTCATGCCGGTATTTATAAAACCTTACACAGGAAGTTTGTCAGTAATTCAATAACTGAAGACAACTGAATTGGGGAAGTCACCTGTTTCAAAGCTGTCTTGCTCAATGCCGTTGGTATTGAAGATAACAGCCTTTGAGTTAACAGCGTCAAGCCCGACCAGGTTTCCACTCTTCGGATCAACGTCAATACCGTAGAATGAGCCGTTGATAAGAGCTGAAGCGGGCAGGGATGTAGCAGCTGACTCCACTGCAAATAACCCGTTGTTCAGATAATAGATTGTTTTGCCGTCAGGTGATGCTGCAACATTATATATCCCGGGTGAGACCATTTCAGTAAACGGGAACGTTGTCACCTTGCCGGTGGTTCTGTCTATCTTGCATAACCCCATGCCGGTATATGTAATATCCGGATAAGATGCAATGCCTTTACAATAGACCCAGATGTTCATGTTATTGTCGGCAACAAGATCAACGGGACAGGAGCCCACGGTATATGTCTTTGTGATTTCGAAGGTTTCCGGGTCTATTTCAATAACGGTATTGCCGTCGTTGTTCCAGCCGCCGGAGATTGTTGCATACACTTTGTTGCCTGCTGTTATTAGTGACTCAGGCCCCGTGGTGACCACGAGCGAGTCAGTTTTTTTGAGGGTTGCAAGGTCAATGCTGTAGATGTAATTGTCAGCAAACCCGTTTCCGTTGGCCACATAAACGGTTTTTTCATTTGCACGCGTAATACTGCGGGGATAAGAGAAATTATTCAGGGTTTTAACCGCAACAAAGCTCTTCATATTTATCACGGTTACCTTCTGAGAGTTGTTTACTGCAATAAAGCCCAGCGTGTCTGCAATGACGAATGATTGGGCTATATCACCGAGCTCCGTGCTGTTTGCAGAGTAATAAAGACTCTTAACCGTTTTGCCATCATCAGGATTGTACCAGGTGATATCACCTTCAGCGCTTCCAAAATTCCCTTCACAAACAACAAACATCCCCTTCAGGTTTTTTGCGGTGATGTCATCATCAGGGTCTTTTTGGCATGAGACAAGCATGATAATTGCTCCGGCGCACAGGAGCATAGCTTTTTGGAGAAGATTGGTTTTCATAATAATCATTTTAAAAGTGGTTAGAATTCATAATTTATTTTGGCTGACCAATACCTTCCGGGCATTGGGTAGAGCTTTATCAGTTCATAGGTTGTATTGGTTACATTGTTACAGGATAAGTGCATACCGATCTTTCCCTTTCCTGCCTTGATATTGACACCGGCTCTGATATCAATCAGATTATAGGGATCAAGAAGGCGGTCATCGCTGTAATGGCGTGCCGAGGTAAAACCATGTGTAACTTCAAGATCAAATATCCCGGCTGTCAGACTGTTCTTCCATGATGAGACAAACAGGGGAGAGTATAGCATGGTGAGCTTTTCCTGTCCATCTTCCTCATTTGCAACTGAATGGTTCAGACCGACCTTTAACATGGAGGAAAACTTGATTTTTTCATGTTTCATGGTAAAACCTGCAGACAAGTCAATGCCCACAGACCTGACCTCCTGGTAGTTTTTGGGCGACCAGTAAGCTCCCCCCGGCCGCCACACTATCATGTCATTGACATGAGTATAATAAGGAGTGATATCTGTTTCTATCACTGACTTTTCACTGACGTGGAAAGTGTTTTCTGAACCTGCTTCAATGGTGCAGCCATTTTCCGGGTTGAGGTCCGGATTACCGCCCGGTATCCAGAAGAGGTCATTAAATGTTGGTTTTCGGAATTTCTTCGAGTAATTTGCACGCAGAACCCATTGCCCCGGAATGGCATCCCATTTCAATCCAAACGAAGGCAGGAGTCCTGAGCTGAAGGTGTTGAACCACTCTTTGCGTAATGCACTCTGCAGGGTTAAACGGTCAAAGGTGTATTTCAGTCCGGTGAAGAGGGCTATCCCTTTTTCAAGCTTCTTATCACCGTAGGCTGATACATCTGCAGTGACCATTGAGCCTGTAAGCCCGGCATCAAATGAGAGGCCGGAAGGCATGTAATACCTGAAGTTAATATCTCCGTGATGCTGTAGCGCGGCGATTCTTGAGTCAATGCTGTTTACCGGTGAGTCAGGAGCAGGCTTTTGCCAGTATGTCTGAAGGTCATCGAACCGTGCTGCCCTGACCTTAAGGCTCCAGCGGTTGCCTATATACCTGTACCCCAGGTAGAGTTTCAGTGTGGAGTCTGACTGCTGTTCATAGGTTGTGGAGCCTATCCGAGACGGAATATCGTATTCCTTTTCCTGGTACCATAACCCGGCTTCAAGCAGAGAAGCCGGCGACAGTCTGAATGCCAGGTTGTGAATCATGCCGTAGTCATGCCAGTCGCCATCGGTTTGCCGGTGTTCAGTCTGCCTTATATAATCATAATAGGTGAATTCATTTTCTGAGACTGTGCCCCAGGCAAACACTTTCCAGGCGAGCCTGTCACTGCCTGCCTTGAATGTAAACCCTCCGTTGAGTGCGCGCAATGACTGTGCACCTATGTAAGCGCTGCCTGAAATGCCCCTTTCCGGTGTTAACTCACTGTTAAGGCTCACGGCTCCGCCGAAAGTGCCGCTTCCATAGAGAGCTCCCGAGGCTCCGTACACCAGAGATATACGGTCAAATCCGGCTGCAGGGATCATTGATATGTCTGAGGAGCCGAGCGTCACGGAATTGATCGGGAACCCGTTCCAGTTAACCTGCACCTGGCTGGCTGAAGCCCCGCGAATGGAGATGGATGATGCCCCGCCTCCAACGCCGTATGCCTTAATATTCAGTGCAGTCTGACCGCTCAGGAGCCTTACGAGTGACTCCCCGGCGTACTGATTTAATATACTGTCCCTGAATTCTTCGGTTTTAACATCATGCCTGAAATGATCAGTACGTGAGGCGTTTACAACAACATCGGGAATATGTATCAGGGTATCTGTTATTGACTGGGCGCCTGTGACTCCCGGAAATGATAAAACTGCAGCCAGAGTCAGCCTGGTTGCGGTTCGCATCAATTGCTTTGTCAGCTTCTGCACGGTTACAATACTTAGAACAGTCACATTTGTCATGGTCTTTAAAATCCATGACCTCAATTCAAATTCTCGTAACCTTTTGAGAGACAGGGGTAGAAAAACCAGTTTCTGCTCTTTGCCTTTCACCCGAAAGCTACGAGGTCAATTTGCAGGCAGGTCTTCTGGCTCATCCTGTTCCGGCTGCCTTCCCATTTCACATTTTGTGTAACAGTGGCGGGGGGTGCCGGAACAATTATCGGATTTACAGCTGCGGGTACAGCTCCCGGTTTCCTGCAACCGTTCGGTTTACAGGTCACGGGATTCCCTATTCACTCAGGCCGGAGCGGTTCAGGCCTGAGCACCTGAAATCGTCAGGCAAATATATACATTTTATTATTGCAACATGAATTCTGTGCCAATGCTGACTCTATTTACTATCAGTCGCAGATCCGCACTTGAAAATCCGTCTGGCATGCTCAGGCAGAAATAATGAGCCGGATCATTAAAATGTATCAATCCTTTAATATTTGCGTAAACTTTTTGTAATAAACTGAAAGTAATTTTGCCATGAATTCCAAAATAAATCATGACACATTTAAAATCTTACCTATCTGTGCTTCTGACAGCATTGACAATATGTTCTCAGGCACAACAATCAGGGATTATTAAAGGAAGAGTCCTGGATACCGACAACCTTTCAATGCCTGGTGCAGCTGTATCCTTAAAATCAATTTCGAAAGGCACCATCAGTGACAGCTACGGTTATTACACTATTACCGGAGTTCCCGCCGGGACATACGAACTGATTGCCACATACATCGGCTATAGCCCCGAAGCAAAACAGATTTCAGTCGAGCCTGGCAGGACAACTGTTGTCGACTTCAGCCTGGAAGCGGGTATTGAATTATCCGAAATAACTGTGACCGGGCAGCTGCAGGGGCAGTCAAAAGCTTTAAATACACAAATGAATAAGGGTAACATCACCAACATTATTTCATCTGACCAGGTAGGCCGATTCCCCGACGCCAATATCGGTGATGCCCTTAAGAGAATTCCGGGTATCAATGTTCAGTATGATCAGGGCGAAGCGCGCTTCGGGAACATAAGGGGAACAGCACCGCAATACAACTCGGTGATGGTAAACGGCGAACGCATCCCTTCTGCCGAGGCTGAAGACCGGACGGTGCAGCTCGATCTGATTCCTGCCGACATGATTCAGGCTGTCGAGGTGAACAAAGCGGTCACACCCGATATGGACGCTGATGCCATTGGTGGTTCGGTTAACCTGGTATCGCGCTCTGCTCCATACGACCGTCGTGTTAGTATGACACTTGGATCCGGGTATAATCTCCTTGCCTCAAAGCCAATATATAATGGCGCTGTTATACTTGGCGACCGGTTTTTCAACAATAAGCTGGGCGTAATTATTGGTGCCTCTTACCACAATCACCAGCTGGGAAGTGACAATATTGAATCAGAATGGGATTATACTGATGACAATAATAAAGATCTTTCAGCCTTCGCAGAAGAGATTCAAATACGGCAGTACTATTTACAGCGTATCCGTCAAAGTTATTCACTGAGTCTTGATTATAAAATTAACGGGAATCATACATTGTTTGCCAATGGTATATACAACCATCGTAACGACTGGGAAAACCGTTACAGAAACGTCTATAAGGATATTGAGTATGATGAAGAGAGTGATTCATGGACAGGCATTATGAAAAAGGAGACCAAAGGCGGCAATAATGATATTAAGAATGCACGTCTGGAAGACCAGCGCATGATGAATTTCACGCTGGGTGGGGAACACCAGTTTAGCAGAGTTAAGGCTGACTGGACAGCATCATACAGCAAAGCCTCTGAGGAAAGACCTAATGAAAGATATATTGCATATAAGGTTAAAAAACTGACCTTTACAACCGATTTTTCAGATAAAAGCGCTCCAAGAATTACAGGCGTGACTCCTGCTTCGGCAGCCGATTTCAGTTCTGACTATAAATTTGATGAAATCACTGAGGAATTTCAGTTTACAGAAGACATTGATAAAAACTTCAAGTTGAATTTTACAATCCCGCTGCTTGAAAATAATTTTAAAAACAGTATTAAACTTGGAGTACGATACAAGGGTAAGGAGAAAATGCGTGATAACAGGCTGTTCGAATACACTCCGGTTGATAAAGATGCTTTTAATGAAGCTACCCTTAATAACCTGAAAAACTTTACAAAGGATAACTTCCTGGCGGGTGACTATGCAACCGGCAACCATGTGTCAAGAGAATACCTGGGAGGGCTTGATCTGACCAACTCTTCTCTGTTTGAGGAAGAAAGAAGTGCTGAAGGAGAAGCAGGAAATTTTAATGCAACAGAGGATATTATTGGTGGATATATTATGCTGAACCAGAACATTGGTCCTAAGCTGTTGATAATTGCCGGCGTACGTATCGAAAACACCTCGCAGAAATACCAGGGGAACCAGTATGATGCTGATGAGGATGAAAACATTCTTACCCCCATTGTTTCCGATTCCTACATAAATGTTCTTCCCGGCCTGCATCTTAAATATGATTTTAGCAAAACTGCAATATTAAGGGCTGCATGGACAAATACTCTTGCGAGGCCAAACTATTATTCACTGGTGCCTTACAGGGAAATAGCCAGGGAAGACCACGAAATAGCCATAGGGAACCCCGGATTAATCCCTACCACATCAATGAATTTTGACCTCTCGTTTGAGAAATATTTTAAAACAATAGGTATTGTGTCTGCAGGGGCTTTCTATAAGGATATAAATGATTTTATTGTGACAGAAACACGAGAGGACTATCTGTTCGAAGGAACAACCTGGGATACATACAGCCAGCCTGTCAATGGAGGCAATGCTGAAATATTTGGCATTGAACTGGCAGCCCAGCGACAGCTTGATTTTCTGCCCGGTTTCCTGAAAGGTTTTGGATTGTATGCCAATTATACTTATACAACAAGCTCTGTAAGCAATTTCCGTATCGAAGGACGCGAAAACGATGATATTCCGCTTCCCGGAACGGCTAACCATACAGTGAATGCATCCTTGTCATACGATAGCAAACGCTTCTCCTTCAGAACATCTGTCAGCTACTCTTCAGCCTATATTGATGAATTTGGTGAGGAGGCATTTTATGACAGATACTATGATAAGGCAATACATCTTGATATGAACGCCAACTTTTCGATTACCCCAAAATTCAGAGTGTATGCCGAAGCAAACAACCTGTTGAACCAGCCGTTGAGATACTACCAGGGCATAAGCTCACGGGTAATGCAGGCTGAATACTACAACGTGCGCTTCCAGTTTGGATTAAAAATTGATTTGTAATAGATCTGGCACAAATGAACCTGGGGAAAATAGGGTATCTGCTTATTCTGTCATGCTTTCTGTTATCAGCATGTAATGATAAAACCTCAAAGGTTGCCAAACATAATCAGGGCAATCAGTCAAAATCAATAGTTCCTGAAGTTGCGTTGATTAAAGAGTCATTCACAACCCTGCGCGATGAAAGCGACAATGTTGACAGTCCGGCTTTGTGGCATGGCAGGGAGGGACAGAACTGGCTGCTGGCAACAGCAAAGGAAGGCAACGCCATTATTGTATATGATGCAGCAAGCGGAGAAAAAATTGCCCGCTTTGGCACTATCGGAACCGGTCTGGGAGAACTTAGCCGGCCAAACGGTATTGCCGTGATAGATGATTATGCAGTGGTTATTGAAAGAGACAACCACAGGGTACAGATTTTCATTTTGCCCGAATTCAGGCCCCTGGGAGTTTTCGGCGAAACAGTTTTACGCTTACCCTACGGCATCACCATTGACCGGTTTGAAGGCAAATACCATCTTTATGTTACCGATAACTATAAAACAGCGGAGGAAGAAACACCACCGGCTGACAGTCTTGGCAGGAGAATACATCACTTTGTTTTTACGGTGGAAAATGATCAGGTAGCCGCAGAGCATGTCAGAGCTTTTGGCGATACTTCAGGTGAAGGTGTTCTGTATAAGGTAGAATCCATCCTTCTTGACAGGGTTTATAACAGGTTGCTGATAGCCGACGAACATGAAGATCAGTGTAATATAAAGATTTATGATACTGGCGGACGGTTTGCCGGACAAATCATCCCTCACAACTATTTCTTCTATGAACCCGAAGGTATTGTCTTATGGGAATGTGAAGCTGACAGTTCGGGATATTATCTCATTGTTGATCAGGGTAAGATAAACAATACCTTTCAGGTGTTTGATCGCAAAACACTGGAATATATTGGCGGTTTTAGCGGTGAGATTACCCGCAACACCGATGGTACGGCAATTACCCAAAAAGCATTCGGCGACTTACGGTACGGTGCCTTTTATCCGGTGCACAATGATGGCAGCATAACAGCAATATCGTGGAAAGATATTGCCGGTACCCTCGGTTTAAGGTATGACTGCAATTAGCAAGAAGGAGCTTCCCCTGTAATAAATGCTGACCGGTATTTGCCGATCAGCATATACTAGGTATTATTCCACGAAACAAATAACAATTGTTCGGAATATTTCTCAAATGGTTGATCATAACTGCCTGATAATCAGGACTGATCATCTGTCTCAATCTGGAGGCTCTGATTAATTGATTATGTGTCTGTTAGTGAAAATATTTCGACCTTTTAAAAGATTGTACCTGTAAATAATGAACCGAATCAAACCAGAAGCTATGGCTCCGTTTTTCAGAATGGTTGTTCTGCTCCTTGTATTGCTATGGAGCGGATGTCAGAACAGTACTTTAAGAAATGGTGAAATCAGAAAGACTGATTTTATTTCAGGAGGTCATGATTCACCGGCATCAGATCATCAGTTGTCGATACTTGATGATTATTACACTTTCATTATTGCATGTGACCTGGGGCGCAACGGATATTATGACCAGCAGATTGTTGCAGAAATGATGGGTGAAGCAGCAAACATCGCGGGTGCTGAGTTTGTGGCTGCATTGGGCGATGTGCATCATTATATGGGTATTCAATCTGTAAATGATCCTCTTTGGCTTACAAACTATGAATTGGTTTATAAACATCCTGAATTGATGATTCCATGGTTTCCCGTCCTGGGAAATCATGAATATCAGGGGAATACCGATGCTGTCATAGCATATTCCGGGGTAAGTCGCCGGTGGCAAATGCCCGGACGGTACTATTCAAAAGTATTTGATGTAACTGACAGTACTGATGTACTCCTGCTTTTCATTGATACTACGCCTATGGTTGATCTGTTCAGGTATAACGACGAACACCCTGATGCCCTTAAGCAGTCTGTTGAAGATCAGCTGAGTTGGATAGACAGCACTTTGGGAAATTCCAGGGAAAAGTGGAAAATTGTGATGGGGCATCATCCAATCTATGCAGGAACAACAAAAGATGAGTCGGAAAGAACTGATCTTCAGAGACGGTTACTACCAATTCTGGAGAAGCACAGGGTAGATGTGTATTATAGCGGACATATCCATAACTTCCAGCACATTAACACTTCCGGGTCTTCAATTGATTATTTCGTGATTAGTTCAGCGTCACAATCCCGCAAAGTAGTCCCGTTAGAAGGAGCAGTTTTTACGAGTTCAGCAACAGGTTTTGCATTGTGCAGCATAAGTGATACAGTTCTGATTACAACATTTGTTGACAATACCGGTAATATAATCTACCAGCATCAAGGGAAGTAACATACACGGCAGTTTGGTATATTTTTAATTAATCTTCTTAACTGCATGATTATCAGGATCGATCTCCTGTCTTTTAAATGCAGCTCTAATTAATTGATTTTATGTTTATTAGCTAGTGCTGTCCGACATGTTAATACATAAAGCTACATTCTATTCAATAGAGACTCAAGCCGGAGACAGTAATCAGTGTTATCTGAGAAGTGACTCTGGCATGATGATCAGTGGTGGCTGATTAAAACAAAAGGGGCAGTCCATGATGGTCCTGCCCCCCCCATTTGTTGCAATTTGGTTCTTGCCTTTAATGTATTAGTTCCTGGTATTCTGGTATTCAAAGTGATTAATCGTCATCATCATCGTCATCATCGTCGTCGTCGTCATCGTCATCATCGTCATCATCATCGTCGTCATCATCCATATCCACATCAAAGCATCCCTTGAATATATTAAGAACTGACTCTGCGAGTTGATTGTTTCCATCGTCATCATCGTGTCCTATTTCAATGATGCCATTATTGTTGCCATCAACTGCAGTATGAAGCGGCAAAGCTGCCAGGTTTGTTCTGACTTGTTTCAGGCTGAGGTCTACCAGCAGACTGACGTTATGGTCTGAGAGCATCAATTCATCATCGTCGTCATCGAATTCTATTTCAATCTCTGCAACCTTGTTGGTCCATAAATGGTAAGTCTTGTCATTCATTGTGAATTCCACATAGACTGAGCGGTTCAGCATCTTATCATTCTTCTTCAACCGATAAGGAGCAATATGGAATTCAATCTCTTCACAGACTACATTTGGCAATTCAAAGTCGTCAATCACCTTGCCGTTCAGCACTTCATTTGACAGAAAATCAATAAGGTATGGGCCGGGAATTTCGATGTCATCATCATCATCAGTGTAACCGTTGTCATCTCCCGCATAAGGACCCCTATAGTCGTCATCAAGTTCTATTTCTATATCCTTAATATTCATAAGAAAGGCTTCAATGGTAATTGAAGAACTTGAAGTTGAGGCATCTGCTGAAGCAGACTTCAAAGGCGAATCAGTGGCTTTAATAATTAACCTGGCACTTCTGGCGTCATCCATAGTCTCGCAGGAAACCATTAATAGTGCTAGTGCTGCCAGAATACTTAAAATCTTAATAGTTCTCATAATCAGTTTTAATTAAGTTAAAAATGGTTTTAATCTCACGTCTCTGCTTATAAGACGAAAGGATTTTAAAAGGTTGGAATGGGGTAATGAATTTTATCGGGCAAACTTGTAAGAGACGCCGATGTTTATGCAGGCAGCAAGTTGACTGGTCTTTTTAAAAGGATTGGAATCTGCGCTGTTTCTTTCGTAAGCATTGGTGGGATCATATGTAACCCTTAAGCCCGGGCTGATGAATATCTTGTTTTTTAACGGGATATTAAACTGATAGCCAAGGAGTAAGCCGAGGCGGGAATTGCGGAATTTATCTTCGACATTGATAGTAACCATTCCCTGGACATCTTCAGCCATCTTCAGCTTTCCAACATAAGCCCCTACTATTGTCTGCCCCGGTATATTGCGGTGGTCCCAGATATAATAGGCCTGGAGTTTGAAATAATTCAGCCTGATACTCCTGTCAACATAGCTTGCATTGATATATTGCTGATAGTTCTGTCCTGTTT
>Ga0209200_1004560_pt1 | contig 11164 bp, 14 predicted proteins | sample AD_UKC033_MetaG_FD_184406 | JGI IMG/M metagenome (GOLD analysis project Ga0209200, IMG submission 184406) | Active sludge microbial communities of municipal wastewater-treating anaerobic digesters from USA - AD_UKC033_MetaG (SPAdes) (version 2) | ecosystem: Engineered > Bioreactor > Anaerobic >...
CAGCTGCACAAAAGAAGTCTCTCAGTTGGTTCTTATTACACCTGAAGCCACTCACGTAAGCACTATACATGGTGTTAGTCATATAAGCAAGAGGAAACCACCACTTGTGTTGGTCATGAGGAAGATTTATAGCATGAAGGCGAGCATCATGAAGCTGCTCAGCCACCTTCCCCCAAGTGAACATAATATCAATAGGCCACTTACAAGTATGTGAGTTCTCTCCTGTCAAGACACTTGGCTTTCCACTTAGCAGATTCTGCTTAGGTACAGGTGTCCAGAACTTCGTATCAACTCCCATTGGAACCGTGTAGACTTTCGTCCTAGTCATGCTCTCCAGTAGATAAGCCTGACGTTCCCACATTGAGACTACAGCGTCGGCTCTCTTCAATAAGAAGCCACTCACAGCAAGTGAGTCACTAGCGCCATAGTTACCATACAATCCTTGCGTCACGCTCAGTTCGAACGTGTGTTCAGGAGAACCGTGCTGGACATCAACCAGTTTCTTCGTCTTATCGAACGAGATAGCATCTGGGACATGAGAATGAACTACATGAATATCAGCGTCCATCCCAGCTGCCCAAGTTGCTGGTTTCTGCGTGTCGCAGATTACAACGTCAACCCCGAAGGGTTTTTCAGCCTCAGCCATCTCAGCTGCCATGTTTGCAAGTCCTGAGCCGTTGAAGAATGTCCAATGAGCTACTTTCATATTAGTATGTACTCCATCCAGCTGACTTTGCAGAGCTGTTTAGTCTGCTAATAGCCGAGGTAAGTGTACTGTCAGCAGCGCTGTATCTAGCTATCAGAGATGTATCAGCACTTGCATACCGTGTAGCCATTGAGCCGTCAGCACTTACTGCTGTGCTTAAATTCGAGCTATCAACCGTGGACAACCTTGCGATAACGGAAGTGTCCATAGATGTAGCCGCTGCCGTTACTGTACTGTCGAGGGCACTAATGCCACTCTGAGCACTTGTTGCTGCACTTACAGCAGAACTTATTCCTTCGCTTATCATAGTCGAGTCTCTAGTGACAAGACTTGTATCTGCAGAGACTGAACTCGACAGATTAGTACTATCAACAGTACTCAACCGTGATATAGCGCTTGTATCTGCACTTACAGCTGTTGAAAGATTAGTACTATTTGCAGTACTATCTCTTGTTACAACTGATGTATCTGCCGACTCTAGACCGCTCTTGTTAGAGCTGTCTACAGTACTTAACCTCGTTATAACTGAGGTATCAGCACTTGGATAAGCAGCTGTTATTGTACTGTCGGCTGCTGATAATCTACTCACTGCAGATGTATCAGCACTTGCCCGAGTGCTTAACTCGGTACTATCTACTGTACTCAACCTTGTCACGGCTGAGGTTGCAGCAGATGTTGCTAAACTTGCAGCGGCAGATGCTCCAGTGCTTGCTCCTGCAGATGCTCCAGCTGAGCCTCCAGCAGATACACCTGCACTTGCAGCAACTGAGCTTGTAGCTGAAGTCCCAGCAGATGCACCAGCGCTTATACCAGCTGATAACTGGGCGCTAGAGAGGGTATCGTCGTCCCTCATGTTTTCGTTTATATTATGGTCTAATCCCATAAGGTACCTCCTACAATTCTTCTGTACTTAACATATCAGCTATCTCCTTCTCGACTCCAGTCAGCTTTGCAGCTGCATCGACGCCTTGTCTGGCGGACTGGGCCTTTCCAAAAGCAGGTCGTGCTACGTTGTATTTCTTAGCTGCAGTCTCGGCACTCTTCTTAAGCCCGAGTCTCTTTCTTACTTCTCCTACATCCTTGTCATCTCCACCCAGCGCAGCGAAGACCTTGTCCATATCCCAGTCGGGATTCTTGGAGACTATGTCGTTTGTCACTTGACCAACGAATTGAGCGTGAGGTTTGAGGTCTGGATGCTTAGTGTAGAAGTCAATAGTCTTCTGATACATCTGGACATACTGCGGAACTACCTTGTTTATAATCTTAGGTATAGCTCTCAGAACACCCTGTACAGAAGATTCTTGGACTCGCTTAAGTATCTCATTCATCTTCTCTCTCTTATCAAAGGCTTGGTCATACTCCTCATCAGAGTTCACAAATTCAGACACGAGATCTTTCTTGACTTCTTCGAAGTCATCTTCAATCGTGTCGCGCTTCGGCTCTTCCTTAGGCTTTGCTTGACTATTGAGAAGTGCACTTATTTGTTGCGACAAGGCAGCTACTTGCTCTGTTAGATTTGCGATCTGTGAATCGCGAGTATCGTCAGTAGCTTCCTTACCTTCTCCGTCAGGTTTCGCTTCAGCTTTATCTTTCTCTGCAGGTTCTTCTACTGCAGGAGTATCTTTCCCTTCTTCACCAGTGTCTTTCCCAGCTTCATCTGTTTCCTCGTCAACACCTTTTGTAACGTCTTCAAATTCCTTGTCACTCGCCTTATCATCAAGAAAAGTACCAAGCATATCAGCAATCTGAGATTGGACAGGAGATGATGCGTCTCCAGTTCCAGTACCACTGCTGGCGTCAGCCTTACCCTCACTTACTCCACCTTCTCCTGTTCCTGTGGTTCCTGTATCATTTTCCATCTTTCTCCTCCTGTCTCGTTTTTATCTCATCCTTTAGATTCTCGTAGTTATCTATAAGAAACTGAGGATAGCTTGCTATAAAGCGGAGCTCCTCGGCTCTTCCTTGATTTATTCTAAGTGTGTCTAAGTCGTCAGACTGTCCTCTCTCAAGGTCATCTCGACAACCCTCTATCCTGACCATGAGAGTAGCCTCTAGATACTTCCATATCCTACCTTTTACAAAGTTCCTAAGTTCCTCAACGTCAGGTAGATTGTCTTCCAACTGTTGTGAAAATTTCACTGAAGGTGATTTCATATAGGCACCATGTTTCCCTTCTGCACTTCGGCTTCTATCTCTTCATCCTGCTTCATCTTTATGTTAGCACTTCCACCTTTCCTAACGAACTCATTGACATTCTTGGCTCCGCTTATCCTAGCCAGATGCTTAAAGATACGAACCATATCGAAACCAGAACCTACAGCAGGATTCTGTGCCAGCGTCTGATACATCTGTAACCAGACTTCAGCGAACTCACCTGCCTCTATAGTACCATCATGACTTATGACATCGTAGTTTATAAGCAAGTCCATAGGACTTACTTTCATTCCAGTCGAAAAACCATACTCTTCCTCAAGCTCTTGTTGAAATCTTCCAGCTGTTGAGATATAAGTCTCATTCTCCATCAGCTGCTGAGTGTGACTTGCAAACATATACGCCAGGTCCTGCATAGTCATAATGGACGCTATCTTGGTACTTTTAGCCAAGCGGCTAAGTGCGGACATTCTCGTATCCCTAGATTCTGTGGCACTACGGCGTTCTGAGCCTCCCCTTATTATTCCCATTAAAGAGTCGACTGCAGATGAACTACGTTGCATAACGTCCATGACTATGCCTGCGTCCTGCATATGGTTTCTAGTAACATCGGTGACAGCAAGCTGCTTTACAGCATTCTCGACACCTCTGCCCCATACAGCACGGCGAGTGCGTATGAGTTTGCCAGGACCTGGCTTCTTAAGGTCACTCATATTTATAAGGTAAGGGTCGACTATCAGCATATCATTGATAGCCTTTCTAATATTAGCAACATGGCTGGTGAAGAGGAAGTCGAGGATACCCTGCAAGCCATAGATTATCTCAAGTCTACTGATAGGTGTGAGGGAGTACCCATCGTAGTCAGGAGCACAGATAGTTACAGGATATAGATTATGGTCGAGGTTGAGGGGTTGAGCTTTAAGGAGGACTTCATCACCAGCCAATATGAAGAGCCACTTTTCTGGGTACTCACCAAGGCCTAGTTCCCATTCTTTCGGTATAATGTTAATGTACATATAGGTAACATCGATAGGACGCGTTACGTCTGATATCTCAGCGTTCCTCGCCTCTCCACCAACCTTAGTCTCACGACCAGATGTATCTTCAGGAAGGATAGAAGTATGACCATCTATATGGGCCACGTACTTAGCGTTGAACATATCAGGGTCATATCTCTCTGTGTTCAATAGGTCAAGGTAATTTGTCTTATCTATCCATCCTACGAAGCCACCCTTCTGTATATCCTGTATAGGAACGCTAGGGTCTGGAAGGTACAGATAAGGGTCTATGTTCATAAGGGAGTTGCCCTCGAATAGCTTAGAAGGCTCTCTTCTCTTTAAGCCACTAGTCCTATCGAAGACAGTCCTATGTCCCCAGTGCGAATTCCAGTATGGACTTGATGCTCCGAAGCCATAGGCTAGACTGTCTCTAAACTGCGTGTGTAGATTCAGGGCAACCTTATTCTTAATACACTGCAGCTCGATAACTTTCTCAAGCATGATAGAGCCGACTGTGTCTTCGCTCGTGAAGCCTCTGTAGCGGAAGATAGGATTCTCTAGGAACACACTTACCCAGTAGGTAAGGATTGTTTCTATGGTAGCATAGCTATAAGGCACAACTATAGAGACAGGCTTCCTTATATCCTTCTCAAGAATATACTCTTCCTCTTCATCTAGCGTTATATAAGCCGTAAGAGTATGATCTATCTTCTTCCAGTACTCATGCCTCCGCTGCATTACGTCGTAGCTAGCCTCTGCCCTATCTAGTACTTCCTTTACTATCTTATCATGCTTCTCAGTCCCAGGCTTCAGATTACCAACTTCTGGAGGATAGCCATAGTCGTAGTTAACCTGCTTCAGCGCTTCAATTGACCTTCGACCTCTTTCTCCCTGCACTTGCCTCATAATAGTTCACCCATTGATGTAAGTTTATCAGTTTTTACCATAGCTGTCAAGATATATATTGATGGCATCATACAGTCCTCCAACTTGCTCTTTCGACTATATCATCACCATAGTCGAAGTCTTCTTCATCAACGAAGATAGAATCCATCTCATCTTCCTCTAGCATCTTCTTGTTCTCTGCCAGCTCTAGTTCACTTATATTATCTGACCTTGGGTAGAAGTACCTCTCTCCTTGCTCAAGAAGTTCGACAATATAAGCGAAGGCATCCATGATGTCGAATCTCTTGCTTCTAGGGAAGCTGAGTAACTGTTCCTCTAGAGGAGTGCTTACTGCCTTATTATGGAAGATAAGACCCTTTCTATAGAAAGGTACAAGACCAGCGATACGATCCTCTTTCTTAGCTCTAGCGTGTAGCTCTACCAACTCTATCTCAATCCCTCTCCGCATCAACTCATTCTTCAGCGGAAAGGTAATAAACTCATTAAGGGAGGTAACTTCGATAGCTATAACATTCGCCTTAATCCTCTGAGCCATCTTGATGGCTTCGTCGTACAGCTTATCAGGATGAAACATGCCAGCAGATACGTCCCGAAGATAGATACGGTTAGCACCAAGATTAACAGCCACACCAACGACAGCGGAATGTGCGCTATGTAGTTTAGTAGTCTTTGCAGGGTCAATGATGACGACATTTTCGATAGCCTTCGATTTACTCAGGTTAGATTCTCCTTCATCGTAGTACTTAAAATACGACTGGAGAAATGTAGCATCCTCAGTACTAATAGCTTTATTCCTATATTCCCGAAAGAAAGTATCGAGAAGTCCTTGAGCACGATAAGTTTCAGCCAGCTTCCTTATATCCTCATTTGACATAAAGTCTGGCCATAGACTATTATAGTTATCATCGCATATATCTATGTTTAGATGTACCCAGTTAGGGTCGTCCATTAGATTAGCTAAGAGGGAGTCTTCGTGCAGTAGTGTGCCGATAACGACGATTTTCCAGTTCTTCCTGAAACGAGACGTAGAACCGAGTACGTCCGCGAACCACCACTCTTTGAGCTTCTTCCTCTGGTCTTCGCTTCTAACGCCTTCGGAGTCTTCGAGGTCATCTCCAATGATGAGGTCTGGTCGCTCGTCATTGTGCAAGATTCCTCTGACCTGCTGACCCGTTCCACGAGGAAAGATGAGTGTGCCTCCTTCAGTAACCCACATATCTTTTGTGAAAGCGTCGCTAGGTACGCTGGATTTAATAGGTCCAAAGATACTTCGAATGATATGGTTAGTCGTAAGTTCACGCTTTAAGTTCTCCGATTGCATTACTGCCTGTGTTGAACTGTTACTGATAGGGACAATAAACTTCTTCTCACGAAACAGTATCTTCTTAGCAGGATATGCTAGGTTTATAATGCTAGTCTTACCTAGACCACGAGGAGCTGTTATCACAGCTTTATCAATAGTATCATCGTCTAAGATAGCGAAGATAGGATTATGAATAGGCGCGAAAGGGAGATAGAAGCGATCTGGGAAGAGTGTATGTGCGGTGACTCTCGTAGAAGCACAGCAGTCAACCAGGATTTCTTCCAGCTCCTCTTTAGCATAAACATGGTCAGTCAAGAGTCACCTCATGTGAAATTTTCACCACAGTTTACTCCTTTTCCTCATTACCAACCTTTCCAACTTTCCATGCAACATAGAAGCCAGCTAGGACAACTATGGCGCTCAAGAAGTCAGCGGTGAGACCAAGGTCGATACCAAACTTTCCAGCTGCCCACTGAGCTACAACAGCAGCCGCACCAACAATACCAGCGATATTTGTTTCTGTGTTCTTAGTCAGTTTCATGATTCCTCCCATCATAGATTATTATTGGCTCTACACCTTTGAAGATGTCTAGGCCTGGTATGTCAGCTGGAGTAGGTGCCTTACCATCATCGCACGTTATACCCCAGATATAGCCGCAGAGCTCGGAGCAGAAGAATCTATCGGCGTCTGTACTTACTCGCCTGAAGATCTGTTTTAGTACACTACCATAGTCATACTTCTTATCAATAAGCTGAAGCATCATATAGCCCATCAGTATCCTATGTTCATTCATAAAGTTAGGAAGAGGAAGCCAAGCGATGACTCCTGTGTAGTCCATCATCTTAGCCGTTAGCCTAGTCAGCTTCACTGTAGGACTAGTTGCTTCAACGTAGTAACGATGCCTCTCTTCACCTTCGTACTCCGACAGTCTGATGATAAGGGAAGCGTGTGACCAAGGACTCGATGTGAAGAACTTTATTCCCATAGATATAGGACTGAAGCTGCTAAATAACAGACAGTCTCCTGTTTTCATATTCTCTCTTGCTTCTACATAATCCATCAGTGTACAGTCCCCCTTATTCCTTTTAACACATCGTAGATAGTCCAAGCCAGCGTACAGTCGTCTGTCGGCTCGTCTAGATCAAGTAACTCTTCTATAACTTTACTAGTATTAAGAACTACTCCTATATGAGCAAAAGCACTAGCCGATAGAATCTCCGATAGATTCTTATCCCACTCGAAGATAAGATTGCCGTACTCAGTGTTCCTATGTGATATCCCGTTCATTATATCTCCAACCAAGCCATTAGCAACAGACGTCTGACTAGCTCCTGGAGTTAATGCACACAAAGCATCATCGCAAACTACAAAGTCTAGAGGATAATTATATTCCAGAGTTCCTAGTAACAATTGAGACTTAGTAACGGCGTTGGTATACTTACTACTATACGCTATAATAGGTTTATCTTGATTTATACCAGAGAACCATAAAACCCTAGCCATTGCCCACTGTGTATTAGAATTCATTTTTATCTCTACCTGATTAGTCCCACTATCTGGTGCCTTAAGATACCAGGCTTCAGCTACAAGTGTGCACATAGTGCTGAATACTCTAGCGAACCTAGTTAGCCTAACTCCATTATATGTTACTGTAGATACAAACCTTGTTCTATGAAAATGATGAGAGATAAAGACTAGTAAGAGACGCTCGTCTTCTGTTCCAACAGTTACATTAAACTGTCCATCATTATCAGCAAATGATGCACTAACAATGTCTGTATAATGAGCAGATATTGTTGCAACAAGAGGGTCGTTGTACTCGCCAAGTACAGCTTCGACTAGTTTAGACAACGAGCAATCAGCGTTGCCAACTGGAGTGTGCGTAGTTCCTGTCCTTATATTATTCAAGAGAGTAGAGAGCTCACAAGCCATATCTCCTGAGACTGGTCCTGCACTACCATCTAGTCTTAGATTGTTAAGAGCGTCAGTTAGCTCACAAGTATCGTGTGGCTGGTATGGCTGTATAGCTACGATACCAGCCGTTATAACTAATGTATCTAATAGAACATTTCCGTTTAGAGGAGTAGCTATAGTAGGAAACGTTATGGTCAGTATAAGACCAGGGTTTCCATAGGCTTCCCCTATACTATTCAGCCCAGTATACTCGTCTAGATATACTACAAGAGTATTAGAGAAGAAGTCTCTAGGAGCAACTGTTAGAACAACAGTGTCAAGAGGTACTCCTGCAAATGTAATATCCTGTGGAGAGACAGTTATAAGTAAGGGCCCTGTATCTATGTCTATAGCCATATTTTACTCTATGTTTATAAGCCCTTCAACGTTTACGACTAAAGAGAAGGTCATAGAAACTGGATTCTGATTAGTACCAAAGTCCCAATATGCTATGAGGGGACTTGTAGCTGGGTCGCCTGTATCTTTGTAGAGGATAGCATATCGACAAGTGAAGCCTGTACCATTGGCTGTCCAGGAGATATCTGCGCAGTCAAAGACGCCTTCGTCGTCTGTATCATCTACAGTTACAGCCTTACCAGCGAGAGTTGCTCCACCAGCAGTATATCCTCCAGCTGTTGTAAGCTCATCTCCAGAGACATCATCATAGTACTCATCGGCGTCTATATCAGGCGTGTGAGTATCTGGGAGAAGTATCATCTTGAAAGTATCGTTGGCGAAGTCGATACTGCCGTCCAGAAGAAGTTTCTTAAACATATTGTAAGCTGTTCCAGCTGCCATTGTATCCTCCTATGGTGAAAATTTCACAACAGTTTATTGAACGTTTAGTAATGTAAAGCCACCTGCTCCACCGAAGACTGACTCTATCGTGTAGGTGTAAACAGCATCATTGTAGTTGAACCCACTCTCTATGCTTGTCCAATTATAGGTAGTGCCATTAGGTGTGGATGTGATGGTTACTCCTGTTGCTGAAGGGGTGAGGACTTGCTTTGCTGTTGCGTTATCAAAATGCCCTTCCCCTGTTCTGTCGGTATATGTGCGCAATCGTAAGTCTGCCGAACCAGTATGCACAACATACCCTGTACGAGTAGCCCACGATGATGTGTAACCCTCTGATTGGTACAAGGCTGTGGTTGCGCCAATCGTTAAGAAAAAATAGCTTGAACTTGACACCGCCTTTCCGTCCATCGAGGCTTTAATCAACTGCCCCGCTGAACCAGCAAGAACCTGATATGCCATTAGGTGCGTTCCAGCGGGGTTTACTGCTACGGTTTTTAATGCTTGTCCTGTATCACCAGCGACCGAAGATGCGGCGGTGTTTGCGTCATACGTCCACCCAGTCGGCGGGTCGCCATCTTCCATATCGCCGTTGGTAACCAGCTCACTCCCATAAGTCTCCCCCGTTCCCGCGGCTTTGATGAAGCCTACAGCCTTCTTATTCTCTGAGTCAGTGATAGTCAATTTTTGTCCAAGATAAGCGGTTAATGTTCCCGCTGCCGAGAAATCAACAAAGGCTGTGCCATCTACAAGAGAGAGTCTACTGTTAGCACGAGTGACCGACCCACTCGCTATTGTTACTGCATGAACGAAGGATACAGAGAAAAGCAATATAATGAGTGCTATAAAGAGTTTCTTCATTTCCTAATATCCTCCTGTGCTGCTATTGCTTCCTTGCAGGTAAACGCCATATCACCACTGGCGTTGAAAGTTGATGTCCCTGTATATCTGCTCTTGCCTACTTGCATGATGGTATTTGCCTCAGTAGGATACTTAGTCCAATGATGATGTATCGTGATGCCCACATCGTCCTCAGCGGTTTTCTGTATCGTAGGCTTGCCATCTATCCCTGTCGATGTTACCTCTTTCACTGTAACTAAAGGCTGAGACTTTAGCAGGGTTACTTTGCTGTCCTTGATGATGGTTGCCTTCGTCAGCGTATCAGAGATGGAACTACTTACGGAAACCTGACCGAAGCTTAGATTAGCTATACAGAATATAGCTATAATGAAACAGATAATAGCTATAATTAGATTCTTCATATCTACCTCTTATTATAGTATACTATACACGATGAGTTAGAACCTGAGTCTAGATATAGACCAGCTTTATACCTGATAGGTATAGGAAAGACTACTCCACCTAAATAGAGTCCAGCTGCTGTAGTTGTACTTAATATAACAGTACCTGCCGCTCCAGATGGATTATCGTATAAGACGCAAGAAGCTGCATTAGTACCATCACCTATACTAATCATCCCACAGACATTACCGAAGGTACCTGCGGCGGATATAGCTCCGTCCGAGGTAAGTAAGCCAGATGAAGTGCAGTCGAAACTAGGTGACTGAGCTTGTGCGAATGTTACTATGCTTAGAAATAGTACCAATACCAATAGAAGTTTTTTCATCTTTGTCCTCCTGCGGTGAAATTTTCACTAAAGTTATACTCCCTTACTACTTTCTTCCTTTACTTTCTCTATCACTACTTTTACAGCCTTATCTAATATATACTCAAATGTTTCATTCTTTATTATCCATCTAACAGAACCTATCTCCTTCTTTACTGCGTCTATGAAATCAACTAGTGGAATTGATAATGAGATATCATCATTTGTAACTACAACCTTAATAAATGGCTTGTTCCAATACCTGCTTATTGTCACTATCTCTTTCATGTGATCTCTCCTACATGGCCTGTTGTTAAGTTAACCTCCAAGCGTGGTGAGGTTGGCTTCAAATAGACCAACCCTCCACCTAAATCAATCATCATATATACCCCTTCTGTTAAAAGAGTTATTGTCGCCACTGCATCGGCCCACGAGTTAGCCTCCCAACAAGTTTCAGACCAACTCCCTGCTGCCCAAACTGACCCTACTGCTCCTGCTGCCATTTATGCTGGCCCCCATGGTGTAGCTGAACCATCACCAGTTAAAGCTACATCATTAACAGATTGAACATTTGCATCAACTTGTCCAGCTTGAGTAAAGGTTAAACTATCAGTTTTTGCCTTAATAGCATCTACATCATCCTGTATCGAAACGAGACCGTGGTCTCCATTCACGATTGCAAAGCAATCTCCGGTCTGTACCGTTCCAAGGTCGCTTACTACCGTGTAGTCGGCTGCCGGCAGAG
>Ga0209200_1004567_pt1 | contig 11148 bp, 2 predicted proteins | sample AD_UKC033_MetaG_FD_184406 | JGI IMG/M metagenome (GOLD analysis project Ga0209200, IMG submission 184406) | Active sludge microbial communities of municipal wastewater-treating anaerobic digesters from USA - AD_UKC033_MetaG (SPAdes) (version 2) | ecosystem: Engineered > Bioreactor > Anaerobic >...
TTTTCGACCTTTTTCCGCTTCCTTGTTGATTTTCTCTTCCAGTTTGGAAATGTAGTCCTCGATCAGCACATCCGCACGGTATCGTTTTTTGGAGTCTTTATTGTCGATGAGGGGATCGTTGAAGGCGTCCACATGGCCGGAAGCCTTCCAGGTCGTCGGGTGCATGAAGATGGCGGCGTCTATGCCTACGATGTTTTCATGCATCTGCACCATGGCTTTCCACCAGTATTCCTTGATATGGTTGCGAAGCTGGGCGCCATAAGGCCCATAGTCGTAAACGGCTCCGGGGCCGTCGTAAATCTCGGAAGCGGGGAATACAAAGCCGTATTCTTTGCAGTGGGAAACCAGTTTTTTAAAGACGTCGTCCTGGGCGGCCATAATCAGTTAGTTAATAGGAGGGGCCAAAGATAGGGAATAGTCAATAGTCAATGGTCAATAGTCAATAGTCAATAGTCAATAGTCAATAGTCAATAGTCAGTGGTCAGTAATCAGCAGTCAGCGGTCAGCAGTCAGTCCTCAACCTTCAATCCTCAATCCTCAATCCTCAATCTTCACCCCTCACTCCTCCCGGCTTGGCCTCAGGGGAGCGGTACCGATCCTCATCGCCACTTATGGTTCATCGCAGGCATTGATAAAACGTCCATGAAAGAACCCCAAATCAATCTATATTTACCGGATCGGCATGAATATAGACCCTTTGGCAGCCTCCCGGCTTGAAATTATAGGAAAAAACTCGGCATATCATTTCATCCGGTGGCCGCCCCGGATGTTGCTGGCCTTGTTTATTGCCGTCACCCTTGGCGCCGGGCTATATTGGCCCTATACATTCGGGGTTTTTTTATTTGCATTGGCCATGCTCAACTACCTTGTATTATTGAGTTTCAGGCTGGGCAATATCGAAAAGCCCCCGGAACTAAAAGAACGGATCGACCTGGACCCGGACCTGGATTTTTCCATTCTGTTGCCTTTGAAAAACGAAGGACCGGTGATTGGGGAGACCATCCGATGCATCGAGCGCCTGGACTATCCGCCCGGGAAAATGGAATTGTTGATCATCGTGGAAACCAACGATTTGTACACGAGGGAGCATCTCCGCAATCTCCGTCTTCCCGCTTATGCCCGCATCATCGATATCCCTACCCTGATGCCTTTCACCAAAGGACGTGCCTTATTGTATGGCCTGGAGCAGGCAAAAAACAGGATGATCACGGTTTTTGACGCGGAAAGCCGCCCGGAGCCCCTGCAGTTGAGAAAGGCGGCCTCCCTCCTTCGCGAAGATCCCGACCAATGGTGCATACAATCCAAAGTACGTATATCGAATAAAGATCAAAACTGGATCACCCGCAATTTTGCCACCGAGTATTTTGAATGGTTTGACCAATACCTTACGGAATTGTCCAACCGGAACCTGAATTTTGGCTTGGGCGGCAATTCGTTTTACATTTCAAAGGCCAGCCTGCTCCGTTGCGGAGCCTGGGACCCATTCAATGTAACGGAAGACGCGGAACTGAGCGTGAGGTTGATCCGATCGGGGATCAGCATGAAAATGATGGATAGCCATACCGACGAAACCTGTCCCCACAGTATCGGAAATTGGATCCTTCAGCGGACCCGTTGGAACAAGGGATTATTGATTACGCAGATGGTCCACCTGGTCCCTTCGCTGGGTAAAGCCGGTTTTTCACCGAAGGTCTGGATTTCCTTCTGGTTGCGCATGGTGGCCGGGAGCGCCTTGCCTTTTTTTAATCTATTTGTGTTTCTTTATTTCCTGATCACCTGGTTTTCTCCCCGGACCGTCTGGTACGCCGACCTGGGTATGTGGACGCTGATGATGGTAAGCCTGGCATTTATGTGGTTGGTCAATACGGTAAATTTTGGGCGGCTTCAGCTTGCCAGGAATCCCATATTCATTTTAACCGGGGTCACGGCTTATATATTGTTGCACATCCTGGCCGGGTTTATTGCCTATTATGAGTATCTCGTCAAACCATTGAAGTGGAACAATACAAAACATGAGAAGTAATAAAGTCGGAAGGGTATTTATACATTGATATTATTATAATTTGTATTTATATGTTTTTCACTGTAATACATTAAGGAACTCCTGGTTAATCTTGTTTTCGGGAGGCAGAGATATTTTAAGATCTATAAATTGTTGAATTAGAACGGTTCAGATGAAGGTCAGGTCGGAGGAACTTGCTACATTCACCCCGGATTAACCAACTCCGTTGCTATGAAGATTAAGTATTTTTTCATCACGGTCTCCGTGATGGTGGTCTCCTTTTATTCTGCTGTTTTATTTTTTTCTCCAGGTACATTGAGATGGACGGGCGCTGCGGATACGGATTGGACCAATCCTTCCAATTGGATGACCGAGAGTGGATCACCGACCATCCCGCCGAATAAATACAGTACGGGGGATCACGTGATCATCGATGGTGCAGCTTCCAATTTTCCGGAAATTACAGTAGCAGCCGGGGCTCGCTCATTAACGGTGGATGCCAATGCGAAAATCACGATTAAAGCAGGGGGTAGCCTCGAGGTGATAGGCAGCGATGCCGATGGGGTAACCAACAGCGGACAAATCATAGTGGAATCCATGGCGAGCATGGTCATTGACTCCGCATTTGACGACGGATTGATTAACCTGGCGGGGGCCAAGGTAACCAATGCGGGCACATTCACCATTACCAATGGATTTGGGAGCCGGATCAAGAACCAGGATTCCATCATCAATACTGGAAATTTCATCGTCCAACAAGGAGTAGATACCGCAGTGATCAATTATGGAACGGGGACTATAAAAAATCCTGGAATATTTAATATAAGCGGAGGAAGCACCAGTCAATTGTCCAATTACGGAAAGTTTTTGAATGAATCCGGTTCATTGGGAGTAATAGGCGGATTGTCAGGTATACTTGTACTAAACCGCAACGGCGCGCTCATTCAGAATGCTGGCAATTTTACGGTGGGCTCCGGATTCGGCAGAAGAATTGACAATGAGGGTACCATTAACAATGCCTCCACTTTTACAATTTATGGTGCCGACGGCGGTGAAGGGATAGTCAATCGCGCTAATGGAATCCTGAACAATACGGCCGGTTACCTCTCCATTTCAGGAGGTCACGCCACCCAGTTGGACAATTCGGGGACCGTCAATAATTATTCCAGCTTTTCCATTACGGGAGGCGGTGGGACCGGTCATGGTTTGGTAAATGATACCAGCGGGATTTTTAATCATTATGCGGGGACCTTGCTATCTACCTCCGGTAACGGGACCAAGGTTATCAACTCAGGATTCATTTCGATAAACGGGACTTCAACCTTCGGTGCGGGTCCCGGGAAGGCTTTGATCAATAATTCAGCCGGGCGGATTGAACATTTCGGATCGCTCCTGACCGTTCAGGCTTATTCGATAACCGGTTTCCAAAATGAGGGTACTTACCATGGCGGGGCGGCATCCTCCCTAAGTATTGCATCAGGTTATGGGTCGGGCATTGTGAACAGCGGAACTTTTACTGATACAGCAGGGTGTAATATCGACATTCACGGGTTAAGTGGTGACCTGATCCAAAATTCAGGTTTGATGCTATTGGATTGTGCGACCATGTTGTATAGCACTCCAGCGCGTGCAATATTCAATACTTCCACCGGGACTTATCGCCAAGCCCAGGGTTCCATTTCATATTATAGCCTGGGTTCCCATTTTATAGAAAACGACAATTATTTCTATTCCGATGTGGCCATGAATCTTACCCCTTTTATAGGAGGGGTTGGAAATTATTTGATTTACAACAAAGACAGCATCATCCTTGGTCCCAGCCATTCAATGCAAGCAACGGGAACCACCCGGTTTGTATACAATGGGCCCGGCGGATACCTGGATAATGCCGGAGACTGGGAATTTCGGAATGGAGGAGGTGGTTACCCGGTTATGCAAAATGAAGGAACGGTGTTTTTCAGGAATACGTCATCTTTGGAGGGAGCCCAAATCACTTCGGAAGTCATTATCAATACAGGGGTATTTTTCCAGGAAGGCACCATTGAATTCAGGGAATTTCAATCCAGTTTGTTGAACAACTCCAATTTCTTCAATAACAGCGGCACTATGATTGGGAGAAAGCTGGGCTCTTCGGTTAACGCGATAGTCAATTCAGATACGCTGATCAACTCCGGAATCCTGGAGGTGGATACCACGTTAAACAATGGTCTGAGCAATACCGGGTTTTTTCTCAATGACAGCTCAGGAATATTTTATGCTGATTTTCTGGGCATGAACGGGATCCTCAACGGGGGTTCAGGCATTGTGAAAAACAACGGAGAACTCTGGATGGCCAGGGATACCGGCATAGGCCTGGCAGGTATTCTGAATCAAGGCCTTTTTGAAAATTGCAAACTGATTAATATCGGGCAAAAGGGACCCTTGTTTGGAGGAGGTATCCTCAACCCTGGAAATTTCAGAAACCTTCCGGGGGGTGAAATTTTTATTTATCATGTGGACACCTTCGGCATCCTGAATTCAAACCAGTTTCTGAATTCCTGCGCTTACATCGAGACCGAGGGCATCATTCAGGACAACAACACCTTTATCAATGACGGGGTGATCCTCAAAGTCATAGATACCAATAGCCTGCCTAGTAATATTCTGACCAACAACAATGCTGTTTTTAACGCTGATCCGGACCCCTTTAATGCAGCCAACAACAACGGGCAAATCGGCACTCCTGCCAACCCGAGCCATCATATATATGTCGACGCCTCCAACTCGCCTTTCAACGGTTGCGCGACCAGTCTGAGTTCGATCTATGCTGCAATACAAGCCATCTTCGTGGTGAATGATCAGGGTCAGACCGGGGCATCCTGGGAATTTGCCTTATCCGACCTCCAGGTTGCTCTTGCCATTGCGGAACCCGGAGATACCATCCATGTTGCACAGGGCACCTATTATCCCGATACGGTTGGAGGTCTCAGTTTAAACAGGGAGTTGAGTTTTAACATTCCTGATTCCGTTATCGTCCTGGGCGGTTACCCAAGCGGTGGAGGTACACCGGAAGAACGGGATTGGGTCTGTAACAAAACCATCCTCTGTGGGGATATCGATCAGGACGGCACATTGTCCGGTAACAGTTTTCATGTAGTGACCACTTTTGGGGTGGATTCGGTCACCATCGTCGACGGATTTTGTATACAAGGCGGGAATGCGGACTCATCGGACCAAATGGGGAATGGGGTATACCCCTATTCTTCCGGGGGCGGCTGGTTTAATGAAGGGAGAGGAGTGGATGTTTCCTCCTCCCCTACGATCCGAAACTGTATTTTCACAGGCAACCAGGCTTTTTATGGCGCCGGGATGTTGAATGACGGCGGGGGATTCGGGTCTTGCCTGACGACTTATTTCAATTGCATTTTCAATAATAATCACTCCCTGGAAACGGGTGGGGGGGTATACAATACCGGGGAGTATGGATTCTGTATGCCGACTTTCGTCAATACTATTATCAGTGGTAACGCCGCCGATCGTCATGGCGGGGGAATGTTTAATATCGGAACAGGCGGTACATGCACCCCGCAGTTGATCAATTGTGTTCTCAACGGGAATATCGTCGAAGGCGCCGGAGGTGCCCTGTATAATTATGATGCCCATCCTTTTATGATCAATTGCATCACCTGGAACCATGATGAGGATGATGTATTCGAAGGGCAGGGTACATTCAGTACGTTAATTCGTTTTTCCATAACCCAGTCTGGGGCAACCTATAGCGGAAGTGATAATAAGATAGACGGAACGGATCCCTTATTTATTGATGCGCCCTCATATTCCGATGCCCCGACCGCTGCCGGTAATTTCCACGTCATGAGCGGCTCCATGGCTATAAACATGGGTGACAATTTCTCAAACACTTACCCAACGGATCTGGACGGTCTGAACCGGATAGCCGAAGCAGTCATTGATATCGGGGCCTATGAAAAACTGATTTATTGTGACGAGGACACCATATATGTCACGGGATCAGGCAGTATACCTTCCTTTTCATTGGATTCCATTCTGAGCGATGCCATTCCGGAGGGATTCACCCTTCTGGTCAATGGAGTGCCGACGGTTGAATCGGATAGCCTCAGTTTTGATTGTTCCAACCTTGGATTGCATATTTACGAAGTCCTCCTGGTTCGCAATTGTGATACCCTCGATGGTTGTACGCAGTTCCTCCTGGTATTGGACACTTTCCCCAGGAACCTGGTCTGCAATGACCTGGTGAATGTGTCTTTAGGAACAAGTTGTATAAAAGCGGTGAGTCTGGATGACGTGCTCGAAAATAACGTTGGTTGCCGGGAAGGAGTGTACGACATTCAGGTGATCTACCCCCTGGGCACGCACCGTTTTCCGGGAGAGGACCAGGTGGACCTGAGCCATATCGGCCTCACGATGGTGTACAATGTATATGAAGTGGGGACGGGCAACAAATGCTGGGGATACCTGAAGGTGGAGGACAAACAGCCGCCGTTGTTGAATTGTTCGGTGGATACGATCACCTGTTATGAACTGCCGGACCTGCCGCTGCTGGCGGAGGGGGCCGACAGTTGTTCCGGGGCGAAAGTCAAACTGGTTTCGGAGCAGTGGGTTGATTACGGCTGCGACCAGGACCCGGTATTGTCGGGATATGTAATCAGGACGATCCAGGGCTCGGACAATTGGGGCAATTTTGCGCGGTGCACGGACACGATCTTCATCCGCAAGACGGTGCTGGACAGCCTGGCCTGCCCGGAGATGATCGAACTGCCCTGCGAGATCACCTACCAGTTGGGCGGATATATCCATCCCAAGACATTGAAGACGCCGATCTCAGTGGATCAAAGCCGGGTGACCCCCGAATTTTTATTGTCCCTGCAGAAAAAGATCTGGGCCTTCACCGATGGCAGCACCGATGCCGTGCTGAATCCATCCATGGTGGTTGTACCGCAGATCGAAGGGAAAAACATCTACCCCGCGGCGGGAGGTTCCTGCAAGATTACGGCGATCTATACCGATACTTATCTGGATGTCTGCGGAGCCGGCTTTAAGATATTCCACAAATGGATTGTGACGGACTGGTGCACCCTGGAAGAGGAAGTATGCGAACAATACATCAAGGTGGTGGATACTTCGGCGCCCAGGATCCTGAAACCTTTAGATACGATTTTTGCTAATGTAAGCCCGCACGATTGTGTGGCCGGCGTGGTATTGCCTGCCCTAGTACCAGGTACAGACTTTAAAGATTGCGGAACGGTCAAACAAACCTATACTATCAGCTATGATGATCCCTCACATCCGGGTAAGACAGTAGTGCTCAGCGGAGAATTGCCTTCAAAGACACTCTTTCTGCCCATGGGTGTATTCACGGTAGAGATTAACCTGGCAGATGCCTGTTTCAACCGGACGGATACGAGCCGGGGATTAGTCATCACGGACATCACCCCGCCGATCCCGGTCTGCAACGAAATCACCCAGGTGACGATCGACCCGGCGACCTGCTGGGCTAAGATCGCGGCCAAAGAGCTGGACAACGGTAGCCGGGACAATTGCTGCGAGGTGCTGCATTACGCGGCGGCGCACATGGACAGCATTACATACTGGAGGAATTACTGGAAGGAAAAACTCACCACGGAAGTCGGAGAGAAGTCCTTTGCCAAAGAGCGGCTGGAATATGAAGCCCTGATCGAAGACTGGATCAATTGTTATGTATTCAGCGATACGGTGAATTTTACGGACTGCGGCAGTGATTCCATCGTGCTGAGGGTGTACGAAGCCTGTGGCGTACCGAGATACGATCCGCATGTCTTCCCCTGCGGGCCGCATGCCTGGTTCTGCTATAATACCTACCAGTATATCGGGGATTTCAACTGGAACTGGTTTGACAAGGATGGGCCGAAGTCATGCTCTTACCGCCCGGCCTTGACCAGCCTGAAGAAACTGGATAAAAAATACGAGGGATACGAAACCAAAGGCTACCTGGAACCGAAATACGAAGGAGCGGCCCAATATGAATATTGTCAGGTACCCTTCTATTTCCCCAGCCTGCAGTTGATGCTGCAAGCGAAGAGCACGGCCGGAGGAGGCAATCCCCCGGGCAGCTATTGTTCAGACCGGTTGTACAACGACTGCATGGTGGTGGTGCTGGTGGACGACAAAGAGGCCCCGGTGGTGCACGAACTGGAAGACGTCACGGTTTACTGTGATGCCTCGCCCCATTACGCAAGCCACCCCAGGGAATGTTCTACAGGTAAGAAAAACGGTATCTGGCCGGGTTATCTCAAAGACAGCGACGGCACGATTCACGGCTATTATAGCGGCTATGGCGCTGAGGACGAACATGCCCCGGATTGTGGTCACTATGACCACAAGAAAAACTGGGCCCCGGTATATTGCCGGGAATGGCTCTACCTGGATAGTTTTGATACGGGAGGCATCATCGTTCCGGAAACATATTTTGAGGTGCCGGTATTCTTTGACAAAACAAGGCCGAAACGGGCGCTGGCGAAGCATGAATTTTCGATCACGGACAATTGCCGGCTGGACGATGCGAGCCTGAGTTGGACGGACGAGGGGGACATCAATTCCTGCGGGGAAGGCTGGATCCAGCGGACCTGGACGATGCGCGACGCCTGCGGCAACGAAGTGACCGCCAGACAAAAGGTATTGGTGAAACACCGGAGCGATTTTGAGGTGGTCTTCCCGGCGGATACGGTGATGGTCTGCGATTATACCCAGGGCACGGGCCCGGAGGTGACGGGCAGGCCGGACGTCACGGATGACGAATGTGAACAGATCGCGGTGAAATTTGAAGACCAGGTCTTCTCGGTGGATGATGGGGCGTGTTACAAAATAGTGCGTACCTGGACTTTATTTGACTGGTGCATTTATGAACCTAACCAGACCGAAAGATATCCGGAAGTGATCGTAGATGACCGCTTAAGGGCAGACACAGGCAACCGGGAATGTGTGTACCGCAACCTGAAGGACAATAACGACGGGTATATGCAGTATATCCAGGTGATCAAGGTGGTGGACCACGAGGCTCCGATCGTGAGTGTTGAGGATACCACGGTTTGCATCACTTCTGAAAACTGCGTATCTGAAACCGTACGGATCCCACTGAGCGCCACGGACAATTGCGCGGAGCCGGAGCAGATCCATTTCCAGATCGAAATAGACCTGAATGCAAGCGATGCGGCCTATGCCGATCTGACTTATGACCGAAGCAGCATTGAACAGATCGTGCTGGGCAATCCCAGGGAACTGGTATTTGCTCCATCGGGAGAAGGCAGGCACGTGGTGCATGTCATAGCCACGGACAACTGCGGCAACAAAGACACGGCCAGTTACCGCCTGGAGCTGAAGGATTGCAAAAAACCGACGCCTTATTGTTTTTCGGGCATAGCCACGGTGGTAATGCCGAGTACGGGAAGAGTGACGGTATGGGCGAAAGACCTGGATGCGGGCAGTTACGACAATTGCACGGACAAGGGAGGTTTGATCTTCAGTTTTTCCGCGGATCAAACCGAGACGAGCAGGGAGTTCGGTTGTGCCGATATCCCGAACGGCAGATCACAGACGATCCCGGTAGAGATCTGGGTGACGGACGAGGCCGGCAACCAGGACCATTGCAGCACCTTCCTGCTATTGCAGGACAATACCGGAAATATATGTCCGGATACCGCTGGCCTGAATGTAACGATTGCGGGTACCGTGCAGACTGAAGGCAAGGAACCGGTGGAACATGTACGGGTTGACATCAATGGGACAAGCCTGGATATGAGTTATGAAACAGGATCCAAAGGCAGCTTCCATTTTGAGGCTTTGCCCTCAAAAACGGATTATACCCTGAAGGCGAATCGGAACGATCAGCCGATGAACGGGATCAGCACCCTGGACCTGATTCTAATTCAGAAACATATCCTGGGTAGCCAGCCGCTGGATTCACCATACAAAATCATTGCGGCGGATGTGGACAACGATAAACAGGTGACGGCGATCGACCTGGTAGAGTTAAGGAAACTGATCCTGGCTTCATACGAACAATTACCAAATACCGAAAGCTGGAAGATCATCCCCAAAGCCCAGGAGTTCAGTGATCCGCAGAACCCATGGAGCTTCAAGACCCAAATGGAAATGAAGGGCGTGGAGAAAGATTATATGCAGGAAGACTGGATCGGGATCAAGACGGGGGATGTGAACGCCAGCGCAGCGGCGCACAGCCTGATGGGGACGGAAGTGAGGGATAATAATACCGGATTGATTTTTGAAGCCGTAGACCGGCATTTTAATGCCGGTGAACTCGTCACCGTAGAATTCCGGTCCCCGAATTTCAGGGGGATCAGTGGCTTCCAGGGGACGGTGGAGGTGGATGGTGGATGGTGGGTGGTGGATGGCAGCCATACCCCGGGCAGCGGTGCATTGTCCTTGAGCGATCAGAACTTTGGAACCCGCAGGATTGAGGAAGGATTCATCACCATGAGCTGGAATGCCAATACCGGGATCGATGTCACGGATAAGGAAGTTTTGTTCACCATGACCTTTAAGGCAAAACAGGATGGCAGAATAAGCGAAGCATTACGTATAGGTTCTCAGCTCACAGTTGCAGAGTCTTATGAAGGAAAGGGTGAGCCCGGCAGCCTCGGCATCCGGTTTGTAAGTCCTGAAGGCAATGAGGTCAGCACAAGAAGCGAGTTATACCAGAATTATCCCAATCCTTTTGACCAGCGTACGGTGATCGGCCTGCGGCTGGCGAAAGAGGGCAGGGGAACACTGAGCATACACGATGTGACCGGAAGGACCATCCGCTCCATAGAAAGAGACTGGACCAGGGGCTACCACGAGGTCTGGCTTGACCGGAGGGAGATCGGGGCGACTGGAGTCTTGTACTACCGGTTTGAATCGGGATTCTTCACGGACAGCAAGAAGATGGTGATCGTAGAATAATCGTTCGTAGCGGCCAGTTTTAACTGGCCGCTTCGTACAAGAATAGTCCTTCATAACGACGGCCTAGGTAGACGTCGCAACGCAGGCCGCCCGTTGCAGCCAGTTTTAACTGGCCTGTGCGTACTCGTACCTGAGGCTTATACCGCCATTCGATTTAACCGAGGATTTCCCTCAAAAGCCGAACGCTTTTG
>Ga0209200_1004573_pt1 | contig 11138 bp, 14 predicted proteins | sample AD_UKC033_MetaG_FD_184406 | JGI IMG/M metagenome (GOLD analysis project Ga0209200, IMG submission 184406) | Active sludge microbial communities of municipal wastewater-treating anaerobic digesters from USA - AD_UKC033_MetaG (SPAdes) (version 2) | ecosystem: Engineered > Bioreactor > Anaerobic >...
GATGGAGATAGATGGATGGTTGATCATGTTTTCAATTAGTTTAGTGTAACCCTCTTTCGGCATGAATTGATACTCGTCATTTGGGAAGTACAATTCATTCATATCGTCACGAACGGGGACACGATTGATGATAGATGGATCTAACTCTTCAATATCCATTGCCCACATTTTCTTGGTATACGGACGAAAAAACGTGTCAACGATATTATCTTTTCCAACAATCTCAGCGGTTTCCTTATTTACTGGAAGCGTGACGTATTGTCCAGTTGACAGAATAGCCTTCACCTTATGTTGGTATGGTACCCATTCGGTAAAACGTGAGAGATATTCAAACACGCCCTTGTTTCGGGTATGGAATAAATGTGGTCCATATTTATGAACCCTGATACCATGCTCGTTGACATAATCATAACAGTTACCACCAATGTGGTCTCGGGCATCAATCATATGAATAGAATGACCGACTTCGGCTAACTGCCTTGCGACAGTCGATCCATACATGCCGACACCGACGATTAGAATTTTCATTTTAGCACCTCACTCAGCTCGGCTTGTTGAACAACTTTATCTAGAGGATGATTACGATAAAGAGCTTCACGCTGAGCGTTAGCAATTTCTTCTAGTTCGCGGTCAGATTTACAAACTAAATCAATCGCTCGTAGATTAGCCAATAGCTCGTCTTTATAGTAAAGAATCATTTCTTTGGGTTCACCGATAAGAATTGACCCAGCATCAGCAGTCTGACAGGGACGGGCCCTCCACCACCCTGACCCGGCGTGGAAATAGCCAGGCATTAGAATACCCCATTGCTGAGCGTAGATATTCACCATCTCGTCTTCGGTGACACGATCTTGGCCGTCCTTTCGGGACCCGTATAATTTCAATTCCCAACCAGTCTTTTCAATCTGTTGTGCTTTCAGCCATTTCTTCGTCTTGTCTTGCACGAGCCCGGCAAAATTGAACACTCGTTCCTTGTCGCCGAAGAACGGAGCGGCTTGGCGGTGAATGTGATATGGATTGGGATTATACCGATATAGATTAGGATGATCCAGGAGTAACCCCAGGTCACCCCCGCTAAAGGCTGAAATAAGCATCTTATTCCGCTTAGATTCGATCCTCTGGATCGCTTCTATGAATTCTGATTCATATGATTCGATATTCTCGGGGATGTTCTTGTGAGAGTCTCGAACATACTCACGAAAAAGTTTTGCTGGATCCTTCAATGAAGTGATGCCACTATAAATCGAATCAGTTTGCCAATCATCAAACGCCATCACACAATCAGGTCGTGCATAGATTGCCCACAGAGCGTTGTACACAAATCCAGCGAATCCGGATGGGTTATGAATATAAACGATTACTTTATGAAACTCATCAAGCTTTTCTCCAATGATCACTGGGCGCTGAATAACCTCGTATCCCATATCGCGAAGACACGCGATTAACGATGTATGACTTGGGATAACTTGTAGCTGTTGGCGCTTATAGAAATCTTCAGTGACCTGAAGCGTATTCATCCCTGTAATTAGAATTTTTTTCTTCATTTAAACTCCATTATGTTTAGGTGTGAATGGTATTTAGTGTGCTCAGACCCTCTCAAATTCTACACCAAATTCTTCGTCTGAAACCACTTCATACATACCATCCTCATGAACGACTATCCAATCCCCGATATCAAGCTCTTCGATAATGAACCCACCACCCGGCACCAGATAATGCATGAGTTTCTCAAGCGGTTCTCGATTGTTACCCTTCCACTGAATCGCGTCCAATTGTGGTGGTTTTTTAATTACTTTCATCATATGTCTAACTCCAATCTGGTCCAAAATCCATCGTAACCCATTCATACCTAATCCCAACCTCATCAAACATATCGGTAGTCTTTTTCCACGATTCTGCCCAGGTGTCACGAACATTCATTGTATCTGTTAATACATACACCGATTTGATTCCAACTTGAATAACACCCTTCGCGCACTCAGAGCAAACTGGTAATCCATACACATATAGATTGGAATTTAGTAATGATATACCATTTCTGGTAGCATTGTAGATTAGATTTTTTTCTGAATGTACCACATAATCGTGCTTCGTTTGGCGGTCACCAAGGCGATCCTGGGTGTCCCGGATGCCTCTTGGGAAGCCATTCCACCCTTCAGACAAAATCAGCCCATTGTCAGAGACGGCGACAGCTCCCACCTGAGTTGATGGATCCTTTGACCATGTTGAGAAATGCTTCGCTAAAAGCAGATAACGATTGCGCCATTTAACATTGTTATACATGCTCATCGTGTCGATTCTTGGATAAGTTTTTCAATGTGACAAAAGTGATATTCATACACATGAAGCGATGAAGCTGTCCAAATTAGATCGCCTACAGCAATGTCAAGATCGTGTGCCAATTTTTGTTGAACATATCTGGCCCATGCAAAATCGTTGTTTGCGCCGAATATTGCGCAATTGCTTCTCATCAAGTAATGACTGACGAGTTTGTCATCGCGAATCAAAAAGTTATTCGCATAAGTGCAAACAAAATCACTCATACCATCCTTGCAATAATCGCTATGCATCGTTGGACGATTATAGATCATTGAAGCACGGCGACTGTTGGGATTCTTCTTGAGTTCATTCAGAACATGATCATACTGTCGACCATTTTCTTCTGACCAAATGAGATAACCATAGTTGGAATTGATTTTGCCATTTTTATCAGCAACTTGTTTCCAAATCGCTGGAGTCTGGCCTGGGATGTCTTCAACATAGAGAGATTGAGACTCATACCATTGAATCTCTCGCTCAATATACTCATAATTCGGCGGACGAATGATCCAGTCTTCATCGACAACGAATGATTCACCAATGAGTTCGATGGTCTTTACTCCGGTTTTATCAATGACGAATTCCTGGTTCTTATATTTTTGGATTAGCTTTGCTCGGATATCACTCACTCGATTCATCGACATTCTCCACAAATTTCTTGGGTGTTAGATTAACGTTACCGGTAGATTTACGATTGAAGATGTCTCGTTCTGGTGATTGTCCGTCGATCGCACCCTCAAGATAGGCCGCCATAAAGCTAGCATAATTGATTAGATCAACACAAGAATCTTGAACGGATTCAAAGTTCGCTTTGCCACCACTTTCCATAGCTTCAAGTACTGACACCATTCGAAGGTATTTGGCATGTACCACATCCAGAATGCTCCAGACACCACGAGGATAATAGTCGGCTTGACGAACCTGTGAGTTTGGGTTTTGATAGTCATGTGACTTCTTTAGTTGAAGTTCGATCGCGTCGCGTAGAACTTTAACAGAATATTTTTCAGGTACACTCATTTAAACTCCTTTGATTTTGACAACTTACGCATTTCATAAGCAAGTTTTGGGTTAGCATAGGTGTGTATTAGAAGCATTTTTTGTATCGGCCAACAGACGCGATCAAGACCATACATTGTTTTAGTTATAAAGTATGTTCGATCGACACAGTCCCAGATACGTATTTTATCACTCCAATCGAATTCCACGAAAAATAGTTTATCAACTGTCAGACACTTGTTTAAGTTTGGCGACTTATCGGCATCAACGGTGAAAGCATTTACACGCTTGAATCGATTTTGTGTTTTTACTTCTGCGAAAGAACCATCAGGCAAAGTCATATCTTTTTCATCATCGTAACGATCTTTTGACATCGTTGCGCCAAAATATTTTGCAACCACACACTCACCAATATAACCCAATAAATGGGAATTGGTCATGGGCTTCATCACATAGACACCTCCAAATAGAAATAGGGATAATCATATCCCTATTATAACAACTTGGAGGTGTCGATTGGATCAAACTGTCTCAGCAGAGAGGATCGAGATGCGAGTTAGAACCGTACCTTTCACGCCCTCAAATTGGTCGTGCTCTTTGACGGTTCCCTTGATTTCCACCGTCTCATCCTTTTCACCCAGGTATTTCCAGGCCTTGATTTGGTTACCAGCATCATCTTCCACGATGGTAATGTATTTGCCGCCCCATTCAGAGTAGCCGATCAGTTTCGTGAAGACGATCTTGCCTTTCACAACCAGTCGCTTCCCAACTTCACCAATCCATTGGCTCTTGGATTCAACAACTTCGGGTTTCTGCACTTCAAAAGAAGGCTTTTCAATAGATTCGTCACGTTCCCACATCAGCTTGCACTTGGAAGCATCAGGACTCCAACCGTCACGAAGATTGCCGCTACCGCCGGTCTTATATTGGGCCCTAACACCAAATTCGTCAATCACAAACGTGATAATCACCGGAACGATCGATCGCGATCCGTAATCGGCCCATTGATAATATCCATCGATCGTCACGTAAGTCACGTCGGAATCTTTCAGAGTGATACCGAGATAGCCGAGCATCTTGGTGTCCATCTGTTCTTTTCCGTAGGATTTCAGCATGAACTTCTGCTGAGCCGCAGACTTGAAGAAGCCGTTGTTCTTAATCAGACCGCGAAGGGAGATGAAGGTTTGTTCATCGGCTTTGTTGGAGATGGTGAACATTTTCGACGACTCCGTTTGGTTGATAGGTTTATTATATCAAGTCTGACGGAAAAGTAAACAAATTTGTTCAGGTGACACACAACAAAAGTGCCAATCGCGGGACCCGCATCCCCATTGGCTTTAGACGCCGACCAAAGCATCCAACAAAATTATTTATCATGTTGGAGCGTGGTGCACCAGATCTGATAAATAACGCAAAGATCAGATAGACAATTCTGATGAATCAAAAGAGAAACAAAACTCTCAAAAATAGAAACGTTAGAGTGGTGAACCCGCAAATCCACCCTCAGAAAAAGACCACCCTAGAGAATGCCTCGTTCACCCCGGCAAGATTTCATCCTCTAGCAAGTCTCTAAACTGAATCCTTCGGGAAGGTTTTCTTTTAGGGTCGCACCGGCGGATGACACGCTATGGGCTGAATACCAGATTCAAATCAAAATTCGAGTGGTCAGGGGGATAATATTGTCTGGAATTAGTTGGTCAGGATAATTCTAGTCTAGTTAAAGCTTCACATTGGCTAAACACCAGTACATTGGATCGAAGGCGAAGCCGGAGATCCAACATCCGGGAGGCACGACCGGATGCCAAAGGAAAGTCAATAATTCTACCAAGAGAAGCTGGAACCCGGGGTTAGTGGAATTACGTGCGGAGAATCTGGACCCCTTTCATGTTGTGTAGGCGTTCGTGAAGGCCCAAGTTATAGCCCTAGTGGCTTCCACATTCAGGGGTCTTTTCTGATACCTATTAGCTGTATCTCGATCAAGTTGTCGGATGAGTTCAACAATTTCATATTCGGTAATCGGATACTGCTTCTTTACTGCCGAGGCTGCAATCTGGCACATTAGCCTATAGATGAATGCGTATCGACCGCTGTTATCCTGACCAGCAATTGACTTATATTCATTGATAAGTCTTTTAGACACGAACGGACAATCGTTGTAACTTGTCCAAGATATGTGTTTACCAGATTCTTTTAGCTTAGCCTCTCGATGCTTGATGACTTCTTTTTGCAAATCCGGTGGAAGCATATCAAAGAAGTTGTCTGATTTCTTTGGGGCTACATACGGATGCTTTAGAAGTAGTTCATCGACATCAAGTGGAGCACCGTCCCTATTACTGAAAATAAAATTGTTAGCATTAGGGTATCTCGCTGGGCAGTAGAACATACGCGCAAGATCTCGAGCTTGGGTATCACCCATTTGTCCAAACTCTGTGTTGAGGGCATACCAGAAGTGGGGGATTTCAGCTGCCTCAACGTCTCTCGTGAGAGGAAAGATGAGACGAAACTTAGGATGATCGATAGTACTAGAAGCAGTACTATAGCAGACAAAGCGAGTATCGCCATAATTTGTAACAAGGTCATATTCGACATCTCCAGATGGGATATAATCATCAATGTCCAATGCGGCAAAAGTCCACTTGATGACATTAGCATTTGCCCTAGTAGTTCCCTTTCGATAGACTGCGGGAGACATCAGAGGGGTGGATTTTGTCACCCGCTCACCCCTCTTTGGTTTATATCCCTTTAGGGTTGAAAGATAATAAAGACTTTTCTCAAATTCATCAAAGGTGTCAAAGTTAACTACAACACTGGTATCATTATCAAAGATCGACTTGAAAATAGTCGTTGTTACCATATTAAACTCCAATGAGGCGGGGACCTGGTCCCCGCCGATTCTATCACTCGCTGAACGTATCAGTCAGTTTTCCATGGTTGTCGGCGTGCGATGGTGGGACCCATCCGGGTAGCTTGATAAGATCCGGTAGGCCCCACGGGTTGGGCCGAGATGCCTTGACGCCGACTTCCTTGTTCATATTAGCCTTTAGAACCTCGTTCCAAGCCCGCTTGAAGTCGACACCATACAGATCAAGGGTGCCGGCTGCTACGACGATGAGGTCAATCAGTGCGTCAACAACTTCTTCTGCGTCACCGTCACGAACCGCTCGAAAACCTTCATTGAGCTCTTCCTCGAGAAATTTGAATCGGAATAGCAGAAATTCGCGAAGATGTTCTTTTGATAGACCTTCTACGGCAGTATGAACACCATAGTAATCGTGCATCATTCGCATATCTTCGTGAATGAGCGGTTCAGCTTCAAAGGTCTGGCTTAGTTGTTCCCACCGTTGTTGCGCTTCTTGTTTTGTCATATTATACTCCATTAAAATTTAAAATCGGTTCCCGCAGTTTTCATTCTCTTACCGAATGATGATTTGTCAAACGCTGGCATATCATCATCCTTATCTTGACCAGAATCTATAATATCCTTCTGAGCGGATTCCTCTAGATCAAATAATCTCATCTTTGATCGATCGATGCCAACGACAAATCTTTTATAATAGTTTGGATCATTGTATCGATTCTTTAATTGTTTGATCATCAACTGGTTCAAATTTTCAAGTTCTTCACTGCTAATTAGTGCTAACATCAAATCGGCAGTTGCGGGAAGGCCAAAACTTTCCGACGTATCTGTGATGTCAACATCTGTATTAGAAAAGCCGTTGCGCGTTGTTTGTGTGGCTGTAAGAGTTGGTACATTATATTCTTGAGCCAATCCACGGAGTTCTTCAGCAATTGACTTTACGTACGTATATGAATTTACACCACCACCGGGCTTTAAACGAGACGACGCACAAATGTTCAGATAGTCAATAACAATTAGATCTGGTGTAAAATTTCTCTTGGTTTTTAGTTCATCTAGCAATAATTTAAAATGACCAGCATGTGCTGACCCCTGTGCATATTCCTTTATGATCAACTTTCCAGAGCATTTATTAATTAGTCTGCCAATTTTGGTATCAAATGCATTCTTATTAAGAGATGCAAGTTGATCCATAGTCAGATTTAATAGATTGGCATCAATACGTTCAGCAATACGTTCTTCTGCCATTTCCATGGTGATATATAAAACATTTTTAGATTGCATCAATGTGCTGGCGGCGACATGACACATGAACATACTTTTTCCAACACCGGTCCCTGCCAAAATCACATTGAGTGTCTTCTTTGGAAGACCACCCTTAGTGATTTTATTTAGAAGTTCTAAATCAAACGGCAATTTTTCTTCGATTCTATGATAGAATTCAAATCGTTCGTTAAAATCTTCGAGATAGTCATGACCAACTGATGAATCAAAGCATACTGATAATGCGTTTTGAAGGATTGATGGGATAGCATCTTCTGATCGGGATTTGTCATTACCTTCAACAATCTCATATGCATCAAGAATGGCTAAAGTCACGGCTCGCTTCTTACAAAAACCTTCAGTCTCCTTGACTAACCAATCTTGATCATTTGAGACAAAATCTAGTTCATTGATGAACTGCTCGACTGTTGAAAAGACTTGTTGATTCTTGAGTTCTTGTCGCTTAGACAGTTCAACGGTCAGAATATCAATCGACGGTGGATGATTATATTGATTGAAAAAGTTGACCAGAGTATCGACAACAATACCCTGAGTTTTATCGATAAAATATTCAGGCTTGATGAATGGAATTACTTTTCTTGCATATTGCTCACTGTGCAAAAGATTAGACAGGATAGTTTTTTCGATCGATCCACTCATTCATCCTCCTCAACGATATTCACATTATCATCTGGCCACATTTCATCCAGTTGCTTGATAGTCTCTTGATCTACCATAGCAATTTCATTCTGAATAGAATCGGTGATTAATTCTAACAAAAACTGGCCAACCTCTTCATCAAATCCATCCTTGTCAAAGTTTGGTTGGCTGGCGATATACAGATTGTAATCATACTCAAGTCTGCCATCATCTGTTAGACCAATTGAGTTGATCCTGAAAGGGACCCCCGTGAAGGGGCCCTCAGTAAAAGACATGATTTCAAATCCGTCTTCGTTTTCACGAAGAGAATCATGCAATTTATAAGGGCGAACCATGGTTAATCCTCTTCAGCTAGGTCATCAAAATCGGCAAGGCTAGTATCAACTTTATCCAGTTCGGTGTCAATAACATCCTCTGATACCATAGTTTTATTAGATACTTTATAACGAGTTCGGATATACTGTTGAAATTTTGGATTGGTAAGAATCGGCAACCAAAACTCTTTACAGTCGGTGTCTTTAAGTCTCCAATTTTTGGGTTCAATTTCACCTGTATCGATATCAACTTTGGCATACCATCCATTTTTAGGTTTCACGACGAACCCACCCTCAAGCGCGATATCCATAAGTCCAGACCACTTACTGATACCACCTTCAAACATCACACTGATAGGAATTTTGGATTTTTCTTTTACATATCGCGATTTCTCAACGTTGATGATAAAGTTCCATCCAATGATTTCGGTACCTTCTTTTTCTTGCTGACGACCAAGAATGTAAATGTTATCAGCTGAAAGATAGATACCTTGACCACCGCTAACAATAGCCTTTGGATACATTGAATTATGAGCTATAACACCATTTGATAACTCAAAACAATGCTCATTTTCAACACTAATATCATATAGTGGAAATTCATTAACATATTCAATCCTTGTTACCGTTTTCATTTTCAATGATCCTTGCTTTACAATTATTAAAATGCCATCGCTTGAAACTCGATGGTTTATTACCATTGCTAGACACATTACAATGGGGGCATGTGATTATATCATATTCTTTCTTTTCAGTATCATCATATGTTTTATAACAATCGGGATACTTGTCATTTTTAAGAATGCCTTCAGCATCCTCTTTTGAAATACCATTATCTTTTATAAATTTATAAAAATCTTGCTTGGTAAAATTTTCACCATGCCAAACTATAATTTTAGCAGCAGGATTTCCAACTCCCATTCTATCCTCGCTCATCTGTTCAAACAACGCATCATGTTTACCCGTTGCATACGTTTTTTGTATTTTTTCAATTCTCACTCGCTTATCCTCATCGGACATCGATAGACGCCCAATGCTAATAGCTTGGCCTATTTCTTTAACCTCATCCTCTGTTCTATTGGCCCATACATTTTTCATCATTTGTGATTGAAATTCAACGTATTCCTTATATTCATCTGATTCTTTGTCACTGAAAAAATCTAATGATTTTTGTCTCATGTCAGATGTCATATCAACACGCTCTTCGTAAGAAAATGAATTCCACCACGTTTTGGTTGATTTAGACAACTTTTTTGCTTTTACGTTATAAGGATCATGATTATACGTTATTTTAGGATTACGTTTATTAGGCGAGTATTCAACTTGTCTATATGACTCATTGGTTTGTTTTAGTGTATTTGATCTTTTTCGATAAACGAGCACTTTTTCTTCATCAGACGCATAATCCCACCACACAGCAATATTGGGTTTCCTATAGTCGTTTTCGTATCCATATTCTGGAACAACATTTGCAAATTCAGATGAATTTGCAACATCAAATAGATCACTGTAATAATAACAAACTTCAACAAATGTTGAATAATCATCAGATTCAAATAGAAGCTCTGTTGAAATATCGTTACCGTGTTTTTTCAGATGTCTATTCCATCTAGTTCCACTACCTAGATAATCTTGCCAATTAGCGCGTTTTGTGATGCATAAATATTTTAGACCGGTCAAATTATGTGTCTTGATCATTAGTTTGTATGTCATTATCGTTCCCCAACGAATTAATCGTACAAATATTTATCAATCACAGTTATTTAACCGGTCTTTTCATTTTAGAATGTCATACCGAGTTTAAAATCTCCAGCAGCAATCCATTCACCAGTAGAATTTAAAAATTTATGGTTGTCTGTACAATGAACAATTGAACCATCATCGTAAGTAATCCGCATAAATTTCTTGCCAATTGTCGTTAGATCTGATGGATTGTATCGATGAGTAACTCTTTGAATGCCATTTGGTGTAAATATACGATCATTAGGTTGAATGTCCTTAATAAACTTTAGACCATCGGTTGTTTTGATAAGAGTATCAGGGGCCAGACATCCTTGTTCCATATAGATATGATTCACCGCGACCATTGGGATATCAAGTCGATTTAGATATGGCGTGATCATGCGGAAAATCGATTTCATCTGCTTCGCACGGCTCATATCTTGAACCGATTTGCCCTCAATAGCGTCTTCCATTTCTTTCTTGGATGACATGTTGCCAAGTGAGTCAATGATGAAAATAACACGATCTCCTCGCTCAAGATTCTCAAGTTGCTTAATACAATCAAACTTGAATTCTTCCATATTCATAATCGGGATATGGAGAATTCTAGACTTATCTAAGCCAAGAGTATCAAAGTATGCTAGAGGTGTACCAAATTCACAATCGTAAAATACCATGACAGCGTCAGGATATTTGTCCATATACGCTTTGGCCATCAGCAGCGAGAACATCGACTTAAAATGCTTAGATGGACCAGCCCAAAGCGTTAATCCGGGAACGAATCCACCATCTAAATCACCGGAAAACGCGATATTGAGAGCTGGAATCCATGTTTGGATCATGTCCTTTTTGGTAAAAAATTTAGAATCTGCCAACAGAGATGCTTCTTTGATGGTACTATTTTTCTTAATCTTGTCTAGTAATGCACTCATACTTCACTCCTTACGATGCTTAGTGAATCGTTTTATTGGGTTTTTGAGGAATTACAACAGAGACCTCGGGCGAAT
>Ga0209200_1004575_pt1 | contig 11134 bp, 13 predicted proteins | sample AD_UKC033_MetaG_FD_184406 | JGI IMG/M metagenome (GOLD analysis project Ga0209200, IMG submission 184406) | Active sludge microbial communities of municipal wastewater-treating anaerobic digesters from USA - AD_UKC033_MetaG (SPAdes) (version 2) | ecosystem: Engineered > Bioreactor > Anaerobic >...
CAACTTATCTGCTTTCGCTTTAATGGTTTCCAGTTCCGGTTGTTGTGGCTCAACTATTTTTTCCTTCTCAACAACAGGCTCTTTTACAACTGGTTTTTCCTCGGGCTCAGGTTTCGTTTCTTTCTTAGACTTCTTCTTCTCCTTCTCAAGTTCTATTTTGCCCAATACCTTAATCCCTTCAAGTTTTGGTTTTTCAACCTCCACTTTTTCAGACTTGGGTTCTTCTTTGGGTTTTACTATTTCTTTAGACCCCAGGTTTTTGATTAGTACACTTTCTTCTTCATCCGTCTTTTTACGAACCACTTCGGGTTCAACTTTTGCGGCAGGGGGTTCGTTCAGTTTAATACCAATGGTTAACCCCGATGCTTCTGCTTTTTCAGATGCGGAGGAGGCAAATTCTTTTGAAAGCATGGCAAACTGCTCGGCCGTAAGTTTTGCATTGGGGTTATTTTCTACGCTAAAACCCTTCTTGGCCAAAAAATCCAAAATGGTATTGTGGCCCACATTGAGTTTGCGAGATGCTTGCCCTAGTCTTATGCCTTTTTCTTCTGCCATGCCCCAAATATCGCTATTAAAATTGTTTTACGTTGATTTTATTGTTGTTAAGCCTACTCAAATTCTTTCTTCAGCACGGTTAATACACTCTCAATGGTCTCTTCTTCCAGGTCTGTTCTGCGCACCAGTTCTTCTTTGTTAAGGTTCAGTACACTTTTGGCAGAATCAAGCCCAATGCGCTTAAGCTCATCGATCACCCAGCTTTCAATTTCATCGCTGAACTCATCCAGGTCCACATCTTCTTCTTGTTCCCCATCCGTTTCGCGGAACACGTCTATTTCCATACCTACCAACCGGCTGGCCAGTTTAATGTTGAGCCCGCCCTTACCTATTGCCAACGAAACCTGGTCTGGCTTTAAGAATACTGACACCCGGCTATTCTCCTTATCAACCTTGATGCTTACAATTTTTGCCGGGCTCAGTGCGCGCTGTATGTACAACTCCAGATTTTCGGTGTAATTGATAACATCAATGTTTTCGTTTTGAAGTTCGCGCACGATAGAATGAATGCGTGAACCCTTCATACCCACACAAGCGCCAACCGGATCAATGCGGTCATCGTACGATTCAACCGCTACTTTGGCCCGCTCGCCTGGCTCGCGAACAACTTTTTTAATGGTAATCAACCCATCATATACTTCGGGCACTTCCTGCTCGAACAAACGCTCTACAAACACCGGTGAAGTGCGCGACAAAATAATTTTCGGGCTTCCGTTTACCATGTCAACTTTATGTACCACGGCCCGCACATTTTCACCTTTCCGGTAGCGGTCTTTTTGAATTTGCTCGCTGCGCGGAATAGAGATTTCATTTCCTTCCGCATCAATCAGTAACACTTCGCGGCTCAGTACCTGGTAAACCTCACCGGTAATAATTTCACCCACTAAGTCTTTGTACTTTTGATAGAGAATATCTTTCTCCAGGTCTTTTACCTTTTGCATAAGCGTTTGGCGGGCGGTGGTTACTGCCCTGCGGCCAAAGTCTTCCAGGTAAATTTGTTCGGCAACTTCTTCGCCCACTTCAAAATCTTCTTCGATTTTTCGGGCTTCTGTTAAACTGATTTTATCGTGATCCCAAATATCTTCCGAGTCGTCATCCACAATTTCGCGGAAACGCCAGATTTCAAGATCGCCTTTATCGGCATTTACAATAATGTCGAAGTTATCATCCTCCACATACTTTTTACGAATCATATTCCGGAACACATCTTCCAGAATCCGGATCATAGTGGGGCGATCGATGTTTTTTTGTTTTGCAAAATCTGCAAACGATTCAATCAGTGTTGACGCATCCATAGTTGTTAACTATTTAAAAGAGACCATTACAATTGCTTTTTCTATTTCGCTATACGGTATTGCTACCACGTTTATTTCTTTTTTCCTGCCCTTTATTACCGTTTCAATTTCAAGGTTGAGTAAAGTATCATCCGCTGCTATCAGTTTGCCTTGCCGGATGGTTTTATCTTTCGTCACCACCTTTAACCCACGCCCTACATTCTTTACATACTGGCGTTTCAATTTCAGGGGTTGATCCAACCCGGGTGTACCTACCTCCAGCAGGTAATTCTCCTTCACCAAATCGAGTTTATCTAAATCTTCGGATAGCGCCCGGCTCAAATCCGAACAATGGTCGATGGTAATCCCATTATCGCCATCTACAAAAACCGAAACTTTGTGCGGTTTATGTTTGCTGATAACCACATCCACTACAAAATGCGATGCATCTGTAAGGTGTGATTCGGCCAATTCACGGATTTTTTGCGCTATATCCATTAAAACTCGTATAAACAAAGAGGGGACTTTTGGGTCCCCTCTTTTTGATTTTTTCCAAGAAGTGGTGCAAAGGTAATAAAAAAATCTTTGCCTGCAATAGCTACTTGTTATACCCATCAAAACTCTTATGGTCGCGCTGGTACAGTACTTCTGTGGGCAACGATTTGAAATATTCGTAGGTGATTTTTAACCCTTCTGCGCGCGATACTTTTGGTCCCCAGCCCAAAATTTGTTTTGCTTTGGTAATATCGGGCTGCCGTTGTTTCGGATCATCTTTTGGTAAATCCTTGTACACTACTTTTTGGGTAGTGTTGGTGAGCTTGATTATTTCTTCTGCAAATTCTTTAATGGTGATTTCGCTTGGATTGCCAATGTTTACCGGGTATGCATAATCCGACATCAACAGCCGATAGATTCCTTCTACCAGATCGTCCACATAACAAAACGAACGGGTTTGAGAACCATCGCCAAAAATGGTAAGGTCTTCGCCACGCAAGGCCTGGCCAATAAATGCAGGCAACACGCGGCCATCATTTAGCCGCATACGCGGACCGTAGGTATTGAATATCCGCACAATGCGTGTTTCCAATCCATGAAAGGTATGATAGGCCATGGTTATGGCTTCCTGAAAGCGTTTGGCTTCATCGTACACCCCGCGTGGGCCAACGGTGTTTACATTGCCATAATACTCTTCTGTTTGCGGGTGCACGGTAGGGTCGCCATAAACTTCTGACGTGGATGCAATGATAATGCGGGCTTTCTTGGCGCGTGCTAATCCCAACAGGTTATGCGTTCCTAACGATCCAACCTTTAACGTTTGAATGGGAATTTTCAGGTAATCGATCGGGCTGGCGGGTGAAGCAAAGTGCAGGATATAATCCAGCTCGCCTGGCACGTGCACAAACTTTGAAACATCGTGATGATAAAATTCAAAATCAGGAAGTTTGAATAAATGTTCGATGTTGCGCAGGTCGCCCGTAATCAGGTTATCCATGGCAATTACATAGTAGCCTTCTTTGATGAAGCGATCGCACAAATGCGAACCTAAAAACCCGGCTCCACCGGTAATTAATACTCGTTTCTTAGCCATAAATAGTTTCGCGTCCGATGCTAAAGTAAGTGTAACCCAAATCTTTCATTTGTTGCAGGTCGTACAGGTTACGGCCATCAAAAATTACTTTGGTTTTTAACAGGGCTGAAATTTTATCAAAATCGGGTGTGCGAAACTCCGGCCATTCGGTAGCAATAAAAATGGCATCGGCTCCTTCGGCTGCTTCGTAGGGAGTTTTGGCAAACTGAATTTTGTTACCCAACAATTGCTTTACGTTTTCCATAGATTCCGGATCGTGCGCTTTTACGATTGCACCGGCTTTGATAAGCTCTTCAATGTTGTAAAGTGATGGTGCCTCGCGGATATCATCGGTATGAGGTTTAAAGGAAAGACCCCACATGGCAAAAACTTTTCCTTTCAAATCGCCCCGGTAATAATCTTTGATGCGTGGAATCAGTTTTGTTTTCTGATCGGCATTTACTTCCATTACCGCATTAAGAATTTTAAAATCATACTGCACATCGGCCGATGATTTGGCTAACGCCTGCACATCTTTTGGAAAACAACTTCCTCCATAGCCAATACCTGGAAATAAAAAACGCTTACCAATGCGGCTATCGGTACCAATTCCTTTACGCACCGCATCTACATCGGCCCCCACCAACTCGCACAGGTTGGCAATTTCATTCATGAATGAAATCTTAGTGGCCAGGAATGAATTAGCTGCATACTTGGTAAGCTCGGCCGAACGCTCGTCCATAAACACGAGCGGATTTCCTTGCCGAACAAAAGGCGCATAAAGCGCTTCCATAATTTTCCGGGCTTTCGCTGAATTTGTTCCGATTACCACGCGCTCGGGTTTCATAAAATCTTCTACCGCTACCCCTTCGCGTAAAAACTCCGGGTTTGAAACCACATCAAATTCTACTTTCGCTTTCGCGGCAATCTTTTCGCGCACTTTATCAGCTGTACCAACCGGTACGGTACTCTTGTCCACCACAACGGTATAACTACTTAAAAGTGGACCTAAATCGGAAGCTACTCCAAGAATATACTTCAAGTCTGCCGATCCATCTTCACCTGGAGGTGTGGGCAACGCAAGGAAAATGATCTGTGCATCTTTAACACCTTCGGCCAGGCTTGTAGTAAAGGTTAAGCGGCCTTGCTTGAGATTGCGTTCAAACAATTGTTCCAGGCCGGGCTCATAGATTGTAATTTTGCCACTACTTAATTTTTTTACTTTCTCAGGATCAATATCAACGCAGGTAACTGTATTACCAGTTTCTGCAAAACAAGTACCGGTAACTAAACCAACATAGCCGGTACCTACAACAGCAATTTTCATTTCAGGGTGTTTAAAGGTTTAAAAATAGCGGAGCAAAAATAACCCTTGAATCCGGCCTAAGTGGGTTTTTTTCAAAAAAAAGCAACAAAAATCAGCTACCTAACAATCGTTTGGGTGTTGTGTGATATTTAAATAGCTTTGCACCTCATTAAATCAAGCACATGGAAACGGTAATGAGTTTTGAAGTAAGTGAAAACCAGAAGATGATTGCCCAGATGATTCGTGATTTTGGTGATCGTGAAATACGACCGTTTAGCATGGAGTGGGATGAGGCCCAGTTCTTTCCGGTAGAGCTATTCCGGAAGATGGGTGGGCTTGGATTGATGGGTGTATTGGTGCCCGAACAGTATGGCGGTGCTGGCTTTGGTTATCATGAATATGTTACTGCCATTGCCGAAGTGGCTAAAATAGATGGCTCCATTGGTTTGTCGGTAGCAGCACATAATTCGTTGTGTACCGGGCACATTCTGCAACATGCAAATGAAGAACAAAAGCAAACGTATTTGCCCAAACTTGCTTCTGGCGAATGGATTGGCGCGTGGGGATTAACTGAGCCCAATACCGGGTCGGATGCGGGCAACATGCGTACAGTAGCTATTAAGGATGGAGATTATTTTGTGCTGAATGGAGCTAAAAATTTTATCACCCATGGTAAGTCGGGCGATGTAGCCGTAGTAATTGCACGCACCGGAAAAGTGGGCGACTCGCACGGCATGACGGCCTTCATAATTGAAAAAGGAACGCCTGGCTTTACAGCCGGAAAGAAGGAAAACAAGCTGGGCATGCGGGCATCAGAAACTGCTGAACTGATCTTTACAGATTGTCGCATTCACAAAAGCCAAATGATTGGTAAGGAAGGAGACGGATTTGTTCAATCACTTAAGGTATTAGACGGTGGTCGCATTTCAATTGCTGCACTAAGTCTTGGAATTGCGCAAGGCGCATTTGAAGCTGCCTTAAAATATTCCAAAGAGCGCCACCAATTCAACCAACCCATTTCAGCATTTCAGGGAATATCATTCAAGCTCGCGGATATGGCAACCAAAATTGAAGCTGCCTCTTTACTTACCTATCGGGCTGCCGACTTAAAAAGCAAGGGTAAAAGCGTAAACCGCGAATCTGCTATGGCGAAACTTTACGCCTCTGAAGTTGCCGTAGAGGTTGCCAACGATGGCGTTCAGATTTTTGGTGGTTACGGCTATACCAAAGATTTTCCGGCCGAAAAGTATTATCGCGATGCCAAACTATGCACTATTGGGGAGGGAACATCGGAAATACAGAAATTGGTGATTTCAAGAGCAATTTTGAAGTGATGTTTGCACAATTGAAAGCCAGCATGCTATATTTGCAGCCCAAATAATTGAAAAATGCTGATTATCAACATCAAAGAGAACGAGTCGATTGACAAGGCCCTGAAGCGCTTTAAGAAGAAGTTTGAAAAAACAGGTATTTTGAGGGAATTGCGCGAAAGAACCTCTTTCACCAAGCCTTCTGTGAAAAGAAGAAGTGAAATTATCCGGGCTGCTTACCGCCAAAAGACCTACGGGTCTGACAACGCCTAAGATTTGAATTAACATTCTATACACAATCCTCTGCGGGCTTTTCCTGCAGAGGATTTTTTTTTACATTGTCACTACACAGTTCGGGATGTGATGACAGATGCTTTCTTGAAATACCTGCAATATCAAAAGCGGTACAGCCCACAAACGATACAATCTTACCGTACCGATCTTACCCAGTTTGAAGAGTTTTTAAGTCGTGAGTTTGATGGAACGCCACCCCAGGCAGCTAACTATGGGTTGGTGCGCTCCTGGATTGTAAACCTGGTTGAACAAAAACTCGACACCCTCTCGGTAAACCGAAAAATTGCCTGCCTGCGATCGTACTATAAGTTTTTGCTTCGCGAAGAGTTGATTGCGCGCGATCCTATGGCAAAAATCAAAATCCTGAAAACAAAGAAAAAACTACCCCACTTTGTTAACGAACAAGATACCACCAAACTTCTCGATCAGGTTCAATTCGAAAACACACATGAAGGCCTGCGCGATAAACTGATTCTGGAATTACTTTACGGAACCGGTATGCGTTTGGCAGAACTAATAACACTTAAAGAACGAAACATTAACCTGCACGATCGCACCCTTAAAGTTTTAGGAAAAAGAAATAAGGAAAGAGTTATCCCTTTTGCGGTGCAACTCGTTTCTATAATTGAGGAGTATGTTCATGTGCGCAATCAACAAGTCGAAAAAAAAGACCACGGTTGCCTGCTGGTAACGCAAACCGGAGACGAATTATACCCTATGTTGGTAAACCGAACCGTAAAAAAATACATGAAGTTGTTTACTTCCGTAGAAAAGAAAAGCCCGCATGTGCTGCGCCATACGTATGCTACGCACCTGCTAAACAAGGGCGCTGAAATAAATGCGGTAAAGGATTTATTGGGCCACAGTAGTTTAGCGGCCACACAGGTTTATACGCATAATTCAATGGAAAAATTAAAGAAAGTATTTGACCAGGCACACCCAAAAGCATAGCCTATGGTGAGATGATTACTACCGGCCGACCGGAGCCTTTAAAAACCGGCCATGTTTATTGTACAACTTAAATTTCCTTTTTTATGAAACTGCAAGTGCATTCCATCCATTTCGATGCTGATCAAAAACTGATCGATTTTATTCAGAAGAAAGTAGATAAACTGGAAACATTTTACGACCGCATGGTGGATGGCGAAGTTTTTTTAAGACTTAACAACGAAGGCATTGAAAACAAAACGGTGGAAATAAAACTGAATGTACCCGGGCAGAATCTGTTTGCGAAGGAACAAGCCCGCTCTTTTGAGGCCGCTACCGATCAGGCAACAGAAGCATTGAGGAATCAACTAAAAAAATTCAAAACCAAAATCAAGAATGGCAGGGTGTAGGTACCCCGTCCTCATTCGCTTTGAGCAATAAAAAAGCCCCGGTCCGAAGCCGGGGCTTTTTTTAAAGCTGGCAACCTTAAAAAGCGCCTTATTACTCCTTCACGGAGTTAATGAACAATCAGGAAAAACTCATCCAATGAAACAAACATTCACCTTTGGAAAGTCTGTCTTTTTCAAAACGTGAAAATCCTTATCGTTCGTTACAAGATAATCAGCATTTACAGCTATAGCTAAATCCGCAAATTTGTTGTCATCAGGGTCGGCCGCAATCAACTGCCATTTAAAGAAAGCTTCTGCAAAAATTACATTTGGAGCCACACTAAGCAACGACAGCACCAAGGTGGCTGTTCGATTGGAGTATCTGTTTGTGATTTTCTCCTCATACTCTGTCAGAATCTCATTGCTTACTGCCCAGTTAAAGCGCTCGTTTTTAAATGCTTCATATAACCAATAATAATCACTTTGCGGTGGGATCGATGCCAGTAGGCAATTCGTATCAATAACAGCCAGCATCAACTGTTACTGTTCAGCATGTCATCAAAATCGCGTTGCGTGTAGTTCTTTTCTGCCACAACTTTTTTAATCTCCTCATTCAAGGCTCCCGCATAATGATTTACTAACAGCCTTTTTAATTGTAAGCTTTCCTCTTCGCTCATTGGCCTGTTAAACAGCCTGAGTAAACTTACTTGTATGGAATTAAGCTCCGTATGCGGATTGTGTGCCGTGCTCATAAAATCTGATCTGTATCCAAATGTAGCCATTTCTCAAATGGTTTTCAATATAGCACACTCCACCACAGGTGCTGTTGAGGGGTAGTAAGTTCATCATATGCCCTACGCGGATTTTATATAACATTTGATAAAAAGAAAAAGGCCCATACTCGTGGGCCCCTTCTTTGTTCTGCAAAAACCAATTATTATACTTTAAAGGCTTTTTTTATAGCCTCCACATAATCCAGTTTCTCCCAAGGAAACAATTCGACCTTAACCCGCTTCTCGTTCTTTCTTCCTTTGTTGAAAACCTTCTCTACCACTTTGGGCTCGCGGCCCATGTGGCCGTAGGCTGCGGTTTCAGAATAGATGGGGGTGCGGAGTTTAAAACGCTCTTCAATAAAATACGGACGCATATCAAAGATCTTCTCAATCTTTTTGGCAATCTCGCCATCCGTTAAATTCACCTTCGCACTGCCATAGGTGTTCACATACAACCCAACAGGCTTGGCAACACCAATCGCGTAAGCAACCTGCACTAATACTTCATCGCACAAGCCGGCAGCCACCATGTTTTTGGCAATATGGCGGGTTGCATACGCAGCCGAACGATCTACCTTGGAAGGATCTTTTCCGGAAAAGGCGCCTCCACCGTGCGCCCCTTTGCCTCCATAGGTATCCACAATAATTTTTCTTCCGGTTAAGCCGGTATCGCCATGCGGGCCACCAATTACAAACTTACCGGTTGGGTTAACATGGTATTTGATATCCGCGCCAAACAAATTCTGTACACGCTTAGGCAATTTTTTCAGAATACGAGGCACCAGAATGTTAATCACATCATCTTTAATCTGCTTCAGCATTACTGCATCTTTCGCAAAGTCATCGTGCTGGGTAGAGATCACAATCGCATCAATGCGTTGCGGTTTATTGTCATCACTGTATTCAATGGTTACCTGCGATTTGGCATCCGGGCGGAGGTACGTCATTACTTTACCTTCTCTGCGGATAACCGCCAACTCGCGCAAAAGCAAATGCGCCAATTCCAACGGCAATGGCATCAGGTTGTCCGTTTCGTTGGTGGCATACCCAAACATCATTCCCTGGTCGCCCGCACCCTGGTCTTCCTTTTTCTTTCGTTCAACCCCCTGGTTGATATCGGCCGATTGTTCGTGTATAGCAGACAAGATACCGCAGCTGTTTGCTTCGAACATGTATTCGCTTTTGGTATATCCTATTTTCTTAATTACCTCGCGGGCAATGTCCTGCACATCTAAATAAGCTTCCGATTTTACTTCGCCCGCCAATACAACCTGTCCGGTTGTAACCAGGGTTTCGCAGGCTACTTTAGAATTAGGATCGTACGCTAAAAAATAATCGATTAATGCATCAGAAATCTGATCGGCAACTTTATCGGGGTGGCCCTCAGAAACCGACTCGGAAGTAAACAGGTAAGGCATAACTTAGTTTGTTACAATTTTAAGGTGGCAAAGATAATAAGTAGTGTTATATCACCATGCGCAGTTAACAATTATCGGTTTAGGCCAGAAACAAAAACACGGCCGGTGCTTTTGGCCATTCTGCCGGATTTGACCTCCAAACCATAACCGGTTTTGTGGTAATAACTTCCTGCTGCCCGGTAATATCTAACGCAACCGTTAAGCGGGTGTTGGGATGCAGGTTTTTTATCAGGTGTGTAAACACTGAATTATTGCGGTATGGCGTTTCGATAAAAATCTGCGTTTGGTTTTTGAGTTTTGATTCCCGCTCCAGCTCCTGTATTTTTTTTGATGCTTCTTTACTTTCGATCGGCAAGTAACCATGAAACGCAAACTGTTGTCCGTTTAATCCTGAAGCCATTAACGCCAGCAAAATGGAAGATGGCCCCACCAGCGGCACTACCTGAAAACCATGCTCATGCGCATACGCAACGGCCAACGCTCCCGGATCAGCCACTCCCGGACATCCCGACTCAGAAATTACTCCCATATTAAGTCCATCGGCAAGTGGTTTCATCAACGGGGGCAGGCTGGCAGAAGGGGTTTCCTTATTCAATGTTTCAAAGTTCAGTTCTTCCATGGAGGGGTACACTTTGAGACTACTGAGATAACGCCTGGCTGTGCGCACGTCCTCGGCCAAAAAATGTTTAATCCCCGGAAGGGCCTCTCTTACCTGCTGAGGAATAACTCCCTGCTGGTGATCTGAAATAATAGTTGGTATCAAAAAGAGTTTACCAGCCATTATCCTTGATTTAAAAACCGAAGCACTGTTGCAGAAAACTCGGCTGGTTTTTCGGCCTGCACCCAATGGCCGGTTTCCAGCGTAACAAATTCGGCCTTTGGAAATATGGATTTGATTGTGTGCTCATCGCCCTGGCTATAATAATTGGATCGGGCCCCTTTAATAAAGAGGGCTGGGCCGGCATAGGTTCCTGCATATTGCATCCCTTCACCCATTTCTTCAATATGCGCATCAATGGCCGCCAGGTTTACCCGCCAGGCAAATTTACCTTCCGTTGTGCGGTACAAATTCTTCAATAAGAACTGCCGCACATCTGGTTCAACAACCTTCTTACTCAAAAGCGTGTCTGCTTCGGTGCGCGAGGAAAGTGTCGTAAGATCAATTGCATTCAGGCCTTCCAGTATATGATCGTGATGGACCGGGTAAGCCTTTGGCACAATATCAACCACCACCAGCTGGCTTAATAAGGCAGGATACTTAACAGCAAAATTCATCGCGGTTTTACCACCCATCGAGTGACCAATTATGGCTGGTTTGTGA
>Ga0209200_1004578_pt1 | contig 11124 bp, 8 predicted proteins | sample AD_UKC033_MetaG_FD_184406 | JGI IMG/M metagenome (GOLD analysis project Ga0209200, IMG submission 184406) | Active sludge microbial communities of municipal wastewater-treating anaerobic digesters from USA - AD_UKC033_MetaG (SPAdes) (version 2) | ecosystem: Engineered > Bioreactor > Anaerobic >...
GTCGTCTACCAGTATGCGCCCGCAGTACTCACACACAATGATCTTCTTCCTTGAACGGATATCCAGCTGCCTCTGCGGCGGTATCTGGTTGAAGCATCCGCCACAGGCATCTCTCTGAACAGATACTACGGCGAGACCATTACGGGCATTTGTACGAATACGCTTGTACGCCGTCAGTAACCTCTCTTCTATCCTTGTCTGCAGCTCTTCGGACCTTTCTATCAGCGTCTCTTCTTCCTTCTGGGTATCACGCGTAATATCCTCCAGCTCTGCCTTCTTGCCCTCCAGGTCGCGCTTTCTCTCATCAAGAGATGTCTGAGCCTCAGCCATTACCTCCTTCTTCTCTTCCACCTGGGCTGTGAACTCCCTGATCTTCTTGTTGCAAAGCTCTATCTCAAGCGTCTGGAACTCTATCTCTTTCGAAAGAGAATCATATTCACGGTTGTTGCGAACATTGTTCTGCTGTTCCTCATATTTTTTTATCAGGGCCTGCGAGGCTGTTATCTCATTATTTTTGCCGACGATTGATTTTTCAAGCTCGCTCAGCTCATTCCTGAGATTGCCAATCCTTGTCTCCAGGCCTTCTACCTCATCCTCAAGGTCCTGTACCTCAAGCGGCAGTTCGCCTCTCAGAGTGCGTATCTTATCTATTTCTGAATCAACAAGCTGGAGTGAGTACAGTGCTCTCAGCTTTTCTTCTATGGTAAGTTCAGTCTCAGCTGTTTTGGTCTGTTTGGTCATACCTGTAGTAATTAATGGGATTTGTTGTTATCCCGGAAAACCGGAGTGCAAAGTTAGGAAATTTTTTCTGAATCAGGTTGAAGAGTATCTCCAGTGAATATTTTTCGCTTTCATAGTGTCCGATGTCAGCCACGAGCATGTCTGACGGTGCTTCCATGAAGGAGTGATATTTTATATCTCCGGTGATGAATGCGTCGGCGCCGGCGCGCGCGGCGTCATTGATGAGGGCGGAGCCTGCACCTCCGCACACGGCCACCCTTCGCACGGTGCGGGCGGGGTCACCGCTGTAGCGGATGACGGGGAGGCCGGTGAGCCTCTGCAGCGCCTGGAGCAACGCCGCGCCTGCCAGGGGCTCCGGCAGGGCGCCGATGGCGCCTGCGCCGGCGCCGCGGTATTCATTAGCCAGCGGGATAAGATCCCATGCAACCTCCTCATAGGGATGAGCGGCAAGCAGTGCCCTGACACAGGCACCTTTGACATGGGCGGGAACAACCACCTCAATGCGCACCTCAGACTCAGCATGGTACTCTCCTATGCTCCCTGCGAACGGATCGGCACCTTCACCGGCACGGTAGGTGCCCTCACCACTGACATTAAAGCTGCAACGGTCATAATTGCCGATATTGCCGGCCCCGGCAGCAAAAAGAGCATCCCTGACCTCTGCAGCATGTGAACCCGGCACAAAAGTCACCAGCTTGAAGAGCATCCCCTTCAGCGGCGACAAGACATTTATTCCCTGCAGCCCGATCTTCTCAGCCAGTATGCGACTCACTCCATTGGCAGTGTTGTCAAAGCTGGTATGCGCCGAATAGACTGCTATCCCGTGCCTGAGAGCCAGGGCAACGCACACCTCACTGTTGCTGCCGCCGGTAATATGCCTGAGCGGACGGAAGATCAGGGGATGATGAGACAGTACAAGATCACATCCATGGCTCACTGCCTCGGCAAGCACTTCGGGGGTAACATCTACGGCAAGCAGCACGGAGCTGATCATAGCCGCCGGATCACCGACCTGCAGCCCGCTGTTGTCATAATCTTCCTGAAACGATAATGGGATCAGCTCCTCAAGCCAACTGACAAATTCCGAAAGGGTGACCTTCATATGATCACTTGATTTCGTCCCTGATATCCACAAGCATAGCCCTGATGTTACGCAGGGCATCAGCTATCTCAAGACGGTAGTCAACCTCATCATGATTGCTCCTGAGATACTTCTTCGCCCCCTCCAGGGTCATGCCCCGCTCCCTCAGCAAATGATGTATCAGTTTGAGGTTCCTGATATCTTCCTGCATGAAGAGCCTGTTACCCTTATTGTTCTTCTTTGGCCGGAGTATGTCAAACTCCTTCTCCCAGAAGCGTATTGTGGAGACAGGCTCTGAAAACATATCAGCAACCTCGCCGATCTGGTAGTAGAGCTTTTCCACTTTCTTTTCCCTGTAAGGCATGATAGAGCTGATGAATCAGTCGAAGGTCTGCCCGCTCTTGCTGGATATCTCCAGCATCCTCTCGTACTCGTCGGGAGTCAGATCATTGAAATAATAGAGGGCAGGATCCACTGCCTTGCCGTTCACATGAACCTCATAATGAAGATGGGGAGCAGTACTCAGACCCGTGCTTCCCACAAACCCGATAACATCGCCCCTCTTGACCTTCTGCCCTGCCCTGACATTGAACCCGTCAAGATGGGCATAGAGGGTCTCATAACCAAATCCGTGATCAATTATAATATGATTCCCGTACTCCCTGCGTGCCGATTTGACCTCTTTGATGACGCCGTTGCCGGTTGAATAAATCTCTGTTCCCGTAGGTGCAGTAAAATCCATTCCGGAATGGAACTTTGATATCTTGTAAATGGGATGTATCCTGTACCCGAATCCTGAGGCAGTCCTCTTCAGATCCTTGTTGGAGATAGGCTGAATTGCAGGTATGCTGCTCAACATCTCCTCCTTTTCCCTGGCATAGGCTATCAGCTCGTCAAAAGATTCCGACTGCACATAGATCTTTTTCCTGATCCGGTCAAGCTTGATTGCAGTCTCAATAACCAGCTCCGAGTTGGAGAACCCTTCCATCTCCTTGTACCTGTTGACCCCTCCTATTCCTCCTTCACGATATGACGACGGCACCGGCTCAGACTCAAAAATAGTCCTGTAAAGATTGTCATCGGTCTCCTGAAGGTGAACCAGCACCTTCTCCACATTCTCCATCTCCCTGTTCATCAGCTCATACTGCAACGTGAGCTGTGCTATCTCCCGTTTGAGAGCCTTCTCCTGGGGGGAGTCAAAGATGAACATAAAGATAAAACCATAAATGCCTGCAAGAAAGAGAGATGCAACGAAATACCCGAAGAGTCTGAGGAATGTTTGCTTGAGACCTGTCTTAACCTCATCAAATCTCAGGGTCTCGTGATTGAACTTGTACTTGGTCTTTGGCATCTTCTGTGATGGCATGCTGTATGCCCTGCAAACATAAGAAATTATATATAAAATACAAAAATTCTCATGTCGCCGGAAATTATTAAATATCCTTAAAAAAATAAAATCAGGGCTTTGTCAGGTAGTCCAGCATCCGGAAATATTCCTCTTCTGTCAGGCTGTCCTCAAAATACCAGAGAGGATTCACATGTTCTCCAAAAAGGTCAATCTGGTAATGCAGGTGCGGTCCGGATGACAGGCCCGTATTTCCAGACAGTCCAATAAAATCACCACGTGTTACCTTTTGCCCCCTGCGGACATTAACTTCGCTCAGATGACCATAAATTGTTCTGTATCCGTATCCATGATCAATGACCACCTTCACTCCGAACCCGTCTTTCTGGTTACCGGCATAGGCAACCACACCGCCACCTGTGGCATGCACCTCCGTTCCTTCGGGACAGCAGAAATCCTGTCCGAAATGCCAGCGAGGCGAACCAAGAACAGGATGCTTCTCCCGGAACTTCAGTCCGTCACCAAGACGCATCGTCACATTGACCGGCCTGATATAGGGAAGGTGCGCCCACATCTCCTTCCACTCCGCCGCCCTGTCAGACAACTCGGTGAGCGAGTTGTACTGTATATTGGTCTGGGTCCTGAGATTGTCAAACTTCGACCTGACGTTCATCATCAGATCTGAATTCATATAGCCGGTCAGGTCTGCCATCCTGTTGGTACCTCCCGAGCCCCCCTCTGTAATGTCAGACGGTATCTGGGGAAGATCCAGGATAGGCCGGTAAGAGGTGTTATCAGTGGAACGGAGATCAGCAATTACTGTTGAAGAATTATCTATCTGCCGCTCAAGCATTGAGTAACTGAGCTGCAGCTCAGCCATCCGCTGCTGCAGCAACTCCTCCTTGGGAGATCCGAAGAGACGGTGAAAAATAACACTGTAAAAGAGGGTGGCAGCTATTGACAGTACCAGCCACAGCGAGAACCTGACAAGCTTCTCGTGCCTGTTTCTACGGTGCTGCGTAAACTGAAGGCTGGCAGCATCAAATACGTACTTTTTCCTTTTAAACATCAGCAGAAAGGAGGATCCACCCCATTTTAACGTGACAATTCTTCAAACGTGAAATATTTGATTTAATTTTACGCACCCCGGCGGAAATAGTTTCAAAACGGGAGGAGAGCATATGATGAAGGCAAATGATATCAGGGAGGAATTCCTCAGTTTTTTCAGGTCAAAGGAACACAAGATTATGCCATCAGCCCCGATGGTGATTAAAAATGATCCCACGCTGATGTTCACCAATGCGGGAATGAACCAGTTCAAGGATATTTTTCTTGGCAATCAGCCGGCAAAATATAAAAGGATAGCCAACTCACAGAAGTGCCTGCGTGTCTCGGGAAAGCACAATGACCTTGAGGAGGTTGGCCTTGACACCTATCATCATACCATGTTCGAGATGCTGGGTAACTGGTCATTCGGCGACTATTTCAAGAAAGAGGCCATAGAGTGGGCATGGGAATTCCTTACCGGCCGTCTCGGCATTCCCGCAGAGCGAATCTACGCCACTGTCTTTGAGGGTGACCCTGAAGAGGATATGCCGCGCGATGATGAGGCTGCATCCTACTGGGCAGAGTGTTTCCCCGAAAACCCGAACCATATCCTTAACGGATCAAAGAAGGATAATTTCTGGGAGATGGGAGAGACGGGCCCCTGCGGACCCTGTTCCGAGATTCACGTTGACATTCGCTCAGAGAGCGAGAGGGCATCCACACCCGGCCATCTGATGGTAAATAAAGGCCACCCCCAGGTGATAGAGATCTGGAACCTGGTGTTCATACAGTACAACCGCCGTGCCGGCGGGGAGCTCGAACTGCTGCCTGACAAGCATGTTGACACCGGCATGGGCTTTGAGCGCCTCTGCATGGTTATACAAAACAAGCAGTCGAACTATGACACCGACGTCTTCCAGCCGCTCATTGCTGCCTCGGCTGCCCTTACGGGTAAACCTTACGGGGCAAAGAAAGAATGGGATATAGCCCACAGGGTCATCGCTGACCACCTGCGCACTGTCTCATTTTCGGTAGCCGATGGTCAACTTCCGTCAAACAACCGGGCGGGATATGTTATCAGGCGCATCCTCCGGCGGGCTGTGCGATACGGCTATACATCACTTGGCATCAACGAACCATTCATCCATAAACTTCTTCCTTCCCTGGTGGAGTCAATGGGAGACCATTATCCCGAACTCAAAACCCGGCAGGAACTGATCAGCAGGGTGATTCAGGAAGAAGAACTGGCATTCCTCAAAACACTGGGCAAAGGACTGCGTATGATTGAACGCAGGATGGAATCGCTTAAAGAAAAAGGAGAAAACATCTTTCCGGGAGGCGATGCCTTTGAACTGTTTGACACCTACGGATTCCCGGTTGACCTGACACAGCTCATCCTGAGGGAAAACAACATGACCCTCAACGAGGAGGCATTTGCCAGGGAACTCAATGCACAGAAGGAGAGATCAAGAGATGATGCGGCAGTGACCGCAGGTGACTGGGTGGTGATTCACGATAACGGCGGTACCATATTCACCGGCTATGACCGCACCGAAGATACGGTACGCATTGCCCGTTACAGGAAAGTTGTTGCAAGAGGAAGCGAGATTGTCCACCTTGTGTTTGACAGAACACCTTTCTATGCAGAGTCCGGAGGCCAGGCAGGCGACAGGGGGTTCATTGAGAGCGGCGGCAGGAAAATCAGCATCACCGATACTGTTAAAGAGAACAACCTGACAATACATATTGCCAGCGAGGTGCCGGCTGATCCTTCCCTCCCCTGCAGGGCAGTGGTCGATGCCACAGCCAGGCAGGATACCGCCAATAACCACACGGCAACACACCTGATGCACCACGCCCTGCGCAATGTACTGGGCAAACATGTTGAACAGAAGGGATCACTGGTCACACCCGAACGGCTTAGATTTGATTTCAGCCATTTTCGCCAGGTGACTCCTGAAGAACTTGCTGCTGTAGAACAACAGGTCAATGATATGATAATGAGAAATATAGCTTCCGAGGTGCATGATGATACACCTGTGGATGAGGCTATGGCCATGGGAGCTATCGCTCTCTTCGGAGAAAAATACGGTGACAGGGTGAGAGTGGTTGCCTTCGGTGACTCTGTTGAACTGTGCGGTGGAACACATGTAGACCAGACCTCAAGGATAGGACTCTTCAAGATCATATCCGAGGGAGCCGTGGCTGCAGGCGTCAGAAGGATTGAGGCAGTGACCGGCAGACACGCAATCAGCTATATAAATGAAAAACTGAAGACACTCGATGAAATCTCAGCCATGCTGAAAAGTACCGGTAATCCTGCTGTAAACATCACAAAGCTGATGACCGAGAATGCCTCTCTGAGGAATACCATAGAACAAATGCAGTTGACAGCCGCAACCGCAGCCCGTAACGAGCTGACCGCCAATGCCATGACGGCAGGAAACTGCCGGATCTATTCAGGGCTGATTGAAAAGACGCAGCCTGACATCCTCAAGACCATAGCGCATCAGATCAGACAGTCGGATGACTCAGGTATTATAATAATAGGTTCGGAATATGAAGGTAAGGCCTCCCTGGTGATCGGCATGGGAGAAGATGCTGCTAAAAATACAGGACTGAATGCCGTTGAGATGATCCGTGCCGTGGCTGCTGAAATAAGCGGGGGCGGCGGCGGACAGCCATCACTGGCAACCGCCGGAGGAAGAAAACCCGAAGGCCTCCCCGATGCTGTCGCCAAAGCTGTTGAAATGGCCAAAAAGAGGTCATAGGTAACTTGTCTGAAACCGTTCGAAAGAAATACGGAACTGACTTATTTTTACTGCGCTACAGATCAATCCATTAGGTAGCCAACAAATTGACTGGCTTCATTCTTGCTTTTTTTGTTCGAAATTCATAATCTTGTATCGCTAATCCAACTACCAATCTGATGAAAGTTACCAGAACCTTTGACCTGGTTGACCTTGGGTGTAAGGTCTCACCACGTGAAGTTATGTTTGGGGGCAAACATGGCAACGAATGGGTGACATACTCCACCGAGGCTGTCAGGGAACTGACCGATCTCTTTTCCTGCGGGATGATGTCTCTTGGTTACGGAAGGGGTGATCACATTGCAACCATTACCCCGAACAAGGCTGAATGGAACATTGTTGACCATGGCCTGGCACAGGCGGGAATGATCCACGTGCCGGTTTACCCCACCATAGGCCATGAAGAGTACGAATATATCCTGAACCACTCCGGGGTTAAAGCCGTATTTGTCGGCAATAAACAGATATACAATAAGATATCTTCTGTTTCAGCAGGCATTCCGGCCATCAGGTCCCTCTTTGCATTTGACCAGGTAAATGACCTGATGACTCTTGACGAAATAATAGAAGAAGGGAGAAAGCAGAGAGAAAGGTTTTTGCCTGAGCTGACAGCTGTCAGGGATTCCATCAAACCGTCTGACCTGGTGACTATCATCTACACCTCCGGGACGACAGGCAATCCGAAGGGAGTAATGCTCTCACACAATAACCTGGTCAGCAATGCCATAGCTACCAGTACGGCTCATGAATTCGGGCTCGGCTACAGGGCGCTGAGCTTCCTTCCCCTCTGCCATGTCTATGAACGCATGATGAATTACCATTTCCAGTACAAGGGGACAAGTATCTATTACCTGGAGAACATGGGCATCATTGCCGACACCATGCGGGAGATCAAGCCTCACATAGCCAACACTGTTCCGCGGCTCCTTGAAAAAATATATGACAACATCATAAACAAGGGCAAGAACCTGCCATGGATGAAGAAGCAGATATTCTTCTGGGCAGTCATCCTTGGCCTTAAGTACCGCATTACCGGCAACAGCAGGTTCTACAGGTTCAGGCTGGGAATAGCACGCAAGCTTGTCTTCAACAAATGGAAGGAGGCGCTGGGCGGTGAACTGCGTGTGCTGGTCTCCGGGGGCGCTGCCCTGCAGTCGCGTCTTGAACGTATATTCTGGGCGGCAGGTATACCCGTACTGCAGGGATACGGTCTTACTGAAACATCTCCGGTGATAGCAGTGAACCCCTTCCGTATTCCGGATATCATGTTTGAAACGGTAGGCCCTGTTCTGGAAGACGTTGAGGTAAAGATTGACGAGGACGGCGAAATACTCTGCAAGGGTCCCAATGTCATGATGGGGTACTACAGGGAACCCGAACTGACAGCACAGGTGATAGATGCTGAAGGGTGGTTCCATACGGGAGATATCGGCAGGATTGAGCAGGGAAGGTTCCTGAAGATCACTGACCGCAAGAAGGAGATGTTCAAGCTCTCGGCAGGCAAGTATATTTCCCCGCAGGTAATTGAGAACAAACTAAAGGAGTCAATCTTCATTGAACAGGCAATGGTTATCGGAGAGAATGAAAAATTCGCCAGTGCACTTGTTTCTCCGAACTTTACCTTCCTGCACGACTGGTGTTCGATACACCGCATACAGTACCGTGATAATGCCGACCTGATAGAGATCCCCGAGGTAATTGAACGCTTCGCACGCGAAGTGCGTGAAGTGAATAAAAGTCTTGGTGAATTTGAGCAAATAAAGAGGTTCAGGCTGGTCACCGAAGAGTGGACACCCCAGACCGGCGAGCTCTCCCCTACCCTTAAGCTCAAAAGAAATGTGCTCACGGAGAGGTATCACAACACTATCAATGAGATCTACTCTGTCAGGGAGAAAGGGAACGTAGTGGAAAAGGTAGTGGGTGTGATTCGCAGCAGCGTCAACGGCATCCTCAGCCACCTGCCCAGGTTCTGATTGCACCTTAATCCGAAGCAGGAGGGATTATTTTTATACCTTTGTCTTCCGTTATGACAAGGTTACTCCCGATAACACCTTCAGCAGCAGTTATTGTACTGATCATCAGTCTGTCATCATGTTCGGTACAACCATGCTATGAAGAGACCGATCCGCTGATGATCACTGAACTGCTGGTGAGCGGAACGGGAGAGATGGCAAAAGCCGATTCACTGAGAGTATATACATACAGAACAGCTGACACCCTTAGATTCATCAATGAGAAGGGAGTTTCCAGATTCGCCCTGCCTCTTGATCCGGGCAATGACGAATCGCTCTTCCTTATCACCCTGAACGGTGTCACTGACACTGCGGTAATATGGTATGAACGCCGCCCTCACCTGGTATCACCGGAATGCGGATATACACTTTTCAGCGAAATCAGGGGACTGCACACAACTCATAATATTATTGACACACTTATAATAGAAAACCCCACCGTGGACCTGGATGGCCAGAAGAACCTGCATCTTTTTTATTAGCCTCCTCTTATCAGGAGGTAATGCCGCCCTCTCGCAGGATACGGTTACATTCCCCCTGCACATAAGAGCTGGTTTTGATATTTCAGGGCCGGTCATGAAACTCATTGACAAAGACCTGATCAGCTATGGTGTGACTGGCTCGGCAGACATCAACTCGTCCGTTGCACTGACTGCCGGATTCAGGTACTCTTCCTTCAACTCTTCCGAGGTGATCTATGACTTCAGCAGCAGGGGATTGAGCTTTACTGCCGGTGCCGATTATAACTTCATCAAGGCCAATGTATCCCAGGGCAAATATTCTGCAGGCATCGGTCTGAGGTATGGTCTCAGCTTCTACCGTGAGGAAGCATCAATGATAAGATATACGAACGAATGGGGTGCCGGGGAGGCTGTTGTGCCACCGGGACGCCACACAGGGCATTACCTGGAAATTACCCCCGGCGTGCGCACGGAGATTTTTCCGGGAGTGACCATCGGGTGGAATCTTTACATGCGCCTGCTCATCAGTGCCGGCGCCGGCAAGGACCTCAAACCTGTCTGGATGCCCGGTTACGGGGCAGGTACTTCAGGAATGAGAACCGGTGCTGAATATTATGTCTCACTCTCCATACCGTACAGGAAGATAAAGGTTTATATCAAACCAAAAATCCAGGAGTCAGACGAGGATGAGGATGAGGAAGGCGGCCAGCCCGCAGGCACCGGCAGCAGCTCCGGGACAATGGGCTTCCCTGGCAGGCTTTAAGCCTTATCAGGCCCCTGGCCGAAAACCGGTCCCGTTCCTCTTTTGCTGAAAGCAAGTAATCCCATGAAAGTAAGGAAACCATTCACCAGCAGCATCTCAAAACCGAACTTGTAACCATTGAACAACTCCTCTGAATAAAGACTGAGGAAATAGCATACTACCGGTGCAATGATGGCTATCCACGGCGTGTAGGTATCCTTAACGGTTCTTTTGGTAAAGAGGCCGAAGGTATAAAGTCCCAGCAGGGGACCGTAGGTGTAGCCGGCAATGGTGAACAGCTTGTCTATGATCGCCCGGTCATTCATCTGCCTGAAGATCAGAATGCACAGGAAGAAGATAAAGGCGAAGGAAAAATGAACCGAATATCTTATCCTGGTCTTTTTCCTGTCATCCATCTGTTTGTTCTTTTCCAGTCCCAGAAAATCAATGCTAAACGAGGTGGTCAGAGATGTCAGTGCACCGTCAGCGCTGGGAAATGCCGCAGAAATGAGACCAATCAGGAACACCACCCCCGCAGCGGGTCCGAGGTACCTGAATGCGATAGTCGGGAACAGGTCGTCAGTCATCGCTACAGTGACATTCTGCGAAGCAGCATAATAGACAAGGAATGCACCCAGCACCAGGAACATGAAAACCACTATAAGATTGATGGTGCTGAAGGTGAACATATTCTTCTGGGCATCTTTCAGGTGCCTGATGCTCAGATTCTTCTGCATCATCTCCTGATCGAGGCCGGTCATTGTTATGGTAATGAACATGCCGCTGAAGAACTGCTTGATGAAATGGCGCGGATGATCCCACTCGGTGATCACCATCCGTGACATCTCACTGTCAAACAGGTTGCCGAGCAGCCTGTTCACCGGC